>Ga0209323_10002420_pt1 | contig 12411 bp, 10 predicted proteins | sample Rifsed19ft2_FD_184014 | JGI IMG/M metagenome (GOLD analysis project Ga0209323, IMG submission 184014) | Soil microbial communities from Rifle, Colorado, USA - sediment 19ft 2 (version 2) | ecosystem: Environmental > Terrestrial > Deep subsurface > Rock core/Sediment | place: Rifle, Colorado...
GTTTATAGATGAGTCTTTTTCTATATAAGTATCTGTAGTGGGGATGTATGCCTCAGGCTGGTAGTAATCGTAGTAGGATACAAAATACTCAACAGCATTTTCAGGGAAGAGTTCCTTAAATTCTGCAAAGAGCTGCGCTGCAAGGGTCTTATTCGGCGCAAGCACAAGCGTGGGCTTATTTATCTCTGCAATGACATTGGCTATTGTAAATGTCTTGCCAGAGCCTGTAACGCCAAGAAGCGCCTGATGCCTGAGCGCCTTTTTGAGGCCGTTTACGAGCTGTTTAATCGCCTTTGGCTGGTCGCCCTTTGGGGTGAATTGGGTTGTGAGTTTAAATCTATCCATAAATAAACAGTTCACGCTGAAAAATGTCCATCTGCTGTGTTGTAGCTGCGGCTTCTTCGCTCAACATACTACAAAAAGTATGCCTCGCTTGAAGTCTTGCTCCGCCTTGCATCTGGAACATTTTTGAGCGCGAACGATAAGATGTATGCTCCGTCTTGTCCAGCCAGCTTTTCCTTGCCCTTGACAAATTATGCGTTTTGATGAAGCAAAACACGAAATTCCTTTGTTAAAGGCAAAGGAGATAATTTGTCAAGGGCTTGTCTTTGACTCAAATATTGCGTTTGGAAAAGAAAAGTAAAAACAGCCTGTAGGGAAAAACGATCCTTCTCTTCAGCCTTCAATAATATATAACATACACGGTGCAATTCCTCAAACGCAAACCCTCTCAAAATAGATTAAATATTTTTTCTTCTATTTATATAAATAGTAGAATATTTTACTTGACATTTATAAATAATGCTGATATTTTTGTGGCATATTTTTACTATTCGGAGGATTTGATGGAACAAAAAAAGAATGAAAGCAGGCATGAACGGTTTAAGCGGATTGCATCAAAAAGGACGAATGATATTTTTGAAAAGATAAGGATACTTGGAAACTGCTCAAATAAGAGTTCCTATGAATATACCGAAGAAGAGGTGAATAAGATTTTTTCAGAGATTGATAAGCAACTTAAACTAACCAAAGCCAAATTTTTGGCTGGAAAAAGGGAGAGGTTTAAACTGTGAAAAATAAAGCGAAAGAGCTTTTTATTAAAGATAAATTGCTAATTGTCATTTATAAAATGTCCTTGAAGCAAAAAGGTCACTTGAAATACGAAGATGTGTATGTAAAAGCATTTAAGAGCTATCCAAATGATTTTCAATTAAGAGGGTATCCAGATTACCCGGATACCGAACTTATGTCAAAAAAGATATACGATCTGCGCAAGAATGGTGTTATCCAAGTGCATAGAAAGTTTATAACGATTACTGATAAAGGCAAAACATTTGCCGAAAAACTTATCCAGTCCAAAGCCAAGCATTCGAATAGAAATGTCATATCAAAAACATTAAGCCGCGATATTATAAACGAAATTGACAGAATAAAAAATACAGATGTTTTTCAATTATTTGTCACTGACAAAAAAGAACAAATAGTTGACACCGATTTTTTTGCCTATTTTGGGACAACTGTTAGAGCAGAAAGAACTGATTTTAGAGCACGAATTAAAACTGTTCAGGATGTTATTGAGGCCATTAAAACAAAGGATGAATATAAGGCAATTGTTGACCTGCATAATTATCTCTTTGAAAGATTTAAAGATAGTATAAAGGCAAAATTATCAGTGGGCTACCCAAGGAGGAAACATGAGTGAAATATTAGAAATTTTAGAAGAAAAAAATATAATAGATGATCGTTTGCTTGACATCATAGGTAACGAATTTAAATTTAGTCATGAAAAAGGACTCTCCGAATGGCTAAAAAATTCTGCTGATGCTTATATTAGAACAAAGATGGAAGATGAAGAAAGCTTTATTGTTTTTAGATTCAGAGACGAAGATGAGGTTGTATTTGAATGTATTGATTTCGTAGGAATGACATCAGATGATATTAATAAGGCACTAAAGCGGTGGGGTGATCCAGAGGCTGCTGGAAGGGGAACAGGTAAAAGAACATTCGGCGGGCATGGTAATGGCGGCAAGTTTTATATGAGACAGATGTTTAAGCAGTCATATTTCATTACATATAGAGCAGGCAAGTTGAATGTATTTGGATTTAATGAGAATAAACGATATGGGTTTGCAAAAGGTTTTAAAGACAAAGCAGTTACTCCTGATGATGCATTTAAATTTGCCGAAATATACGATATGGATTTTCCGCCAAATATAAAAAAAGACATTTTAAGTGGAAAGACTGGATTTACAGTGGCAAAAGGGATTCATCCAGACAAGATAACAAAAAAGAGATTTAATTTGAGCAAACTCTGCGAAAAGTTTAAGCATTATTCTCAGGCAAGGCTGATACTCAAGTATAAACCTGTTTCCGTTGTATATAATGATGAGATATTTATTCCGCGTCTTCTCCCAGAAGAAATTCAACCAATGCCAGAATTTGAGAAACCTGTAGAGATACTAATCCCTCCAACCATTACTTGGGATGAAGATGGGGATAAAGAAGTTATTTCATTTATCAATGAGAAATACCCTCAAGGCAATCTTGTCCTTTACACATCCAATGAACCGCTTTCAAGAAACAGTCGACTTGGAGACTTAAATCGTATTGATATTATTGGTGAAGTGGGGGCTATAGCTTCATATCAGATTCAAGAGCTTGGTTATGTTAATCGTTTATCACCAGCAGAATTTATCTATGGTGAATGTGTTTGCAAAATACTTGAAGACCCTAATGACGATTGTGTGAAAAATGATAGAAGTATGCTTGTTGAAAATACTAAAACCAAAGCTTTAAGAAAGTGGATAGGAGAGCAAATAGACAAAGTGGCTGAAAAGATAGAGGAAAAGGAAAAGAAAGAAATACGTGCAAAGAATATTGAAACACTATCTGATATTAACAAGGTTCTCAATGATTGGAAAAATAAGTTTATGTCAAAGGTTATGAGAGAAATACTTGGTGGCATAGGTGAAGGCAGTGGCGCAGGATACGGCACTGGAGGAAGTAGTGGTGGTTCTGGCAGTGAAAGAGGAAAAGGGAAAGGGGAAGATAAAGGAAGCGGAGAAGGAGAAAGGCCGGGCGGCGGAGGTGCTGAACCGAAGCCTAAACAGGCTTTCCCTAAAGTGCTTCTTTCCGGTATAGACAGAGACCCATTGAGTCCTGAGGAACCACCTCTAACCCTTAGTGATAGACAGCCTCCTGTATATCAGAGGCCACAAGATGTGCATGTTGGGATCTATTGGATAAATACGTCAAGAAAACTTGCCCAGCATATTATTGATACATATGGCGTTAAGCATATGAAATGGCGCGACTATCATTTCCAGCGGATGATAGATGTAATTTGTAAGGAGGCTATTCACAAACTGGAGAAACAAGATCCTGAAAATTTTAATGCTGATAGGGTTGATGCTGAAATAGTAGATAAATTAGTAAGCAAGGCACATGACAGCGCAGTTGATTCCTTGGGGGGTTATTTATTTGAGGAAGCATATAAAACACCACGGGAAGAACTTTTAGACAGAATATCTGGGCTTAAGAATCTCGAACCAGAGGAGCAAAAAAAGCTTTTAAAAGAAATAGAGGAGGCTATTAGTATTTACAAGAACAAAAGGGAGTAAGATTGCAAAAAAGAGCGACATTATGAAAAAAGTAAAGGGAACCGAATGGCTTTTTAGAATTTCAAAAAGTGGTAATAAAATTAAATTGCGCGTTGCCGACAGCATAGTGTTACCTAATCGCAGTGCAAGCAAGAAACAAGTAAAATTTCATAATGTAGACAGAAAGGTGATTGGAGGAATATCGGATGTGATGAAACCCATAGAACCGGTTCTTCCTATGAGCAATAACCTATCTACGACAGCCAAGAATTGTGCTGTGGGTATAAAGCCAGAGGTAGACAATTTGGCAGATTTTGAAGAGTCAATAAAAAATAGTTTTAATGAAAGATTGCTTGATACACCGATTGAAGAACTTAATCTTTCCATGCGTGCATTTAATGCATTGACAAAAGCAGGATTAAAGACAGTCAATGATATTATAAATTTTGGTCTATATGCTTTACAAAAAAGGAAAAATGTTGGAAGGAAGACAATTAATGACATTAAAGATGCTATTTTGGCTATACCAGCAAAGGTAGAGCAAGAGAACAAAATAGTCTCGTTCAGTGATGCTATAGAAAGTATACTTTCCTTTATTACTCCAAAACGCTTATCAATCATTAAAGCACGATACGGATATGAGAGTGGGAAATTGGAAACTCTTGAGAAAATAGGATTAAGAACAGGCGTGACCAGAGAGCGAGTCAGGCAAATCATAGCAAAAGAAATTAAACGAATACACCTGCGCAAAAGCAGAGGAATGCAGCCGTTGATAGAAAATATCGAAAAACTACTTCAGCAGCATAATGGAATTATAAGTATTAAAGATATGGCTAATGATGCTTATTTTGCTTCTGGAAATAAGAATCAGTTGATATTTTTGGTTAATTTTTTGACAGATTGTTACGAGGAGCGATATAAAATTCTTGACAAGAAATTCTTGAGTTACCTTAGCAATAATGAAATTAGAACACTTCATTCAAAAATACGAGAGGCTGCTTTGAGATGCCAATTCCCAATAGATAGGAAGGTTTTTATTAAAAATATCATATTACCAGTTGGGCCCATATCCGAATACTACTTGTCCCACCATTTATTGTATCGCGAACACATAGACTTGTTGAAAGGGACAGTGGTATCTCCTGGAAGGCTTTCCGTTCCAGACAGGATCAAGCTTATTATAAGGAATATCAATAGACCTATTCATTTTTCCGAGATTGCACAACTCTATAGAAAACACTTCGGTGAGGCTAAAATTAAAACCAAAGACCTTAACCGTGCAATACATGCAAGAATTAGCGACGTTAAAGATTTTATTATTGTGGCCCCCGGTACTTTTATCCTAAGAGATAAACTTAGAATCCCTGATAATATTGGGGAGATTGTGGAAACATCAAAGAAAATCTTGCACAGCTTAAAAAGCATTTCAGACACAAAGTATTTAATAAGTGAACTAAAAAAGCGAAAAATAGATATTGGAGAACTCAATGAGTATTCTTTAAAATCAATACTCCTTGAATATCCGGGCTTTCTGAGTTATAGAAGATTTGAAATCGGAATAGAAGAATTCGGCGATAAATACGAGAGAAAATCTCTTAACGACCTAGTATTTGAGATATTGTCTTCCGCTGCAAAATCTATGCATATAAAAACAATATGGAAGGAAATATCAAAGCAGCGAGGTTATCCAGAATATGCCATAGACCAACGATTGGCTAATGATTCAAGATTTATTAGAGTAGCACCAGCGACCTATACTATAACTAAAAACATTACACAATATGAAGAAAAGCGGAAAACCATTATTGACTTTGCAAAAGAATGGTTGCGGTTAAAGGGCACACCTATTTCAGCCTTCTTTGTTAGTGAAGTTTTAAAAGCGACAGAAGAAATTAAGGATTTACCACTCGGGTTGGTAGAACATATTCTTGCGACAAGTCCTGAATTTATAAGATTACCAAATGGCTTTTATGAATTAGCAACAAAATAAGGTGACAAGCTTAATATCGGGCATTCTAGATAAGGTATTTAAAAGGGAATTATAATTTCAGCCCTTGCTTTTCGTGGTAATGACATGTAAGATTTGATATACGAGCAGGAGGTAAAAAATGAAGGTGTTTGAGATATTAAAAAAGCATGATATTACCATTAAGCAGAAATACGGCGTCAAAAAAATAGGTGTCTTTGGTTCTTTTGCACGGGGCGAGGGAAGAAAAGACAGCGATATTGATGTCCTCGTCGAGTTTAAAGATAGCTTTGAGACTTTTGATAATTACATGGAGCTTAAGTTTTTTCTTGAAGACCTGTTTGGGCGGAAAGTGGATTTGGTGACTATTGAAGCGCTTAGGCCGCAATTGAAAGAGGATATTTTAAAACAAGTTAGCTATGCGTAGAAATTACATACTCTATCTTGAGGATATTCTGACATCTGCAAATAAAATTCAAAATTATGTCGGCAATGCCTCTTTTGAAGAACTTATTAAAGATGAATTAAAGATAGATGCTATTGTTAGAAACTTTGAGATAATTGGAGAGGCTTCAAGCAATGTCCCGCAGGAAATAAGCGCTAAATATCCCTTTGTTGAATGGAGAAAGATAGCTGATTTTAGAAATGTTCTGGCCCACGAATACTTTGGAATAAATTATAAGATTATGTGGGATATTATCAAAAATAAACTTCCAGCCTTGCAAAAAGATATCCAAACTATACTCAAAAAAGAAAAATGAGTTTCTTCATTTTTAATAGTCTATTTCGAAGGGAAGTAATGAAATATAAATTATTGGATTGTGTAGTTTTGACGCATGATTTGCCTGAGTTTGAATTGTGTACGGGTGACTTGGGGACAGTAGTAGAGACCTATGAACCAGATGGTCTTGAGGTTGAGTTTGTTAAAGCTTCGGGTAAGACGCTTGCAGTTGTTACAGTATCAGAAAAGGATGTGAGGCCTATTGAATCAGCAGATATAATTTCAGTCAGGTCTTTAAGCCGCGTGGCATAGGTTAAAATACCTCAAACCCCACCTTTTTAAAATGCTCATCAAATGTGAAAGCCTTGTGGAGTTTCATTTGCCTTTTCCATAGAGGTATTTGTCATGGTTCACAGAAACATCTTTTTCTTTTGAACTGCTGGCACCGACCATGCTCCAGAGCGGATCTTCTGCCCAGTCTTTTGCCTTTTCCTTGCCGAGAAATTCAGAAACTGCATTTCTTACAATACCGGCTATGGTGGTCTTCTCCGCATCGGCCTTTTTCTTGAGCTTTATAAGCATATCTTTCTGGATATACATCTGTGTTCTTTTGAGTGTTGGCATATACAGCCCTCCAATGGTGTATATTATATACATCGTATAAACCTGTTTTCAAGGTGGTTTTTAATCACAAAAATAGCAGACATTGATTTTTGGGGAAACCTGCAAGTTGGCTGCCAGACGAGGCAACGGACAATTTTTGAGACGAGCCGTATGTTCACCGATACGGTAAGGAACAAAAATTGGCCGATAACAAAGTATGGCAACCAAATCGCAGGTTTGTAAAATAGCGGGGTTTTTAATCGCTATTTTACGGTAAGCATATTATCTTGCCGTTGCAGGGCAGATGTTGTTAAATGCGCAGTAGCCGCAGTTGCGGTAATCAGGCTTTGCAGTATAATCTCGCGCCCGTATGCCCTTTGCCACTTCATCTATCATATTCAATGCCTTCTCAATATGCTTTTCTTCAAAGACCGCCTTCCCAACCAAGCCTGACTCAACAAAATGGAGTTCGCACCCGGCAGGAAATTTTTTGAAGTTTTCCCTGTATGCGAGTGCATAGAGCATAAGCTGGATGCTCTCCTTTGCCTTTTTCTGCGCAGCCTTTTCTTCTCTTACATCCGAGGTCTTGAAGTCTATGATATACGGCCCGTCTTTTCTTTCTTCTATCAGGTCCCATCTCCCTTTCAGTCTATTGGCGCCGAGGTCAACCAAAAACTCCCTTTCTATAGCAGCAGGCCTTATGCCGTCTTTTTCCTGCGCCTCATAAAACTTTTTAATGGCCTCTTTGCCTGCCTCATATCTCTGTAATTCATGCTCCTTTGTCACAAAACCTGCGCTTCGCCAGCTTGCATGAAATATTCTCATAAGCTCGTCAATGTCCGGAGTCTTCCCTTCTGCCTTTCTTCTGAAATATGTGGATATCACATCATGCATTGCCTTCCCATACATGATTGTATGGTGCGGAAGAAGCGGCACTTTGAGGATATGAACATATTTGTATTTTAATGGACAGGTGGTGTAGTCGTCTATCTGGTAATAGCTCAAAGAAAGGGCTGCATCTTCCGGTATTGGCAGAAGTTCTGCCTTTGCCCCTTCTGCAGGGGCATATCTCTTTATAGCCTCTATTGGCTTGGTTTTTACTGATGAAACTTCTGCCTTTGGCATATCCAAAGCCTCAAGCACAAATTGGCTGAGCTTCTTTGCGCGTACGCCGCCATAGTCTGAGGCGCTTGTAAGATAAAGCTCATTCATTGCCCTTGTCATGCCAACATAAAAAAGACGCCTCTCTTCCTGAAGATGAAAGTCGCCGGAAGGGAGAATGTCTTTTATGAGCGCATCAGGGAGAGGAATATCTTCTGACCGTCCTTTCCTTGGAAATCTCTCTGACACAAGTCCGACCATAAAAACCACAGGAAACTCCAGTCCCTTTGCCTTATGCACGGTAAGGACCTGCACCCAGTCTGCCTCCATATCAGGCTCAGCAGTCCCGGGATTATCTCCTGCTTCCATCAGGATATTAAGATACTCCACTAACGCAGCCACTCTTTTTACTGAAAGGGTTGTTTCCATATGCTGGGTAATCTCAAAGAATTTTGCGATATTCTGCACCTTTTCCACTGCAATAGCAGAATTTTCCTCAGAAAGCCGCGTAAGATAGCTTGTATCCTTGTCCCCTAATGCTTTAATCGGGGATGTGAGAAATGAATATAAGACCTTGCCAGCAGACTCATTCAGCGCCATCTCACTGTATTTTTCTATGTCATTCACAACTTTTGTAATGGTGGCAAAACCTTCGTCAGTAAGCTGTGAACTGTGAACTGTAAGCAGTGAATTGCTGACTGCTGACTGCTGACTGCTGGCTTGTTGAGCTATCTCGCGCATCACATAATACAGCGGCTTGTGGCTTTGCCGGGATATATTATGACAGGGAATCAGGTCATTAGCCTTCAACTGATAGACCTCTGATGATGCAAGATGAAAAAGGCTCATACTGTCATTGAAATTTGTTATCACATTTAAAAATGCAATCAAAAGCCTTATCTCTTCCCTTGAGTACAATCCCTGATTCCCTGAAAACCTGTGAGGGACGCCCTTATCTTTAAGCGCCTTTAAAAACGGCTCTGCATCGCTGTTCGCCCTTACAAGTATGGCAAAGTCTTTGTAAGAAAGTTGCAAGTTAGAAGTTGGCAGTTCCAAGTTTTTTCCTGCAACCTGCAACCCGCAACCCGCAACTTTTTTTTCAATCATCTCTGCAACAGTTTCTGCCTCTTTTGTTATCGTATCAAAATGCAAGTGTTTCACTTGTCCACTGCTCACTCGCCACTGTCCACTCGCCACGGATGTTAGCCTCTTATCAATCCCGCTCTTTACCTCAAGCCTGTCAGGATTATTATGCGATATGAGCCTGTAGGCTGAATCTAAAATAGGCTGGCAGGAGCGGTAATTTTTTGTAAGCGTAATCAGTTTTGCATCAGGATATATTTTTTGAAAGCCCAGCACATTACTGATTGCAGCGCCTCTAAACTTATAAATGGACTGGTCATCGTCTCCAACTACAGTAATATTTTTATGCCTTTCTGACAAGAGCCTTACAAGCTGAAACTGTGCATAGTTTGTGTCCTGAAATTCATCAACAAGGATATATTGAAATTTCTCCTGATAGCGTTTCAAGATGTGCGGCCTTGCCCTGAAGAGTTTTAAAGGCAAAACAACCTGGTCCCCAAAATCCAGATAACCATGCTTTGCCATAAGCTCTTGATATTTTGTATAGCTTTTTGCCAGCTCTTCCTGCTGTATTATTTCAACTTCTGACTCCTGACCTCTGACTCCTGACTTCTTCAACTCTTCCACATACGCACCATACTCCTCCACCCCCACATCCTCATCCTTTAGCCTGCTTATAAGACTAGTTACCGCAGAAATATATTTGGTAGGATTGCCTAATGGCCGATAGTAATTGAAAGGAAGTTCAAAAAGATGCTCTTTTAAAAATATGATTTTCTCTGCCTCGCTAAGCACCTTAAAATCAGGAGTCAACCCAATCTCAAGGGCATTGTCCCTTAAAACCCTGTCGCCGAATGAGTGGAATGTGGATATCCAGACATTGGAGTATCCATAAGGCACAAGCCTGTCAACCCGCTCTTCCATCTCTCCGGCAGCCTTTTCCGTGAATGTAAGCGCAAGTATTTGATTCGGATTTACGCCTTTCTCAATAAGATGCGCAATCCTGTGCGTAATAACCTTTGTCTTGCCTGTGCCAGCTCCTGCAATAATAAGCAAAGGCCCATCGCCATGCGTTACGGCAGCGAGTTGTTCGGGATTTAATGGGGATTCGTTATTGAGGGATTTCATACTAAATACAGGCCATGGATTATGGGCTATGGGCTTTACCCGTTGCTTCTTGCCTATTACCTATTGCTTTTTATACTTATACCACACCCCGCATGTCCCCTCCATAGAAACCATGCACGGGCCGTAGGGAGCTTCAGGGACACAGGTATTGCCAAAGAGAGGACAATCTGTTGGTTTTATCTTGCCAATCATTATGAGATGGCAGGAGCAGCCGGGGTTTATATCATTAAGATGGGCGATGGGTTTTCCTTCTGCCTTTGCCTGAGGTGGATGCCATACACCAAATCTGCATTGCGCATCAAGTTCTGTATATCTTTCTTTTAATTTCAGGCCTGACCTCGGTATCTTTCCAATGCCCCTCCAGTATGCAGGCATAACATCAAAAACTTCTTTGATAGCCATCTGCGCCTTTATGTTTCCCTTCTCATGCACAGCCCTTTGATACACATTTTCACATTTATAAACTCCTTCATTTATCTGCTTCACAACAGCCAGTATTCCCATAAGAACATCCACTGGCTCAAAGCCTGCTGCAACAGTAGGCATCCTGTATGCCTCTGGAAAAAGCTGATACTGCTCCAAGCCCATTACTGTGGCAACATGGCCGGGTATGAGAAAACCATCTATGCAGAGGTCGCCGACGCCAAGCAGAAATTCCATGGAAGGCGGAATGAGACGGTGGGATACGAGAAGACTAAAGTTTTTTGGTATATCTGCCTGCTGAACAAGACTGGCCACGCCGCAGGCAGTGGTCTCAAAACCGACAGCAAAGAGCACAATCTCTTTATCAGGATTTTCTTTTGCAATCTTTATGGCATCAAAAGGCCCGTATACAACCCGTATATCAGCGCCTTGGGTTCTGGCATCAGCAAGAGAACCTGCTGAGGATGGAACCCTTACCATATCACCGAAGGTGGCTATTACGGTCTTTTCCTCCAAAGCAAGCTTGACTGCAAATTCTATATCATGCCCCGGGCATACACACACGGGACAGCCCGGCCCTGCAATGACATCTACTTTATCCGGCAGCAAATCCCTCAAACCAAAACGGCTTATTACATTCTCATGCGTGCCGCATACATGCATTATCCTGACAGGGCGCTTTATAGGGCTCTCCCTTATCCTTTTAACCAGTCCCTCAACAACTGTTTTATCCCTGTATATGGATTCTGTGGCCATTTTGCAAGATTATAGCTTTTGTTAGTAAGACCTGTCAAACCAGGGCCGCAACTGATGATACAATTGAGGGAAGCTGAATAAATAACAGCATAATGGTATTGAGGAGGTATGGTAATTACCCGTGTGATTTGGTGGCAAGTAGTTTATGGCTATGGTAGAATCCTGTGCATAAAAATTGTGCAGAAGGAATGAATAACAGTGATTGACATATTGTTTTTTTTGGCAGGCCTTGTGATACTATATTTTGGCGCAGATTGGCTTGTAAAAGGGGCATCCCGCCTTGCAATCACATTAAATGTCCAGCCTGTTATAGTAGGCCTTACTGTTGTTGCCTTTGGCACATCACTGCCTGAGTTTGTTGTGAGCTTTATTGGCGCCATGAGGGAACTGCCGGATATTGCACTTGGCAATATAGTGGGCAGCAATATAGTAAATATCGGACTTATTATCGGCCTGTCTGCTATAATCTTTCCGCTTTCAGTGCATATGAAGCTTTTGAAGTTTGAAGTCCCTTTTATGATATTCGCGGCATTTCTCCTTTTTATCGTTTCAATAAAAGGAACAGTCTCTCGCACGGACAGTATATTGTTTGCTGTCATATTCAGCGGTTATATTGGCTATACCATCAGGGCTGCAAAAAAGGAAACCACTGATGTGGCTGGGGAATATAAGGAGTTTTTACGGGGGAGAGATAGTGTCAAGAAGGATATTGCCCTTATCATTGCAGGGCTTGCGGTGCTTATTGCCGGCGCTGAGATATTGCTCATCTCTGCTGTTTCCATTGCAAGGGCGATGGGCATAAGCGAATTGATTATAGGGATGACAATAGTTGCGGTGGGGACATCGCTGCCTGAACTTGCGACATCTGCAGTTGCTGCATTTAAAAGAGAATCTGATATAAGCATAGGAAATATTGTAGGCAGCAATATATTCAATATATTATTCATACTCGGGGTCACCGGGATAATACGGCCTGTATCAGTGCACCCAGAGGCGTGGAGACTGCATATGCCTGTAATGATATTTTTCAG
>Ga0209323_10002423_pt1 | contig 12406 bp, 20 predicted proteins | sample Rifsed19ft2_FD_184014 | JGI IMG/M metagenome (GOLD analysis project Ga0209323, IMG submission 184014) | Soil microbial communities from Rifle, Colorado, USA - sediment 19ft 2 (version 2) | ecosystem: Environmental > Terrestrial > Deep subsurface > Rock core/Sediment | place: Rifle, Colorado...
CAGCAGGGCGGACCTCAGCGGGACGAACCTCAGCGGGGCGTACCTCAGCAGGGCGGACCTCAGCGGGGCGTACCTCAGCGGGGCGGACCTCAGCGAGGCGAACCTCAGCGGGGCGGACCTCAGCAGGGCGGACCTCAGCGAGGCAAACCTCAGCGGGGCGGACCTCAGCGAGGCAAACCTCAGCGGGGCGAACCTCAGCGGGGCGAAACTCAGCGGGGCGGTTTTTTGGTTTAAAAAGTAGACACAGATTGTTGGGATTTGCCCTGGCAGAATTGGCGAGGCTAAATTTGACATAGCCCGCCGATTGTGGCAAAATGAGAGAGCCATACCACAACGTATCGTTGAGACCCAAACAGTCGAAAAACCGCTTGGCGTTGTGGTGTGGCAATCTCAACGAAGCAAGCGGTTTTTTATTTTACTAAAAGGTAGGCTTATGGACAATCAACTTGCACTATTCGACTATAATCAATTGGACGTGGAAACACAAGCAAAACTCAAAGTTTGCGCTCATCGAATAGAAGCGCGAAAATCATAGAAGCAATCAATGGGGGAACTCCGGTATGGTATATTGGGCCGTATCATCATTACGTAGATTAGCAAAATTAGATGAAATATCTGAGGAAATAGTATGGACGGCGAAACCACATTAGCATTGGCAGATGAGCAATTCAAATTCACCCCGACTGGATTGGCAATCAACGGGGAGCCGGATTTTGAAACCTGGGAAACGGTTGGCAAACAGTTACGGTATATGGAAGGCGCAATCCACTGGTGGATTGGCGACTGGCTCAATTATGGCGAGCAACGATGGGGGGAGATGTATGCTCAAGCAATAGACGAATTCGATTTTACCAGAGGTACTTTACGAAACGACAAATGGGTAGCAGGTAAAATATTAAGTCATGTCCGACATGACAAACTCACATTTTCTCATCACCTTGAAGTTGCACCATTACCGTCTGACATTCAAGAACGATGGCTTGACATAGCTGAACAGGAAGGATTAACTCCTCGTGAGCTTCGCAAATGTATTAAGCGCAATCCGTCAGGCATTATTGAGCCGGTACTGGAATTGCCACCAACCATCATAAATCAAGTCGAATTGCATCATGCCGATAGTGTCAAATTCCTGCCCACGTTAGCTGATGCAAGCATTGACGTGATTATTACCGACCCTCCATATCCACGAGAATTTATTCATTTGTACCGCGTTTTGGCAGAACAAGCAGCGCGGGTACTCAAGCCAGGTAGTTCACTCCTGGCAATGTGTGGGCAGAGTTATTTTGGCGAAGTGCTGCAACAGATGACACCATACCTGAAATACAATTGGCTTATCTGTTACCTTACTCCTGGCGGTCAGTCGCCACAAATCTGGCCTCGAAAAGTTAATACTTTTTGGAAACCAGTTGTATGGCTGATCAAAGGTGAGTACGATGGCGACTGGCACGGTGATGTCATCAAGTCGGACGTTAATGACAATGACAAGCGTTATCACGAGTGGGGCCAGAGTGAAAGCGGTATTATCCGATTGGTTGAAACATTCTCGAAGCCGGATGATTTAATTTTAGACCCGTTTTGTGGCGGGTGCACAGTTGGATTGGCTGCTCTATCCCTGGGTCGTCGTTTCATCGGGGTTGACATAGATAAAGAGAATATAGAAATAAGCAAGGGAAGGTTGAGCAAATATGCTACCACAAGTTAGACAGGAACGAACCGGTTGGAGAGATTTGGCTCTAAGCCAACGTCATCGGCGCTGGGGTTGGGATTGCCCCGCGGTTGATTTGGATTTTTTGTTTCTTGAATATGATAAGGGCAAGGCAGTCGCTTTGGTAGAATACAAACACGAAAATGCGGCCCCGCAATATGCTACTCACCCAACGTATCAAGCCCTGATTGATTTGGGCAACCGCGCAAATGTTCCGGTTTTTGGATGTAGATATGCCTCTGATTTCAGTTTCTATAAAATTACGCCGTTGAACCAATCAAGTAAGATATTATTGGAATCTCAAAAAGTAATGTCAGAGCAAGAATGGGTAACGTTTCTCTATAAAATCAGAGGATATGATTTACCCAAGAGTATCTTTGATAATGATGGCATTTTACTATGACAACCCATCAACGTATTTTAATCGCGGTGGCTAACGGTTGTCATAATACAAGACAAGTTGCTACGTATCTATCGTTATCATCCAGCAGTGTAAGTAATTATTTTTATCCATCCCGCACCTGGGGAGGCCCGCGATTTATTAATGGCGATGTACTACAGTGGACACCTGACAAGGCCAATACGTTGAGGCTGGGCCCAAAAGCGGCGGTTTTGCGGCATCAGGGCCAGGTGGTGGCGGTGATGCGAGCAGAAAAGATTGAGAGGTTAGTATGATGTATCTCATCTACTGGTATTGTCTCTTGACTGGCGCAACCGGTCACAATAGCATTCCAATGCCCAGGGCCATAGCCGAGATGTTTGCAAAACGGTTGGATGTAATATTGCCCGATTTCGAGCATTGGGTGGAGAAGGTGCAGTGATTTTAAGGTAAGATGATTGACACCAAATTGGTTTGGGTGTATACTCTGATTACTACTAATGCTGCTCCCCGGCCATCCGGGGGGTGCGCCTGGGGAGCAGCGACCTTAAAACCGAGGGCGCACACTGAGCCCGGCAAAAGGAGCAGTGTGCGGCTTCATCCCCAAGAACAAACTTGCAAGATGACTACTTGCAGTTAACATAGCAATAAGTGGCAGAGAATAGAAAATAAACCCTTGAGTTTTTAGCTCAGGCAATCGAGTAGGACGCCGGTTCGTCAACCGGTTCTCTGCCCATATTGCCGAACGGTTGCCTGAGCTAAGGATTAAAGGGTTTTATTTTTCAAATGGCTACTTCAGAATTACAACGTTACGTTTCAAAGCAATTATCAATTACTTTCGGACGATATACTATTAGAGAGAATATTAGGCCAGATTGGCTAATAGCTCCCAATGGAGTGAGATGAGCAAGATTTTAGTTGTTGATACTGAACCGCGTTGGTTGAGTTTCTGTCAGGAATGCGGCCTTGATACGTCAGAGGAAATTTTGCCAGGTTACGGTCTGCTTATCCTCAGTTCCAGGATGATGTCACTGGCATACAGTACTAATTTGCCGGTGATTATCGCCACCTCGCAGCCAATCACGCGGGAAGCAATAGTAGCCTACCGGCACAAAAATGTAGTAGATTACATTGCCAAAGATTTACGTAAGGATACTCTGCTCAAGGCAATCAGCAGAGTAGTCGAGTTTGACAAATGACGAAAATAGGAATAAAATATCTGCAAGTTAATAATTGGGTTTGGCAGCCCGTAGTCTCAGGAAGGAAACCGCTTTTGTAGCATTCCTACTTTGTCACCCGACCTGAGACGGGACTGCCAAAGTAGGACAAAGTAGGAATGCTAAAGAGGCGGTTTTTATGTCTACAAAATCTGAGCAAAAGAGACTCGACAAATTCAATCGATTAATCTCTGACTTCGAGATAGAGCACCATTGCCAAATCTTGTTAGAAAAAAAGATTACCGCCAGTGGCACTGGAAATGGAGGTAATGGTGATAAATGAACTATTAACCCGATTGTGGCAAAATGGCAAGTATTCATACTACTGGACAACCCCAGACAAACTCAGCCATTGGTTCTCAGTAGAGACCCCAGCCCGTTGTCCCAATGGAAATCGCAATGTGTACTTTGGCGTCAACCCCGTTTGCTCAATTCCCCAAGTTAATGCCCAGGGTGAACCTCGCCCACCTCAGTACGTCCGCAGTCAAAATAATTGTATCAACGTGGTTAATTGCCTATTTGGCGAATTTGATTTCAAGGACTGGCAGAACACGGACAATATCAAAAACCATCTCAAACAATTCCCATTCCCCAGTATGGTGACGTTTTCGGGTGGCGGCTATCATTGTTTTTGGTTATTGGATAGCACGTTTTTTATCAACTCCGATGAATTGCGGCAACGGATAAGAGCTATCCAGGCCAATTGGGTAAACTTTACCGGCAGCGACGGGCAGTCGAAAGATTTAGCCAGGGTACTCCGGGTCCCAGGCACAAAGAATTATAAAGAATGTTACGCCCCGAATTTCCCCACCGTAGAAATTATTAAAGCAAAATATGACCTCACCTATTTGTTGGATGACCTTGATGAAATGAGTCGGCCCGAGCCAGTTGAGGTAGAGCCATTACCCGATATTCCTGTTAATCCAATATGTGACGATGTTGAGCGATACCGTGCGCTGGCTCTCAAGTCAGCTTGCGAGATAATACGGAAGGCTCTGGATGGTGAGAAGCACAACACGCTCCTCCGAGCAGCGCGGCTATTGGGCGGTTACATCGCTGGCGGGATTGTCACCGAGGCTGAGGCTACCAGGGCATTGGAGCTTGAGATTGAGCACAAGGCCAATGTCTGCAATCTTAAAGCAGCTTACCGCACCATCCAAGACGGTATCAAGTACGGATTGGGCTACCCGATAACGTTGGAGGACAAACTACAAGAACGAGAACAGTTTCAGCGACAAAACGGCAATGGGACAAAAGAGCAGCCAGTAAATGATCGGCTGTACTGGGCACGGCAATATGAGGGATTTTGGGAGAAGGTGAGGTAATTGACAATGAGACGTGGTTGTGATAAGATGTTACCGTCGTGTAATAATGGTAGCCAGCCAAAGAAACCAAAATAGTGTACTAAAGCCGCTTCACCGTTATTGCACGACAACTTTGACGGGCGATTGAAGCGGCTTTTTATTTTACAATGAAGGAAGTGAACAATGTCACGTACAAACTGTATACAACATAGACCAAAGACGCCTCTGGTTATTTTGCACCAAGACTATTTAGACATCTGTGATAACAATACACCCGCTGCAATTCTATTAAAAATTCTCGAATATTGGACAGATGTCAAGTTTGCCAGCCAAAAACAAGTCGAAGTCGAGAATAAAATAAGAGGGAAAGAAAGTCTATCGCCCATTGATTATGATTTGTGGATTTACAAGACCCATCAAGAATTTATGGAGGACAGTCTTGGCCTTCTCAAAGAATATCAAGTAAGGGATGGCCTTAAAGTGCTTCTTGATAAAAGGTATATCTCAAAGCGCAATAATCCCAAATACCAATGGGATAGAACCCTGCAATATAGAGTAAATATCTCAATTGTTCAAAATGCTCTAAATAACGACTCCATTCGTGATATATCACCGATGGAAGATGAACCAGTAACGCATCAATTCGATACTGGTAACGGAGCATTACCAGAGATTACTACACAGATTTCTACAGAGAGAGTAACCCCCCCCGATTTTTTGGATAACGTTCTCAATCAACAAGGTGCAGTCAATGAATCTACTGCCCCGAATCCACAAGAGCAATGGTTCGAGTATTCTGACAAGGCATTGAAGATATTCCAACAAAAGCTGGCTCGTTATCTAAACGAGGATGAGAAGACACAAATATCAACATTGGCATCCGAGGCGAATTTTAGCCTGGATAGGTGGGAGCAATCGCTTACGGAATGCAACTTGAATTATAGTGGCCATCGTGTGCCAATCTCTCGTGTAATCGAGGTTTATCAGGCTGGTGGCACGTGGGCTGGCTGGCAGAAATGGATGGCCAAACAAAATGGAGGTGAGCAGAAATCCGAAAGAGAACGTGAGAAAATACTTAACCCGGTGACCGGCGAATGGGAGGGAGGCTATTATAACTGATGACAACACCTAAAGAGTTTACAAATCTCTGGCAATCGCTCTCCCAAAAAGTTCTTGCCTGCGTCCTGGTTGACGACGGCGCCATTTTCCCGGTCAGTCAAGTCATTGGCACAAACTCCCGTTGGTTCAGCCCACCCAACGAGGCCAAAATTTGGGACATTGTGCTGCAATGTTTGAGTGACAATACTCCACCTACTGTCGAGGCAGTGTCTCTCAAGTTGGATGGTGCGGTCCCCCTTGCCTACATTCGCACTCTGGCCGGCCAATTCAGCGATGAAGACAACCGCCACCTGGTCTACAACACGGAGCAGCTAAGAGCGGTGGGTATCATTGCTGAGTTACACCAGTTTGGGCGCGAGTTGGTGAAGATTGACAGCATTGAGGATATTAACCGCCAGGTTGACAAAATCACCACAAAATTGGCCTGTATCGTGGCCGGGGTATCTACCCGTGATAGTGACAGCAAATCGGTGAGCGACGTGGCCTGGCGGATAGTCGAGCAGCAACAAGAGCCGGGGATACCGACTGGGTTGCAATGGTTTGATAATCTGGTGGGTGGATTATGGCGGGGAATGAATTACTGGGTTGTGGCTGATTATAAACGCGGTAAAACGACGTTGTTACGTAATTGTGTTTTGCGGGCGGCGACGTTAAACAATCCAGTAGGTATTTTTTGTGCCGAAGGCAGCCGAGAATTATTTACGCTGGATTGCCAAGCAATGATTGCGACTGAGCTTTTGCTTGATGCTGGCATTAGAGGCGATGGATTAAGGCTGAACGGCTTATTTATCAAACGTCACTATTGGACTGGGGGAGTGTTTAGCAAACAAGAATTAGATGCCATCCACGAGGCTAAAGAGATTTGGAATGGTTTGCCTATTTACACTTTGGATACAAAAGACAATATTCGTAATCATTCGACATTACGCTACCTGGTCAAGAGCAATCGGGTCAATCACGGTATCACTTCATTTTGGGGTGACTACTCTCAACTGTTTGGGGATGGTAAAATATATGACAGGCAAAGCGCGACGGCTTTACTCGTCCAGGATATTGCAGTGGGGGAGAATGTGGCTTTCTGTATGTTGGCTCAGAGAAGTGAGGAAGGCGTTAAAAGCAGCGGGGGCTATACGGCATTCGTCAAAGGCGGTGGCGATGCTTCGGCGGCGGCTGATTTTATGTTGATGCCGGCGATAGACGAAGATACTCCCACGATTTTGAACGTGCAATTAAAACACTCAAGGCATACCAAAACCGGCCAGGGGACACATTTACTTGCCCCGGCATCGGGTTTGATAATTGATAAGTGGAGTTGAGTATTATTTGAGTTAGATATGAGATGAGGTATAAAATGAAAATTCTTGATGAGTACAGAAATTCGATCAGAATAGCCACGAGTAAACTAGGAGTGGCTAATGCCAATTGTCACGTGTGTGGCCGGCTCGGGGAAAGATGGCAGGTCAGGCAAATGGTTAGGCACTATCATCAAATCAACAACATATTAAAAAGCGAGAGGGCAAAAGTATTCAGATTTTTAGATGCAGAAGGTAATCCAATGGAAGGGTTCGGGCCGTTGCCTGACGCAGGCGAGTGAGAGAACGAGGAAAACAAATGATACTTGGTTTATATCAGGCAGCCGCCGATCAAGCCTTCCCCAAAAGAATAGTGCAAATGCATCATAGGAAATAACGCAAGTGCGCTATTTACACTGTCTATCTGATGCGGTATACTATAGAAAATGCGGTATTAAAATTTATGGGTAACGAGTTACCCTAATAACTTGTTATGCGGCATTGTCGCAAAGAAAGGAGCAAGATGGCAATCAGAGGTATCAAACTCATTCAGCACAACACTAGTGGCGTGAACTTGCCAGACGATCTGTCTTATCCTTGGCGGCTTGATGCCGCTCTCGGCCCCCCAGAGTTTATGACAATGGCTTTTATCGGGCTATACGGTGGATCAGAGACCATTCGTGTGCGAGGCAAGAGCCGCAAAGCACTAGAGAAGTTTGTAAAGGTAAACTGTCTGAATACACATCCGCGCCTCCGTAGTCTTGAAATTACACAGCCGGAGGCCGCATAACCCCGGCATGAAGCCGACTGAGTACAGCGGCTTATGCCGGGGTTATGCGGCTTAAGAGGAGGCACTATGACAACAAGCTGGGATCAGAAGCGCAAACAGATAAACAGGCTTTTAAAGGAACTGCAGAGGAAGCCAGCCAATGAGATGTTAGGACACTGGCGCACCCCCGAAAGTATCCTGAATGCTTATCGGGAGGGAGATTTGTTATTTCCTGATGCTCTGCAAGAGTTGAAGGAATGGGCAATAGAGTATGCCCAGAAGCAAGGAGCCGCATAACAACTCATTGGAGCCGGCCTGAGTACAGGCGGCTCAATTCGACCGTATTGCTTAGGAAGACAAGGAAGTAACTGATGCCAGCGTGGAAAGAGGCGAGACGGGCCGGCCAGACGGCCAAGCATAAGCAACAAAAAGAGCGAACGTCACCAGCGGTCAAAGCTGGTGTAGGTCGCTACAATTTTGAGGATAAACGGTGTTTGTGGTGTAGCGAGGCAAGCGGACTACGTACCGGTTTTTTACCCATTACCGGCCGGGTGTGGTTTTGCTCGGGCTGCAAGGACAGGTACGAGGAGGATAAAAAGTGGGAGAGGACATTATAAATCTACCTGATAAGAACATAAAAAGAGCACGTTATTCGGCCTAAACGTGCTCTTTTTTCAATAGGAGGAACTGGAAATGAAAGGAGGTTCTTCCTTTGGAAATATATCATATTTTTGAGAGAAACACAAATTCTAACCTTTGACATTGAAATGGAAATGTGGGATAATAAAGGTAGCTGTGTTGCATTACGGTAGACTATCTACATCTTATCTCAATTTTTTTTTTAGCTAAAAAGGAGTTAACTGATGGATCCAGTATCTTTGTTCGTTCTTGCTTTGTATGGCTCATTTGTTTCTTTTATCGAGGAACGGTTCGGTAGTTTTCAGAATTTGCCTGCGAATATAAAACAACTTATCAATAGTATCCTGGCTTTCGTTGTTCCGGCCATTGTCAATTATCTCGTTCCCGTTTGGCGGCCAGAGTTTGGCGAAGCTTCGGAGGTGGCGTGGGCGGTTTCGCTTTTAGCTGCGCCGGTGGTGGTCTGGCTGGTGAGCCAGTTGGCTCATGCTATTGACCGCAAGTTAATTGCTTAAAATTTATAAAAGAGTAGCAATGATATGGACTTACAGACATTGTTAAGTATACCTGGTCTGCCAGGTTGGTTTATTATCATTGCTGCTCTTATTTTTGTGTTCAAACAAATCGGGTTGCTGGATTACATCCTGGGTCATCTCAAAAGCCAGGGGCAACTCGAACGTGAGCAAATCGAATTCGACAGACAACAGACTGAAGCCAAGAATGCGGCGGAGCAGTCTGAGCAAATTGCGCTGTGGTCACAGATGACACAGTTGCAAACAATGACATTACATCAAAATGAATTGCTGTTAGAGTACATCATTAATACGTCATCCGAGTGGCACTCCAAACACTCGGATAGACTGAATGAGATAATCGAATGTCAGCGACAGACAATGTATGAATTAAAACATCTGGCAGCAAAATTTACGATTATGGTTGGAGTGGTAGAACAGAATTATGATAAAACAGGCGATAAGTGAGTTGTTCAGACGAGCCCGGTTAGCCCTGGCCGTAATCCTGTGGGGCGATTTAATCAATGGCAATCTGAGACATCTTCGGGCAATGCTGGCTGAATTGGAGTTTATTTCTACTCACAGAAATGATATGTCTAAAGACGAGGTTATCTTGCTCATCGTTGGTGACATAAGTAAACCACAAACTGGTATGCTCCATCACCTGCGTCACGTTTTATCATCTGAAAACTGGCGTATCATTGCCGCAGAAATGTGTCAGGCCGAAATACTCGACGCAAAACGGCGCATAATGAAAATCCTGAGGGAGTTGCGACGTGATTGATCTACTCCTGGCCAACGGCGAAGTAATACGAATTAACGTAGAAGAATACCTCAGGGCAGTTGTCCCCGGTGAGATGCCGTCAAATTGGCATCCTCAGGCTCTAATGGCCCAGGCCGTGGCTGCCCGGAGTTATGCTGCAAACACCATCGAACATCCACGTCACAAAGAAGTATCGGCGCATCTTTGCCAGCCACAGCCTGGATTGTTTGTGCACTGTCAGGCGTATGATCCTCAAAAAATCAATCCCAGAACTGATGAAGCTGTTTATGCTACCCGCGGTATCGTAATGATTTACGAGAACAGTATTGTCAATGCCCTATATCATTCTGACTGTGGTGGCCACACCCTGGCCAATGAGGACGTTTTCCACGGTACACCATTGGCATACTTGCGAGGTGTAACGTGCATCAAAAATAATAAGGAGATTACTCAAACATATACCATTGCCGGCAAGAAGCAACTCCATTTCGGGCATAGAGTCGGTTTATGTCAAAATGGAGCAAACTGGTATGCTGAATTTGCCGGCAGGTCCTGGGAGTGGATACTCAGACACTACTACACAGGCATTGAATTTTGCGCTTATACAGAATGTCCAAAAAACAACGTATCTGGATAAGAGAAGAAATCGAGGATGCCTTTGCCGAGTATCTGGCCATAACGAGACAAATGGATTGGATGCAGCTATCAGTAGAAGAAAAGCAATATCTGATAGATAAGCATTTTGAAGTGTTGCTACGGGAATTGAAACGATATGCGCCAAAGAGAAAAATAGATGTCAAAACCAATCACCTGGACGAATGACCAAATCTGCCTGGGCGCCTTGAAGCCCTGGGAGAATAACCCGCGCTATTCGACTGAGCAGCAAGCAGAGCGGATTGCTGATAGCCATCGGATGTTTGGGCAAGTCGAGACAATCGCTATAGGCCCGGACGGTTCGGTATATAATGGCCACCAGCGGTTGAGCGCGTGGCTGGCCGAATATGGGCCGGACTACGTGGTTGATGTGAGGCGGTGTAGCCGCAAATTGAAGGACGATGAGCGGCAGGCATTGACAGCAATGCTGCACGCTGGAGCAGTCGGTTCGTGGGATTTTGATACTCTTGCCAATTGGGATAGCGATATTCTGCAAGGGTTTGGCTTTGATGAGGACCTGCTTAAGGGCTGGCAAAAAGACACCTTCGCCTTGGGGGATTTGCTGGCAAGTGAGGATGGGGGAGGGGAGGGCAGCAAGCCGGATGATACCGAACTAATAGATAAGGCTGAAGAACTACAGCAAAAGTGGCAGGTTCAGCAAGGAGATATATTCCAGATGGGTGAGCACCTTGTTATCTGTGGCGACTGTCGAGAGCCAGAAACGTGGGCACGGTTGCTGACAGCGGCCAAAGTTGACAAGGCGAATGGGATTTTTACAAGCCCGCCTTATGCAGAACAGCGCAAGAAACAATATGGCGGAGTGCCAACAGCCAAATATGTGGAATGGTGGGAAGCGGTACAGTCCAATGTTCGGGCGAATTTAGCAGAGGATGGTAGCTTTTTTGTGAATATCAAACCACATTGTGAGGGTGGACAAAGAGTATTGTACGTTTTTGATTTGGTGCTGGCGATGGTAAGACAGTGGGGATGGCAGTTTGTAGATGAATTATGCTGGAAAACAAACGGAGTTTTTGGGGGTTGGCCTAATAGATTTAAGAATGGATTTGAGCCTATTTATCAATTCTCTATGCAAAAAGATATAAAATTTAATAAGCTAAATGTTTTGCAACCGTTTGCCGAAAGTTCGATAAATAGAATAAGACAATCAAGACGCAGTGGTGAAATAAACGATGGGCGAAAATATAGCAAAACTGGCTCTAATTTTAATACCGATTGGGGACGTGTTGCCGAAATATCAGAGGAGCAAGGTGGAGCATTACCATCAAACGTTATAGATATTTCAGCAGAGGTCAACGCAGGTATTTTAGCTAATCACGCCGCTGCCTTCCCCATCGCCCTCCCAACGTTCTTTATCAAAGCCTACTCCGATCCTGGCGATGTATGGCTTGATCCGTTTGCTGGTAGTGGGACGGTTTTATGTGCTTGCCATAATGAGAATAGATGGGGTTTGGGGATAGAGATATTGCCCAAATATACGGCGGTAATTTGCGAGCGACTTGAGCGTCATACCTCCCTCAAGCCGCAGTTGGTGGAGCGGGTGTGATGTCTGTAGAGTGGATTACAGGGTGAATAAATAATGAAAGTTAAGGTCGGTAATACAATTTATGATGGCGAAAAAGAGCCAGTGATGGTCATCCTGACCGAAGCCGATAAGCGGAATATTGCTAATATGTTGCCGGAAGCAACACGATACTGTGCTTATCCCGAGGAATGGACGGAAGATATTATCGAGAAATGGATGGATGACTTTCAGTATCCTCTCTCGGATCGATTGGGTTAAAATTTCACTTCGCACAACTTTTATTTTGCGAAGTGAAACGATGTAGTTGCAAGTTAATGTGATTATGGACAAAAACGAACAACTCGAGATACATCAACTTCCATATTGGACAAGTGGCTCGATGCAGTTAACTCAAAATGGCAAAACGATACATCTGGAGGATGCCGGCATAGCCAGAATTGTTGCGGCAAGGTATAGCCTACAAGATTTTACCATTGAGGATTTGGTAGAAGCTTTGCAAAATTTACAGGGGAA
>Ga0209323_10002430_pt1 | contig 12395 bp, 16 predicted proteins | sample Rifsed19ft2_FD_184014 | JGI IMG/M metagenome (GOLD analysis project Ga0209323, IMG submission 184014) | Soil microbial communities from Rifle, Colorado, USA - sediment 19ft 2 (version 2) | ecosystem: Environmental > Terrestrial > Deep subsurface > Rock core/Sediment | place: Rifle, Colorado...
TTGATGTCGTATCCTGCTCAGCATGCCATTCAACTGATTCTACTCGCAGGATTTATCTCAGCCTCTTCAATACAAAAACAGGAAAGCCTATGACAGAGGAAGAGATTATGAAAATTATTGATACCGGAGCTGCTAACTTGAAGGAGAAGATAGACACAAACAGCGACGGTACTATAGAAGGAAAAGAGGTATGGAATCTTTTCTGGCTATTAACGAAAAATGGTGAAAGGACAACGTTCATGGGAAAGATGGACGTGAGCAGTGCTTTTGAAGCACATCAGATCGGGACAAAAGCAGAGGCAACAAGAGAGTGTGTAAAGTGTCATCATCCTGAATCTCCATATTTCGAAAATGTATTTATTGTTATAAGCAAGGATAGTGGAGAGACTACATTGCTACCTGCCCAGAAAGGAATACTTAGTTCAATATATTCAATATTACCAGTGCGTAAATTTTATGCCATTGGAGGGACTAATATAAGTCTTTTTGACATCCTTTTTTACGTTGCTCTTCTTGGTGGCATAGCCGTCCCTATCGGACATATTTCTTTGCGAGTAATCACCTCGCCCATAAGGTCATTACGAAGGATGGGAAAAGGAGGTAAGAAGTAGATGAAAAAAATATATCTTCATCCATTACCAATTAGAATCTGGCATTGGGTAAATGCTCTGGGTTTTATCATTTTGATTCTCACTGGAGCCAATATCAGGAACATAATAAATATCTTCTCTGTTGAAACGGCTGTTGAAATACATAGCTGGCTTGGTTTTATCCTCCTTGCCAATTACTGCATATGGCTTTTCTATTATATTCTCACAATGAATATAAAGATCTATATACCTCCGATTCACCGCCCGATTGAGTTTGCCAAGAAGGCTCTGACTCAAGCCATATTCTACGGGTGGGGGATAATGGTTGGAGATCAGAACCCCCATCATTCAACTCCAGAACATAAATTTAATCCCATGCAGCAAGTATCTTATCTCATGATTATGGCACTCCTAATTCCTGTTCAGATTATCACCGGTCTATTTTTGTGGGACCCAAAATTGTTCTCTCCAATTGTAAACATTGTTGGGATACAGGTCATTGATGCTATTCATATCTTTCTCTGGATATTCTTCAGTGCCTTTATGATTGTCCATTTCTATCTGGCAACCCTCGGCCACACAACATTCGCCCACATAATAGCAATGTTTACAGGGTATGAAGAGGAAGAAGAACACGGCCACGGCGAGGAGCATGGCCATAGCCACAGCCACTGAACACTGGCCAAAATATCTTTTGCTGCTTTCTTTCTGAAAGATTGTAGAGACATACTTTCCATAATTGTAAGGGTCACATAGTACTCCGCGTCCTCGAAGTTTCGGACCGCCGTTTAATACTTCCTGAAAGCCGCAAACGTGATATGCTCTATAAAACCACTGACTTTAATTGATAATTATTATCGACCGAGACATTCCGAGAACAGGCAATTGAAAAAAAGACTGATATGGTGTATCATAAGTGTAGCACTAAGGAGGTGAATCTCTATGCCAACAAAAAATCCCAGGATTAACGTGGTTCTTGAAAAGCCCTTATATAACAATGTTGAGCGTCTTGCCGAGCGAGACGGAGTTTCCTTATCTTTGAAGGTACGTGACCTCGTGAAGGAAGCACTGGAAATTGAGGAGGATATCGGCCTTGCTCAACTGGGTGAAACCAGAGAAAAAACTTTCAACAGGAAAAAATCACTTAAACATGATGAGGTCTGGTAGAGTTGACTTTTGAGCTGAGATATCATCCAGACGTTCGAGATGTTGACATTCCCAAACTCAATGAAACTCTGAAAAAACGTATCAAGAAGGCAATAGAAGAACGCCTTTCAATATCCCCCCATCAATATGGAGAGCCGCTCAGAAAAACTCTCAAGGGATACTGGAAACTAAGAGTCGGTGATTACAGGATAGTTTACAAAGTTGAGGGAAATGAAGTGTGGATATTCGCAATTATCAACCGAAAAGACGTATACACAAAGATTATCAAAAGGATTTAACGTTGAGCAACAACAAAAAACCTTCAAGAATAGACCCTTTTCTCAGCAAACCAAAATATCTTTTGGGCTTTCTTTCTGAAAGACTGCAGAGACATACTTGCTATATATATTTTAAGAATTACATGGAAAGTGATATTTTAGTCAACTTTCTGCCCTCGCCGATTTCTCACAGAAATCGTCATTTTCAGAAGAATAAATATTCATTATGTAACACAGCATAAGGACAGTTATAGAAAAAACGAATATTTTGATATAGAATAAGACAAATTGGGAAGTGTGTGGGACTTGATAAAATTTTAATTTATGAGAAAAGAAACTAAAGGTAGAATATTCGCATATGAAAGCGAACTTGAAACCTCCTTTGATTTGGTATTAAGGGAGGCAGATCAGTTGTATCAAGGGCAGGGACGGCTTAAAAAGACATATGACCGCCTTGCAAAATGTCTAAATGATCTGGGTGTTTCTTACACCCTTGTTGGTGGTTATGCCCTTATTCTACATGGGGTGCGCCGTTTCACCGAGGATATTGACCTTCTGGTCCCAAGTGAAGGATTAAATAGAATCCATAAAGAGCTTATCGGAAGGGGTTATGTTCGAGTTGCCCCTGAAAGTCGAAACCTGAGGGATGTTGAGACAGGAGTTCAGATTGAATTCGTAGTAACCGGAGAGTTTCCTGGTGATGGAAATCCAAAGCCGGTTGCATTTCCCGACCCTCAGGCAGTAATGGAGACGCGTGAAGGGATTAAGGTTATAAACCTCAAATCATTAATCGAACTCAAGCTGGCTTCAGGCATGACCGCAAAGGCACGGTTACAGGATTTAGCAGATGTACAGCGACTAATAGAGGAGCATCATTTAACCCCTGATTTTGCTGAACAACTTCATCCTTATGTGCGTAAGAAATTTTTGGAATTGCTGTCGTAAGGTTATGCTGAACCCTGAAAGTGTCATGCTGAATTTATTTCAGCATCTAATAAAATCAAAGGCTAAGGAGACCCTGAAACAAGTTCAGGGTGACACAAATAATGAGTTTTTAGACAAGCTCTTGGTGGGTTAAGTCTTCTTTATGGCCTGGACCAACTTGCCAAGCACATCCTGGGCATCTCCAAAAACCATATAGGTTTGGTCCATGAAAAAAAGGTCGTTTTCAATTCCTGCAAAACCTTTACCCCTGCCTCTCTTTATTACCAGAGCATTTTTTGACTGGTAAGCCTTAAGTATGGGCATTCCGTAGAGAGGGCTTGAGGGATCGGTTTCAGCAGCAGGGTTCACCACATCGTTTGCACCGACAATTAAAGCAACGTCGGCTGTTGTAAATTCAGGGTTAATCTCTTCAAGGTCATAGAGTTTATCATATGGAATATTAGCCTCTGCAAGAAGAACATTCATATGACCGGGCATCCTCCCAGCCACAGGGTGTATTGCAAACTTTACCTCCACCCCTTTATCTTCCAGTACATCCATAAACTCCCGTAATTTGTGTTGTGCCTGGGCCACGGCCAGTCCATAACCTGGAACCACTATAACCTTTCTCGCAAATCCAAGCATTATACTCGCATCTTCTACTTCCCTTGCCTTCATTTCTTTTACAACTTCGGAGCCCTGCAATTTTCCAAATGCCCCAAAAAAAACATTTGCGATAGACCTGTTCATTGCCTTTGCCATGAGATATGTAAGAAAGCTACCTGAGGCACCTACTATGACACCACTTACCATCATCGCCTGATTGCCTATAGCAAAACCATCAAACCCAACAGCCAGACCTGTTGCAGCGTTAAAAAGCGCTATCACAACAGGCATATCAGCACCGCCAATAGGTAGAGTTAAAAAGAAACCCAGTAACAGGGGGACTACAAAAAAGAAATTTAACATGTTTAGTATGCCTGATTGAGATGGTGCAAATTGAATAAAAACAGAATAACCCAGGAATAAAGACAACAAAAGTAAAATAGCGTGGAAAGCCTTTTGTAATGGGTAGGTTATAGGCCTGTCTCCCATAAGACGTTGAAGTTTCATAAACGCCCCAATGCTGCCGCTGAAGGAGACACTCCCTATCAAACCTCCAAGAATGGCAAGGACTTTTAACCCTGAAGCGAGTTCACCTCTGGAAAGCTCAAGATAAGAGATGACAGCAGCAGCGCCTCCTCCCATGCCATTGAAAAGAGCGACCATCTGAGGCATATCAGTAAGTGGGACTTTTTTGGCCGAAACCCATCCAATAGCAGTACCTATGAGGATTACTACAATCATAAGTAGGTGGTTTTTCATCCCAGGTATTAAGAATGTAAATGTTATTGCCAGAATCATTCCGAGACCGGCAAGAAGGTTGCCCCGCCTGGCAGTGGCTGGAGAAGAAAGCATTTTTAATCCTATAATGAATAATATTGCGCTAATAAAATAAGAGGCCTGAACGATGTTTTCCATAATATTATTTCCCTTTCTTAAACATCTCCAGCATTCTGTCCGTTACTGCAAACCCTCCCACAACATTAAGGGCACCAAGCCATACCCCAAGGGCGCCGATGATTAATTCTACAGTGGTTTCAGCCCTGCCCATTACAACCATGGCTCCTACCAGAACTATCCCATGAATAAAGTTTGTTGCAGACATAAGGGGGGTATGGAGTATTACAGGCACCCTTGATATAACCTCAAAACCTGTAAACCCAGAGAGGATAAAAATGTATAGGGCAACCCAGATCTCGCTCATCTCAAAAGCCTCCTATATTTTTGTCTCACCTTTATATGTTAAGCAGGATTTCTGGAGTACTTCATCATTAAAATCCGCATCAAGTGTTTTTCCGTCTTTTGTAAGGAGGTTCAGAAAATTTAGAAGATTTTTTGAATACATCTCACTCGCATGGGTGGGCAATGTACTCGGAAGGTTCAAAGGCCCGTATATTAGAACTCCTTTATGCTCCACAGTCTCACCAGGTTTTGTAAGTTCACAGTTTCCACCATTCTCTGCTGCTATATCAACTATGACGGAAGAAGGTCTCATCTTCTCGACCATGTCTGTGGTAATAATCAGCGGGGCCTTTTTCCCGGGCACCTGGGCTGTAGAAATCACAATATCAGTCCTTCCGATACTGTCAGCCATGAATTTGTGCTGCTGATCTTTTTCCTCCTGTGTAAGTTCCCTTGCATATCCGCCTGTTCCTTCAGCAACAAGGGGAGACTCAAGAAATTTAGCCCCAAGGCTCTGGATTTCCTCTTTTGCAGCCTTTCTCACATCATAAGCCTCAACTATAGCACCAAGCCTTCTGGAAGTCGCTATAGCCTGAAGACCGGCAACTCCAGCTCCTATAACCAGGACCTTTGAAGGTCTTATTGTTCCTGCTGCGGTTGTGAGCATGGGGAAAAACCTGGTTGACATGTTTGCAGCGATAATCGCCGCTTTATATCCAGCAACTGCTGCTTGAGAGGAAAGGGCATCAATGGATTGTGCCCTCGTGATTCGTGGAATAAGTTCCATTGCAAAAGCATTGATCTTTCTTTCAGCCATTTTCTTTATTCTTTCCGGATATTTGTAATGCTGCAAAAACCCGATGAGGAAACTATCAGGAGTAATAGCATCTATTTCTTCAGGTGTTGGAGGCTGAACCTTAAGAATAATCTGTGAGCGGGATAAAACCTCTCTGGCATTCTCTAAGACTTCTGCACCTGATTCTCTGTAAGATGTATCAGAATAGCGTGCATTCTCACCTGCTCCCTTTTCAAGGTACACCTTGAAGCCTTTGTCTGTAAGCTTTTTTACAGACTCAGGAACCAGAGCCACCCGGTTTTCATCCGGTGTTATTTCTCTAATGATGGCAATGCTAAAGGACATAATGAACGGTAATTATAGCATTTCGATTTTCGAGATTTCAAGAATTTTATGTTTTTTGAATAATGCAAAGAAAGCTGGATATAGTATTTTCGCTCATTCTCGCCCCGATAAGATCGGGACTCCGAGGCTTTTGCCTCTTTATATTAGAAATATTCTCAATGGAATATCAGCAAAAAAATCCGCTCAAATACTATATCCAGCCGTCACGGAAGTAGAGATGTCAATTACCACAAATTTTATCTTGACAATGTCTGATGCTTTTGAGTATAAAATAAACGCTTATGCCTGGAACCTATTTACCATCAGAATATTTACCTGTTCTTATTTTTATTATGGCCGCAACTGCTTTTGGCATTGGAGCCCTACTCATTGGTACGATCTTCCGGCCAAAAAAGCCATACTTTGAAAAGCTACTGCCCTATGAATCAGGCATTACTCCAAAAGGAGAGCCACGCTACAGGTTCTCTATCAGGTTTTACATCATTGCCATGCTATTCGTAATATTCGATGTTGAGGCAATATTCATTTATCCTTGGGCAGTGGTTTTTGACAAGATCGGAATGTATGCCTTTGTAGAAATGATTATCTTTATTGTAATTCTCTTTATCGGTTATATTTACGCCTGGAAAAAAGAAGCATTTCAGTGGGATTAACATAAAAACGGAGGGGGAGGAATGTTGATTGATACATCAACTGTTGGTCTTATTCAGGTAGAAGAAGATACAAAGATACTGCCTCCTAATCTCATAATTACCACCCTTGACAAAATCGTAAACTGGGGAAGATTATCTTCGATATGGCCAACAACGTTTGGTCTCGCCTGCTGTGCCATCGAGATGATGGCCGCGGGCGCATCACATTATGATTTTGACAGGTTTGGAATTATCTTCAGAGGCTCACCAAGACAAGCAGATTGTGTGATTGTTGCTGGTACTGTAACAAAAAAGATGGCCCCTGTTATTAGAAGGGTTTATGACCAGATTCCTGAGCCAAGATATGTAGTTGCAATGGGAAGCTGTGCCTGTACCGGTGGAGTTTTCAGAACCTACAGCACAGTGCAGGGCTGTGACACTTTCCTTCCTGTTGATGTGTTTGTTCCTGGCTGTCCCCCAAGGCCTGAAACCCTTATGGAGGGTATGATGATGCTCCAGGAAAAGATAAGAAAAGAGCATGCGAGGTGGAGCCCGTGGCGGTAGTACTGACAAGAATCTCTATTCCTTTTAAGGGGATGAACCCGACAGAGATAGCAGGGAAGGTAAAAGAGCGGTTCCCTGAAGAAGTCGTAGAGGTAACAGATTTCAGAGACCAGGTCTCTGTTATTGTGAAAAAGGGCAAAATTTTAAATATATGCAGATATCTCCATGATGACCCCTCTTTATTTTTTGACCATCTCCAGGACCTCTGCGGTTCTGACTATCACGGGAAAAAGGATCCCCGGTTTGAAGTGGTATATAACCTTTATTCAATAACAAATCACCATAAGATAAGAATAAGGGCACAAGTTCCAGACAATGACCCATCCATCCAGTCTGTCACTTCCATCTGGGCAGGTGCGAACTGGCATGAAAGGGAATGTTATGACATGTTTGGAATCGTATTCAAAGGACATCCTGATCACAGAAGAATCCTTCTGCCAGAAGACTGGGAAGGACACCCTTTAAGGAAAGACTATCCTCTTAAAGGTCCTGAACTTGATAAAGACTGGCACGGTTTTGTCGAGGTACTGAAAATGTCAAAAGAATTAAAAGAGTTTGAGTGGGAAGGATAAGATGGAGATGGTAGAGAAGATATTCGAAACAAGAGAGCTGAATGTAAATATGGGGCCTCAGCACCCTGCCACCCATGGAGTCCTGAGGCTTGTTCTTGATATAGATGGTGAAACAATTGTTAACGTTACTCCTTATATAGGTTATCTGCACAGGGGAATAGAAAAGCTCGGTGAGAGTATGAACTATTTCCAGGCACTTCCTCTTACAGACAGAATGGATTATGTCTCTTCAATGTCAAATAACATCGGTTATTGTGTTGCTGTCGAAAAACTGCTCGAGATAGAGGTCCCTGAAAGGGCAAAGTTCATAAGGACAATAGTTGGTGAGATGTCAAGGATATCAAACCACCTCCTCTGGCTCGCAACCCACGCCCTTGATATCGGTGCGATGACGGTGTTCCTCTACTGCTTCAGAGAAAGGGAATGGATTCTCGAACTCTTCGAGATGATCTGCGGGGCGAGACTTACAGTAACTTATCCGCGGATTGGTGGCGTTAGAAACGACATTTCACAACAATTCCTTGAAAGTCTCTGGAAATTTACAGAAGAATTTCCAACACGTATACCTGAATATGAAACCCTCATTGACCAGAATAGGATATGGCTCAAGAGGACAAAAGGCATCGGTGTAATCTCAGCAGAAGAAGCCATAAACTGGGGCCTCACAGGTCCAACCCTGAGAGGCTCAGGGGTTCCTTATGATATAAGAAAAAATATGCCATACGATGCATATGATAAAGTGGATTTTGAAGTTCCTCTTGGTACAGAGGGCGACACGTACGACAGGTACCGCTGCCGCATGCTGGAAATGAGACAATCCAATAACATTATCAGACAATGTATCGAGAAGTTGCCCACAGGCCCTGTTATGGCAGATGCCCCTAAATTCACCCTCCAACCGAAGGATAAGATGATGCTTATTACACACCCCACCAAAGAACATGCATATTATATTAACGAGAAAGCTTGCAAGGGATGCGGTATGTGCCTGAGGGCATGTCCTGCAAAAGCCATCTTTGGTGAAAAGAAACAACCCCACAAAATAAAACAGGAGTTGTGCTTGAGTTGCGCATCCTGTTTTGTAACCTGTAAGTTTAAGGCCTTAACCATCGTGCCTGGTAGTAAAGGCCTGAGCGATGAAAAACTTGCAGAATTAGCTGTAACCCCTGATAAATTACCTGAAGAAATCAAAAAGGCTCAAGAGCATCTCGTTGCGCATTTCGAATATGTAAAAAGAGGTCCAAAGGCACCCGCAGGAGAAATCTACGTTGCAACAGAGGTACCGAAAGGCGAGCTTGGGTTTTATTTTGTGAGTGATGGATCAGGAAAGCCTTACAGGATGAGGGTAAGGGCTCCTTCTTTTGTACATGCAGGAGTCCTGCCAAGGCTGTGTGTTGGTCATCTGGTTGCAGATGTAATAGCTAATATAGGAACAATTGATATAGTGCTTGGCGAGTGCGATAGGTAAAATGGAGCTTACAAATTTAATATCACCTGAAACACTTGAGGCCTTAGCCAAATTTGGAATTAATATAGCAATAATAATCATAAAGATTGTTGTTGTCCTCGGTGTAGGATTACTACATGTTGCTTATGCGACATACTTTGAACGGAAGGTTATCGGACATATGCAGGTGAGACTCGGCCCGATGAGGGTTGGTCCGCATGGATTACTACAGCCATTTGCTGATGGTTTGAAGCTCTTCTTCAAAGAAGATATTATACCGGCAAATGCAGATAAGCCTGTTTTTTACCTCGCCCCTGTCATCTTTATGGCTGCAGCCATGATAAACCTTTCTGTTATTCCTTTCGCATCTAATTTCGTAATAGCAAATATAAACCTGGGATTGTTATTCATTTTCGCCATAGCTGGTCTTGGTGTGTATGGAATATTCATTTCAGGTTGGGCATCAAACTCCAAGTATGCATTCCTTGGTGGTCTGAGATCATCAGCACAGGTGCTCAGTTATGAGATAGCAATGGGGTTAAGCCTTGTTGGTGTAATGATTATGGCAGGTTCCCTGAACCTCACAGATATTGTAAAAGCACAGCAGGAATCACTGTTCGGGATATATGCAATCCCACAGATAGTGGCTTTCGTTGTATTCACACTCGCTGCAGTTGCCGAGACAAACAGGACACCTTTTGACCTCCCTGAGGCAGAGAGTGAGCTTGTTGCAGGATACTTTGTGGAATACAGCGGATTCAGGTTTGCACTCTTCTTCCTTGGTGAGTATATTGCAATGTTTATCATGGCTTCATTGGCAACAGTCTGTTTCCTCGGCGGATGGACAGTACCATGGTATATAACAAAGGCATTGCCATTTTTAACATATGTTCCAGGCATTGTCTGGTTTCTTATTAAGGTATATGCATTTATATTCTTCTTTTATTGGATTAGGGCGACTCTTCCAAGATACAGGTATGACCAGTTAATGACTATTGGATGGAAGATCTTCATACCGATTGCACTGGTAAACTTAACAGTCACAGGTCTGGTAAAAATTCTTGTTATGAGATGAAAGGAAATCAGAGTGACGGCTAAAGAAACTGTTAAAGAAATTCTAAAAAGGTTTCTCTTTATAGAAATTTTACAAGGTCTTGCCCTCACTTTAAAGAGGCTGTTCTCCCATGCAGTAACCATCCAGTATCCAAAGGAAAGGCGAAAGATAGCCCCGGGGTTCAGGGGTCAGCATGCCCTTGCTAAAAATCCTGAAGGAAAAGCCAAATGTGTTGGCTGCGGGCTATGTTCTACAGTCTGCCCTTCACAGTGTATCTCTGTCACCAGGGAAAAAGGAAAAGTTTCACGATATGAAATAGATGTGTTGAGGTGTATTTTCTGCGGATTTTGCATGGAGGTTTGTCCCTATGGAGCTGTCGTCCTAACAGAGAATTATGAATATTCAGACTACAGGAAAGAAGATATGTATTTGATAAGGGAAAAATTATTATCAAATTGGGACAAATTTATGGCTGGCAAAAAAGGAGAGGAATACTTCAAGAGATTCTGGAGACCCATGTCCGAGGATTTCGGAACTCCCTCTGGCCAGGCAGTATGGAGAGGTAAACATTAATGCTCCCTGAGTTATTCTTTGCGTATTTTGCATTTGCCATAGTCTTGCTCTCAATCCTTGTGATAACAAGGAAGAATCCTGTTCACAGTGTCCTTTGGATGCTTCTGCTGTTTTTCCATATTGCAAGTTTATATCTTTTCTTGAATGCCGAGTTTATAGCCTTGGTCCAGCTCATCGTTTATGCTGGTGGAATTCTCGTATTGTTCCTTTTTGCTGTTTTACTGGTAAATGTACGTGAAGAGCTCAGAATCAGCAGATTTATTGGTGCCTGGCCAACAGGGCTGACCTTTGCAATCGGGTTATTCATAGTCATCCTGATATCAATAAAATCTTTTGTCCTTGGCCAGCAAGGCATATATACCATTGACCTCATCAAGAAAGAATCTCATATAAAGGCTTTGGGAAAGTTACTTTATACAGACTTTCTCTATCCTTTTGAAATAGCATCACTTATACTTCTTGTTGCAATCATTGGTGCAATAGTCCTTGCAAAGAGGAGGCTTAAAGGTTAATATGGTTCCGCTCAGCTGGTATATGGTACTTAGTATGGTGGTTTTCATAATCGGTGTGTTCGGGTTCCTCTCGAGGAAAAATATCATCATAATCTTCATGTCTATTGAACTCATGCTCAACGCTGTGAATATCAATCTCATCTCTTTAAGCCACTACCTTCAGGACCTGAGGGGACAGATTCTTGCCTTCTTTGTTATTGCTGTTGCAGCTGCTGAAGCCGCGATAGGACTCGCAATAGTCATCGCCCTATTCAGAAACAAGGCTACAGCCCATGTAGACGAGATACACGAGATGAAGGGGTAATGAAAGTGAAAAGTTTTAAAAAGAGTGAAATATGAAAGTTTATTTACTTATACCCTTTTTACCTCTTGCAGCTTTTGTAATTAATATCCTTTTTGGAAGAGGTCTTATAAGAGATAAAGCACACTGGATCTCGTGTCTTGCGATTATCGGTTCATTTATTGCATCAGTCATAACAGGCTTAGATGTTCTTGGAGGAAAGATAATAAATGAAGATCTTTATACCTGGATAATTGCAGGAAAGTTTAGTGTCTCTTTCGGTTTTCTCATTGACCAGCTTACTACGGTTATGCTCTTTGTTGTTACAGGGGTAGGGTCTCTTATTTTTATCTACTCTATCGGCTATATGCATGGCGATAAAGGATATTACAGGTTTTTCTCTTATCTGAGTCTTTTTGTGTTCTTTATGCTCATGCTTGTTATGTCAAATAATTTCATTCAGCTTTACCTCGGCTGGGAAGGTGTTGGTCTCTGCTCGTACTTCTTGATAGGTTTCTGGTATGAAAAGAAGGCAGCTGCTGATGCAGGGAAAAAGGCATTTATTACCAATAGATTCGGAGACTTCGGGTTTGCCCTTGGTGTGTTTATGATCTTCCTTACATTCGGAAGCGTACATTATGCTCCTGTGTTCGCAGCTGTAAAGAACTACATTGGTCACACGGTCAATTTTCTTGGATATGAAGTTGACCTTATAACATTGATAGCACTTCTTCTTTTCTGCGGAGCTATTGGCAAATCAGCTCAGATACCCCTCCATGTGTGGCTTCCTGATGCAATGGAAGGCCCGACACCTGTCAGTGCCCTCATCCATGCAGCAACTATGGTCACTGCAGGGGTTTTCATGGTAGCAAGGTGTAATGCTATCTTCAACCTCTC
>Ga0209323_10002435_pt1 | contig 12385 bp, 7 predicted proteins | sample Rifsed19ft2_FD_184014 | JGI IMG/M metagenome (GOLD analysis project Ga0209323, IMG submission 184014) | Soil microbial communities from Rifle, Colorado, USA - sediment 19ft 2 (version 2) | ecosystem: Environmental > Terrestrial > Deep subsurface > Rock core/Sediment | place: Rifle, Colorado...
GCTCTGGCGCTGATGGTATGGTCGCTGGCGCTGGGCGTGGACATGGGCGGCAACTTCACGCCGATCGGCGCGTCCGCGAACGTGGTGGCCTACTCGTTCATGGAGCGTAACCACGGGCGGATCGGCTGGAAGCGCTGGCTGCTGATCGCCGTTCCGCCGACGCTGTTGGCGATGGTTCTAGCGTCGGGGTTGGTAATGCTCAAGGGCCAAATTGGCTGGTACTAATCAATTATGGATTGAAGATTGCTGATTGATGATTGGTTCAATCCGCAATCCGCAATCAGCAATCATAAATCATCAACTCATTAAGGGGGAGAGCATCATGAAGAAGTCATTTACCGTCGCTCTGCTCAAGGTGCTGCTGGTGTTGCTGTTATCGATGGTCATCGGCGCCGTCGGCGTCGCCTCCGCGCAGGGGGAGCCGCCCGATCCACAGCAGGTCGCCGATACGGCGAACGACGCCGCGCTAAGTCTGAATGTTGCGTGGGTACTCATCACCGGCTTTCTTGTCTTCTTCATGCAGGCGGGGTTCGCGCTGGTCGAGACCGGTTTCACCCGCTCCAAGAATGTGGCTCACACGATGATGATGAACATGATGGTGTTCTGCATCGGCGCAGTGGGTTACTGGCTCACCGGCTTCGCGCTGCAATTCGGCGGCGTGAACTTCACCTATCCCGATATTAACGGCCACGGCGCATGGGCCTTCTCGCCGGTCACGCTGGGCGACTGGTCGGGGATGCTGGATAAGCCTTTGCTGATCGGCGGATCGGGCGTTATGGGCCTGAGCGGGTTCATGCTGGGCGGTCTCGGCGCGAACTTCGGTGTCCTCGCTTTCTTCCTGTTCCAGATGGTCTTCATGGACACGGCGGCGACCATCCCCACCGGCTCGATGGCCGAGCGGCTGAAGTTCGTCGGCTTCGCGCTGATGGGCTTGTGGGTCAGCATGTTCATCTACCCGCTGGTCGGCGGCTGGGTGTGGGGCGGCGGCTGGCTGGCGAACCTGGGCCGCACCGCAGGACTCGGCAACGGCGCAGTCGACTTCGCCGGGTCGGGGGTGGTGCATATGATCGGCGGCGCGATCGGGTTGGCCGGCGCGATCGCCCTCGGCCCACGCATCGGCCGCTTTAACAAGGATGGCACACCCAATGCTATTCCAGGCCACAGTATCCCGTTGGGTGTGCTTGGCACGATCATCCTGTTCTTCGGCTGGTTCGGCTTCAATCCCGGTTCGGCGCTCGGCTTTGTCGGTGCGTTCCGCAACCTGGCCGTGATCGCCGCGATCAATACATTACTGGCGGGTGCGGCCGGCGGCGTGTCGGCGATGCTGTACATGTGGTTGTTCGGCCCAACCAAGAAACCCGATCCGTCGATGTCGGTGAACGGTACCCTGGCCGGGCTGGTCGCCATCACCGCGCCGTGCGCTTTCGTCGATAGCTGGGCAGCGGTCGTCATCGGTCTGGTGGCTGGGGTATGGGTATGTGTAGCGGCCGTCCTCCTGGAGAAGCTCAAGATCGACGATCCGGTCGGGGCCGTGCCGGTTCACTTCGCCAATGGCATTTGGGGAGTTCTGGCCGTGGGTATCTTCGCCAACGGCAATCCCGACACGGCGGCATGGAACGGCATTGCAACGCCGGTGACCGGCCTGCTGTACGGCGGCAACACGCAGATTCTGGCACAGCTCGCGGAAGCCGTAGCGATTGCTGTGACCGTGTTCGGAACGTCGTACGTCTTCTTCAAAGTGTTGAATGCGCTGAAGCTGCTGCGCGTCTCGCGCGCGGACGAGCTGGCCGGGCTGGATATGCCGGAGATGGGTGCCGAGGGTTATCCGAAAGACTTTGAACCTGCACCCGACGCCGTGGTGTATCGCCGAGGGGCGAGCATTTCGGCAGGCGCGACGGCCCCTGCAGGCAAGTAAGTTGGGCGGTTTCGGATCCACCATCATCCATAAGCCAAGGGAGGAATTGTGATCCAGGTTCATCTGATGCCCGAGGAAGCCGAGATGTTGCGCGACATGCTGCAAGGTTGCCTTTCCGATCTGCGGACAGAGATCCGTCACACTGACAGCCGCGACTATCGTGGCATGTTGAAGAAGCAAGAGACCTCGCTGAAGATGCTCCTTGAGCGACTTGAGGCAGCCAGCCTGAACGCACTCGCACTTGCATGAGGAGGAAGTAACACAATTAGGGCAGTCTGCACAGGCAGCCTTCGTGTGCGTGGCCTAAATGGGTAAGCCGGCGAAATGGCCCGCTTCGGTGGCGACAGCGTCCGACGTGTATCGTAGACTCAACATACACGGCCCCGCTTGTGCGCGGATTTACAGCTCACCGAACCTGGGAGGTTGCCTTGCTTCCCATAGCTTCACCCTACGAACCTCGCTTTAACCGGGGGGGATGCGGCATAGGTTTCGTGGCCGATCAATACGGTCGATCGAGCCACGACCTTTTGCGTCTCGCCCTTCAATCCCTGGTCAACCTTCAGCATCGCGGCGCGCTGGATGCAGATGCGCGCACAGGCGACGGCGCAGGCGTACTCACCCCCCTGCCCCGTCGCCTGTTTGTTCGCGAGACGGAGCGGCTCACCGGCCGCACTCCCGATCCGGATCGACTGGCGGTCGGCATGTTCTTCATGTCGCCCGACTCGGTGGAGGCGTGCACGCGCTTGATCGAATCGGCGCTGGCGCAACACAGCCTGGGTATCCTGGCGTGGCGCACGGTTCCGATCAACCCCGATGTCATCGGCGATCACGCCCGCGCCACAATGCCGCACATCCTCCAGGTCATCATTGATCATCACACCACGATCTATCATCACAAATTCGAGCATCGCCTCTACCTCGCCCGCAAGCAGATCGAGCGCGATGCTCGTGCGGCGAACCTGGGTTTATACATTTCCTCGCTCTCTTCTCACACGATTGTTTATAAAGGGCTGTTCCTCGCGCCGCAGCTCCCGGCGTTTTACGCCGATTTGCGCAACCCCGATTACTGCGTCCCGCTCGCCGTCTTCCATCAGCGGTACAGCACCAACACGCTGCCCACCTGGGAAAACGCGCAGCCCTTTCGCGTCTTGTGCCACAACGGCGAGATCAACACCATTCAGGGCAACCAGTGGTGGACGCAGGCGCGCGAGCCAATGCTCGTCGCCGATTTCTGCACCTCTTCCGAAGAGCTGCGCCCGGTGATTGTCACGCACGTGAACGGCTCGTCGATGAGCGATTCGTCGCGGCTGGACAACGTGGTCGAGCTGCTGACGGTCGGTGGGCGCGACATTCGCCACGCCGTCACCATGCTCGTTCCGCCGGCGTGGGAGAAACTCTCCGATTTGCCGGAGCGCGTTCGAGACTTCTATCAGTACCACGCCTGCCTGAGCGAACCCTGGGACGGCCCGGCGGCGTTGATCTTCACCGACGGCAGCACCGTCGGCGCGGCGCTCGATCGCAACGGCCTGCGCCCGTGCCGCTACCTGACGACCGAAGATGGCCTGGTCGCCGCCGCCTCGGAAGCCGGCGCAGTGCCCATTGAAGACGGGCGCATCATGCTTAAAGGCAAACTGGGCCCGGGGCAGATGGTGGCCGTCGATACGAAGCGCGGCGTGTTCCTCGAAGATGGAGAGGTGAAGCACGAGCTTGCGCTGCGAAAGCCCTATGGCGACTGGGTGAAGCAGAACCTTCGGGCAATGAGCAATCGACCGAAGACGGATGACGAAGGACACGGGACGGACGACGAACGAACAGCATCCAGCGTTGGTCATTCGTCTCTGGTCATTCAGCAGGCTGCCTTCGGCTACACTCACGAAGAACTGACCGTCATCCTCAAGCCGATGGTCGAGCAGAGCGCGGAAGCAATCGGCTCGATGGGCGACGATACCCCGCTGGCCGTGCTGTCCGACAAGCCGCGCCCGCTGTACAGCTATTTCCGCCAGCGCTTCGCCGAAGTGACCAATCCACCGATCGATCCGCTGCGCGAGCAACTCGTGATGTCACTGCGTATGCGGCTCGGCGCGCGCAGCAACTTCCTGGCCGAGACGGCCCAACAGGCGCGCCTGCTCGAAATCGACAGCCCATTCCTCACCGACGAAGCACTGGCCGCGCTCAAGTCCAATCCCGAACTGCGCGTGGTAACGGTCTCGACGCTGTTCCCCGCCGCCGACGGCGCATCCGGGTTGAAGCGCACGCTGTCTCGATTGTGCGCCGAGGCGGAAGCCGCCGTGCGCGGCGGCGCACAGACACTCATCTTGAGCGATCGCGGCGCGGGCGCGGTGCACACCTTCATCCCGCCGCTGCTCGCGCTGGGCGCGGTGCACAACCACCTGCTGCGCATCGATCTGCGCACGCGCGTCGATCTCGTCATCGAAAGCGGCGAGCCGCGCGAGGTGCATCACTTCGCAGCGCTCATCGGTTACAGCGCGGCGGCGATCAACCCGTATCTCGCGCTGGCGACGGCGGTCGAGCTGGCCGGCGACAAGTATAAGCCGGCGGAAGCGGTCGCGCGTTACCTGCACGCCGCCGAGCACGGCCTGCTCAAGATCATGTCCAAGATGGGCATCAGCACCGCCGACGCTTACTGCGGCGCGCAGATCTTCGAGATCGTCGGCCTGAGCCACGAAGTCGTCGAGCGATACTTCACCAACACGCCCGCGCACCTCGACGGGATCGGGCTGGATGGCATCGCGCAGATCGTTCTGTACTGGCACCAGTCCGCCTACCAGGGAGAGCCGGCCAAGCTCGAAAGCCCCGGCTTCTACAAGTTCAAGCGCGACGGCGAGGTGCACGCTTTCAGCCCGGCCGCCGTCCAGGCGCTGCGCGAAGCCGTGCGAATGCCCGGCACGCTGAACGGAAACTGGCCGGCCGGTTACGCGGCCTACAAACACTACAGCCAGATGCAGCACGCGCGCGCGCCGATCGACGTGCGCGACCTGCTGGACTTCAATGATTTCACCGCAGACGCGAAGCGCGCGGAGAGCGCAGAGACTTCTAGTATCTCAGCGTCCTCTGCGAACTCTGCGGTTAAACTTAAAGAAGTGGAACCGGCGCAGGCGATCGTCCGCCGCTTCTCGACGGCGGCGATGTCGCACGGCGCGCTGTCGGCCGAAGCGCACAGCACGATGGCCGCCGCGCTGAACCGGCTCGGCGCGCTGAGCAACTCCGGCGAAGGCGGCGAAGACCCATCGCGCTACGGCACGGAGAGCAATGATCGCATCAAGCAGGTGGCGTCGGCGCGGTTCGGCGTCACCCCGGCGTATCTCGTCTCCGCCGACGAACTACAGATCAAGATGGCGCAGGGGTCCAAACCCGGCGAAGGCGGGCAGTTGCCCGGCCATAAAGTGTCGGTGGAGATCGCGGCGATCCGGCACGCCACGCCCGGCGTCACGCTGATTTCACCGCCGCCGCATCACGACATCTACAGCATCGAGGACCTGGCGCAGTTGATTTACGACCTGCGGCAGATCAATCCGCGCGCGATGATCTCGGTCAAACTCGTGGCGCAGGATGGCGTGGGCACTATCGCCGCTGGCGTGGCAAAAGCCGGAGCGGACGTGATTTTGATCAGCGGCAACTCCGGCGGCACGGGCGCATCGCCGTTGAGCAGCATCAAGTATGCCGGTGTCCCGTGGGAGATCGGCCTGGCCGAAGCGCAATACATGCTGGTCCGCAGCGGCCTGCGCGGGCGCGTCCGCCTGCGCGCCGACGGCGGCCTGCGCACCGGGCGGGATGTCGTGATCGCGGCACTGCTCGGCGCGGACGAATACTCGTTTGGCACGGCGGCGGTCATTGCCGAAGGCTGCCTGATGGCGCGCGCCTGTCACTTGAACACCTGCCCGACGGGCATCGCCACGCAGCGGCCGGAGCTGCGCGCCAAATTCGACGGCACGGCCGAGCACGTCATGATCTTCATGCTCTACGTGGCAGAAGAGGTGCGCGAGATTCTGGCCGGCCTCGGCCTGCGCTCGCTCGACGAGGCGATCGGTCACGTCGAATTGCTGAGGCAAATCGCGGCGGGCCGAACCGGCGACGAAGCGCTCGACCTCGGCCGGTTGCTGATTGCGCCGCCGGGGAACGGCGCCCGCCGCTATGTGGGTGAGCCTAACCGCGTCTCTTCGGCCTCACCGCTTAACGAGCAGTTAATTGCAGATTGTGGATTGTCGACGATAGTCCCCGAAGCAACGCGGAGTGGGATTGAGGATTTCAATCAGCAATCAGAAATCCGCAATCATCAATTGAACTACTCGATCTCTAATCGCGATCGGACCTTCGGCGCGCGGCTGGCGAGCACGATCGCTTCACGCTACGGCGATGCCGGACTGATCGAGAGCACGATCGACGTCACGCTCACCGGCAGCGCGGGCCAGTCGTTTGGGGCGTTCGGCGTGCCCGGCATGAACCTGGCGCTGATCGGCGAGGCGAACGATTACGTCGGCAAGGGGTTGGGCGGCGGGCGGATCGTCATCTCGCCTGCCCCGCTGAGCATTCACTATTCACCCACCCGCGCGCCGGTGCTGGCCGGAAACACGGTGCTGTACGGCGCGACCGGCGGCGAGGTCTTCATCGCCGGGCGGGCGGGTGAGCGCTTCGCGGTGCGCAACAGCGGCGCGGTCGCCGTGGTGGAAGGCGTGGGCGATCACGGCTGCGAGTACATGACCGGCGGCATGGTCATCGTCCTCGGCTCGATCGGCTATAACTTCGCGGCGGGCATGACCGGCGGCATCGCCTTCGTGCTGGACGAGGATGGGCATGGGGCCGCGCGCGTCAATCCGCAATTGGTGAACGTCGAAGCGCTGGCCGCCGACGATCTCAACCTGGTTCACGATTGGGTCGCGCAACACGCGCAGCTGACACTCAGCGGAAGAGCGCGCATGGTTTTGCAGCACTGGCTGGAATACTCCGGGCGGTTTCTGAAGATCGTCCCGAAGGACCAGCCGATACCGGCGAAACCTTACTTCGTCGTTTCCACGCGAGTGGCCGAAGCAGTGCTTCGATAAAACCGAGACTCAGTAGATCACGAAAACACATGGCACGCCGACTGAAGTCGGCGATCCGTGATCTACTGAGACTGTCTGAAAACCTCAAAATACGGTGCTCTGTCCACCGCGCCCTCGCGGCTGCTTGCGCTCCGCGTGCTGTTCGCGGAGTGGACGCCCGCGAGACGCGGGCTTCGAGCAACTTTTCAGACAGACTCGTAGCCTTCCGCCGCAACCAAATTCTGATCCGCGAACACACGCCGGCATCGGATGGGCAACGGGTAAACGAATCTGCGCCAGCACGGCGGCCTGTATTCGTTTACCCGTTGCTGATTCGTTGCCCCGGTCTCCTGGAAACACCGATTGAGCTTGGTGCAATTGCTGCGGGGGAATACGACATCCGCAATCGGAATTCGAACCTGCGGTACAATATTGAGCATGTCCGACGACATGGCTCTCCGCAGTCGCGATGCACACTCCACGGGCGCGATGGCCGGCCTGCGCGAGATCGCTCAGGCGTTGTTCGCCGCGTGGGACCTGGACACGACGCTCGATTTGATTGCCCGGCGTACGGCGCACGCGATGCACGTCGATTCGTGCTCGATCTATCTGCTCGATCCGGGCAGCGATACCCTCCGGCTGCGCGCCTCGACCGGGCTGGCGCGCAACGCCGTGGGTCGCGCCCTGCTGCGGCTGGGCGAGGGCCTCACCGGCTGGGCCGCTGAGCACGGGGAACCGGTCGCCGTCGTGGAGGCGCAGGCCGATCCGCGCTTCAAGTTCCTGCCGGAGACGCGCGAGAGCAACCTGCGCTCGCTGCTCGCCGTGCCGCTGGTGAATCGGCAGCACGTCATCGGCGCAATGAACGTGCAGACGGCGGAGTATCACACGTTCTCGGACGACGAGATTGAGCTGCTGTCTTTGATCGGCGACCTGGCCGCCGGCGCGCTCGATCGGGCGATCCTGTACGACAACATGAACCGCCAGATCGCCGAGCTGACGACGCTGGCGAAAGTGAGCGAGGCCGTCACCTCGCCGCTGTACCTCGACGAGATTCTCGATCTGGTCGTCGAGATGGCGTCGAAAGTGATGAATACGCCGGTCTGCTCGCTGCAGCTCATCGATGAGGAGAGCGGCGAAGTGGTGATGAAGTCGGCCCGCAGCACCCACCCGGCTTACCGCGACCGGCCGCCGCTGAAGGTGGGCGAAGGCATCGCCGGCATTGTCATCCGCGACAAGAAACCGATCGCCGTCGTCGACGTTCGCAGCGATCCGCGTTATCGCTTTTCCGAGCTGGCGCGGGAGACCGGGCTGGTGTCGCTGCTGTGCGTGCCGTTGATCGTGCGCGAGCGCGTGATCGGCGTCTTGAACTGTTACACCGATCGCCCGCACCAGTTCACCCCGGAGCAGATCGCACTGTTCTCGACGCTCGCCAATCAGACGGCGCTGGCTATCGAGAACGCGCGGTTGGTGACGAACGCGGCCATCGTGCGCGAGATGCATCATCGGATCAAGAACAACCTGCAAACGGTGGCCCTTCTGCTGCGCATGCAGGCCGGCGACGGTCAGCGCTTGACCGCGCAGGACGCGGCCCAGGCCATGCACATCAGCGTGAACCGCGTGTTGAGCATTGCCGCCGTCCACGAGGTGCTGGCGCAAGAAGGCTACCGGCTGGTCGATGTGAAAGACGTGTGCGTGCGCATTGCGCATCACGTGGCGCAGAACATGCTCCGGCCCGATCTGCACATCGAGATTCGCGTCGAAGGCGAGGCGCTGATCCTGCCGTCGAAACCGGCGACCTCGCTGGCGCTGGTGATCAACGAGCTTCTGCAAAACGCGCTGGAGCACGCCTTCGTCGGCCGCACCGAGGGCATCGTGCGAATCGATCTGGGGCGCGGGCCAAAGGCCTACGTCGTCTCCGTCGGCGACGACGGCATCGGATTGCCCACTAGTCGCCCGTCGAGCCTGGGACTGGAGATCGTCGAGACGCTGGTGCGAGACGACCTTCATGGTAAAATCACTTTCAAGAGCGGCCCGGACGGCACGCAGGCGATCATTCGATTGCCGCACTCGTTGGACAAGATAACCGCCGAATCTTGAAGCAGCGGCGAATGGTCGAAGACCAACGACGGAAGAATTAGAGGGTCTTAGCGTGAAACAGTTGAGAATTATCGTTGCAGATGATGAATCGATCATCCGCTTGGGCTTGCGCGTCATGCTCACCGAACTGGGACACGAGGTGTTCCTGGCGAGCAACGGGCGCGAAGCCTTGAACCTGGCACGCACCGCCGGCGCGGACCTGGCGATCTTGGACATTCAGATGCCGCTCACCGACGGGCTGGAGGCGGCGCGCGTCATCGCGCGCAAGCATCCGATGCCGATCTTGATTCTGACGGCCTACAGCCAGCAAGACCTGATCGAGCGCGCGGTGCAGCTGCCGATCCAGGGTTATCTGGTCAAGCCGGTGAACGAGCGCGATCTCGCCGCGGCGATCGGCGTGGCGCTGGCTCGATTCGAAGACGCGCAGGCCACCGCGCGTGAGAACGCCGAACTGCGCCAGAATCTGGAGACGCGCAAGCTCGTCGAGCGCGCCAAAGGTGTGCTGGTTCAATCGGGCTTGAGCGAGGAAGAGGCCTATCTGAGCATCCAGCGCCAATCGCGCGAGACACGCCGCACGATGCGCCAGACCGCCGAAGACATACTCGGTCAAGCCGCACCAAAAGAGGGTCGCACGACTCAGCCAGTTCGCACGAAATAAGTCGGTGGGAAGCACCGGTTAGAAACCAGGTGCTTGACGTGCGTCACCGGCTATGTTATAGTTTGCACAACGCCGGGCTGTGAATCGGCGGATAGACAATCGAATCATCGAGTAAGGCCACGACGCCTCCTTGCGCATCACGCTGCGCGGGGAGGCGTTTCCCTTTTTCCCGGAGGATTTACAGCGATGCTCACAACTGCTCTCGCCGGGGCTATGATCGCCATTTCATTCAGCGCACCACCCGGGCCGGTCGCACTGGAAACCATCCGCCGTGGGCTGCGCGGCGGTTTCGGCCCGGCCTTGCGCGTTCAGCTCGGCTCGATCATCGGTGACGCGATGTGGTGCCTGATCGCAGTGCTGGGACTTGCGCCGCTGATCCAGACGGGTTGGGTGCGCGGCGTGTTATCGGTGGTCGGCGCCGGCGTGTTGATCTATCTGGGGGCGTGCGGCATTCGCGACGCGATCAAGTCGTCCGGCCTGCCATCGGTCGAAGCCGCGACGGTAGCCACCAGCGCCTTTCGCAGCGGCATGGTGATCTCGGTGGCGAATCCGATGGCAGTCGGTTACTGGCTGTCGGTGAGCGCCTCGCTGGTAGCGACGGGCGTCGTCGGGGCGACGCCCCCCGACGTGTTCTCGTTCATCATCGGCTTCCTGGCCGGCACGCTGGCGTGGGCTTTTCTGATGGCTTTCGCCGTGCGCTGGAGCAAACGCATCATGACACCAGTGACCTTCCGCACAGTCACCTTCGTCTGCGGCGCGGTTTTGATCGTCTTCGGAGCCATGCTGGCTTCGCAAATATTGAGCGCCGTGGCCTGACGCCGTCGCGATATACTGCGCGCGGTCACACGTTGCGCTTTTTGCTGCTCAAAGCCCGCGTCCGCGCGGGCGTCTATCCTGATCGACCGCGAGGACGCGGTCGGTGAGCGTAACCGCAGATTGTTCCCGCGTCGAGTATAGATTCGTCAGTCGAGTTCATCTACCTGCAATCAAAACCTATGGAGGAACAAGCATGGCTATCAAAGAGATCACCAAAGTGACTGAGGCAGTCGCATCGGGCGATGGGAAGGCACCCCGCCCGATTACCACGCCGAAGGAGGTGCTGGCCTACGCCCAAGCTACCGGCGTGAAGATCGTCGACTTCAAGTTCGTCGACCTGCCGGGCACCTGGCAGCACTTCAGTTCGCCGATCGACGAGCTGAACGAGTCGCTGTTCAGCGAAGGCATCGGCTTCGACGGATCGAGTATTCGCGGCTTCCAGGCCATCAACGAAAGCGACATGCTCCTGGTGCCCGATCCGGCCAGCGCCGTCGTCGACCCGGTGTGCGCCGTGCCCACGCTGACCCTGACCTGCGACGTGTACGATCCGATCACGTTCGAGCCGTATTCGCGCGACCCGCGCTACATCGCGAAGAAGGCCGAGACGTACCTGAAGAAGACCGGCATCGCCGACATCTCCTACTGGGGACCGGAGGCGGAGTTCTTCATTTTCGATAGCGTCCGCTTCGAGCAAACGCAGAACTCCGGGTATTACTCGGTCGATTCGGACGAGGGCATCTGGAACAGCGGTCGCGACGGCAGCAAGCCGAACCTGGCGCATCGACCGCGCTGGAAGGAGGGCTACTTCCCGGTCGCGCCGGCGGATACACTGCAAGACATCCGCTCGGAGATCGTGCTGAAGTTGGCCGAGGCCGGCGTGCCGGTCGAAGTGCACCACCACGAAGTCGCCACCGCCGGCCAGTGCGAGATCGACATGCGTTACAGCAGCCTGGTCAGCATGGCCGATCATCTACTGATGTACAAATACATCATCAAGAACGTCGCACTGGCACACGGCAAGACGGCCACCTTCATGCCCAAGCCGCTGTGGGGCGACAACGGCTCTGGCATGCACGTCCACCAATCGCTCTGGAAGGACGGGGCCAACCTGTTCTTCGACAAAAACGGGTACGCGCTGGTCTCGGACACGGCCAAGTATTACATCGGCGGACTGCTGAAGCACGCGCCCGCGCTGCTGGCGATCGTCGCGCCGACGGTCAACTCGTATCATCGCTTGGTGCCGGGCTTCGAAGCGCCGGTCAACCTGGTGTTCTCACGCCGCAACCGATCGGCAGCGGTGCGCATCCCGATGTATTCGGATAACCCCAGGACCAAGCGCATCGAATTCCGCTGCCCCGACCCGGCGTGCAACCCGTACCTGGCCTTCGCCGCGATGCTGCTGGCCGGTCTCGACGGCATCAAGAACCAGATCGACCCGGGTGAACCGGCGGACTTCGACGTGTTCGAGGAGCACGAGAAGGCAGCGACGATCAAGCAAGTGCCCGGCTCACTGCCCGAAGCGCTGGCCGCGCTGGAAGCCGATCACGATTTCCTGCTGGCCGGCGATGTGTTCACGCAGGACGTGCTGGAGACGTGGATCGCTTACAAGCGCTCGCGCGAGATCGATCCGATTCGCCTGCGGCCACATCCTTATGAGTTTTACCTGTACTACGACGCATAAGACTTAGAACCTATCCGAAAACCGGATCGCAGGCTCACTTGCCCCCGCAGCGCGCCTGGCGGCCCACCGCCTTACGGCGGACATGGGCAAGCGGAGTGGGGTCAGCCTGCGCGGACTGAAGTCCGCGTTCCAAGGTTTTCTGACAGGCTCTTAGCGCGTGTCGGCTCTTCTATTGGATG
>Ga0209323_10002437_pt1 | contig 12382 bp, 15 predicted proteins | sample Rifsed19ft2_FD_184014 | JGI IMG/M metagenome (GOLD analysis project Ga0209323, IMG submission 184014) | Soil microbial communities from Rifle, Colorado, USA - sediment 19ft 2 (version 2) | ecosystem: Environmental > Terrestrial > Deep subsurface > Rock core/Sediment | place: Rifle, Colorado...
TTGTTTCCCGTACGTACGTTATACGCGCGCCTATGGAGTAGAGAGCAGATGCCCAACGCGTCGCGGAAAGGGAAAGGATTTGTAAGTCATTGAAATTATTAAGAAAACAACCAATATTCAACTTTATGTGGACATCCAATCCTTGTTCAAGTATGATAAATAAAGCTTTAATGCTTGAGTTAATTTTTTTCTTTACTTCCTGTTGTGAGTATATTATAACTTTCTTCAGAATTTAGAAAGCAAAGAATGGAGATAGTGATGGATTATAAGTTCAAGACCCAGCCATTTGACCATCAATTAAAGCACTTTTTGGCTTCAAGAGATTTGGAGCATCACGGAGTGTTGTGGGAACAAAGAACTGGCAAGACAAAGTTGCTTATAGACACAGCAGCATATCTGCATTGTCAAGATAAAATAGATGCTGTTCTCATTATAGCACCAAAGGGTGTCCACAGGAATTGGACAAATATAGAACTACCAATCCACCTTCCTGATTACTTCCCATCTACAATCCAATGCTGGCCAAAATATAATGATAAAGAGTTGTTTGATTTTAATGGACTTCACATCCTTAGTATGAACATAGATGCCCTCAATACTGAGAAAGGTTTTGCCCTTGCCCAAAAATTCCTTGCTAATTTCAAGGCTTTACTCATAGTTGATGAGAGTTCAACCATTGCCAACCCATCAGCCCAAAGAACTAAGAAGTTGATGGCCTTAAAGAAGTGGGCCAAATACAGAAGGATAGCAGAGGGGACACCTTCAACCAACAGCCCTTTCAGCATATACTCTCAATTCAAATTTTTAGATGAAGAGATATTTGGCTCATCATTCATATCTTTTAAGCACAGGTATGCTGTGTTTTGTGATGAGTCTGATAAAAAATACATGGCCATAAAAAGAAAGCTCCCACCAAAGGCCCAAAGGTTCTTTGAGATGGTCAAAGAAGATAGCAATGGAAAGCCAATGTATGCAAACCTTAATGAATTAAGTTCCATAATTAATAAGCATTCAAGCAGGGTATTAAGGGCAGAATGCTTTGACCTTCCACCAAAGATGTATTCAGTAGTCAATTCAGACCTATCAGATGAGCAGCGAAAGACATACAAGTCAGTCAGGCAAAAGCTTGAATCCAAGTTCATTGAAGAGGGTGATGAAAAAACCCTGACTATATCTATTGCTTTGACAAGGGTGATGAGGCTTCAACAGATAACAGGTGGGTTTGTTAAATATGATGAAGATTTGCATCCAACCCTTATAGGTGAAGAGTGGCAAGACATCCCAAAGATGGTGTCTTTAATAGATACTTTGAAAGAATCATCTGGGAAAGTTATCATCTGGGCCAGGTTTCAAGCAGAACTTGGTATGATAAATCAAGCCATAGGTGAAGAATTTGGGCCACATTCAATGGTGTCTTATCATGGTGGGATTAGTGATAAAGACAAAGAGGCTGCTATTAATTCTTTTCAAGACCAAAAAATAATACACATCCCAGGTAAAGCTATGCCTATTATTGAGCCTTGCCCCTCTTCTGTAAAATTTTTTATAGGTCAAGCCCAGTCTGGTGGTAGGGGCATCACTCTCAACAAAGCCTCTCATGTGATATACTATAGCAATCTTGATTCATATATTTATAGGGCACAATCAGAAGACAGAGCACAAGGGAAGCATGCTGTAGCCTATGATGATATCATAGTTGATAACACTGTAGATGCTTTTGTTTTGGATGCCTTAAAGCATCACAAGGATGTAGCTGATGTGATAACAGGAGACAGAGAGAAATTCATGGACATGGTGTTTGGAAGTAAGATATGAAAGAGTTTAGTGATATAAATAAAAACTTGGAAATATTGGCTGAAGAGTGCGCTGAGGTCATTCAAATAAAGTCCAAAATCATTAGATTTGGGTTTTTAGATAGACATCCCAGGACAGGCATTGTAAATCAAATGGCTTTGCATCAAGAGATTGGAGATGTATTGGCAATGGTGGATATTTTGATATATCACAAAATATTATCACAAGAGCATCTGGTTTTAGCTAAAGAGGCAAAGTTGAAAAAGTTGAAGGAGTGGTATAATCATGGGAGTTAAAGAATCATATTTGTGTCCTTCATGTTCCAAAGGGGATGTGACATATCAGATAGATACAGGCCTTTGGGAGTGTGATTATTGCAATAACATTATAAACCCACAAAGAGAGGTGAATTCAAATTTTCAATATAAAATAGATGTCCTTGATAAATTGGCCCCAGAGGCAAATATGACTGATTGGGAGCTAACTTTTATTGGTGATTTGAAAGATAGAAAGCCAACGAAATTATCCATAAGACAGCAGTCAGCATTGGATAAATTATTTGAAAAATATACTGGAGGTGATGATTGAAAGCACAAAATAAACACATTGAGCAATTGAGGAAAGAGGCAAGGACAATAGAAAGGGCCAAGGCAACCCCACTTTCTATTGGCAGAGCTTTGGATAATTTTGTAACCAAAAAGGATTATCACTCATTATTGTTGGGCTTTTCTGCTTTGGTGACTGTATTAGAGGGCAAGGGAGTGTTGACCAGGCAAGATATAGACAAGGCAGCACAAGAGAATGTATCAGCAAAATACATTAGCATATGCCCATCTTGTGTTAATTTTATTTCAGAGGCTTGTAATATCACCAATCCTGAACCAAGATTGTTATCTGATGATTATCCTTTAGTGACAGGGAACAGGGCCATGGTGGTTATAAAATGCCCAGATTGGGCTGGGAAGGGGGGTGATTAAAATTAGCAGAGTATATGCAGTTCAAGAACCAATGAAATGGGATAATGAGAAGCAAGAGCAAGTGAGAATCATGGATATAACAAAGGCTTCAGAATATGGCACCATTGAAGTATTATTGTCCAATGCTTCTGTGGCCTTTGCCCCTGGGCCAATGTTGAATACATTGATGAAGAAGTTAAAGGATTTTGGGGATGATGACTATCTCATAGCAATTGGTGACCCTTCAGCCATAGCTGCTGCTGTAATGATAGCATCTAATAACAACCGAGGCAAAATCAATTTGTTAAAGTGGGATAAGAAGGCCCGCGAGTATTTAAAAATTCATCTGGACATTAACAGGAAGGGAGAGTGAAATGGAAGCAATTACAAAACAGGAGTTAGTTGAATTATCAGCATTAGCACAAAAATATCTCAAGCTTCAAGCAGAGATATTGGAAATCCAAACAAACTTGTCTCAAAAAATTGAGGCCTTGCGATGTGTTTCTGAGGTGGATATTCCTGCAACCATGGCTCAAATAGGCATGCTAACATTTACCTTAACAGATGGCTATAAAATAGAGGTTAAGCCAGATGTGGCTGTAAGCATTTCAGCTGATAACAAGGGTCAAGCCTTTGGTTGGCTCAGGAAACATGGATTTGGTGACATCATCAAAGAAAAATTTGAGTTCAACTTTGGGAAGGGTCAAGAAAAAGAAGTCAAAGCCTTCAAGGTTCTTTTGTCCAGTCAGGGTTTTAAAAACTTTGAAGAGACAGAATCAGTACATGCTTCAACTTTGAAGGCATTTGTGAAAGAGAGGATGGAGGCTGGCACTGATGTGCCACCATATGACATCTTTGGGATTTATCCTTACAAAAAAACAACCATAAAACAGGGAGGCAAGAAATGAAGAAGAGCACAGAAGTAGCAAAAACAAAAGGTGTTGAGTTAGCAAAGACAGATGATATGGAGGCTATGTTTGCTGGGGATGCTGGAAGGGGTTTGGAGAATGTGGACAAAGATTGCTTTGCCATACCGTTCCTGACTATTCTTCAATCTGGTAGCCCACAATGCAAGAAGTCTGATGGTGCCTATATTAAAGGGGCAGAAGAGGGCATGTTATTTAATACAGTAACCAAAGACCTTTATGATGGAACAGATGGCATATTATTCTTGCCCTGTGCCTTTGTACGCAGAATGGTGGAATGGGTGCCCAAAGAAGATGGTGGAGGGTATCGTGGGGATTATTCCCCAGCAGAAGCACCCTCCATTGTAAGGGATGATGAGGGCAATGATGTATTGCCAAATGGCCATCATCTGGTGGATACCCGCTATCATTATGGGTATATAGTTGATGCATCAACAGGGGTTACCAGTGTAGCAGTTTTGGCCATGGCCAAGACTCAGTTAAAGAAGTCAAAGCATTGGATTACCATAATGGATGCTATCAGGATGGATGGCCCTGCTGGTAAGTTCAATCCACCCACATACAGCCATCTATATAAAATCACCACAGTTCCAGAAAGCAATGATAAGGGTTCTTGGTTTGGGTGGAATATATTGATGGAATCACCTGTGAGCTCTGCTTCATTATACTCCACAGGCAAGCAGCTTAACATTCTGGTAAGGGAAGGAAAGGCAAAGGCAGCAGAACCAGCATCTGATGAAGTGGGTGGGGACAAGTTCTAATGGTATTAACAGATAAATTCTTTGAACTCTTTCAAGGGCTTGACCGTGCCTATGGGTTCTTTACAACAGGGGTGCCAAACCCAAAGAAGGGTGGCAAACTTGAAGGTAAGGCATCCACAGTTGTTGGGCCTGTAGTCCCATCACTATGGGCCCAACACCTATCAGGTCAACAAGGACTTGGTATCATCCCTATCAGGGATGATGCAACATGTTTGTTTGGTGCTATTGATATTGATATTTATGATGGCCTTGACTTGATTGAGTTGGAAAAGAAAATATCTGTGTTGCCATTGGTGCTGGCAAGAACAAAGTCAGGTGGTGCTCACCTGTACATGTTTCTTGAAGATGCACTCCCTGCTGAGTATGTGAGGGGTAAGCTCATAGATTGGGCTATTCAGTTGGGGTTCCCTGGTATTGAGATATACCCAAAACAAAGTAAGTTAGCAAATACTAAGGATGTTGGCAGTTGGATTAATATGCCTTACTTCAATATGCATGAAGGCAACCGATATGCAATCAAGGATGGCAAGGCATTAACAGCTCAAGAATTTATCACATATGCCCATGAAAAGAAGGCTACCAAGGCTCAAATTGATGATGCCAAAATTAAAACTTTAGATGATGGTGATTTTCTTGATGCTCCACCATGCATACAAATTTTGGCATCACAGGGGTTCCCTGAAGGGACAAGAAATAATGGTTTATTGAATATGGGAGTATATGCAAGGCTCAAGTTTGGAGAGGCTTGGCAAGATAAACTTGAGGAATTCAATCATCTTTATATGAAGCCACCTTTGAAGATGAGTGAAATCAAGCTTTTGGTTAAGAGTTTGGGCAAAAAGGATTATTTTTACACATGTGGCAAAACACCACTATCTCAATATTGTAATAAGGATATATGCAAAACCAGGCCTCATGGGGTTGGGGGCAATGAAGATGAGCCATCTATCAATATTGGTGAATTAGTAAAAATTAACTCTGTGCCCCCAACATGGATTATAGAGGTTGAAGGCAATCGTATGGAGTTATCAACTGTTGATTTATTGAACCAGGAAAAGTTTAGACTATTATGCATGGAGAGTATCAACATTTTGCCCAATAGGATGAAACCTATAATGTATGAAAAGATTATAAAAGACCGATTACAAAATGTTAGAATTGTTGAAGCTCCACCAGATTCAGGGCCAGAGGGCAGATTTTGGGGATTGGTGGAGCAGTTTTGTACAGGCAGGGCACAGGCCAAGACCCAGGATGAGTTGTTAAGAGGCATGCCCTGGACTGATAATGGGTTAACATATTTCAGAAGTCGAGATTTAATCAAGTATTTAGACCAGCAGCATTTCAGGGATTTCAGAGAAAGGCAGATTTGGGCCATTTTGAGACGTGATGACAAGGTGATTCATGGGCAATTCAATATTAAAGGGGTATGTATTCAATGGTGGGCTGTGCCAGAGTTTCAAATTCAAACTGAAGAGTTTGATATTCACAAGGTCATAGAGGACATTTAATGGAGAAGTTACTCATAGCTGGTGGCCCTGGGACTGGAAAAACAAAAACCTTGTTAGATAAGATAGAGGGCTTTTTACAATCAGGAGTAAGGCCTGATAAGATTGCTTTTGTGTCCTTTACTAAGAAGTCAGCAACAGAGGCTATGGAACGAGCCATGGTCAAGTTTAAATTTTCCAAGAATGACCTGCCATATTTCCGCACTATACACAGCTTGGCCTTTCAACAATTGAGTTTGGGTCAATGTGATATCATGAACCTTGATAATTACAAAGAGATAGGGAAAGTGCTTGGACTTGAATTTACTGGTAAAGAATATTCTTTGGAGGATGCTGCTGCAGGGAAAGGCAACGGAGACAAGTTTGTATTTTTAGATAATCTTGCCCGTACTAATCTCAGGACTTTACAAGACCAATACCAACTTATAGATGATGATATCAATTGGTTTCAACTGAAGCAATTTAGTGATACCTTGAAGCAATATAAGAAAGATACAGGCAAGATTGATTTTACAGATATTCTTGAGAACTATACAAAGGATGGTTCACCAATAAATGTTGAAATAGCAATCATAGATGAGGCACAAGATTTAAGTCCACTTCAATGGAAAGTGGCTTTTCATGCTTTTTCAGGGGCAAAGACAATCATAGTTGCTGGAGATGATGACCAAGCCATTTATCAATGGAGTGGGGCTGATGTAAATCTATTCTTGAATTTTACAAAGAATGTTGAGGTTCTTAATCTTTCTCATAGATTGCCAAGAAAAATATTTGAGTTAGCCAATGGTATCAGCAAAAAGATTAAAATCAGGATTGATAAAAAGTGGAACCCCAGACCTGAAGATGGGTCAATCCATTGGCATAATTCCCCAGAAGGTGTGGATGTAACAGAAGGCAATTGGTTATTGCTATCAAGGAGTATTTGTTTTTTGAATAAGCTTGAGGAATTAGCACAACTTCAAGGGGTTCCATATACAATATTTTCCAGGTCTGCTATAGATATCAATCATATAGAGGCAATACAAGGATGGGAAGCATTGAGGAAAGGCAAATCAATCCCTTATAAAACTGCTGTTTCAGTTTATAGTTATATCCAAGCTATTAAAAAAGGTCATAAAAGCTTGAGTAAAATGGGTATTAAGACAAGTTATACCTTGGAAGATTTAAAGGTAAATCATGGGCTTTTAACCACTGAAATATGGCATGAAGCCTTGGTTGGCATACCCTTAATCAAACGGGAATATTATTTGAGCATACTCAGGAGAGGCAGGAGTTTGTTGGCTCCACCAAAGGTTCATATCAATACAATCCACGGAGTAAAGGGTGGAGAGGCTGATAACATTCTACTGATGACTGATATTACAAAAAGAACATATGACGAGTATTTAAAAAACTCAGATAATGAGCACAGAGTGTTCTATACAGGTGTCACCAGAGCCAAGCATAATCTGCATTTGGTGATGCCCCAGACAACCTTTTATTATGATATTTAAGATTAAAGCAATAAACACTATATATAGTGATTACTTAAAAATGACAACACTATATATAGTGTTTATTGGGGGTTTTAAAACTTTTTTTAAAAAATGGTGATTTTTTTCTTTACTTTGGTTTTTGATTGAGATATAATCATTCAAGATAGTCAATCAACCAGCGATAGGCCTGGCAACCTATAAGAGAATGGAGGATGAAATGACGAATTTAGAAAAGGTTTTGGTGATTGCAAAGAAGGTTCAGGGCAGGGTTTATGAGAATTACTCAGGGAGAGGGATGTTTGGGAAGCAGTGCCTTGGGGTAGTAACTACCATAGGCAATGTTGATGAGGCAGTAAGGTTGGGGAAGAAAGCAGGGTTTACCCAGCCCTCAAGGGATGAGTTGGGCAAAAATACCATAGTGTATTGGCCCTCAGTTAAGCTGGATGTGGACTTCCTCAGTGAGGATAGGTCTGATGCTGATGAGAGAATGGAGGATGATGTGAAGGCAAAGACAAAGAAGGCAGAGGCAACAGCAAAGTCAGGAGGCAAGGTGACCAAGATACAATTGCCTGTAGAGACAGCAGTGGTTACAGACCGCAAAGCTGAGATGGCAGCTCATAAATTGAAAGTGACTCCAAAGGTGATGGCTGAGGTGGAGAGGTTAATGGCTCAGTCTGTAGAGGTAAAGAAGGCTGAGCCAACCACAGCAGACCTTAGATGGCCTGCTGACTTGAATATATTCCCAAAGAAGGGCAAAGTCTATACAGCAGGTTCATTGAGAGCAACTGTATATGATAAGATGCCTGATATTGGTATCACAGTTTCCAATCTTCTAAGGGCTTCAGGTATGAAGAAAGGCCAGTTTATTCAGGTCTTGGAGAAGATGAACAAAACTCACGGAATATGGATGAAGAAGTAAGGCATAAGGGCCATGGGCCATAAACCCATGGCCCTTATCATTTAGAAAGGGAGAATGGATATGCAAAATCAAATATGGGAGAGTGAAAAGGCCACTGCTAAGGGCATAGGTCTTTGCTATATGTGTAATTGTGATTGGTTCAATGAAGACGGCAATTGTGTTTCTGATACAGGCTGTATGCAAACTCAGTCACTGAGTGATGTGGCAATTCACAAGAGAATGGAGGGTAATGAAAATGGCTCATGAAATAGATATGGAGACAGGAAAGCCTGGGATAGCATATGTGGGAGCGGTGCCTTGGCACGGGCTTGGGTTTGAGATAGACCCAGAAAGCACCATTGAGGACTGGAGAGAGAAAGCAGGGTTGGCTTGGGAAATTAAGACCAGCCCTGTTATATATCAAGCAAAGGGCAAACTAAATGCTATGACAGACCGTTCTGTGTTGATGAGAGATGACACATTTGGGCCTCTTTCCATAGTTTCAGATAAATACAAAGTGGTTCAACCCAAAGAGATATTGGAATTTTATCGTGATTTAACCAAGGCTGCTGGGTTTAAGCTCAACACAGCAGGGTCACTCCGTGGAGGCAGGAAAATATGGGCCTTGGCAGAGATTGGTGAAGAGGCAATCATTGCTAAGGATGACAAAATCACAGGCTATCTTCTGCTTGCCACATCTTTTGATGGTTCTTTATCCACAACTGCTATGTTCACCAGTGTTCGTGTGGTTTGTGCAAATACCCTTCAATTTGCTGTTGATGAAGGTGATAAGGGTGAACGGCCTTATGTGAAGGTTCCACATAATATGGCCTTTAATGCAGAGGCTGTAAAACTGGAGTTGGGCCTTTCCAGACCAAGCTTTGCATTATTCCAGGATAGAGTGGTGGAGATGGCCAAGGCAAAGGTTGCTGATGATGAGGCCATGACTTGGATACAGGAGCTTGTGGGTGAAGACCACGATAAGAAGGTTAATGCTATATTTAGTGCCTATAAATCTGCCCCAGGGCACCAGTTAAAATCAGCAAATGATACAGTCTGGGGGTTGGTGAATGCTGTGACGTACTACCTTGACCATGCCAGAGATAACCGAGCAGTTGACATCAGGCTTGATAGGGCATGGTTTGGTGATGGCCTCAAACTTAAAGGGTTGGCTTGGGATGCTGCTCTCAGGATGGTGGCATAATGGATATTCAAACAGTCAAAGAAGTAAGAGGCTTGAAAATAGGGCTTTGGGTGAAAAGGCATGGATTAATTCTGCAAGGAGAAAATGGGGTCACACTAACCGAGTTCAGTGATTATTCAGTACAAGAGGGTTGGATGGGGTTGACCACCCCACCACGCTCAGCAGCAAGGGCAATGTACAATGGCATGGTAGCCAAATATGCTGGTATGTCCAGTGAAGTGCAAACTATATTGGAGGGTATGATTATGAGTTATGTAGTGAATCCAGATGATTTAAAGATTGTTGGAAGGTTTGAGACTGTTGAAGATATTACAACTGTAGGGGTTGATGGTATAATTATCAATGGAGAGGATGACTTGAAAAAGCTGTCTATGGCCCAGTTGGTGGTTATTCACAATCACTACAACACAGCCCAGCCAGTCAAGAAGTTTGCTGATATCAAGATAGCAGCAAAGAAGGTGCTTGAAGTCTTGGACAAGGTCGAGAGCTTCATAGACCTTGTACCTGAAAAGCAGGTAGTTGGGAAAGCTCCAAAGGCACCAAAGGCAGAAAAGGCACCAAAGGCAGAAAAGGCACTAAAGAAGTTTGATGCCACCATGTTCATAGTCAAGGTTTCCAAAAAAAGGTGCAATCCAGGTAGTTTGAGAGACAAGGTCATGGCCTTAATTCCAGCAGAAAGCATAAAGCTTGGTGATTTTTATGCAGCTTGGGGAGATGAAAAAACATGCAAGCCAATCTTTGACAAACTTATAAGTACAGGAAAGGTTGTGGTTGTATCAGAAGCTGGTTTGGAAGAGGCAAAGAAAGCATACAATAGCATACCAGAAGAGGTAAAGACCGAGGTAAAGAAAGCCCCAGAGGCAAAGACCGAGGCAAAGACCGAGGTAAAGAAAGCCCCAGAGGCAAAGAAAGCCCCAGAGGCAAAGAAAGCCCCAGAGGCAAAGAAAGCCCCAGAGGCAAAGAAAGCCCCAGAGGCAAAGAAAGCCCCAGAGGTAAAGAAAGCCCCAGAGGCAAAGAAAGCCCCAGAGGTAAAGACCGAGGCAAAAAAGGGAAAGGGAAAAACAAAATAATACCCCTTTCAAGGGCCAAGGGTGGGTTGAATTTTGTACTTTATATCCAAGCTCAGGGGTAAGTATACCCTTGGGCCTGGATATTAAATTTCAAGGAGTTTAAGCATGATTATCTTAGGGGCTGGTTTAGCAGGGTGTTTAGCAGGGGTTATCTCTGGGGATGCCACTATTTTAGAGGCCGGTTCAGAGATTTCAAACCATCATCAAGCTTTATTGAGGTTTACCACAGATAATATCAGCAAAGTCAGTGGCATCCCATTCAAACAAGTTAAAGTCATCAAAGGCATTTGGTATCAAGGCTATCAAGTAAGTTTATCACCCAGAATGGCCAATCTATACAGCAAAAAGGTGTCTGGAGGCTTTACTCCACGCTCAATTTTGAATCTATCCCCAGTTGATAGGTATATAGCACCAGACACTTTCCACAAGGATTTGGGCCAAATTCTGGCCCAGAGGGTGCTATTTAATACCAAGGTCAGAAGTATCTCTATGAAAAATATTGAGCTTGAGTCTGGAGAGTTGGTGAACCGAGCCAACAGACCTATCATATCAACTATGCCTATGCCTATTTTGGCTGGTATTTTAGAAGAGGCTTTGCCAGAGACATTATGGAGTGACCCCATCCATGTTATTAAGATGGTGGTGCCAAAGGCTGATATATATCAATCACTATATTATCCAAGCCCAGATACAGTTGTATATAGGGCATCAATGACAGGTAATAAGTTGATAATTGAGTCTATGTATGAACCTTCCAAAGATGAGATATTTGGTGTGATTGAGAGCTTTGGATTTAGTGATATCCAGATGCCCACAGTTTATCAAGGGTATCAGACTTTTGGGAAGTTAAAACCAATGGATGAAAGTGCCCGCAAGTCTTTTATGTATAAAGTATCCAGAGAGTATAATATTTGGAGCTTGGGCCGGTTTGCTTGTTGGAGAAACATTATGCTGGATGATGTCTATGAAGATATGTATAAAATAAGAAAGATGATAGGCCAGCACGAATATAACATTCGACTGGAGGCTTAAAATGTCGGAATGGAAAATGACCCACAGTGCAGGGGTTTGGCACTTTGTAATACTTAAAGGCTTTTTGAGTATCACAGTTGTTAAGGTAGGGCTTGATAAATTTATGGTTAAAATCAATGGAATGGAGGTGAAGAAGCTATATCCAACACTTGAAGATGCACAAACTATGGGGTTGAAAGGGGCAAAAAAGCTTCTGGGCATAGCTCAGGAAGTAATTCAGAAAGGAGAGAATGATGAGAAGATACAATGAATACACAGAACAAGAATTAATAGACTTGGATAAAGCATTGATTCAAAAGCTTATAGATTATGAATGTGCCTTGGATGGTGTGCCTTTAATGCCTCCACATCCAGGCCCAGAACCAAGTAAAACAGAGATTACACCAGATATGACTGTTTATGCTGTGGCAGGGCTTTATTTTCAATCAGCTGAGGATGCTGCTATAGTATTATCAGCAATCACGTCTGTGTCTTTGTTTCAAACAGTAGGTTGGCATGCTGATGATAAACGTGTGGCTCCAATCAGTCCTGGGGATTATCAATACCCCAAAGTTCAATCAGAAGTGGTACTATCAGAGGGCAAATTTGATAGTATCAAAGTAAAGTTAGAAAGATACACAGAGGCCAAGTCAAATTGGGATAAGGTCAGTAATCTTTATGATAAAGGCTTGAGAGAAAGGAAAGATATCATAACAAGAGTAAATAGTGTTATAAATACAGCCAAGTTTAACAACAATCAGAAGCAGGAGATGAGAGACAAG
>Ga0209323_10002448_pt1 | contig 12355 bp, 12 predicted proteins | sample Rifsed19ft2_FD_184014 | JGI IMG/M metagenome (GOLD analysis project Ga0209323, IMG submission 184014) | Soil microbial communities from Rifle, Colorado, USA - sediment 19ft 2 (version 2) | ecosystem: Environmental > Terrestrial > Deep subsurface > Rock core/Sediment | place: Rifle, Colorado...
GCAGGCCAACGATTGCCAGCAGGCTGAACTGGGTGGAGGTGAGCAGCAGCAGCGTGCCACCGACGGACAGCTCGCCGCCGTCGAGCAGGGCCGCCGCCGTGCTCCCAGCCCCCAGCGAGACGACCGCGGCCAGGATCACCGCCAGCAGGAGCAGCACTCCGATCGCCGGGCCGCGATAGCGGTCTGCGGGAAGCGCCCCGCGCACCACCAGCGCTCGGATGGCGTTCGTCACCAGGCCGACGATCAGCAGGAGGCCACCGAGCGCCAGCAGGAGCAGGGACCCGATCACGCGCTCCACGGCCGACGTGGTCGGCTCCAGCGTCAGGATGCCGGGCGTCGACACGATCACCGCGGTCGGCAGCAGCAGGCCGAGCACGATCATCGCGATCGAGACAACCTGGACGCCACGATGCCGGGTCAACAGCGCCTCGTCGGCGGGTGCAGGCGCCTCCTCGGGCGTCCCGATCAGCCGGGGATCATCCACCGGCCGACCTGTCTCAGGGGTTTGACGCGGGACGGAGGCCGGGCTCGGGGCTCATCTCCTGGCGCTCGGGCGCGGCAGCCGCACTAGTCCGCTCGGCGGCCCTGACCGGAGGCCGCGAGAACTCGTGGCCGCAGTAGGCGCACAGCGACCATTCCGGATCCGCGAGCCGGTTGCAGGACGGACAGACGCGGTGCAGCCGGGTGCGGCAGTTGGGGCAGACCAGCCAGTCGGCGTGGACACGATCACGGCAGACCGGGCAGAGCTCGTTCTTCTCCACCTCGGCGAGCAGCGACTCCTCCGCCAGGGATCGCTCGTACACCTCGGCGAGCGTCTCGCGCGGCCGGACGATCACGTACAGCACCACGGCGAACAGGAAGAGCAGGGGGGTGAAAAAGACGATCAGCGCCGAGGCAAAGTAGGGGAGGATCGGATTCTCGCCACGGGCCTGCATGTCGCGGAAGGCCCAGTAGGCGGTCCCCAGCCAGAGCAGGACGACGTAGATGACGATCAGCGTCCCGGCGGTCTGCACGAGCGGGTTGGTGATGAAATCGTTCCAGATCTTCCCCGGATCCGGCAGGCCATCTGGCATGAAACGGTGCCCCTCGCTTGGTGCGCGCGAACGGCTTTACGCTCGCGATGCGGCGGTCATGCTAGCAGATAGGTGCGCGAGCACCTCCACCAGGTACCGATGCTCCACGGCCAGGACACGCTCCGCCAGGCTCTCCGGGGTGTCGCCGCCGAGTACGGCAACGCGGGTCTGCGCGACGATCGGTCCGGCGTCGAGCTCCGGCGTCACCTCGTGGATGGTGACGCCCGTCTCGGCGTCCCCGGCGGCCACGACCGATGCGTGCACCGCCAGCCCCATCATCCCCGGTCCGCCATGCCTCGGCAGCAGCGACGGATGGATGTTGATCGTTCGCCCGCCGAACCCCGCGAAATACGCCGGGCGGAGCAGCTGGTCGTAGCCGGCCAGCAGCGCGAGGTCGGCCCCTGCCTCGGTCACGGCTCGGCCGATGGCGGCGTCGCGTGCGCCCGCATCGGGGAACTCCACGCGAGGCAGCACGCGGGTTGGCACCCCGTGCCTGGCCGCCACCTCGAGCGCCGGCACCCCGGGGCGGTTGCTGACCACGAGGACCGACTCGACACCGCGCAACCGGCCGTCGGCCACCGCGTCGAGGACTGCCGCCAGGTTGGTGCCCCGCCCCGAGACGAGGATCGCCAGGCGCATCGGGTCAGATGAAGGCGACGCGCGGGGCCCCGGGCAGCGCCGGCACCACCGAGCCAATCCGGACCGCCTCGGGGAGCGCGCTGAGGGCGGCATCGGTCAGCGCTTCCGGCACGATCGCGGTCATACCGATCCCCATGTTGAAGGTGCGCAGCATCTCGTCATCGGCGATCCCGCCGCGCTGCTGGATCAGGCAGAAGATCGGGTTCACCGGCCACGAACCGGTCTCGACCTCGACCCCCAACTCGGTTGGCAGGGTCCGCGGGATGTTGCCTTCCCAGCCGCCGCCGGTGAGGTGCGCGAGCGCCCCGATGTCGCCACCGGCCGCCCGCAGCGCGCGGCGCAGGATGCGGATCTCGTCGAGGTATGACCGATGGGGCTCGAGCAGCGCCTCGCCGATCGTCCCCGCGAGGCCGGGCGCAGTGAGCTGCCACTCGTCTGGGGGAAGGATCCGCCGGGCCAGCGAGTAGCCGTTGGTGTGCAGGCCGGACGATGGGATGCCGATCAGGGTGTCGCCGGCCCGAACGCTCGACCCGTCGATGAGATCGGCGCGCGCCACCACGCCCACGATGAAACCTGCCAGGTCGTAGTCGTCGACCCGGTAGAGGTCGGGAAGCTCCGCCGTCTCTCCGCCGACCAGCGCCACGCCGGCCGCCGCGCAGGCATTGGCGATGCCGGCCACGATCTCCTCGGCGATCTCGGCGCGCAGCCGACCGACGGCCAGGTAGTCGAGGAAGAAGAGCGGGTCGGCACCCTGCACGGCGATGTCGTTGATGCAGTGGTTCACCAGGTCGACGCCGATGGTGTCGTGGCGTCCAAGGGCGATGGCGACCTTCAGCTTGGTGCCGACGCCGTCGGTCGAGGCGACCAGCACCGGGTCGGGGTGCGTCGTCGGGTCGAAGCGGAAGAGGCTGCCGAATCCGCCCACCCCACCGAGGACGGAGGGCGTGGCGGTGGTCGCCGCAGCGCGCGCGATCAGGTCAACCGCGCGCCGCGCTTCGTCGATGTCGACGCCGGCGTCGCGGTAGCTCTTGGTCATGTTGGTCTACCCGCGCTCGAGGGCGAACTTGTCAACGTCGAGCGGGACGTCGATCGGGTAGCGGCCGTCGAAGCAGGCGGTGCAGTGGCGCTCCTTCTCTCCGCCGACCGCCTCGAGCAGCCCGTCCTGCGACAGGTAGCCGAGCGAGTCGGCGCCGATGGCGGTACGGATCCCCTCGAGCGACATGTTTGCCGCGATCAGCTCGGCGCGACGGCCGGTGTCGACCCCCATGTAGCACGGGAAGCGCATCTGCGGCGAGTGGATGCGGACATGCACCTCCCTGGCGCCGGCTCGGCGCAGCATGGCCACGATCGGGGCGGTCGTGGTGCCGCGCACGATCGAGTCGTCGACCACCACCACCCGCTTGTCAGCGAGCACCTCCGGCAGCGGGTTGAACTTCAGCCGCACCGACGCCTCGCGGGAGGTCTGCGCCGGCTGGATGAACGTTCGTCCGACGTATCGGTTCTTGATCAGCCCCTCGCGGAACGGGAGCCCAGACTGTTCTGCGTAGCCGAGCGCCGCCGGCACCGCGGAGTCGGGCACCGGGATCACCAGGTCGGCCTCCGCCGGATGCTCGATCGCCAGGCGGCGACCCATCCGCAGGCGGGCCTCGTACAGCAGCCGTCCGCCGATGACGCTGTCGGGGCGGGCGAGGTAGACGAACTCGAAGACGCACAGGCGCTCCGACGAGCCGAGTGCCGAGCCGTGGATCGTCGGGCGATGCGAGTGGACCCCGTCGTCGTCGATGGTCAGGATCTCCCCCGCCTCGACGTCCCGGAGAAAGACCGCGCCCATGGCGTCGAGCGCGGAGCTCTCCGAAGCGACCGCCCAGCCGAGTGGACGCCCATCGGGCCCCTGCACCCGTCCGAGGGCCAACGGGCGGAAGCCGATCGGATCGCGCGCCGCGATCAGCGCCCGCTCGGTCAGCATGGTGAACGTGTACGCCCCGGCGGCACGGTGGAATGCGTGCTCCACGCGCTGGGCCCAGCTGCGGCCCGGAGCGTGCGCGATCAGCTTGGTCAGCACCTCGGTGTCGCTGGCGGTGATGAATTCGACACCCTGCTCGGTCAGCCCGTCGCGCAGCCATGGGGCGTTGGTCAGGTTGCCGTTGTGGCCGAGCATCAACTCGCCCAGCTCGCTGCGGGCATACACCGGCTGGACGTTGGGCAGGCTGTTCGATCCGGTGGTGCTGTAACGGGTATGACCGATGGCAAGGTGCGCTGTGGGCGCCTCCGAGCCTCCGATCTCCGGGTCGTGGCCGAGACGGGCCAGCGTCTCCTCGTCAAAGACCTGGCTGACCAGCCCCATGCGCTTGTGCAGGGTGAGCTGTGTCCCGTTGGAGGCGGCGATGCCGGCCGATTCCTGGCCACGGTGCTGGAGCGCATGGAGGCCGACATAGGCCATCTGCACGACCGGGGCTCCCGGGGCGAAGACGCCGACCACGCCGCACTCCTCGCGGGGACCGTGCGGCTCGTACATCGGCAACTCGGCAGGGTGCAGCTCGGCCTCGGTCGGCGGTGCGGTGGACGCGAGCCGACGCACGCTAGGTCAGCAACACACGGGGGCGCGGCACCCCCAGATGATACCGGAGCGGTCGCCATGCCCATCGCCGGGTTGCGGGCCACTCCACCCGGACCGGAGTACCACCCGAGTACCCAACCGGACTGCACCAAGCGGAAACTTGACGAAATGGCCGACGTGCCGCGGCGCACCGCGGACCATCGGGTCATGGCTCGCCCCCCATTCCTCACGCATCGTTGCTGCCTGGACACCTGACCGTCAACGCTGGAGTGTGATGCTGCGACTCGTGCGGGCCCTGGGGTTCCTGGCCCCGCTGGCCATCGTTCTGCTCGCCATGGTCGCCATGGCGGTGACCCCGGCTGCCGGCCCCCAGCAGCGCTTCGTCTTCTTCTCCCTGGCGATCCTCGCCGCTGGAGCCGGGATGACCGCCATGGCCCTCGCCGCGTGGAGCTACTTCGGATGGCGCCTGAACCGGATCGCCGGGGCGCTCGAGGCGACCCTGCATGCCGATGAGCCGGTCTCGCTTCGCGAAGGGGGCGTTCCCGCCGAGCGACGTCTGGCGCGCGCGTTCAACGCAGCGGCCGGGGCGTTCCTGCAGGTCGAGGCGAGTGCGACGCACGACCGACTGACGGGGGTCGCGAATCGAGAGACGTTGCTCAACACGCTCGGCATGGAGATCGAGCGTGCCACGCGCCATCACAAGTGGCTCTCGCTGGCGTTCATCGACATCGATCGCTTCAAGCCGATCAATGACACGTACGGACACAACTCGGGGGACGCTGTCCTGCGCCAGATCGCGGCGCTGATCGGCCAGAACATCCGGGCCAGCGACCTGTTTGGCCGCTACGGCGGCGAAGAATTCATGCTGATCCTGCCCGAGACCAACCCCGAGGACGCGACGGTGCTGGCCGAAAAGCTTCGGGCCGCCGTGCAGCAGCACCCGCTGGTCATCGCAGGTGGCCAGGTTGTCCGGGTGACCATCAGCACCGGGGTCGCGGGCGAGGTGGGATCACAGCTGCAGCTTGACCGCCTGGTGGACCAGGCCGATGCGGCGATGTACGCGGCCAAGTCGCTCGGTCGTAACCGCACCTACATGTACCGGGCCGTCGACGAGGAGGCGCCGGTCCGGCGGGCCCCCATCTCGGCCGAGGGACGAGCGGCCGCCACCGCGATCGGTCGATGGGCGAGCGACACGGCGACCGAGGCGCTCGCCTCGGTTCTTGCGCCGCAGCCCCATCACCGCGGCCGCCCCTCCGACATGATCGCGTCGCTGGCGACCGGCCTCGCCCTGCAGATGGGTCTCCCCAGGGAGGAGATCGAGCAGATCCGGATCGCCAGCCTGCTGCACGACCTGGGCAAGCTGGCCGTTCACTCGGACATCCTGGACAAGCCGACCAAGCTGACCGACGGCGAGTGGCAGTCGATCGGCGAGCACCCGCGCATCGGCCAGGTGATCCTCGAACACGCGACCAGCCTCCGCGACGCGATCCCGGTGGTCCTCCATCACCACGAGCGCTTCAACGGCGGCGGCTACCCACATGGACTCAAGGGCGCCGAGATTCCGATCGGTGCCAGGATCGTGGCGGTCGCCGACGCCTACCACGCCATGATCAACAAGCGACCGTATTCCGCCGCGCGTGCCCACCACGAGGCGCTCGAGGAGCTGCGAACGTACGCAGGGACCCAGTTCGACCCCGATGTCGTTGACATCTTCTGCGCGACCTACGCAGATGCTGTGCCCGCGGACGGGCTTGAACAGGTTCAGAAGCTGCACGAGCGAGCGCGAGGCGGCCTGGCGCGAATCGGACCGCGGGTCTTTCCCGCCGATCGCGGCCACGAGCATCCGCACGAGCGTCGTGTCTCGGATGGCTCGCCCGGGGGCGAGCCGCGTCGCGCGATACGCGGCGCGACGACGAGCGGTGGGGAGCGCGCCGTTCGCGACGCCGCAGGTTGACGCTCCGCGCCTAGAACGGCCTCGTCCAGGCGTCGGTCAGGGCATGCAGATCAAGGCCAACTCGAGGACCCGAGCCACATATCGTCAGCGCCGCGCCGCCGGCCACCCCCAGTCGCTCGGCCGCCACACCTGCCTGGGATGCGGTCTCCGTCAACCGGGCGCTGCGTTCGGCATCCAGCGCCACCAGCACCCTGCCGCCCTGCTCGCCGAAGATGGCGGCGGTGGGCCACACGGCCGCCTCAGCGGTCAGCGTGATCCGCGCCCCGCACCCTGACGCGATCGCCATGCGGGCCAGCGCCACCCCCAGGCCCCCGACCGACAGATCGTGTGCTCCGGCCACTGTTCCCGTCGCGGCGAGGCGGGCAAGGAGAGAAACCAGGGCGGCGGCGGCGGGGACGTTCAGCGCCGGACGCCCGCCGTATCGACCCCGACGCCACGCCAGCTCGGAGGCGGCCAGCGCACCGGGCTCCCCGCCCGGCTCGCCGAGCAGCCAGATCTCGTGGCCGTCGCGCCAGCGCATCGGGATCGCGGTGGAACGTTCCTCGAGCAGGCCGACCATGCCGATCACCGGCGTGGGCAGGATCGGTCCGTCGGGGGTCTCGTTATAGAGGCTGACGTTGCCCGACACGATCGGGATGCCGAGCGCCCGGCAGGCGTCTCCCATGCCGGCGATCGCCTCGCTGAGCTGCCAGTAGCCGGCGAGCTCCTCGGGCGAGCCGAAGTTCAGGCAGTTGGTGATACCGATCGGCGTGGCGCCGACGCAGGCGACATTGAGGGCGCCTTCGACGACCGCCGCCGCCCCTGCCAGCCGCGGATCGAGCGCACCGATCCGGCCCGGCCCGTCGAGCGCCAACGCGAGGGCCCGGCGCGTGCCCTTGATGCGCAGCAGCGCTGCGTCGCCGGAGCCGGGATCGACGAGGGTGTTGGTGCCGTTCATGTGGTCGTATTGCTGCCAGACCGGCTTCCGGCTGCGTGCGTTTGCGCTGCCGAGCAGCTCGAGCAGTGTGGCGGCCGTGGCCGGCTGTGCGGCCAGGGCATCGAGCCGCTCCTCCCGACGCACCGCCAGGTCGGCGGGCGGCGCGCCCGGACGCACGTATCGCGGGGCGTCGTCGGCCAGGGCGCGCCCCGGTACCTCGCAGACCGGCTCTCCGCGCAGGACGGCGCGCACCACCGGCTCGGCGATCACCCTGCCGATCACCACGGCGTGCAGGTCGTACCGGGCGAAGACGCGCTGCACCTCGGCCTCACGCCCGGCGAGCACCACCAGCAGCATCCGCTCCTGCGACTCGGAGAGGAGCAGCTCGTAGCCGGTCATCTCCGGCTCGCGCACCGGCACCAGGTCGAGGTCCACCTCCGCCCCGCAGCCCCCGCGCGCGGAGAGCTCGGCGAGCGCACAGGTCAGTCCCGCCGCGCCCAGGTCCTGCATCGCGACCACCGCGTCCGACGAAGCGAGCTCCAGGCAGGCCTCCATCAGCAGCTTCTCGAGGAACGGATTGCCGACCTGCACCGCCGGGCGCCGCTCCTCGCGGTCCTCGCCGAGTGTCGCCGACGCGAAGCTGGCGCCCTGGATCCCGTCGCGCCCGGTGGCCGAACCGACCAGCAGCAGGGCGTTCCCCGGTCCGGCGGCGCGGGCGAGCGTGATCTCGTCGTGGCGAGCCAGGCCCACGCACATTGCGTTCACCAGCGGGTTGCCGTTGTAGCTGGCGTCGAAGTGCAACTCGCCGCCGACGTCGGGGATACCGATGCAGTTGCCGTACCCCGCGATCCCGGCCACCACGCCGCCGAACAGGTGGCGATTCCGGGCAGCCGCTTCGTCATCGGTCCGGCCCGAAGGATCGTCGGCAGGGTCGAGCGGACCGAAGCGCAGCGAGTTCAGCAGCGCGATCGGCCGAGCACCCATGGTGAAGATGTCGCGGATGATGCCGCCCACCCCGGTGGCCGCCCCCTGGTATGGCTCCACGGCACTCGGGTGGTTGTGCGACTCGACCTTGAAGACGACCGCCAGGCCATCCCCGATGTCAATGGCGCCGGCATTCTCGCCGGGGCCCACCAGCACGCGCTCACCCTCCGTTGGCAGTCCGGCCAGCAGGGGGCGTGAATGCTTGTAGGCGCAGTGCTCGGACCACATCGCCCCGAACATGCCCAGCTCGACGGCGTTCGGCTCTCGACCAAGCGCGTCGACCACCCGCCGATACTCGTCGGCCGTCAGCCCGTGCAGCTCGACGGGCGGCGCCATGCTCATCGCGGCGCTCAGGAGGGTGGGCGGTCGGGAGGAGGGATCGGCCGGTCGCGGTCCAGCTCGACCAGCAGCGCGCCGCCGGCCACGGCCAGCATGCCGATCAGGAAGGTGGTCTCCCAGCCGCGCGGGTCGAAGCCGGTTCGGTCGAGCGCCATCCCCAGGCCGATGAAGGCCACCCCGAGGACCACCAGCCGTTCGCGCGGCAGAGCCGGAAGGCGATCGGGCAGGAAGACCGACGCCGCCAGCCAGAGGAGCGCCACGAAGAGCATCACGCTGAGGGCACGACCGAGCGATGGTGCCAACCCGATCGCCGCCAACAGGCTGCCGCCCCCGATCAGCCAACCCGACAGCATGGTCGGCACGCTGAAGGGCAGATCGCCGCCGCGGTCGGCCGGAGGAGGTGCGGCCGTTGGTTCAGCGGGTGGAGGCGCCGGAGCCGTCGGTGGCGCAGCCGGGACCTCCGCGGGCGGCTCCGGCTCGGCGGCCGCCTCGGGCTCCACGGCTGCAGCTGCAGCCTCATCGCTCGACGTGGTGGCGGCCGGGATCGGCGCCTCGGGCGGATCAATCGGCTGGCCGCAGACAGGACAGAAGCGCGCGTCGTCGTCCACCCCGGTGCCGCAGTTCGGGCAGTACCGCTCGGACATCGGTCAGGCCTTGGCCAGGCGAGTCAGAGATCCGATGGCAACGATCAGCCCGGAGAGCAGGAAGATCACGCCACCGGGCGACAGGGCGCGCAGGATCTCGATCAGGTTGCCGCCCGGACCCCCGAACAGCTCGACCACGCTGAAGAAGAGGGCCAGGCCCACACCCCAGGCGAGCGTCACGAACAGGGCGATCCGTTGGGCGGTGCCCGGAGCAGCGCGCCACAGGCCGGCGACCGCCAACCCAACCAGCAGGATGACGAGCGCCGGGGCCGGGCCGGCCAGGCCGAAGTAGACCTTGTCGAGGAAGCCGCCCCCGACGGCGGAATAGCCCGACCAGAAGCCGATGCCATAGCCGCCCGGGTCGCCGAACGAGCGATCCCACAGGGAGCCGCCGCCGAACGCGAACGGAAGCAGCCAGCCGGCGACGATTCCCACCGCGCCAAGCAGCAGCACCACGGGCCCGAGAATCGCGCGGCCGGGCGCCGCTGGGACGGCCGGCGCCGGGACGTCCGTAAACGGAGCAGCCCGCAGGTTGGCCCCGCAACCCTGGCAGAAGGCCGCTCCGGCCCGGTTGTGCGCGGCACAGCGCGGGCAGGCGAGCGTTCCGTCGGCATCGCTCGGGCGCTCGACGGTCGCCGCCGCGCCCGCCGCCGCGAGCCGTTGCCCGCAGTTTCGGCAGAACGCGATGCCGGGCCGATTGTCGGCCGCGCAGCGCGGGCAGCGAGTGCCCTCACCGAGGGGCGTGGCGGGAACCGAGTGGGCGGACACCGCAGGCGCGGCGGTCGCGTCGGGCTCGGGCGGAACGACCCACGCCTCGGCCTCGCGGGGTGCAGGTGGCTGGTCTTCGCGCGGTTCCCGCTCGTCGTCGCTCATCGGGCAGAGGGCCTCCATGCCGGCCGATCGCGGATGGCTCGCATCATAGCCGACGCTCCGCCGCCGCCGGCTGGGCGACCAGCCACTGCTCGAGCGAGCCCAGGATGCGCAGCCCATCGGTGCCGCCCACCTCAGCCTCGGCGGCACGCTCCGGGTGCGGCATCAGGCCGAGCACGTTGCCGCGCGAGTTGACGATCCCCGCGATCGATCGCAGCGAACCGTTGGGGTTACCGTCGGGCGTTACTGCTCCGGTCTCGTCGGCGTAGCGCAGCACGACCCGGCCGGTCCGCTCCAGGTCGTCGAGCGTGGCCTCGTCGGCGTGATAGCGCCCCTCGCCGTGCGAGATAGGGAGGCGGATCGTCTCCCCATCCGCCAGGTCACCGAGCCAGGCTCCGCCCGGATGCTCGACGCGCAGCGTCTGCCAGTCGCAACGGAACTGGAGGTGATCGTTGCGCATCAGGACGCCGGGCAGCATGCCCGCCTCGCACAGGATCTGAAAGCCATTGCACGAGCCGAGCACAGGTCCGCCGGCGTCGGCGAACGCCTCTACCGCGCGCATTACCGGCGAGAAGCGGGCGATCGCCCCGGTTCTCAGGTGATCGCCGTGCGCAAAGCCGCCCGGCAGGACCACCGCATCGACGTCGCCCAGCTCGGGTTCGGTGTGCCATACCGGCCGCGCCTCCCAGCCAAGCACCGCCGCCACGTGCAGGAAGTCACGCTCACTCCAGGTTCCCGGGAAGACGGCCACCGCCACGCGGGGCGCTCGGCTCACCGACCGGCCTCCCCGGCCGGCTCTTCGGCGGCTCGCAACTCCCAGTCGGCGGTCTCCATCACCGGGTTTGCGAGCAGGCGACGACACATCGCGTCGAGCGACGCTTCGGCCGCGGCCCGATCGTTCGCCTCGAAGACGATCCGCAGCAGCTTGCCGGCGCGCACTTCGTGGACCGCGTCAAAGCCGAGCGAGCGCAGTCCGCCCGCGATCGTCTGACCCTCGGGGTCCGCGATACCCGGCCGCAGCCGGACGTGTACCTCGGCCAGCCAGCGCATCAGGCCGATCCTCCGGCGTCACTCCACCGCGTTCCGGTGAGGCGCTGATAGGCGGTGACGTAGCGGGCCCGCGTACCGGCGATGACGTCCGCCGGCAGTTCGGGCGCCGGCGGCTCCTTGTTCCAGCCCGACGCGGCCACAAAGTCGCGCACGTACTGCTTGTCGAACGAGGGCGGGCTCGAGCCGGGCCGGTACAGGTCGGCATCCCAGAAGCGGCTCGAATCGGGTGTCAGCACCTCGTCGATGAGCGCCACCCGGCCGTCGATCCAGCCGAACTCGAACTTCGTGTCGGCGAGGATCAGGCCCACCTCGGCGGCCCGCTCCACCCCGGCTCGGTACACGGCCAGCGACCGCTCCTCGAGCTCGCGCGCAAGGTCGCCTCCCACCATCTCCGCCAGTTGTTCGCGGGTGATGTTCTCGTCGTGGCCCACCTCCGCCTTGGTCGAGGGTGTAAAGATCGGCTCCGGCAGGCGGTCGGCCTCTCGCAGTCCGGGCGGCAGCCGATGCCCGCCGACTGCGCCGGCGGCGCTGTACTCGGCCCATCCCGATCCGGCCAGGTAGCCGCGCACCACGCACTCGGCGTCGATCCGCTCCGCGCGGCGCGCCAGGGTCACCCGGCCGACGAGCGCCGCGGTGCGCGCGGCCTCCGGCAGATCGTCGGTCGCGACCGACAGGAAGTGGGTCGGCCCCAGCGGAGCCAGCCGCCCGAACCAGAATGCGGAGAGCTGGGTCAGCACCCGACCCTTATCGGGGATCGGTTGGTCGAAGACGACGTCGAATGCCGACAGGCGATCGGTGGCGACCAGCAGCAGCCGGTCGGCTCCGACGGCGTACGTCTCACGCACCTTGCCGCGGTGAACGAGCGGCAGACCGCCGATATCGGTTGACGTCAGCGTCACGAGAGGTCCTCCGTGGAATTGTGGTTGCCGGGTGGTTGCAGATCCGCGGATGGTCGCATCCACCTCGAGGCGAACGCCGCAACCCGGTCGAGCAGCGCCAACACGACGAGGATCAGGACCGTCCCGATCACGGCCATCACCAGAAGGCCGGCACCGGCCGCCATCCCGATGGCGGCCACCGACCAGAGCGAGGCGGCGGTCGTCAGGCCGCGGATATTCCCGCGATGCTGCAGGATCGTTCCGGCCCCGATGAACCCGATCCCCGACACGATCTGCGCCGCGATGCGGGTCGGGTCAACCCCGTCGCCCGCGAACCCGTAGGCCGACACGATCGTGAACAGCGCCGCGCCGAGGGCGACCAGCGAGTGCGTGCGGAACCCGGCGGGCTGGCGATGCAGCTCACGCTCGAGGCCGATCACCGCCGCCACGC
>Ga0209323_10002450_pt1 | contig 12345 bp, 9 predicted proteins | sample Rifsed19ft2_FD_184014 | JGI IMG/M metagenome (GOLD analysis project Ga0209323, IMG submission 184014) | Soil microbial communities from Rifle, Colorado, USA - sediment 19ft 2 (version 2) | ecosystem: Environmental > Terrestrial > Deep subsurface > Rock core/Sediment | place: Rifle, Colorado...
AATGATACGGCCTGGTGGACAGGAAACCCATCCTCGTCGAGATGGAGGACTTTGACTTTTCCTCCCTCAATCAACAGTTCGACTTTGCCCTGGCCCAGTCGGTCTTCACGCATATCCCGCTGAACGGCATCATCCGTTGCGTCGTGAATATCGACAAGGTCCTCGTGCCGGGCGGGCGCTTTTACGCGACGTTCTACGAAAACCCGCAGGGGAGATCGAACCTGCGGCCGATCGTGCGGGCCAAGGCCGGCCGCCCGGATCTCCTGACGTACTTCGACCGGGATCCGTATCACTACGATTTCGAGACCCTCGAGTGGATCTGCCAGGGAACCGCGCTCAAGGTGAGGTACCTCGGGAGCTGGAACCATCCGCGGGACCAGAAGATGATGGTCTTCGTCAAATCCTGATCCCGCCGCTCCCCCAATTCCCTTGCCTTCCCTAACATCCCTTCATCCCTGTGACCCTTTAACCCTGCACCCCGCCCCTCAGTCCTCAGTCCTCAGTCCTGAAGGGCACCCCCTGCACTGTCTCTACTCTCTGTACTCTTGGTACGTCCCTATGGGCACCGGCGGGACTATTGCGCCGCGGAGCGGGGCAGCGGAAAAAAGGGGACGGTGGCACCCAGGCCGGACCTCCTGGCGAGCCTCCTGACGACCTCGAAGAGCACCGTGTCCGAGAAGGGCTTGGTCAGGAACTCTGAGGCGCCCAGGCGGGGGATCGTGCGTGGTCCAAGACCAAGGCTAGGGCGCGTGGCGCGCCAGCTGGAGCCATGAGAACGCGTGCCCGCCCGCATCGGAAATGTCCTTGACCCGTTCCCGGGGGGGACCGTATACTGGCCTCGAATTCTCGCCTTGTGGAGCCGACATGGCCTCTCCGACGTCCCGCGAAGACACCGCGGTCTCTCTCCTGACCGGAGCACGGGAAGAGCGGTTCGCTCTCGCCCTGGATGGATTCTTCGGCAGCGTGGACCCGTCACGACTCCTGTCCGGGGACCGAGACGGAACGGGAGAGCGGCAGCAGCTATTCCGCCTGCTCCGGGACTTCGTCGAGGGGGAGCGACAGGTCATCTTGCGGCGGCACCGGCAGGGCGCCCGGGGCGTCGAAATGGTCCAGGACCTGGCCGACCTGGCGGACGTGGTCGTCATTAAGCTCTACCGGCGGACCGAAGAGGTCTGCCGCGAGGCTGCTCACGCCGATCTCCCCTGTGCGTTGCTCGCCCTGGGCGGATACGGCCGTCGGGAGCTGAGCCCCGCCTCCGACGTCGACCTCATGTTCCTCCACACGACCCCGATCAACAACTCGGTCTACGCCCTCATCCACTTTCTGATCCCGCTCCTCTGGGACGTCGGCTTCATCGTCGGCCACAGCGTCCGATCGCTCCAGGACTGCGCGCGGATGGCGGCGGACGATCTCAGTTCCCGCACCTCGATGCTCGAGGCACGCCTGTTGGCGGGGGATCAGGGCCTCTTTGATCGGATGGAGGCTATTCTCCGGGGCGGCCTCAAGCGGCGACGGGGGGCGGCCTACATTCAGGCAAAGCTCCAGGAGCGGGCCGCGCGGTATGCCAAGCACGGCGCCTCGGTCTACATGCAGGAGCCCCACGTCAAGGAGGGGGCGGGGGGTCTCCGGGACGTCCATACGGCCCTCTGGATCGGCCGGGTCCATCACCAGGTGAGGCAGCTCGAGGATCTAGTGGGCGCCGGGCTCCTCGGCCAGGACGAGATGCAGTCCCTGCAGCAGGCGATCGATTTTCTTCACCGGATGCGCAACGAGCTGCACTACCTCTCGGGCAGGAAGAACGACCTGCTCCTGTTCCACCTGCAGGAGCCGGCGGCGGCCAATCTGGGGTTCGGCGACGATCGCGCGGCCCGCGGCGTGGAGCGGTGCATGCGACACTACTATCTCCAGGCGCGGACCGTCTATCACCTGGCGGAGCGGGTGATCGAGCGCTGCACGCAGCCGCGGACCACGAAGGAGGGGCTGATGACCCGACTGCGGGCGAGGGACCTCGGGGACGGCCTGACGGAGATCAATCGGGAGATCCACATCCTGCCCCGGAACCGGCGGCTCTTTGAGGATGACCCGATCCGCCTCATCAAGATCTTCTGGTATGCCCTCCAGACCGGCTATCCATTGAGCTTTGAGACCCAGGAGCTGGTCCGGGAGCATCTGCACCTCATCGATGATCGGTTCCGGGAATCAAGCCGCGCCCTCAATTTCTTCCTGGCGATCCTCCGGGAACCCAAGGGGGTGGCGCAAGCGCTCCGGCGTATGCATGAGCTGGGCGTGCTCGGGGCGTACATTCCAGAATTCGGCGAACTCACCTGTCTCGTGCAGTACGACCTGTATCACAAGTACACCGTGGACGTCCACACCCTGCTGGCGCTCGAGCACCTCGAGACCCTGGATCAGACCCCCACGAATTACGCCGACGAGTTCCGGGCCATCGTCGCCGAGCTCAAGCGGCCCGAGATCCTGAAGCTGGGGGTGCTCTTCCATGACATCGGCAAGGGGGAAGGGCACGGGCACGTGGCCCGCGGCGTGGAGATGACGGAGCGGATCCTCAAGCGGATGCGTCTCCCCGAGGCCGAGGTCGCCGAGGTCCGCTTCCTGGTGGAGCACCACCTCGTCATGGCCCACATTTCGCAGCGCCGGGACCTGGATGATGAGCCGTTGCTCATTGAATTCGCCCGCACGGTTCGGGACATGGAGCGCCTGAAGATGCTCTACCTCCTGACGTATCTGGATATCCGGGCCGTGGCTCCGGAGGTCTGGACGGAGTGGAAGGGGACGCTTCTCTGGGAGCTGTACATCCGCACCCATACGCTCCTCACGCGGGGAATTTCCGAGGGGGTGGACGAGCTGGCCAAGGCGGCCGAGATCAGGGCGGCCCTCTTGTCCGAGCTCAAGGAGGAGTTCCCCCTGCCGGTGATCGAGACCCATCTCGAGCAGATGCCGGTGCGCTATCTCCTCAGCGTCCCGTCGGCCAAGGTGGCCGCACACCTGCGCCTCGTCGAGCGCGTCGTCCAGGGCGAGGAGGCGGCCGTCCAATGGACCGCCTACCCCCTAGTGGGCCACTCCGAGGTGACCGTCTGCGCCTTCGGGCGGCCCGGACGGTTCGCCCAGATCGTCGGTACCCTGACGGCAAACCGGATGAACATCCTGGGCGCGCAGATTTTCACCCGTCGGGACGGGCTGGTGCTCCGGACCTTCCAGGTCGATGACGGGAAGGGGACGGCCATCACGGAGGGGGCGGTCTGGCAACACTTCGAGACGGACCTCGGACGGGTGCTGGCCGGTCAAGTCGATGTCGGGCAGCTCATCGTCAGTCGGCAGCGGGAGATCCTGAGCCGGCCGGTCCGGACGGGCGGGACCCCGCCACTCACCCGGGTGGAGTTCGACAATTACGTCTCCGAGACCCATACGGTCATCGACGTACGGACCCACGACCGTCTGGGGCTGCTCTACACGATCTCCCGGGTCCTCCATGAACTGGGCCTCGATCTCCGGCTCGCCAAGATCACCACCGAGGTGGAGCAGGTGATGGACGTCTTCTACGTCACCGAGCGGGAGGGGGGCAAGGTGCAGGAGGAGCGGCGGATGGAGGAGATCCGGCAGCGGTTGGAAACGGCTATCGCCCAGGGCCTCCTGGACGACGGGCGGGCTGGCGGGTGAGCGGACCGTCGTCTCCGGCCATGTCCGTCACGGGCAGGACGACGCTCTGCGTCCTGTTGGGGTATCCGGTCACCCACAGCGCCTCGCCCCGGATGCAGAACGCCGCCTTTCGGTCCCTGGGCCTCGATTGGGTCTATGTGCCGTGGGGGGTGCGCCCCGACGCGCTCGCGAGGGCCGTTGAGGCGCTGAAGGCGATCGAGAATTTCGGCGGGGGAAACGTTACGATTCCGCACAAAGAGGCGGCCTTTGGCGTCCTGGACGCGCTGAGCCCCGAGGCGGCCGCCATCGGCGCGGTCAACACCATCGTCCCCCGTGGAGGAACGCTCGTCGGGCACAATACGGACGGGACGGGCTTTCTGAGCGCCGTGCGCGAGGAGGCCGGGGAGGAACCCCGGGGAAGGCGGGTGGGTCTGGTCGGGACCGGGGGCGGGGCCCGGGCAGTAGCCTACGCCCTGGGGCAGGCCGAAACGGCGGAGCTCGGCATCTTCAGCCGCAATCAGGACCGGGCGGAATCCCTGCGGCGCCACATGGTGAAATTGTTCCCTAATCTCGAGGTTTTGGCATTGGGTTTGCAAGACATCTCCGCAGATCGGTTGAGGCGACTGGATATCCTGATTAACGCGACACCGGTAGGGATGCACGCCGCGGACCCGCCCTTGTTTGATTACAAGGCGTTGTCGGATCACACGCTGGTGGTTGATCTGATCTACCGGCCTTCTGAGACGCCGCTATTACGCGCGGCGCGGGCCCGGGGGTGTCGAACCCTGAGCGGTGCGGGGATGCTGTTGCATCAGGGGGCGCAGGCGCTTGAGCTGTGGACGGGGCGGAAGGCCCCGGTATCGATCATGCGGCAAGCGCTCGCGGAGGAGCTCGAGGGGGCTTGACAGCGTTGGAAGTCGGATCGGTATAATGGTGTCCCTTTTCATTGCTGTGATCGTACCGAAGTGGAGGGTGTCATGACGGCAGGGTCGAGTCGCCTCGGCGAGATGTTGGTCAAGTCGAAGCTGATTTCCGAGGACCAGCTCAAGAAAGCCCTCGCGCAGCAGTCGACGTCCGGAGGGCGCCTCGGAAGTAATCTCGTCAAACTCGGGTATCTCACGGAAGAAGATATCACCAGCTTTCTCAGCAAGCAGTACGGGGTCCCCTCCATTAACCTCGCCCACTTCGAAATCGACCCGAGCGTCATCAAACTCGTCCCGGGGGAGATCGCGCAGAAGCACATGGTCGTCCCCATCAACCGCAAAGGGAGCGTCCTGACGGTCGCCATGGCCGATCCGAGCAACATCTTCGCCATCGACGACATCAAGTTCCTGTCCGGCTTCAAGGTGGAGCCGGTGGTGGCGGCCGAGACCTCGATCCGGAATGCCATCAACAAGCATTACGACTCGGCCGGACTCGTGCAGGACATCATGAGGAACTTCGACGACCGGGAGGTCGCCACCGTCGAGGAGGGCGACGACGGGCCCGATATCGGCGACCTGCAGAAGGCGACCGAGGATGCCCCCGTGGTCAAGCTGGTGAACCTGATCCTGAGCGATGCGATCAAGAAGGGGGCCTCCGATATCCACATCGAACCGTACGAGAAATCCTTCCGGGTCCGGTACCGCATCGACGGCATCCTCTACGACACCATGCAGCCTCCTATGAAGCTCCGGGCCGCCATCATCTCCCGCGTCAAGATCATGGCACAGCTCGACATCGCGGAGCGGCGTCTCCCCCAGGACGGTCGCATCAAGATCCGGATGGGGCAGAAGGAAATCGACTTTCGCGTCTCCACGCTGCCGACGCTCTTCGGGGAAAAGGTGGTCCTGCGTCTCCTGGACAAGTCCGGCCTGAACCTGGACATGTCCTCGCTGGGGTTTGATCCCCAGGCCTTGCAGATCTTCGAGAAGTCCATCCTGGCGCCCTATGGGATGATCCTGGTCACGGGCCCCACCGGGAGCGGAAAGACGACCACGCTCTATTCCGCCATCAACCGCCTCAACGTTACCGAGACCAACATCATGACCGCGGAGGACCCGGTGGAATACAACCTCGTCGGGGTCAACCAGGTGCAGATGAAGCCTGAGATCGGGTTGAACTTCGCGGCGGCGCTCCGCGCCTTCCTCCGGCAGGACCCGGACATCATCATGGTGGGAGAGATTCGAGACTACGAGACGGCGGAGATCGCAATCAAGGCGGCCCTGACCGGGCACTTGGTCCTCTCCACGCTCCACACGAACGACGCGCCCTCGACGGTGAGCCGGATGATTAACATGGGGGTGGAGCCGTTCCTGGTGGCGGCCTCGACCAACATCATCGTCGCCCAGCGGTTGGCCCGAAAGGTCTGCTCGAGCTGCAAAGAGGAGATCGCGGTGCCACGCCAGGCCCTGGTGGATGTCGGCTTTTCGCCGGAGGAGTCCAAGACGCTCGTCTGCCACCAGGGGAAAGGCTGCATGGAATGTAACGACACGGGGTACCGCGGGCGCGTGGCGCTGTACGAGGTCATGGGGGCCGCCGATGATATCAAGGACGCCATCCTGCAGGGCGCCTCGGCCAGCGAGATCAAGGAGCTGGCCCGGAAGAACGGCATGAAGACCCTTCGGGAGGCGGGGCTGCAGAAGATTCGAGAGGGCACGACGACGATCCCCGAGATCATGCGGGTGACGAGTCACAATTAAGGCGAGAGCACGCACCGCTATCGCCCTTCACACATCATGCGGGAGGCATCATGACGAATCTCGATCAGATGTTGAAAGAGCTGGTGGCCAAGGGGGGCTCGGATCTCCACATCACCACCGCCATCCCGCCGATGATCCGGCTCCACGGACAGCTCAAGCCGCTGGGGAACACTCCCCTCACGCCGGCTATGACCAAGCAGCTCGCTTACAGCATCTTGACCGATGTCCAGAAGCAGAAGTTTGAGGAACACAAGGAGCTCGACTTTTCGTTCGGCGTGCGGGGCCTCGGCCGGTTCCGGGCCAACGTGTTCCTGCAGCGGGGGGCCGTGGGCGTCGCCATCCGGACGATTCCCTACAAGATCTATACTTTCCAGGAGTTGGGGCTGCCCAGGGTGATAGAAGAGCTGTGCGGCAAGCCGTCGGGGCTCCTCCTCGTGACGGGGCCGACGGGATCGGGCAAATCCACCACGTTGACGACCATGATCGACAAGATCAACACTGAACGATGCGAACACATCGTGACAATCGAGGATCCGATCGAGTTCGTCCACACGCACAAGAAGTGCGTCGTCAATCAGCGAGAAGTGCATGCGGACACTGACTCCTTTGCCAATGCACTCCGGGCGTGCCTCCGCCAGGATCCGGATAAGGTCCTGATCGGGGAGATGCGGGACCTCGAGACCATCGAGGCGGCCCTGACCATCGCCGAGACCGGCCACCTGACCTTTGCCACCCTCCACACCAATTCGGCGGTCCAGACCATCAACCGCATCATCGACGTCTTTCCCGCCCATCAGCAGCCGCAGATCCGCGCCCAGCTCTCGTTCGTCCTGGAGGGGGTGCTCTGCCAAACCCTCCTTCCGCGCGCGGATGGGCAGGGGCGGGTGCTGTCCCTCGAGGTCATGATCCCCAATCCGGCCATCCGGAACCTGATCCGCGAGGACAAGGTCCATCAGATCTATTCGGTGATGCAGGCCGGTCAGGAAAAGTCGGGGATGCAGACGATGAATCAATCGCTGCTCGATCATTTTCTCAGGCGGACGATCACCAAAGAGCTCGCCCTCGGGTCCTCGTCGAATTCCGAGGAGCTGTCGCAGATGATGCAGCGGGCCCAGCCCCCCGGAGCGGCAGTGGGGGCGGCCGGGAGTCAGTGGGGAAGGAGATAGCATATGCCAGTCTTTGCTTATAGCGGGAGGACCCGCACAGGACAGGTTGTCAGCGGTGAGATGGACGCGCCCAACCGGGAGGCGGTCGTCGCCCAACTCAGGCGGCAGCAGGTCCTCGCGACGGCGGTGACGCCCAAGGCGAAGGAGCTCGATCTGCGGGTTCCCGGCTTCGGTGGGAAGGTCACGGATCGGGACCTAGCGGTCGTGACGCGGCAGCTCGCCACGATGATCGACGCCGGGCTCCCCCTCGTGCAGTGCCTGGATATCCTCGCGCAGCAACAGGAAAAGAAGGGCTTCAAGAAGACCCTCCACCAGATCCGGGAGGACGTAGAGGGCGGGGCCACATTTTCCGCCGCCCTCAAGAAGCATCCGAAGGTCTTCAGCACGCTGTACACCAACATGGTGGAAGCCGGAGAGGCGGGAGGAATCCTCGACACGATCCTGAACCGCCTCGCCGCCTACATCGAGAAAGCCATGACCCTGAAGAAGCGGGTCAAGACGGCCATGTTCTATCCCTCAACCATCATCACCGTGGCGATCGTGGTGGTGGTGTTTCTGCTGATTTACGTCATCCCGACGTTTCAGCAGTTGTTCGCCGGCTTCGGTGCGACCCTCCCGCTGCCTACCGTGATCGTGCTGGAGGCGAGCCGAATCGTCCGCCAGTATCTCCTGGTCATGGTCGCAGCCGCCGTGGCCCTGGTGGTGGGATTGCGGTTGTACTACCGGACGCCGGGAGGAAGACGGACCATTGACAGCCTCCTGCTCAAGGCCCCCATCATTGGAACATTGATCCGCAAGGTGGCGGTAGCCAAGTTTACCCGGACTCTGGGGACGTTGGTGTCAAGCGGTGTGGCCATTTTGGAGGGGCTCGACATCACGGCGCGGACCGCCGGGAACAAGGTGGTGGAAGAAGCGGTGCTGAAAGCGCGTACGACCATCGCCCAGGGAAAGACGATCTCGGAACCGCTCCTGGCGTCGGGGGTCTTTCCGCTGATGGTGACGCAGATGATCTCCGTCGGGGAGCAGACGGGTGCCCTGGATCGGATGCTGAACAAGATCGCCGACTTTTACGATGAAGAGGTGGAAGTGGCGGTAGCCGGCTTGACCTCCCTGCTGGAGCCCCTGCTGGTGATTTTCCTCGGGGTGATCATCGGCGGCGTCGTCATCGCCATGTACCTGCCGATCTTCAAGCTGATCACCGTCGTGGGCAAGTAGCCGGCCTGCTTCGCGGTTCACAGTTGACCGTTCACAGAGGGAGGCTCCGATGGCTTCCGTGAACTATGAACTATGAACCATGAACCGGGCTGCAGGGGAAGGCCGATGTCGGAGGGCAGGGAAGACGGTGCCGGGTGGGCGGGGTGGGAGAAGCGGCTGCAGTGGGTCATCGCCATCCGCCTGATCGTCGCGATTCTCTTCCTCGGTTCGGCAGCGGCCCTGCAGCTTCAGTCAGACCCTCCTTACCCGACGAGCCCGCTCTTCTTCCTCCTGGGCCTGACCTTCGCCCTGAGCGGGCTCTACACGATCTTTCTCGGGCGGATCAAGGAACCGGAGACGTTCGCCGGCATCCAGTTCGCGGCCGATCTCTTCCTCAGTACCGGGTTGGTCCACTTCACCGGGGGGGTGGAGAGCCCGCTGACCTTCGTTTACATCTTCCCGATCTTCGGTAGCGGGACCCTGCTCCAGCGTCGGGAGGCCCTCCTCCTCGCCTCGCTCGGCAGCATCCTCTTCGGACTGCTGATTGACCTCGAGTATTACCGGATTATTCCCCCCTTGCCCTATGCGGAGGGCACGTATCTTTTATCGAGCACGGTCTTCTTCCGGGTCTTCATCAACGTCGTCGCCTTCGTCCTGGTGGCGCTCTTGAGCAGCCATCTGGCGGAGCGGCTGCGGGAGGCGGGTCGGCAGCTGGAGGTGGAGCGGGCCGGCCTGCGCAATCTCAAGACCCTCTACCGGGACGTCATCGCCAACATCCCCAGCGGCATCATGACCCTGGATCTCGAGGGGCGCATCATCGCCTTCAATGCGAGCGCCGAGCGCATCACCGGGCTTAGGGCGGGCGAGGTCATCGGATCGTTCTACGGTGACGCGGGCCTGGTGGAGTTTCCGGGGCTCAAGGCCGCGTCCAACCGGGGATCGGACCGGCCCCTTTCGGAAGTCTTTGAAGCGCCCTTCGTGCGAGCTGACGGGACAGTCCTTCCCATCGGCGTCACCTATTCCACCCTCCGGGACGGGGAGGAACGCCTGCTGGGGACGGTCGCGATCTTTCAAGACCTCACCGAGCGCAAGCAGGTAGAGGAACAGCTGCGCCGTGCGGATCGCCTGGCCGCGGTGGGGCAGCTCGCCGCCAGCATCGCCCACGAGGTCCGCAACCCGCTGGCGGCCATCAGCGGCTCGATCCAGCTCCTCCACGAGGAGCTCAAGGGGCAAGGGCACGAGCGGCTGGTGGACTTGATCCTCCGGGAGGCGGATCGCCTGAAGCTGATCACCGGACAGTTTCTCGAGCAGGTGCGGCGGCCGGGTCCCCCGGGAAGAGGATGTGACCTGGTCTCCTCCCTGGAGGAGACACTCTTCCTCCTCCAGAAGAGTGAGGAGTTCCATTCCGGTATCCATCTCGACTTCCAGCGGCAGATGGATGCCCTGCCGGTGGCGGCCGATCGGGACCGGTTGAAGCAGATCTTCTGGAACATCGGCCTCAATGCCGTGCAGGCCATGCCGCGGGGCGGGACCCTCTCCGTGGTCGTCGGTGCGGAGAATGGACTCGGGGCGGTCGAATTCCGCGATGGCGGCGACGGGATTGCCCCCGAGCACCTCTCGAAGATTTTTGAGCCGTTCTACACCACCAAGGGGCGGGGGACCGGTCTTGGGCTCTCGATCGCCAAACGCCTGGTGGAGGATATGGGAGGGCGGATCGAGGTGCAGAGCCGCCCCGGGGACGGGGCGACGTTTCGCATTCTCTTCCCGCAGACCCAAGGGTCGAATCCAGAGACCGGGAGCGAGGAGCACGGGTCGAGTTCGGTTCGTGGAGGCCGCGATGCCGCGCATACTGATCGTTGATGATGAGGCGGGCATGCGGGAGTTCCTCAGCATCCTCCTCGAGCGGGAGGGATTCGAGGTGGCATGCGCCAAGGACGGGCAGGAAGCCCTCGATGCGGTCCGGAAGGCGCACTTCGACCTCATCATCTCCGATCTCAAGATGCCGGCCGTGGACGGGGTCCGCCTGCTGGATGGGGTTCAGAAGCTTCGGCCGGAGACCCCCGTCATCCTCATCACCGCCCACGCCTCGGCCGAGTCGGCCATCGAGGCCATGAAGCTGGGCGCCTTCGATTACCTCACCAAGCCCTTCCGGGTGGAAGAGATCAGGCCGATCATCGCCAGGGCCTTGGAGGCGAAGGCGTCCCGCGTGTCGGGGGTCCTTCCCTGGTCGGGCGAGGCCTTTCCGAGCTCGGTCGAGGGGCTGATCGGCCGGAGCGCCAAGATGATCGAGCTGTATAAGCTGATCAGCAAGGTGGCGGCGGTCTCCGGCACGGTGTTGATCATCGGGGAGAGCGGCACCGGGAAGGAGCTGGTGGCCCGCACCATCCACAAGAACAGCGAGCGGACCGCGAAGCCGTTCATGGCCATCAGTTGCGGCGCGATCCCAGAAACGCTCCTCGAGAGCGAGCTCTTCGGCCACGTGAAGGGCGCTTTTACGGGGGCGGTGGCCGCCAAGGCGGGCCTGTTCGAGGTGGCCGATAAGGGGACGGTCTTCCTGGATGAGATCGGCGAGACGAGCCCCGCGATCCAGGTCAAGCTCTTGCGGGTCCTGCAGGAGCGGGTCTTCCGCCGCGTCGGCGGGACCGAGGATGTCGAGGTGGACGTCCGGGTGATCGCCGCCACCCATCAAGATCTCATGGAGCTCATTCACAAGGAGCGATTCCGGGAGGACCTCTACTACCGCCTCAATGTCATTCCGATCCACCTCCCCCCCCTGCGAGAGCGACGCGAGGACATTCCCCTCCTCGCCATGAATTTCCTCGCCAAGTACAGCGGGGAAAATAAGCGGCCCATCCGGGGGATCGCCCCCGAGGCGATGGAGCTCTTCCTGGGGTATTACTGGCCGGGAAACGTCCGGGAGCTCGAGAATGCCATCGAACGCGCCGTGGCGCTCGGAACGGGCGCCGTGTTGACCCCGGAGAGCCTGCCCGACCAAGTCCGGAACCCGGTACCGGAGATCGGCGACCGACGACCGGCGACCGGCGACCGGCGACCAGAGACCCGAGATCAGGGCCAAGAGCTCCAGTCTCCAAGCTCCGGCCTCAAGTCTCCGGTCGATCTCGACGCCGTCGTCTCCCGCGTCGAGCGCGATCTGATTCTCGAGGCGCTCCGGCAGGCAGGGGGGGTCCAGAAGCGGGCGGCGCAGATGTTGGGACTCAGTTTCGAGTCGTTTCGGTACCGGATGAAGAAGCATGGGATCGAGCCGGGCGAGCAGAAACACGAGACCGGAGACTAGGCCCCAGTCTTGACTCGATGGGGGTTTTCAACGCTGAAGTGGTGAATTCGCCCGATTCTGCGGAGAAAGTCCGGGTGCAGAAAGTTGGGGTTGTCCATATGAAACACTTTGAAAACAAGATGTTACATGCATAAGAACAATCCGACCTCCTCCCTGGCACAGGATGTGCAATCATTTTCAGTCAGCGTTGAAACCTTAAACTCACAAGGAGGAGGTAGGAGAAAATGCTTAGGTACTTCAAGCGGAACGAGAAAGGCTTCACCCTGATCGAGCTCCTGATCGTCGTGGCCATCATCGGGATCCTGGCGGCCATCGCGATCCCGAACCTGATCACGGCCCAGGCGCGGGCTCGCTA
>Ga0209323_10002454_pt1 | contig 12331 bp, 21 predicted proteins | sample Rifsed19ft2_FD_184014 | JGI IMG/M metagenome (GOLD analysis project Ga0209323, IMG submission 184014) | Soil microbial communities from Rifle, Colorado, USA - sediment 19ft 2 (version 2) | ecosystem: Environmental > Terrestrial > Deep subsurface > Rock core/Sediment | place: Rifle, Colorado...
CGCCTCGAATCCTGATTTCGGCAGGCCCACCTCCGGACGAAGACCCCTCTGCAAAGTAGGTGGGGATGGAAAAGTTTGGCAACGAACTCCCGACTACGTTGCGCTGAACGCCTCGGCTTGTCGCTGGGGCGTTTTCGCTTGGTGGGAAAATATCTCAATCGGTAATTTTTACCGTCTCATTTACTACGTTATTGCAGGGGTTTCCGCTCGTTTGTAATTATTACAAACGGCATACTTCTTGATTTTGTAATCTTTACCGATTGCAGAATATGTCTTGTTTCCACCTCCGGTTCTGCGTATCATCAAACGCGGAACCACTTCGATGCGCGAATTTAAACCCGACATATTCTCCCACGTCTCTTGTAGTCCTTCCTTCGCCGGATTCTCCGGATCGCATGGAGTGGAACCGCACTATGAGAGCGTGGGAGTTTTTATTGATGTGCTCTGGTGAAAAAATTAAGTCTTATTAATCAGCATTTTGGATCGTGGACCGTTCTCAGGTCTTATGGGTATCATCACGAGCATACGCATTGGGTTTGCCGATGCAAGTGTGGTACCACAAAAATAATCCCGTCTGGGAATTTGACATGTGGACTGTCAAGACAATGCGCGTCGTGCGGATATAAAAACATGATTGGATGGAAGTATGGCTTAGCTAGTAAACAAACGCCACGCGAATTACGAACTTGGAGGTCGATGATGTCGCGCTGTTTTAACCGGAATAAACCTGAATACAGATATTATGGCGATCGCGGGATAACGGTGTGTAGCCGTTGGAAGAATTCTTTTGAGAACTTCCTCGCTGATATGGGGCCACGTCCGAAGGGAATGTCCATCGACCGAATCAATAACGATGGAAACTACGAGCCGAGTAATTGCCGATGGGCGACACCAAAACAGCAAGCCATGAATACTAGGTGGTTCCGTCGTCCTGAGGGAATGAGATTCGCAGGGCTTGTTTGTCTTTCGCGGGCGGAAACCCCCAAGGGAAATCTGTATGCAAACACGTATTTTCTTTTCCGCTGTGATTGTGGGCAAGAGAAAATTATTCGGTTTTCAAGTGTGCGGCGCGGTGTAACAAAACACTGTGGTTGCCGTCAGGGTGAAAGGGAAGTGGCCTGATGGCGTGGATGGAACTGCACCAAGAATTCTACAATCATCCAAAGGTTCGACGGTTTGCGGCTATTCTCAAAGAGCGTGTCCCGTTCGGGCGCGGGGTTTTTATTTTTCCCATCTACAAGAGGATTACTTGAAATTCGAGATTAAACATCGGTTCAACAATGCTGTTCTGTTCTCGCTTAAGACTGACTCGCTCAAATTATGCGTTGAGGCGGCGGTAAAATCCCATGCGTACCTCTCCGGTGCGAACCTCTCCGGTGCGGACCTCTCCCATACGGACCTCTCCCATACGGACCTCTCCGGTGCGACAGGTTTCAACCCAAATTTTTACACGCCACTTTTCATGCTCTTAGACCAACCTGGAAAAATTCGGGCGTACAAATTGGTCAACAAGTATCACGAGGGACCATTCAACGGCGGTATCAAATACATCGTCGGCAAGGTGGTGAAGGTAACAAGAGTCAACAGCGACGTGAATGTGCAGTGCGGATTTGGCATTAATGTAGCTACACTGAATTGGTGTATGAAAGAATGGTGCAAGGGTCGGAAGATTCTCTTAGTGGAGTTCACGGCAAAAGACATTGCCGCCATACCGTCAGGCACAGACGGGAAATTCCGCGTTCGCAAGTGTAAAGTTATCCGCGCGTTGGATTTGAAGAAAATCGGACTTACAGTTCCGAAAGAAAAGAAATAAGAGGATCACATGAAACCCCAACTCACAACCAAAGCATATTTTTCTAGGCATCGTTCTGCTTGCATTGACGCTAAACAATATGCGCTCAAATTCAAGACCGCACATGAGGCGTGGCAGAAATGCAAACGTGCTAATTGGATGCTGTGGGCTGTATATCAGGACACGAAACTTGTCAATCAAATCGGCAAGGCGACCTTCGTTGGGCTTGCAATTACATTCGCAGAACGGGCGTTGCCTGAGTTTGAAAAGAAATATCCCAATGATGCGCGACCGAGAGAAAAAATCAGGGCCGCGAAAACGTGGCTTAAGCGGAAAACGAAGAAGAACCAAGAGATTTGCGCCAGTGCCGCCAGTGCCACCCATGCCGCCAGTGCCGCCTATGCCGCCAGTGCTGTCAGTGCTGTCAGTGCCGCCGATGTCACCAGTGCCGCCTATGCCGCCCATGCTGCCATGGATGCCGCCGCCAGTGCCGCCAGTGCCGCCAGTGCCGCCTATGCCTTCCATGCCGCCAGTGCTGCCTATGCCGCCAGTGCCGCCTATGCCGCCAGTGCTGACGAAAGACTTTGGCAAGCCAAAGTAGTGCGGCGAGCAATTAAGAATCCATTCAAATAATGGCCATTAACATTGATACTCGTCCTTCCAAGGCAATGTTCAAGACACACAGCAAATTCCCTCCTACTGCGTGTGGATATTGCGATGGAAGAATTCCTGTAAGGCGTTGCGGTAGTCGTTCTAACCGTGGATTCCGATGCACGCGGCAATGGGATCACAAGCCGCCGCACGTCCATTGTGCTGAAAATGAACATCGGAAAACTTCGTGGTAGGACTTGACAGGATGCTAAAAAAAATTGCATATTATGTTCAGTAAGTTCGGAACGGTGCTAAACAATCTACCACATACAACCCCGCGTCCCTTTCAGCCCTTTCTTTGCCAGCTTCGGCTTGCATCGTTCGGACTTACTCTGATTGGGCGCGGGATTTTTATTTTTCTGCCATGAAATGGCTCAAAATGGATTGCGACGCACAAGAAAACCTTGATATGAGAAAACTTGTTGACGCGTGGGGATGGGAATGGTATGGTCGGTATTGGGCTATTCTTGGCAAGGTTGGCATGTTGGTAACGGAGAGTCGTCAGACGTTCGCGCTACAAACGAACAACGGTGATCCATTCCCCGTCCGACTATTGTCAAACGATCTCGGCACGACCGTTGAACGAATGACGGACTTTCTTTCCTACCTGGCAGATAATCGTTTAATCGACAAACGAGCATGGAGTGAAAAAGCCCTTATTTATGTGCCTAAATTGAAGGATAGGGCAGACGAATATACGAAGAAACTCCTGACAAAGTCCCGACAAACTCCGGAGCAAGAAGAAGAAGAAGAAGTAGATAAGAAAAAGAAAGAGAATACTAAAGATAAGATAAGAGGACATCCCACAAAACTATCAAACCCGAATCTTGATGAGGTTAAAACGCTTTGGATTGAGAGAGAGTATGTCCGTCCCGAGGTCGAGGCTGAAAAGTTCTTTAATTACTACGAAGCGAATGGTTGGCGTGTCGGGAAAAATCCGATGAAAAATTGGAAGGCCGCTGCCGCCGGATGGAATACCAGAGCAAAGGAATATGGAAATGAAAGAACTAGCCAGAGTCCTAAAGCAAACAGTGTCGTTGAGCGTGCCACCTTCCGACATGGGCCGGAGGACGAGCAACGCTTTAAGAATCTTGGCGAGTCAATCAGAGGGATTCGCGATAGGGAAGACAACGACAGTAAGCGGGTTGGACCTGATACCGTCACCCCAAGTAAGTGAGCAGAGTATTTTGAAAGCAGCAGCGTTCACTGAGCAGAACTTTGGTGTGAAGTATGCACCGGAAAAGTGGATAATGCTTTCTCAGATGATGGTCTCGGAAGGTTGGAGTGAGGAAAGATTCAAAAGAACGTATGAGCATTTTCTTACGACTCAGAAATATCCAAATTGGACGGTTGCGGATTGGTTCTCGTTCGATATCGAAGTGCATCCTTACGCCTGGTATTTGGAGCAAATTCACGTCAACGGTGCGTCCGTAAATGCTTCGATTGAATGTTATAAGTTGCCCGATGAAAAAATATGTTTTCGATACGTTGACGGTCAAACACTTCCCTTCCCCCGCAAGATGGTCAGAGACAAGGAATGGGTAGGATAGTCCAAAGTGCAATCCGTAGGAGTCAGAATGGTTCATCCAACTTGCAGAGATTGCGGGAAGAAACTCCACGCGACGAAACCCGGGATCAAAGACCGATGCACTACATGCGGCAACATTCACGCGCACAAGAGGGACATAGCGCGACTGAGAAAGAAACGGGGGAAGACACACGTCTCGGACGGGACAATAGGTTACGCGAGATATTTCTACGAGTATAACATTGGCCCTTGGAATGGTGATGAAGAACGCACACTACCGGCGTACCAGTTGGGCGGACACAAAAGGAGAGGAATGGAGTAGTGGCAGGACAGCCACACGATCCGGAGATATATCCACCAGTCCGCAAGGCAATGGAGGGCAACGAAGGATATCCCTTGGTCACATCTTGCTCCCCTTCATTACGCTCTGGCTCTGGATTCAGGAAGTCGCGGACATGAGGGATGGGGAGGACTCTTGAGAAACGTAGTTCTGAGAGGAAAAATATGAACCGCCGAAACTTTTTGGAGAGTTTAGGTGCATTTTCCGTTCTTCTTTCGGTTGGCGTTAACCCCCACATATATGAGGCTGAGTTTTTATTTTTCAAAGATGATGACTATGAAAGCTTCACTTGTATTGCAATAAGAATTGGTGAGTGGAGAAAAATGGTAGTATTTAACGGAACGGTAAAAGATAGAGTGGCGGCCTTTCGTCTAGGGAAAAAACTATTAGCCGAATCTGCTGCTGTGCAATTTAATTGCAAGCCGGAGCAAATACATTTCAAAAAACGGTGATGATCTCAACGCAAGGCACTTAGCACATCCACAGAAGGAGAAAGAAATCAAGTCAGAGTTGCGCTCCATTAAGCGCAGACTTCCAAATCGTAAGAGGAAACCATGAACTTCCTTCGTCAATTACTTTTGGACTTCCGATTCGGAATATACCGAGACAATGTAAGCAACAGGTATTGCGACGGATGTGGGAACTTTGCATCAATAGCATATTGGTATGGAGGGAAGCCATTGTGCAGAACATGCGCACGGGTGGAGTTGACGTGACTGAACGCCCGATACTTTTCTCCGGCCCAATGGTAAGGGCAATTTTAGACGGGAGCAAAACGCAGACGCGGCGCGTGGTGAAACCGCAACCAATCCCGTCAGCATCGTTGCACTTTGACGTTATCGCCGATCATATTTATGCCAACGGTATCGTTGCCGACTGTAAAGATTTTCCCATCCCGATACGATTTTACATTGGCGACCGTCTTTGGGTGCGGGAAACATTCAGCGATCGGGGCGACAACAATGCAGCGTATCGGGCAACGGGTGACGTGCGATGTGAGGATGAATATGTGAAGTTGCAAGATATGGGAGTGGTCTGGAAGCCCTCGATCTTCATGCCGCGATGGGCCTCAAGGATTACGTTGGAGATTACCGACGTTCGCGTTGACAAATTGGTGACTATTAACCATGTTGATGCTACAAAGGAGGGATTTGATTCCCTGGAAGACTTTAAGTCCGCATGGAATAAACTCCACCAACGAAAGGAAGGATTTTTATGGCAAAGCAATCCTTGGGTATGGGTCTTGGAGTTCCGAAAGGTGTAGTTCTAAAGTGCATACCTGGTATAACGGAGAGATATGCGGCTGGGTCAGACAAGTTGAACGATGTAGCGGTGAGAATAATAAGAGCATCTATTCCGCTTGGTCTTTGGGATTCTGGTAATGCAGCTAAAGTGTTTGGAGTAACTAAGTCTACAATTATGCAGATTGCGAGCGGAAGAAATTGGAAGCACATAAAATGATCCCCCTTTCCTCGCTCTGGCAGGTGACACTTTCGATGTGCGCAGGGATAGTATTCTGCGGGACGATAATGGGTCAAAGTGTTTGGACGGTGCTGATATTGATATTGATGATCTCAGCCCCGACAGTGATTGTAGCAATGAATAAGGAGAATGAAAATGACTAGAACCCCCGCAGAGTTAGAGCGTGTCGGAGGTGGGGAAGTCGTCGCAACTGATGGAGGTGGTTGGATCAAGAGAATCCGCATACGTCGATACGTTCCCTTAAAGGCCACCCCATGACCAAGCAAGAGCATAAGCATAGGTTAGACATCGACCCAAAAGTTATGAAAGCTATGTATCGTGCAGGGAAAAAATTGGCACGTGAAATTGGTTCGCAGAAATGTAACCATGCTTGGTATTTGGCAATCGCAAGCACAATTGGTAGCGGGAAAACTGTGATTGCTCGTTGTGACGCTTGTCCTGCGATTCTAAACGAAGTGCAAGTCAGCCGCATCCTCAACCGCAAGCATCCCAAGTATCTAAAAGTTGGGACCGTAGAAACGGTGGGTGATGATGATGCGTTAGACAGGCATCTTGAACTCTACCGCAAATCCAAATGACCACTCACAGGAGGTTCACATGAAAGCAATTCAAAAGTTCGCCGTAGTCAACAGTCGCAAGATCGTATTCGTAGTTCTCGTTCTCGCAGTCTCGGTTCTGACGTATCGGGAAATCACTAGGGATTTTCCCCCCGAGAAGTCTCAGCCACAATTCCAGAGTCTGGACATTCCCGTAGTGATTCAAATCCCTGGATATACGGTTGTCTTTTCCGCAGATTCGACGAAGCCTTCAGTGACGTTCGTAATCAGGTTCGTGAAGTCAGATGATACTTCCGCATTTCGTCAGAACGGTTGGTCAGTAGGAAGTGTTGCGGACAAGGACAGAGATATTTGGGCCGTAAGCTCGCAGGTTATCAAGTGATTTTCAAGGAAGTAGAATACGAAGGGATGAAGGAGACCCGCGAGAGGTGCGACGATATCGAGGCCGATCTATTCTTCATAACTTTTAGCATCAACGGGAATCCAGAACTTGCGGAATTTAAGAGACGAGTGGAATCTGTGCAGAAGCGAATTGTCGAACTCAGAAAATACGTGGGAGCGTGAGTCTTCCGGTTCCATTTAATTCAGGAGTCTAATCATGCAATTCTTACTCAGTAACTGGAAGTCAGTCGGGTTTGTTCTTGTCCTGTTTCTCATTGGACTTTCGATCTGGCTGTATGGAAATAGTCGGGAGTCCGAGGGCCGCGAGATTCAAAGGGTGATTGACGATGAGAAGTATCAAGCGTTGGTCGATGCCAAGACTCAGGTAGATTCTCAGTTGACGGTTGCTAGAGAAACCCTACCCCCTCTCGTCATACGCTATCGGGACCGGACGTTACCAAGTCCTGATATACGCTCACAGGTGGACTCAGCATTCAGGGAAGGAATCGCTCAGGGTCTAGATTGTCAGGAGCAACTGTATAGACTGGCTGAACCTGCTACGCTATGGATCGACACGACGCAACTGACGAAAGACTCTCTCGAAGTCAGGACAACGGGCCGCGTGGACTATTATCCCTTGTCCAGAGATTTCTACGCGACGATTCAAGCTGCTCCGGTCATCACTCGGACTTGGCTTGTCAAGTCAGGGTTTATTATCCAAGCCCTTCCTGATATTTTGGGGGTTGAGATAACTCTGGGGAATCAGGTAAAGAATCCTTCCCCGCGATTAGGGCTTATGGTATTTCGGGAGGGCTACGGGCTAGGTCTAGACTTGCAGGCGAAGGAGAATCCGGTGGTCAAGGTGGGAGTTAGGTTCTAATGGCAAGATACAATCGTGGTAAGCGCATGATTGGTTGGAGACGAAAGCGCAGAAAGTTTGTCTATTGGCAAAAGCCGATTGAAGTCTATGAGATATCGGGTTGTCATAGATGCAAAGGGCATAACTGCACGTATTCAGAATTTGTTGACCGTATGTGGTGTTTCGATTGCAAGAGAGAATACAAGCCGAGTCATTGGGGAATCTTCGAGGGACCGATACCAGTCAACGTGACGCACATGCTTGGTATTTATTTCCATCGGGTCAACATCAAGACGCAAGAACTAATCAAGGAAGATGATCCGCGATATTCTAAGGCGTGGCCATGACCGCCCGTTCTAAGTTAGTCCATAAGGCAGACAAGGCCGCGAGGAAAGTATGAGTCGTTACCGCGCACATAAGCCGGACGGCAATCAAGATGCCATTGTCAAATCACTCCGGCAAATCCCTGGGGTTAAGGTTCTCGTTCTTTCGCAAATTGGTAAGGGATGCCCCGATATTTTAATAGGCTACAAGGGGCGCAACTGGTTATTTGAGATCAAAGACCCGTCGCAGGACAAAAGCACACGCGTATTGACGAAGGATGAGGCCGCGTTCTTCTTCGGTTGGACAGGTCAGGCAAATGTGGTCGAAACGCTTGCAGATATTCTCAGAATATTGGGCATAAAGTAGCACAAAGATTCAGGGAGAAACAGGAAGAATTAAGAAGAATTAGCTTGACATTACAATATCTGTTTGGTAGAATACGAATAATATGATTATGGGATGGCGTAGATTACGGATACTTCTCCTAGAGAAAGAAAACCCGTAGTCGCTTGTTCCTCCCTTTGTTTTGTTGCCGATGGCGTAGATTACGGATACTTCTCCTGATAAAGAAAACCCGTAGTCGCTTGTTCCTCGGCTTTAATTTTGGACGTGGCGTAGATCTGGGTTACTTCGGCTAAGAAAGACCCTAATCGCTTGTTCCCGTCCTTTTGTTTTCCTCTCAATCCATTACTATGGAGATGGCATATGGCACGAATCAATATCCCCGCAGCAACTCTTCCCCGCCCCCAAACGCACGAAGGGGCTATAGCCCACAGAATCAATCCCAAACAGCAACTTAAACGAACGGTCATGGCCTGTCTTTTGTGGGAGGATAACTTTTACGAAGACGGTATGACAATTGCTGAACGGATCGTTTCTTTGTCTCAGATTGTCGAGCCGACGGTTGTTGCTGAAATCGCAATCGAAGCGCGAGACAAAATGGAACTACGTCATGTCCCGTTACTCCTAGCATCCATCCTTGCCAAGCGTGGGTATAAGGGGACTGCCGACCTACTCAATCACATTATCCAACGTGCCGATGAATTGTCGGAGTTTGTTGCTGTTCACGCAAGGGTTAACGGTGTAGAACCGAGCAACGTCAAGAAAGTTCTTTCTGCTCAAATCAAACGTGGGCTTGCTAGGGCTTTCACAAAGTTCGACGAATACCAACTTGCCAAGTATAACCGCGATGGAGTTGTCAAACTCCGAGATGTTCTTTTCCTTTCACACCCCAAACCGAAAGATGAAACGCAGAAGGAAGTATGGAAGCGATTGGTTGATAATCAACTTGCTATCCCTGATACATGGGAGACTGCTTTATCGTCTGGGAAAGACAAGAAGTTCACGTGGGAACGATTGATTATCGAGGGAAAACTCGGAGCATTGGCTTTCTTGCGAAACTTGCGGAACATGAAAGAGACAGGTGTTACGGAATCGGTGATCCTTGAAGGCTTGAACGCGATGAAGGTCAAACGAGTTTTACCTTTTCGGTTTATAGCAGCCGCGAAGTATGCGCCTCAATGGGAACCTGAACTGGAAAAGGTGATGTTCAAAGCGTTGTCTTCGCATGAGAAACTTTCCGGTAAGACGGTGCTGGTTATTGACAATTCCGGTTCGATGCACGGCACAACGGTTTCCCAACGTTCTGAATTAGACCGTTTCGATGTGGCTGCGGCATTAGCAATTCTTCTGCGGGAAGTTTGTGAGAATGTTGTCATTATTGCATTTGCCACCGATGCAACAATAATGCCTTCCCGGCATGGCTTCGCACTGCGAGACGCAATCAAAAACAGTCCAAGCGGCGGAACCGATACTCAAAGGGCTGTGACATTAGCCGCGAACGAGGGCTACAATCGGGTTATCGTTGTGACTGACGAACAATCCCATACGGTGGTCAATTCTCCGTTGATTGGGACTCGTGGTTATTTTATCAATGTGGCCACAAATCAAAATGGCATCGGCTATGGAGCGTGGACACGCATTGACGGCTGGAGTGAACACGTCATTGATTATATCCGAGAATTTGAGAGGGTTGAAGAATGACAGATATACAGAAACAAGAAAAGTGCAAACGGTGTGGTTATGAATGGCCGCGCCGTTCTGTGCTTCCACCAAAAGCATGTCCAGCTTGTAAAAGCTACCGTTGGAACGTGCCTTTGAGGACCAAGAAACCCAAAGCAGCAAAGTAGTTCTCCACCACCTATCACAGGAGGTATGTATGTCCATCGCCCGTCTGTACCCCGAACTCGTCCAGAACACAGACGTACTCCCCATCATCGTTCCGCGTAAGGACGAAATCAAACCCAATGCAGATTTATTCGTTACCACATTGCTCGAAGCAATGTCCGCGAAGGATGCGTATGTCTATGTGTATGCGCGTATCGCGGTGGAAGAATCGGCACTTGAGGCACTCGCGGAAAAGGCGATTATCGGGCTAGAAGGAAAGTCCGAGACCATTTTTGGAGCCACACTTTCCACTCGCAGTAAACCCGCGCAGTATATTTACAGCGACCCGAAATTGGACAGACTCAAAGCAGAACTGGAGAACCTGAAAACAGCGATCAAAGAACGAGAGACGTTCAACAAATCTATCCCAGAGGAAGGAACCGCCGACCCCGAAACGGGAGAGATCATCCATCGTCCGGTGAAGAACGAGCAAGGCGTTACCATTGCGGTCAAACTTGCATAACCCCATCACCTGAGGTCTATCATGTCAGAAGAGAATGCATTACAAAAAATCGTAGAGGCGAGTGGACTGGAGAAAACAAAGTCTGCATTCATCCTCGAAAAGTTCCAAGATTATTTTAAGATCGCTGATGATTGGGAGAAGAAGGCGCAGGTCTTGGTTGTGACTTCTCCGACCCAGATCGCTGAAATGAAAATGGCGAGAGAGGGAAGGTTGTTCCTGAAACAAAAGCGCGTCGATATTGAGAAGGCACGTAAGGAATTAAAGGAGCAATCTCTTCGAGAGGGAAAGGCAATTGACGGTATCGCCAACGTCCTGAAGGCCCTTATCGAACCGATTGAAGAACACTTGGAGCGTCAAGAGCGATTCGTTGAGATAAGAGAGGAAGAAGCGAAGGAGAAGCGCAGGGTTGCGCGTGTTGAAGAGATACAGTTCCTCGGACTCGACCCTCTGCTTTATGATCTTAAAAATATGCCCGAAGAGTCATACTCGCAGTTGATCAACGGGACACGCCTTGCGATTCAGCAAAAGAAAGAAGCGGAGGAAAAAGCAGAAGCCGAAAGAATCGCAAAAGAGAAGGCCGACCGAGAAGAGCGTGAACGTATGCAGGTAGAGAACGAGCGACTGAGGAAAGAATCTGAGGAAAAGGAGCAACTACTGAAGAAGGAACGCGAAGAGACCGTCAAGCGCGAAGCAGAACAACGGGCTATTGTTGAGGCGCGGGAGAAGAAACTTCGTGCCGAACAAGATACAAAGTTGAAGAAGGAACGCGAAGAACGCGAAAGATTGGAGAATGAATTGAAGGCCAAAGCCGATGCAGAAGCGAAGGAGAAAAGACGTATCGAAATGGAGGAACGAATCGCAGAACGCGCACCGGACAAAAAGAAGCTGGAGGTATTCGCTTTGTCCATCGAGGGGATTGTTTTGCCGGAAATGAAAAGTAAGGAAGCGAAGAAGATCGTTGAAGATGCGAAGTCTTTACTGTCCAAGACCGCCGTGTATGTTCGCGGTCAAATGAAGAATCTGTAAATCCATCCATCACTCACAGGAGGTATCATGGGCCGTCACGCTAAGGACACACCGACCAACTTTCACCCTGCTCCGGTAGGGACGCATATTGCAAGGGCTATCAAGATCGTTGACATCGGCACACAACATGGGGAGTATCAGGGTAAGCCGAACGCTCGGAATCAATTCATTCTCTTCTGGGAACTTCCGACAGAGATGTTGGACACCGAGGACGGTCAGAGGCCGTTCATCATTTCAAAATTCTACACTAATTCCTTGAACGAGAAAGCAACCCTGAGGGCCGATTTAGTTTCTTGGAGAGGGAAAGAATTCTTTCCTGAAGAATTAGAGGACTTTGATCTGATGAACATTCTTGGGAAACCTTGTCTGGTTACGGTGATCGAAGGGGAAGAAAAGAACAAGAGGAAAGTATCGTCCGTTACCGGACTCCCGAAGGGAACCGTGTGTCCGGCTCAGGTCAATGAAAACTTTTCGTTCTTCCTCGACGAATGGGATTCCACGAAGTTTGAAGGACTCTCCGACGGACTGAAGAAGATGATCGAGAAATCCGATGAGTATAAGGCCATGAAGAACGGACAAGCTACGGTGGTCGAGTCTCAGGTCCCGAAAGACGATGATCTCCCTTTTTGACAATGGTCAAGCGCGTCGATTGGTTCGCAGGAATTCGAGAAGGTAAGTTTGTCGTGCCGGATAGGGATGGAT
>Ga0209323_10002457_pt1 | contig 12323 bp, 15 predicted proteins | sample Rifsed19ft2_FD_184014 | JGI IMG/M metagenome (GOLD analysis project Ga0209323, IMG submission 184014) | Soil microbial communities from Rifle, Colorado, USA - sediment 19ft 2 (version 2) | ecosystem: Environmental > Terrestrial > Deep subsurface > Rock core/Sediment | place: Rifle, Colorado...
CACCACAAAATCCTTGAGCATGCTCATGATAACTTAACTCCACATTCACATTATTGAAGTTCGTATCCATGCTTCTTAGGTCTTCAATCATCTAGAATGGGTCAGAGGAGGTTAGCTGTTAATTCACGGGACATTTCGATAGATTGGCAATGAAGTATTTAAAATTCTTCACGATTTTTACTTTGTTATGCCTTCTTATAGTAGCTAGTTTCTATACCATCAAGTATTTAGTATTCTCACCAAAGATGGCAGAGGTGAGGATTAACGAAGCCCCGGAAAAGGAGCTGTCTTCTGCCGAAGCTAATATTAACCATGGAGCTGACAATTATCAAAGAGGTCAGTATGACGAGGCGATCTCAGATTTCAGTAAGGCTATAGAGATAAACCCAAGGTATGCTCAAGCCTACCTTAACCGGGGTACTGCTTATCATCGAATAGGCCAATATGAACAAGCTATATCAGATCTCAACAACGCTATAGAGATAAATCCAAGATATGCTGAAGCCTACTTCAATCGAGGAGTTGTGTACGGAAAGGGTAAACAGCAATATAACCAGGCCATTTCAGATTTCACCAAAGCGATAGAGATAAATCCAGCCTACGCCGAGGCCTATACAAATCGGGGGAACGCTTATGCCACTCAAGAAAATTATGACCAAGCAATCTCAGACTACAATGAGTCTTTAAAGATAAACCCACGATTGACTGAGACTTACAACAATCGAGGAATTGCATACGGAAAAGGCAAAGGTCAGCATGACAAGGCTATATTAGATTTCAGCAAAGCTATAGAAATAGACCCTATGTATGCCGAGGCCTACGCCAATCGGGGGGTTGCTTATGGAATATTAGGTCAATATGACAAAGCCATCTCAGACTTCAATAAAGCCATAGAAATAAATCCAACGTATGCTGAGGTCTATTTTAACAAGGCCTTGGTCTTTGAGAAGACAGGTCGCGTAAGGGAGGCAGTAGAGGTATATAAAGAATTTATCCAGCATGCTCCACCACAACACTCCTTACCTATTGAACATGCGAGGCAGAGGATAAGGAAATTGGAAGGGAGTTATGGCAAAAGAAAACCCTCAGAGCCGTAATGAAGAATGCTCTAGATACGAGACATATGGCTAAGAATCTACTCACGAACATAAATGTAGGATAGTGGTTATATATTGTATCTGCAATTACACTTTCTTCAGTATTAGGGTGCAAGTTTGTCCATCAGTAATAAATTTTTGCGGAAATTCTATTCCTTATGACAGCGGTTGTATAAGGCTACAGCATGGCCAAAGACGAATCGAAAGCGCAAGTTTGCCACATATCAAATATTAACTTTTTTAGGTTCTCTTTCAAATCCGTCCTATCCTACACCCGACTTTTTCTTTTCGAACAACGCTATTTGATCAGCAATAATGCAAGCAGCCTCCTCAACTGTTAAAGAAAGATCTAGATTAATACCATATTTTCTTAATTCGAAGAAAAGCGCGCCAAGTACTGGAGGCTCTATGTGGCATTTCGAAAGAAGCTCAAGCTGAGTAAAAATCTCTTTCGGCGACCCACGTCCGACAATTTCTCCTCCCATTGCCATAAGATAGACCGTATCAGCTATTAAGGGAACTGTATCAATATTGTGAGTAGATATAATAAGAGCGGTTTCGTTTTCACGACTTATACGGTTAAGAAGACCGATAAGATCCATCCTGCATGTAGGGTCCAAACCTTCAAACGGTTCATCTAGTATAAGTAGCTCTGGTTTTGTAACTAGTGCGCCTGCCAATCCCACTTTTGTTTTCTCACCGCCGCTTAGGTAATGTGGGACCTTATCTCTAAGATGCGAGATATCGAGTTTCTCTATAATGTCTTCCACTAGCCTTTTAACATCCTCCTTCTTGTAGCCATAATTACGAGGGGAGAATGAAATATCGTCCCATACAGTAGGAGCGATTATCTGATTCTCAACGTTTTGAAGAAGCACCCCGATTCGCTCTCTTATCTTTATATAATCCTTTGATGGATCAACTCCAAAGACACTTATCATTCCCTCCGATGCCATGAAAAGACCAATTAGATGAAAAAGAAGCGTTGATTTACCACTTCCATTTGGCCCCAAAATTACAACTCTCTCCCCTTGATGCACTACAAAGTCAAGTCCATGAAAATGGAGTTTTGTCCCGTCAGGATATGTAAATCTCAAGTTGCTTACTCTTACTATCTCTTCCAAAATACACCTCGAGTGCTATTGTGAAAATAAACATAATAAGCCGAGCAACAAACAAATACGATAGAAAGAGTGAGCAAATAAATACCGTAAAGTTTAAAATCGTCTTCTAATCTCGCTCCAATTGAAACACTAAGAATGAAAAGACCAACTGCAATCGGAAAAATATCTTCATGACCTAATTTTCTCTTTCTCTCCTCTTCCGCTATCTTTCCGCTGTATCCCCTTACCTGCATCACCCCGTAAAATCTTTCACTTAAGTCAAAACCTCGAATCAGAAGAAGGCCTATTCCAGAGGCAAAGTTTGATATGTTTTTTATATACCTCCTTGGACTGAGTCCTCCTCTTATTCTCAAGGCCCGTAGAAGATTTCCCATAAGCTCAAGAAGTATGAATAGAGAACGGTAGGTGAGATATAATCCCTCCAATATGACTCTAGGTAGGAAAGGACTTATGGAAGAAAAGACGCTTGGATAGGGTGTCGTTACGATTAAAATCACCATAGCGAGAGCAGCGCAAAGGGCTTTAAGAATAATGGTAGCGGGTATTATCCAATCCTCACTCCAGCTACTTATTGCAAAGAGCACTGCAAATATAGCAGGATAAGCGGCTATAGAAATGATTTTTAGAAATGGAAGTCTGGTTAAGATTACCAAAGAAGCAAGCATTAAATATATGCTAAGAAGAACTATAAAATCGTTTGTGATCACAATGGATGCAAGGACAAACACAGTGGAGATTATCTTATAAAGTGGTGAAGCTCGGTGGAGAAGACCTTCTCCACTATTTGCAAAATAGTCAATTATTCCGATATCCACTAAAACCCTCCTAAGTTGCCTCCGATAGAATCAGGTCAGGTCTAACGCGTGAGACATACCTTATAACAAACCCACTAATCACTGCCTCTAATATCCATCCAAACATCCCTAGAAAAAAAACCGTCTTAGCAAATGTTTCAATATCTATCTTGTTATCTTGCATTTCATGTTTTTCGTTTTCTCTGTGTGGTCCAAGAGAGAATACTTTTCCAATAAAGTTTTCTTTATCAACATGCAATATTTTCTCTGGATTGACTTGAGATAGATAAACAATACCTATCATAAGAGACGTGCTTATAATAAGGCTAAGCATTGTTGCCAGAGCTGCAGATAGGCCAGCGGATATCTTACTACTACTTAAAAGACCCAAGAAAGCATGAAAAAAATAGAAACCCACTGCAGCTTCAGTTCCAACGACTAGAGTATTAAGTCCTACAACAGTAAACCCTCCATGACCAAACATTGCGATCATCAAATCAACAATAAAAACAGATATAAACCCAAGAGCAGGACCTAGAACTATCCCCGCAATTACACTCATGTTTATATGGTAGGCAATTGGAACAATTTCAAGCGTCATACCAACTATCATAATTGCTGAAACAATACCAATAAGAGGAATCTTTCGTCCTAGTTGAACATTCCGCACTCTTCTTATACAAAGATAAAGGATCACAGCAGTAGCTATCCAACCAATAACAACAAGCCAGATAGGAAGTACACCATCGGGAATATGAATATGAGACATTTATTCTTCCCTTCCTAGTTCCTCCATCTATAGTGCCCGGCATTCACGACATCTTCCGAAGAGTTGTAAGAAATGTTGTTGAATCATGAATCCAGTCTTTCTGGATAATCCTCTCGATATATCTTCAATAGGACACTTGGCAAAATCTACTACCCGATTGCACTCCAAACATACTATCGGATGCTGGTGACCACTTGGGGCAACCGCATAGCTTTGGCAACTATCCTCAAGATGCACCCTTACTACTAAACCCAATTTTTCAAGTGCCTCTAGGGCTCGGTAAATCGTGGCAAGCCCTGTTCTCGGAAGTATTTTCTTTACGCCTTTATAAACCTCGTTTATTGATAAATGCTTCATGCTTTTTTGTAGGATGTCTAACACTGCAAGACGTTGCGGCGTGCATTTAAGCATGCCCCTTCGAAAAATTGTCTTTATTTCCTTAGAGGCACGACCAATAGAGTTAGCATCTGGTCCTGCTAACCCATGAGGAGAAGGTTTAGATAGATATTTGAAATCAAATGTGCTGTTAATGACCGAATTCTTTTTTGAATTCATTTGAGTTTTATATAATTGAGAAAGTTTCTCAATTATAATTAATATGCCCTGTTCTGTCAACCTGATATAATGTGAGAATCTGCTATTAACGTTCTATCCTCTTCAGAACCAAATAATCGTATTAGGATTATGAGAAAACAATTTAAAACAGTTGACAAATCACTAACTCCCACGAAAAATTAAACACCAATTAATAAACCCATGGAGGTCTATAAATTGGAAAGAACACTATCAATCGTTAAGCCTGATGGAGTCACAAAAAATCTAATCGGTGAAGTTCTGGGTAGATTCGAAAAGAAAGGACTTAAAATAATTGCTCTTAAAATGGTAAAACTCTCAAAAGCGGAGGCTGAAGGGTTTTATGCAATTCATAGGGGTAAACCCTTTTTCACAAGCCTTACTGAATTTATGTCCTCTGGTCCCTGTGTTCCAATGGTGATCGAGGGTAAAGATGCAATCTCCAGGGTACGTGAAATAATGGGAGCTACCGACCCAGCAAAAGCAGCAATGGGAACAATTAGAAAAGATTTTGCTTTAAATATAGAAAGAAACATAGCTCATGGTTCTGATTCACCAGAGTCAGCATCTTTTGAGATAAAGTATTTTTTTAACGCTCTTGAAATCCACGAGTGAGATTCCTTAATGTAGCAATAAATCCAAAGATGGGCACCTTATCATGCTTGTTTGAAATCTTTTTCCAAATTCTTCAGCAAAGGCCGATGCTACATGATTGAGCAGAATCTCTTCACCCAGAATCTTTTTCATAGATGTCACACCCATATTTGGGATCCCACAAGGAACTATTAGTGAAAAATAATCAAGGTCTATATTCACATTTAAAGCAAATCCATGCATAGTAATCGAGCCCTTTACATACACCCCTATTGCTGCAACCTTCTCTTTTCCAACCCACACCCCGGGATGATCTTTAATTCTTCCTGCCTCTATACCAAACCCTTTAAGTAAAGCGATCAGGGTTTCTTCAAGGAGCTGGACATAAGATTTAACACCTAGCTGAAAATACTCTAAATTGATTATAGGATAGCCAACTAGCTGACCCGGACCGTGAAATGTAACATCACCGCCACGCTCAATCCTCCAAATCTCAATTTCGCGCTTCTTCATTTCATCTTCAGGAAGTAAGATATTATTCGTTTTTCCAAATCTTCCAATCGTGACAACTGGATTATGCTGAACAAGAAGAAGGAAACCTTTAGATCGATTGTTTAAACTAACCCTTTCCTGAAGCTCCCTTTGGAGAGAAAGACACTCAGAGTAATCAACCTGATCTAAGTACATCCAATCAACAAGATTGTCTGAAACTAGAGCCATAACCTCATTGAGTATAACTCGCCTTGATAACTAACTCCAAGCCTTTCCGTTATCTTTTTTCAAGGTTGTCATTCCCAAACGTTTTTATTGGGAATCCAATAAAAATATGGATACCCGATAACTGCATCCGGGTATAACAAGTGTCCCCTATTGCTTTACGTTACACTAAAATTTAAATATAATCTTTACGAATAATATGAAAAAAACCCGCTCATATAAAATCAACTACACAGAGCTTTATAAAAGGTTCTCAAGGAACGAAATTAGTCCGGTATACATCTTTTCTGGTAACCAAGCATATCTGATGGATGAAGCAATATCAGAGTTAAAGAAAATCACGGTCGGGGCTTCTTCAGATTTTAACTTTTCGCTTTTTTACAGCGACTCAAACTCAGCTAGAGAGATTGTTGAGACAGCCAAAACTTATCCCATGCTCTCACGAATGAGGCTAGTCGTTGTAAAGAACGCCGATAGATTTTCTGATAGTGAGCTTGGATACCTAGATTCTTACATTTCATCTCCTTCTCCATCTACCTGTCTTGTTCTGATAGCTGAAGAAGAGAAGGATCTCTCTTTAGAAAATAAAAAGGGTGTTGTTTATGTAGATTTCGCTCTAGATACAAAGGACATTTCTAAGCAAATAATACTAGAAGCGAAAAAACTCGGATGTGAGATTACAAAAGAGGCAGTTGAAACTCTAATCTCATTAGTTGGGGACAAACTACAAGACATTCATAGAGAGCTTCAAAAACTCGCTCTATTTGTAGGTAACAGAATTAAAATAGGGGCTGAAGATGTAGAGAAGCTTACTGAAAAAGAGAAATTTGAAGACTTATTTCAACTTATAAACGCAATTGGCGAAAAGAATAAGAAAAAGGCACTGAAGGTTCTTTTAGATCTTGAAGCGACAAAAGAGGAACCACTTGTTATTTTAAATAAAATTAGTTGGCGACTTAGATTAATTTGGAAAGCAAAAGAGCTCATTGATAAAAATGTACCACAGGACGAGATCCTAAAACAGCTTAGAACCTCGTCAGGTGCATTTTATTACATTCGGCAAGAGGCAAAAAATTTTTCCTATAATGATATTAAAAGGATAAATCAAGCTCTTTATGACTGTGATAGGACTTTAAAGACAGCTTATATACCAAAAAATCTTACTCTCACAAAGTTCATTTTGGAACTTTGTAGCTAGTTTAAGCAGGTACTCTTAAGTTTTGGGTTGTGTCATCTTCTTAGATAACTCATAAACCTTCTTTGAAAGCCTCGAGACATTCCTTGAAGCAGTTCGTTTATGAATCATCCCTTTTGAAGCAGCCTTTTTAAATGTTACTTCGGCTATCTTTAAGGCTTTAAGTGATTTTGTTAGATCCTTCACATCAATAGCGTTATTAACCCCTTTTACTAGGGTTTTTAGAAGAGAAAGCATGTGCACATTTCTAACCCTTCTTTTTAAACTCTGACGATGCTTCTTTATAGCCGAACGGATTCTTTTAGCCATAAACTACCCCTCGATATTAAATTAGGAAAATAGTTTTCTGGTAATTGGGATTTTGTCAAATTTGTTTTGTAGGGGCACGTTGCAACATGCCCCTACAGAAACTAGGGATAATACGCTTCACTACCGAATCAAACTATGGTATAGTCCATTTAGAATCGGAGGTCCGGCAATGAAATTCTTTCTTGATACTGGCAACTTAGATGAAATAAGAGACGCTTCGAGTCTTGGAGTCCTAGATGGAGTTACAACAAATCCAACACTTGTAGCAAAAGAGGGTGAGCAGAAAGGATTCAAGGAACTTATAAGAGAGATATGCGAGATAGTAAAAGGCCCTGTAAGTGCGGAAGTAATAAGCACAGACATAGAAAGAATGCTTGAAGAAGCAAGGGAGCTCGCTCGGATTCACCCTCATGTTGTAGTAAAAATGCCTCTAACGGAAGATGGAATTAGAGCAACGAAAAAGGTATCTGAAGAAGGAATTAAAGTAAATGTTACTCTTGTCTTTTCACCCTCGCAGGCGCTACTCGCAGCAAAAGCCGGCGCGGCTTATGTAAGCCCATTTGTTGGAAGGCTTGATGATGTCTCAAATATAGGAATGGATATAGTAAGAGACATTCTTGGAATTTATAAAAATTATGGCTACTCCACCCAAGTTCTAGTCGCAAGCATTCGCCACCCGATTCATGTAGTCGAGGCCGCAAGAGCTGGTGCTCATATAGCCACAATGCCTTACAAAGTGTTTAAGCAACTTGTTAAACACCCTCTAACAGATGTCGGACTTGAAAGGTTTCTCTCTGATTGGGGGAAGAAGTAGGGGCTATGCATAAATTGCCCCTACAGTAAAACCCCCACAATAAGAAATTCCTTATTTCCATCCGCACCAAGTATAGGAGAGGTAATAACACCGAGGATCCTAAAATTTAATTCCTCTAGAAAATTAATGATTCTACTAACTACTTCCCTGTGCTTCTTTTCATCTCTTACAATCCCACCTTTCCCTACCTCACCCTTCCCTACCTCAAACTGTGGTTTTATCAAAGCTATAAGAATCCCGCTCGGTTTAAGTATTTTCGAGACAGGTGGGATAACCTTGGTTAAGGAAATAAATGAAACATCAATTGTACAAACATCAACTAGTTCACCTATATCTTCGGATTTCAAATATCTGGCATTAATTCTTTCCTTAACTACTACCCTGGGATCTTGTCTTAGTTTCCAATCCAATTGACCGTATCCAACATCAACTGCATAGACCTTTTTTGCCCCGTGTTTAAGAAGGCAATCTGTAAATCCACCTGTAGAAGCTCCAATATCTAGCACGACTTTATCAACCACATCGATCCTGAATTCTTTAAGAGCTGCTTCTAGTTTAATTCCGCCACGGCTTACATACCCTAGAGTAGAGTGTTTAACTAAAATTTCTGCGTCCTCTTTTACAATTATTCCCGCTTTATCCACTCGAGTACTGTCAACAAAAACTACTCCAGCCATGATAAGAGTGCGTGCACGAGTTCTGGTAGGTGCTAAACCCTTTTTTACCAAGAGTAAATCAATTCTTTCTTTATTTTTAATACTTTCTACCACCAAGATAAAAGGCCAGGTCCCTTAGAGGACCTGCCTTGTCATCAAAATCTTTTAATGCAAGAAGAGCTTTCTCAGTGAGCTCAAGTGCCATCTTTCTTGCTCTTTCAACCCCGACTAATGCAGGGTAAGTTGCCTTATTCTTACGGGCATCTGCTCCTCTGCTCTTTCCTATTTCGGTTCCCCCTTCGATATCAAGAACATCATCTATAATTTGAAAAGCGAGTCCGAGATATTTTGCGTAACACTTGAGTTGTAAAAGTTGATCCTCATTTGCTCCACCAACCCTTGCACCGGATGTAACGGATGCCTCAATCAAAGCCCCAGTTTTAAGGGAGTGCACTTTCTCTATAAGCTCAACACTCACTTCCTTTCCCTCAAGTGCAAGATCAAAGGCCTGGCCGCTTACCATTCCTTGAGAGCCCGCAGCCTTCGAAATATCTCGTATAATCTCAACAACTACCGTAGGAGATATTACGTTTGAAATCCCTTCCCTAGCAATTAATGAAAATGCATCTGTTAATAAAGCATCGCCCGCAAGAATTGCTAATGCCTCTCCGAAGACACTATGATTTGTCGGTATTCCTCGCCTTAGAAGATCGTCATCCATTGAAGGAAGGTCGTCGTGGATTAATGAATATGTATGTATCATCTCAATCGCACATGCTATTTGAAGTGCCTTGTCTAATGACCCGCCTACCGCTTCTGAGGCGGATATGCAAAGAATGGGTCTTAACCTTTTACCACCTGCCAAGATACTATAACGCATAGATTCCTCTAACTTACTTAATGAGTCAGAAGAATTTGGAAGAAGCTCAAGTAACTTCTTGTCTATTATTTCTTTTAGGCCTAAAAGATAGGGTTGAATGCCTGGTCTCATAAAACTATTCTTCTAAATCGAATTCCTTCCGCGTAACCTCTCCGTTTTGGCTTTCTGCTAAAATCTCGATCCTTTTTTCAACCTCGTTAAGTTTCTTATGACAGAGGATTATAAGCCCCGTCCCCTTTTCAAAAAGTGTCAACGATTCTTCTAATGGTAGATTCCCACCCTCGAGTTTTTCGATAATGACCTTAAGCTCACCTAGGGCTTCCTCAAATGATTTCATACCTAGTTATTTTAGCCTTGTAATTCAAGGTGCACAAGGAGGCTTATCGATTACGGGATAGAAGACTTGCCACAGAGAACACAGAGGAAGAAAAACAAAAATATTTTTTTCTCTGTGAGCTCTGTGGCTATGTTTTTAAATACGTAATCACGTAATTACGGTAAGATCGCAAATACCCTCGCGGGAAAACCCGAGCCTCCTTTCGGTTTTGGAAAGCTAACAATCACTAGTGCCCCTGCTTCCGGAACCTGATCTAGATTAGCAAGGATCTCAATCTGATAGTGATTTGTAGAGAGCACGTAGGTTTCAAGAGAATAGTCATCTTTGCTTGTGGCAACACCGGGGTCGGTATCCGTAGGCTCATGCCCAATTGCTGTGACCTTCCTTTGTTCAAAGAGATATTTTAGAACTTCCATACTCCATCCGGGATAGTGAGAGATTCCATTTTTATCTTTAATTTGCATCGCATCCTGGCTGGGCCATCTTTTTGACCAATCTGTCCTCATCGCAACAAATGAACCTTGAGGAATGGAACCATATTTTTTCTCCCATTCTTTGACGTCTTCCATAGTGATTTGGTAGTCAGGGTTCTTCTCCACTTTCTCATGCACATCAATTACAACAAGAGGCATTACCATTTCTTTTGGATCAATCTCATCAACGGTTCTAAAACCCTTAATGAAATGAGCCGGCGGGTCAACGTGGGTTCCCCACTGACCAACATGCTGGAATGATTCGGCAAAAAAACCAGAGCCCAATTTGCCAACCCCTGGTTCATACCAGAAGAGCGTCTCCCTTTTTTCATCAGGAAATCCCTTCCAGTGGGGTATCCCTGGATAGAAAGCGTGGGTTAAGTCTACAAATTTCTTTGGCTTTATGTGCTGATTATATACCTCCCATAACGTGAGTTTATCTTCGCCTTCGGCTTTAATGACAACTAGTATCAGTAATGCTATCAGGGTAAGAAAATAGATTTTGTTTCGCATAGCTTTCCACCTCCTTTGTGAAAACTAGATAAGCCTGTATCAATTATTTTGTGAGATGTCAATCTGATCCCTAGGCTAACCCCTCGTAACAAATCCCTCAATATTCAATAGGGCTAAAAACTCTATATAGTTGGCTAGCTTAAGTTGGTCAATTAATCATCTAAAGATAAATCACATCCTCTTCATGATACAATGAGATGAATAGAAGTAGGTAATCACGAATATGCCTTGTTATAAGAAAGTTGTTTTTTATATGTTCTTTACCATTTATGCCAAGTTTTTGTGCATACTCCGGCTCATTGAGGAGCTGTTTTAAATAATGAGAGGTTCCATCAATTGAGTGGGAGAGTATACCCGAATACTTATGCTTTATTTGAAGTGGAATACCACCTACTGCAGATGCTATAACTGGCTTCGCTTTCCATAACGCCTCAGACACTGTTAATCCAAAACCCTCTTTTAATGATTTTTGTAAAATTACTGTTGAAGCCCTTTGTAGTGCATTAATTTCTATATCGCTTGACGGAGGAAGAAGGATAACGTGTATATCTCTATCGTCAGCCGCCTTTGATCTTACCCCTTCAAGAACCTTCATGCCCTCCGGATCGTCAGTAGCACCACCACCAGCAAGAACAAGTTGAATGTCTATGTATTTTTTAACCTTCTTATACACCTCTATCACACCTAATGGATCTTTTAAATAATCAAAACGGGAGATTTGAGTAACAATGGGTCTATCCTTATCAATCCCAAGACGTACAAGCACGGAGTCAACCATTTCTGGCATTAGCTCTTTATTCTTATCGCTTAATGGGTCTATTGAGGGAGAGATGAGAATCTGTGGAATGCTGATATCTTTTGAAAATGCTGGGGCAGAAAATACGGCACTGTCGTATTTTTCAATATACGACTTCAAGAAATTCATAATGTCTGGTTGAGGATCCGTGAAATCTATATGGCACCTCCATACCCATTTTTTTCCAATATCCTTTTTCTTCTCAATGAGAGCAATCGGTTGCGGGTCATGGATGAATACTATGTCATCAAAAGAGTTGATCTCTTCGGCATTTTCCCGATTTACTTCCAAGAAGTATCTTAAATCATCAGAAGATATGTCTTCATTCACACCGTGCAAGGCGTTATGAAACTTTTTTGTGATGTTAAAGAATTTCTCATTCCCCTTCATGACATCCCATCTTGCATTAACCCCAAGCTGTCTTAGGAGGGGAACCATCCTTGTGAGAATCTCGGCCACCCCCCCGCCTACAGCGGTCGAATTGATATTTTGAACGGTTTTTTCTTGGAGTTTCTGCCCTAAAATATGTAATTCATCTATTATATCTTGGCCTACTATAACAGCATAATCATTAATGTTTAGCATATTTCCTCACCAGATTAATTATATCCTCCCTTAAACCCTCCAATGTCACATTGTATGGGTCTAATCTTAAGAGATCCTTAGCAAGTTTCTTTTCTCC
>Ga0209323_10002460_pt1 | contig 12317 bp, 7 predicted proteins | sample Rifsed19ft2_FD_184014 | JGI IMG/M metagenome (GOLD analysis project Ga0209323, IMG submission 184014) | Soil microbial communities from Rifle, Colorado, USA - sediment 19ft 2 (version 2) | ecosystem: Environmental > Terrestrial > Deep subsurface > Rock core/Sediment | place: Rifle, Colorado...
CGATGCTATCTCTTATTGCTTTTCCTGCATTGATACCGAAATATGCTGCTGTTAATTCAATAAGATTCTTATCTACAGCCTATCAGTTATTTGGATTAGCTCTTAGTTGGCTATTATTAATTGCGTTTAGGGATGTTAAATTATTCAAAAAACACAAGACCATTATTTTATACATTTTAATTTTCTTTATTTTTATTCCGTCAATTACGCCACCTCTTCTGGCTAATTATAAAGATTCCAAGAAAGGTAAAAATCAATTACTTTTAATAGCAAATGATAGTTTGTCAGCATACGAAAAATGGATTATTAACAATACTGATTATTCTGATAGGATTCTGGTTTTTAATAATGAATCCCCCAACCCGAATGCAACTATACAAACGATGGTAAAAACAGGAATGCTGGCTCCAGTTTTTTCAGGTGAGTATAGAGCTTACACAATTAATGTCAGCCCTGATTATTGGGATGTGGCTACTTCATTTTCACCATCTGCAATGAGAACTCTTGGTGTTGATTATCTCGTTGTTGATTCTAAATATTATTCAACTCTCCCTTCAATCAGGCAAAAAGGCCTATTTGATGGAAGTTATTTTAAGATTGTTTTTGAAGATCCAGCAAATAATAAAGTAAATTGGTTGAGAATATTTCAAGTTAAGGATAAATATATCAATTTATCAGATGATGCAGGCACTCTTTCTGATCTGGACAACCTGATACCCAACTCTGCCAAGGTTTACCTAGATAAGGATGAGAATATTGGTTCTTATACAAGAAGGCCTTTGGCATTAACTCTTAAGGATAGAGATCTTTATTTTATCTGGGGTCCAGGATTATATCTCAATATTGAGACTGATATATCGCATAAAGAGCCAAAACCTGAAGATGTTTATGATTATTTAATATTAGCAAGTACAACTGATCCCCAAACTATTACACAAAAAGAGGTAAAATTAATATGGAGTTCATCTGATTACAAGCTTAAAGCGTGGAAAATTATTGATGGATAGAAAAAAGATTACAATCTTTGCCTTGGCAGCTCATGGAGATGGGATATCTGGAGGAGATCGCATTTTTATTGAGTTTGCCAGAAGGTGGAGTAAAAAAGTTCTTGTTGAAGTTATCGTGTGGGAAGAAGGATATCAAATGTGCCTAAGGCAAAAACTTGAACTATCAAAAGTGAAATTTACTGTTTCCAAATTGGAAAAATGGAAGAAATTAGGTTTTTTAATGACTTATTTTGCATCAGTTGTTGAAGGAGTTAAACTTGGTATTTTTTTTAAATTCGAGAGCGATAAAAATGAAAATATTCTATATTCAGCATCCGATTTTTTGATGGATGTCTTACCATCTTTTATTATTAAGATTCGGTATCCTAAAATAAAATGGGTGGCTACATGGTATCAAACAGCCCCTAATCCTCTTAAAGGTTTTTCGGAATTTTCGGACATTAAAAGATATAGATTGACAGCGCTTCTTTATTGGCTATCGCAGAAATTGGTGAAACCCCTTATAGACAGAAGTGCAGATAAGATATTGGTGAATAACGAGACGGAAAAAGAACAATTTATAAAACGTTTAAATGATGTGGTTGTTGTACTGGGTGCCGTGGATACCGAGAGTATTAATGAATGGACAGTCAAAAACAGAAAAATAAAAAAGAAATACGACGCAGTATTTCAAGGTAGGTTTCATCCGCAGAAGGGTGTGGTGGAGCTTATTGATATTTGGAAAGTAGTATCCGATATCATTCCAAATGCAAAGTTGGCAATGATTGGAGATGGACCTTTATTGGCGAAAGTGAAAGCGAAAATTGAGAATTACCGGCTTGAAAATAATATAAAGTTGTTTGGGTATGTTTATGACGGTCCGAAAAAATATGGTATATTTTCTCAAAGTAAAATTGTAGTTCATCCTTCCTTTTATGACTCTGGTGGAATGGCCGCGGCTGAGGCAATGGCTTTTGGACTACCATGTGTCGGTTTTGATTTGAAAGCATATGAATCGTATTATCCAAAAGGAATGGTAAAAGTTAAAGTTGGTATAGACTCTTTTGCTCAAGTGATTGTAAGACTTCTAAATAATAGTAAGATAAGAGAAAAAATAGGTCGGGAAGCTGAAAAGTATATAAAATCCAAAATGACCTGGAACTACCGTTCGGAAGAAATTTTATCTAAAATAGTTTAGTAAGAATTACGGAAATGAATGTAATATGGTTAATCAGATATACCCCTATCTAGGATCTGTTACAATGGCTTATAGGGTGTCACTAAGAATGAGCTTGTTTTGATTGTAATTGTAACAGAAGATATAAAAAAAGATTTACTTGAATGTGTTAGTGGTTGTTATAACTTAAAACATAAGCCAATGGAAATTGTTGTTGTACATAGTGCTTAATAAGTACTCGTTTCTTTTTTTAAAAAGGGATTTGAGTAAATTAAGACCATTAGGAATATCATAATGCCGAAGTGGTAGAAGCAAGAATCTTAGGATTAAGGAGTTCTTTTAGAAAATATATTTTGTTTACAGATGACGTGGAAAATATCCTGAATATTTTTCTTTAGATAAGATTTTCACGATAGAAAATAAAAATTCAGGAGTTCTAAAGTTAGGAGGAGGTTATCGTATGATTGAAAAGTGGGGGTCATTTATATGATTAATACTCGTTTAAAAATTACAAACTTACTCGTTAATAGTTTTATTACTAATAACCGATTAACTCATTTTCTGGCGAAAATATATCTTAAATATTTACCAGTATATCTCACCGGAAGGTTTTATTATATGCCTTCAGATCGTTTTCAAATTCTTCCGCAAATATTATCAGGTCAACTAGATAATTATGTATTTTCTGTTATGAGAAAATACATTAATCCTGGTTCTAATATTGTTGATATTGGAGCAAATATAGGGACATATTCGATATTTTTTTCTGATCTTACGGGGAGTCGTGGTAGAGTTTTTGCGTTTGAACCAGACAGCATGAACCTTCAGTATTTGAAAAGAAATATAAAGTTAAATAGAGTAAAAAATATAACAGCGATTAGGAAGGCTGTTTCCGATAGAAACGGAAAAGCAAAGCTATATTTATCGGAAGCATTGACTTGGGATCACCGGCTTTTTAATCCACCCGGTGAAAAAAGAAAATATGAAATTGTCAGTCAGGTAAAGCTAGATTCCTTACTTGTAGCTAAAAAAATTGATTTTATCAAAATGGATGTCCAAGGTTATGAAGATAAATGTTTGGAAGGAATGCAACAAATTATTAATAAGAATAAAAATTTATTAATCTTTACTGAATTTTGGCCTAAAGGTTTAAAGGATGCAGGAACTGATCCCCTGGGTTTAATTAATAAAATCAAATCGTTGGGATTTAAAATATATACAGTTGATGCACTAAAGGAGAAAATAGAACCTTTACGGAATATAAACCTGATATTGTCTTTGAAAAATTATGATTATGTTGATTTGTTATGTATCAAGAAGTAATTTTAAAACAGTAAAAGATATTTTCAGGAGAGATTTCCATAACTTTTTGTAAATAACGAACGAAGAAAATACTATTAAAGAATGTTTGATATTACTTATGAAACTTAAAATGGAACAATTGATCAAATACGTTCCCTTTACCTACATGTGGTATCTCCGTAAATTTTCGGATCACCCGAAAACTGTTTTGGATATTGGATGTGGAAATGGAGAGTTGATGAGTGTTATCGCGGACCGCGAGTGGAAAATAACAGGCCTTGATATTTTTGATAGATCTCTTAATAAAGCAAGAAAAACCGGTTTTTACTCTGAATTAATCGAGGGAGATTTGATTAAGTCCTGCCAGAAGCTTGTTAAGTCAAAGAAGAAATATGACCTGATATTTTGCTCACAAGTAATTGAACATATTAAAAAGGAAGATGGAAATAAACTTTTGGATTTGGCAGATAAACTTGCAAGAAAAAGAATATATTTTGGTACACCTCGTGGTTTTATGAAACAGCCTGAAGAGTTTTTGGAAAAGAATCCCTTCCAAGTACATCTTTCTGGTTGGGAAGTTTCGGAATTTACAGAAAGGGGATATATAGTTTTTGGTGTGGGTTTTAATTCTGTTTGGAAGGAGCAAGGATTGGCTCGGGGGAAACCCAAATGGAAAATTATTTTGCTTACACTTTTGTCCTTTCCCTTAAACCCCATTATTTATTATTTTCCTTCACTTGGGGCTGGTATAATGGCTATTAAAGACAAATGAAAAACGCTTTGGTATCGGTTGTTGTAGTCACAAAAGATAGGAAGAAGGACTTGTCGGAATGTGTTGAGTCATATGTAAAATGCTCATACAAACCACTCGAGATTATTGTTGTTGATAATGGATCTACTCCACCAGTTAAAAGTTGGTTATCAAAAAAATATAAGTCTGTTAAATTAATTACATCTAAAAAAAATCTTGGTGCAGCGGAGGGAAGAAATGTCGGGTATCGAAAATCAAAAGGCAAGTATATTCTTTTTTCCGATGATGATGCGTATGCCGACAAATATATGGTGAAATATCTGGTCGATGTCTTTCTCGATTATAAAAACGCCGGCATTGTTCAGCCTTTAGTTTATGACAAAAATAATAAGAAAGTTCTGCAAGGCGCGGGACATGATGTTAGCGTAACAACCGGAAGGATCCGCGCATGGGGAGTTCAGGAGGAAGATGTTGGTCAGTATGACGGAGTAAGGGAAGTGCCTTTGTGCGGATGCGTCTGGATGGTCAAGAGAGAAGTGTTTAACAACATTGGACTTTACGACAAAGAATATTTTATACCGTATGAGGATTCTGATTTTTCTTTTCGTGCCAGAAAGGCTGGATATAAATTATATTGCTCGTCTTTCGCCAAAACGTATCATCAGGGGGTAAAGACAACTTTTGTTCACCCATATGTTGAATGGTTAGGTATAACTTCCCCGGAACGTGCACTACAAGTTGCAAGAAATAAGATGATGTTTATGCGCAAGCATTCTCCATTTCCAAATAATATATTTTTCTTTTTTATTCTTTTACCCACATATGCTTTAATACACTCTGTGATAATAATATCGACAGGGCGTTTTGATATACTTTCAAAATATTGGCAGGGAATATTCTCAGGAATAAAATATAGCTTAAATTATGCTGCATGAATTGAAAAATAAGCCTTATCTTGTTTTTTTCCTACTTTCTCTCCTTCTTGTCGTGATTTGGTTTCGAAAAGGTTTGTTTTACGCTTCAGGTGACATTGGATTTCCACTTTATAACCCTCTTCTCCAGTCGATTATTACACGATATACTTGGTGGGAACAGCAGGGTCCAGGGTTTAATTATCCTGCCGTAACCTCATCGTTTCCTCTGTATGCACTTTATGTTCCTCTCTATATATTAGGTTTTCCACCATTCATTATCCAGGCAGTATTTTTTTTCCTTATTTTATTTTTTTCGTTTTGCGGTACTTACTACCTCAGTTTTCTTCTGGTCGAAAATAATAAAATGAACGGAATAAATATTAACAAGATGAGTCTATTCAGTTTTATTACAGCAATTTTATATATTTTTAATCCTTATACAATGTTTAATGTTTGGCACCGCTTTGCACACACAACGATGGTAATGATTGCTTATATTCCATGGACAGGAGTTTTTTTATTTTTAGGTTTAAATAGAAGAAAGCTTAAATATTCAGTTTATCTTGCGTTAACATCGATATTTGGAGCCTATGCCTTCGGTACTCCTTCGTTTCTTGTTACATGGTTTTTTTACATTTTTATTTTTTATCTATACGTATCTGTATTTTTAAAGCCGAGATTGGATGCAAAATTTTCTTTAACTTTTTTATTAGTCTTTCTAGTGTTTTTTGTAGGTTTGAATCTTTGGTGGCTATACCCGTTTTTGACGAGTGCTAAAGGTGCACTTTCTTTATCTACTACAGCATCGGGAAATATCGATAGCTTAATAGGAGTTAGTCAATATTTTACTTTACCTTATGCATTCAGAGGCATAAATTCTTTTTTCCTATACGTCCAGAAAGATTGGAATAATGTCTTTACTTTACCTTTTTTCCAAATAATCAGCTGGATAGGTTTTTTGTACGTACTAACTTCCGTTTTAATCAAGAATAGGGTTAGAACCTACTATTTTTATTTATTATTATTTCTGTTTGTTGTTTTTGTTTCAAAAGGTAGTGGTTCGCCGTTTGGTGGTTTAATCATTCTTTTATTTAAGTTGTTTCCAGCATTAGGCATCTTTCGGAATCCTTTTGAAAAGTTTGGTATTCTTTATCCATTGGCGTTTGCTTATTTATCCTCTATTGGAATCTTGTATTTACTCAAGATTTGGAAGGATACAGTAAAAAGATTTCTTGTATATGTAAGCCTTATTTTGTTTATACTAATATACCATTGGCCCTTATGGACTGGTTATATGTTCGGTGGAATTGACCGAAGTAATTTGGTGAAAGTACCCACTGAGTATAAGGATGCAGGTGATTGGTTTGGATTAATCGACAACCCGAATCTTCGTGTTTTGCATCTTCCTTTGATGCTCGGTGATGGGGTGACTTACAACTGGGAATATGGTTATAACGGTCTTGAATCTAGCCCATTGTTTTTCCCTGGGTCTTCGATTTCGCATTATTTGGGTTATGATTTGGTTGATTCGAGGTTAAAGCAAATTGCATTTGCGGTGCGAACCCAGAACCATACTTTGTTTAACGATTTAGTTAAAAAGTTTGCTATTAATTATATAGTAATTCATAAAGATGTTGATTTTAGTAAGTATCTGGCTGATGACCTAGAAAATATTTTAGAATTTGTTAGTAAAGACGTTTCGCTACTTAAAGAGAAAGAGTTTGGTAAATTGGTTATATATAAAGTTGTTTTACCAAAAGACGCGCTATCAAGAATATCTTATATAACCAGTGTGGTAGGTTTACAATCTGTTGTTGTCCCTGATAAAGTTGAGAGCAACATAAATGAAGGCACGGCGAGTGTACTTTTAAATAGTTCTTCAGATTTAGGTGATTTAATAAAGGGTATAAAGGTATTTCCTCAATTCGCTTTACCATATCCTTTTGAAAAGTTTGTTCCAGACAACGCTCTGAATGAACTGGCATACGTGCGATTTGTACCAGGGAGTATACTTTATCCGATTATACGTGCGAAGGAAAAAGTTATTGAACTTTTCTTAGCTGACAGCTTGGTAGATCAATTTCATTTGACTATAGCTGGAAAGCGTCTTAATGAGATTTATCAGTTAACGCTGAATGGCCAATCTGATGAATGTTACAAATATCTTGATGAATATTGGTCAACGATGGAGTCGTATTTACCGGCGATAAAAAACAAGGTGATAAGCTCTTTAAATAGCACTGATTATGGAACAATTTCTAATTTTCAGAATACACTTTCTATACATCAATGGGTTTTTGATGAATATATTATCCCCAATCTATCAGGGAAGTCTAAAGATAAAGCTATTGAGATATCGGAGGATTTGGTTAATTATTCCGTGGAATCTGGTTTGTCTTGGCATTACCCGATAGAAAATGCAAAACAAGGTGTAATTTACAAATTTATTATAAATGACGAAAGTAATTATACGCTTACATTTCCTCAAAATACTTGGAACTATTATTTCAAAAGCAATAATCCGCATATATACTTAGACGGAAGAGAATTAGAAAGTACGGTTGATGATGACAACAATTATCTTCATTTATATCCAATTTTATTAACTAAAGGTGAGCATGAAATTTTTATTCAATATATCAGTGACCCAATTGCTTTGGAGAATGCAAATAATGAAGATATTGTTTTACAAACCAGCGATGGATATGTTTATAAAAAGTTTCCTCTTAGTAATGTGGATTATAATAGTATTTATAACATATCGTTTGATTATTTTATTAAAAAAGGACTAGGGCCTCATCTTAGAGTTGATACAGATATCAGTTTAGATACAGATTTTACAAAGTTAACTCCTCTTTTAAATTATGGGGAAAACCCGGACAATTATGATTTTGAATGGAAAAAAATTTCAAGAGATGTTAAGTTTAGCCCGTTTGCGAAATCTGCTGTAATTTCTTTAGGTCTTTCAAATTGGAATAACTGCGAAACGGTCTTAAAAGAAAATAGTAATAATTGTTTGGATCCGCAAATATATAGTAGATATTCAAGAGAGTCTTTCGATCTTATAAAAAATTTGTCTGTAACTAAACGTCCTGGAACTAATATATTTTTAACGTCGATTTTAAGTAGTAAATCTGATGATTCTCAAACGACTGCGATAAATTTCGAGAAAATCAATCCGACAAAATATGAATTGCATGTTGATGAGAATGAGGAGGGCATTATAATTTTTAAAGAATCATATAACGAAGGTTGGAAGTTATTAGACGAGTATGGACATGAACTGAACTCTAAACATGTTGTTGTAAATATGTTTGCTAATGGTTGGGTTTACAATGGAGGTAATCAGAAGTTATATATCGAGTTTCTACCGCAAAGAGATCTATACAAAGGTTTGTATATGGGTATAGGTTTGATAATACTTGGTGTGTTTTTGGTGATTATTACAAGAAGGCATGAAAATAACCATTAATCCTGTAATTCTTATATCAGTCTTTGTATCTGTGATTATTATTGTCCTACTTGCAAATGATTGGCACCCTTTTGTTTCAATTGAAATTGTTTCTTTTTCTATTGTATTAACTACAACAGTTTTTGCATATTTCTTCTCTGTAACTCCAAAAGTGTACTACTCGACACTTTTTGTTTTTTTACCTGTAACGGTGTTTTTAGATATGCAAACAAATAGATATCTCTCTGAAGTATCAGCATTATATATATTTTTCTTTTTGATGTTTGGAATACTATATGAAGGATTATTGAAATATAAACACAAGCTCAAATAAATATCCTTTTAATAAATATGTAGTGTGATTTCATTAACTTTGTTATTCTTTATTTCTTTTTTATTTACATCCTCATATATTACAGAAATGTTTTTGTCGCTATAAAGTAACTGTATTGCGTCTGAACCATTAAGAATAAGGCTTGCTTGTTTTGATGAGCTTCCCCAATCTTCTGCGACAAATGGGTAAGATGGATCGTTTTTAACATATAAAGTTGCCCCTTTGGGGAGAACCGGGTAAGTTTTTTTTATTTGTTCTATCAGCTTTTCAGCAATTTTTCCTCTTTGCGATGCCCAGTAAAAGTTTTTTCCCAGAATTGCGGATGTTGATGAAAGAGCAACTAATAATAGAACTAGAATTACTATTACTGATTTAGACAAATGTGGGGAATATTTTTTGTAGTATTTATAAAAGTTGTAGACAATATATGCTATTATTCCCCAAAAAGGAGGAAGCACGGGAGTAAGATAATGTCCGGATTTATGAAGTGGAAGAAAGATTACAGGTAGTAGCCCGATGACGAACCAAAATACAAGAAAACCGAATTTAGGATTAAAAACAACCTTTTTTTGTTTAACAAATAACAGAATAGTAAATACAAACAGAATTGTAATGGAGATAAGAAATGACGGTAGAATGATTCGAAAATAATTACCCCAGAAACGCATCAGTCGGGGATCAAGACTTGTAAGTGTTGGCATAAAATCAATTAACATCTCGGGTGCTCCGATTGCCCAGCCGGAATACCAAACAAGAGAATTTACCGTTCTTTTCAGATTAAATTGCGTTTGATATTGGATCTCACTTTTTGAATAACCTATCACTTTGTAGTTTAGAAAGATGTATACAAGGAGTATCAGAAAAAAAGGAACCAGTATTTGGATATAGTTTCTCAAACCTTTCGCTTTTTTATAAATCACTGTAAGGAAAGTGAGGAGGAATGGGATAACATAGCTTTGTTCGTGGGATGCAATTGCCAGGATATAAGTTACAAATGTTATTAAAATAAACTTACTTTTCTTAGTTTCCAAAAAATTAATGAAATTGATAAGCGATAAAAGAGTAAACATCAAAACCCCCAGTACCTGTATGCCTCCGGCGAAATAATAAAGAGTGGCTACGTTGCTGGCATTTATTGTGTAAAAAAAAGCGCTGAAATAAGCCACAAAATTGTTTTTAAATAGTTTATTAAATAACTTAATTATCAGAGCAGTATTTGTGAAGTGAATAGCAAAACTTAAGAGCCTTAGAGGTGCTTGGTTTAATGAAAAAAGATTATACGAGAAGTGGTATAACAGATCGCGAAATATGGGTCTATAGAATGCAATTCCCCTCTCAGAGAAAGGATGAAATCCGATCAAGTATGCAAGTCCTTTTAATGTTCCGTCAGTTTGTGAGATTTTAAAATGGAAAAAATCATCCTGTGTGAAGTATGTTGTTATGACGGGATGGTAAAGTAAAAGAAAAAGCGAGATAGTCATGATCCAGAAAAGATACTTTTTGAGCATTTATAATATTATAATAATAATGTGAGGAAAATACTTAAATATATTGCCACGCCATTTTTTCTGATAGTTTTCCTACTAGGTCTTATTTATTGGACATGGTGGCTGCCGGGAGTGCGAGTAGCAAATGATCTTACTTTTGTTTCAAAGGGAATTTTAAAAGAGCAATTTGATCTACCAAGACTTTGGCACGACAGGGGATCTGAAGGAATGGGGCAGTTCGGGTCATTTATTCTTTGGTCATATCCGATGACTGTAACATCAGGATTTCTGGATCTCCTTGGCTTAGGTTTTTCATTACAGGAAAGACTTTTTTTTATAATCCCCATAATACTTTTTGGAACAATAGGTATTAGAAAATTGCTTAAAAGTTATAATTTAGGCGAGGCAGCTATTTTTTGCGCTACACTTTATTATCTTTCAACAACTTATCTTCTTCTTTTAGTTGATGGCGGACAGCTTTCAATTGCATTGGTTTATTCGCTGTTCCCCTTTGCCTATTTACAGCTTCTGGAGTCGATTAACGGAAATTGGAAAACGAAGCTTGTTTCGGTACTTATACTTTCACTGATAACCGCTTTTGACGTGAGACTTTTATTTGTCATGTTTCTTCTTCTTTTGATGAGATTTATATTTTTATTATTTCCGGGTAAATTGTCGGATAAATATAAGATTATTAGAAGGTGGTTAATTGCCGCTATTGCAATTGGCATTTGTTGGGTGTTTCTGAATTTATATTGGATACTACCCATTATTAAATTTCCGATTTCAAGCTATACATTTACTTTATTAACTCAAAGTGTAGGTAAATCAACTACGACCTGGAAGCATGCTGTTCTTCTTTTGCAGCCACAGTGGTATAAAAACGTTTTCGGATTAGTAGAGCCAAAAAGATTTGAGTTCATTATTATTCCGATTCTAGTAATTCTTTCTTTTGCTTCCATAAAGAGAATTCCGAAAAATCAAGACGACCGAAATACAAATTTAGAAATCGTTTTTTGGATTATTGTAGGAGTGATCGGGATATTTTTATCCAAAGGTAATAATCCTCCTCTTGGCGAAATCTATACATTTCTTTTTTCAAAGATTCCCGGATTTTCATTATTCCGTGACTCGACAAAATTCTTCTTCTTAATATCGCTGTCATATTCTGTTTTGATTGCATTTTCCGTTAATTGGATTACCGGAAAGTTAAAGCAGAATAATTTAAATAACTTGTCGTCTAAAATGATTCCTATGTTTTTCACTTTATATATATTATTACTTACTTTTCCAGTGTGGTCCGGTAAAATGACTGGCATGTTTTCAAAACCAATATTTGAAAGCGAATATAATAATGTTTGGAAAATTATTAATAATGATCCGGAGTTCGGAAGAATTTTATGGTTGCCATCGATTCCTCCTTTGGGATATTTTGATCTTCTACACCCCGCTGTTGAAGGTCTTCGACTTCTTACAAGTAGACCTTTTATAATAGGTACTGTCGGTGCATATGAACAGTTGAATTTTTTAAGGGAATCCCCCTTTGTTGGAGAGCTTTTAAAAGTTTCCAACATAAAATACATTAACTATTCTTACCCGGATACCAAGCGGGCGGAACTAAGTAAGGATGATATCAACTACTACTATGCTTTTTTAGACCAGCTTACAAATTTAGCTTGGATTGACAGGAAGTTAACAGATAATCCTGTACCGCTTTTGAAAACAAAGGAGGTCAAAGAAAGGCTTTATATTTCTGGTAATTCTTATTATGTTGTCGGCTCCGATCGGATTTATTGGGATTTGATGAGCCTTCCCGATTTTGATTTGTCCAAAAACGCGCTGATTTTCACTGAAGAACACCCGGGCATAATAAGTAATATAGATGCGAACAGTCTAATTTTGTTATATCAAAAAA
>Ga0209323_10002462_pt1 | contig 12311 bp, 24 predicted proteins | sample Rifsed19ft2_FD_184014 | JGI IMG/M metagenome (GOLD analysis project Ga0209323, IMG submission 184014) | Soil microbial communities from Rifle, Colorado, USA - sediment 19ft 2 (version 2) | ecosystem: Environmental > Terrestrial > Deep subsurface > Rock core/Sediment | place: Rifle, Colorado...
GGCGATAAAATAATCCCCTGTCGAAATCGGCCTCTCGCCCATGGCCATCAATGCCTCAAGAATCCACTTGTTCATTCGCTCGTCTCCTTCAAGAGTTCCCACACGTCGTCTACCGTCACGTTCAGTTTTGCGGCGATCCCCTTTTGGCTGTAGCCTAGCTGCTGCATCCGGCGTGCCCGTTTGGCTAGTTGCCGTAGCGATCGTTTCTCGTTATCGAGCATCCAGTTTCGACGTAGCCGCCTGCTTTCGTTCGAGCTGCTCAGCGCCCGCTCCAATGCGTTGCCTATATTTCGTTTGAAGTCGTCGTTGCTTTGCATGGTTTGTCTTTCACGGTTGGCTTATAGCCGTAGAACTTGCCGCAGTGCCGGCAGACGATCCGCACACGGCCGCTGACATTCTCCTCTACCCATGAGCCCAGCAGCTTACCGTCATGGTAGAGGTATTTCTGGTGGTCGCAATGCTCAAACCCAACTACTTGGGTATCACTATCTTCCAACACTGCAACGACTTGTGCAGCACGTTTCCAACTGCTAACGGTGTTTGGGTCCACGCAGCGCAGTTGTGCGTAGAGTTGCCCCTCACCTCGTTCGATCGCCGGCAGGACCTCCTTTGCCAGACGGTTCATTTCAATCCACGAGCATTTGGTGCCACGGCTACCTGCCATATGGTCCTTTCGTTTGGTGGGGCTCGGGCCGGTCGTCCGGCTCGCTAGGCGGACGAGCGGGACTGGCACCGGCCCGCCGCCGGGATCGGTCACGAACCTGCGGGTGCCCCGTTGTCTTTACTGGAAAGCGAGTCGGCCTTCCTTCTTGTAGATGGCGATCTGACGTTTGATCTTCCTCACGATCACTTCGGCTGGCACGTCCATGGGATACACTTTCTCGAATGTATTGCCGCACCAGTTGCAAATTGGGTCGCCGTCGGCCAGCTCCCAGCCGTCCTCATGTTCACTGAGCACGAAGGGGGAGAATGCCACCCAGCAGTCGTTATCAGCAATATCAATGTGGATTTGCTCCTCGATAGCCCAGTCGTGCATCAGATCCAAGACTTCGGTGACAAGGGCCTTCAGTGTGCGAGTCCGGCGTTTGGCTTCGCGAGGGAATCGCTGTCCAGGCAACTTGTACCAGTTGTCCAGGTTGGAGGCACGCTGCCAGCCGACGGCTCCCTTCTTCACCATGCGGCCAAGGGCTCGCTGGGCCGGCGAGTCCACGAAGCTGTCATGCAAAGGCTTTACCACGCCAGTCATCCTAGTCAGGTTGTCGAAGTATGTAGACTGGCAGTCGAATCCGAGGGCCTCGATCAAGTCGCCAGTTTTCTTCGGTCCTGACTTCAGTGCAGCCACGATCTTGTCTTCCCATTTCATTTGTTCGTCCCCTGTTTCTCGAGTGCGTCCAGCCGCTGCTCGACTGCCGAGAAGTCGGCCGCCATGCCCAGCAGCGGTTTGATCGCCACGGCGGCCCGGTCGAGCCGCTCATTGACGGCATGAAGTGCTTCCTTCAGCTCGCCTATCAGGACGGCCTGATCGGTGCAGGCGATCGACGTCCGCTCCAGTTTGTCCTCCAGCTGATTGATTCGCTCGGCCAGATACTTGTTGCAGATCGTCTCGTGGTCCCCGTGCAGGGCGATCTCGAGTCGACGCACGATATCCTCCGCCTTGGCCAGCAGGCGTTCGGCCCATGCGGCTACGGGTTCGGCTGTCGGTGCCGTTGCTTGTTCGTCGGCCATGGCTGGCTCCTGGTGCCCTTGACATTGGTTGTGCGACGGGTATCATAGAATGCGATCGGCTGGGCGTCAATAGGGCGAGAGAAAAATATTCCACAGGGACAGCGGCAATGAAAAAACGAGCAATCGGACATCCGCCGATAGGGAAACCGGATAGGCGAGTGCGGCCGAAGATGCCAGGGTGGTACGACGTACACGAGGCAGCAGCCTATACGGGGCTGCGGGTCAGTACGGTGAGGGCCTACATGGCGAGGGGGCGATTCCTGCGACTGCACACGATGGGGCACGGACGGCCGAATCTGATCGCCAAGGCTGGGCTGGACGCCTACCTTGACTATAGGCGAGCACTTGAGGGACGCGACGAAAAATAATTCAGACGGCTATTGACAACTTGTTTTTGCTGTGTACAATCTGGCTGTAGCGGCTGGGGTGTGGATCGCGGCGGTCGTTGGTCGGCGGCTGCTGCGGTCCCTTTTTAGAGAGGGCGGAGAAATGGCCGAAAATAGGGGAGTAGAAATGTCGCAAAGCAATTGTCTTGATTATCCGACGGTGGGCAAGCTGGTCGAAGTTCTCTCGGCTCTGCCGCCTGACACGCGAGTCGAGACGCATGGATTCAATAGCATCGACGTTCGCTTGATCGATTCGGTATACGGCAGTCGATATGTATCGCTCGTTGGCTACGGCTCTCTGGCTAAGCCATGGCCGATCGACAACTACAGCTGAAAGGAGCGTGAAAATGGAAGGCCAATATGTCGTTGTGACGACTGAGCATCGTGGTGTATTTGGTGGTCGGTTCGTTGCTCGTCAGGATCGTGAGATAACGTTGGCTGATGCGAGGGTGTGTTTATATTGGTCGAGAGAAACCAAAGGTTTCATCGGCTTGGCCGTGACTGGGCCGTTATCTGGCTCTCGCGTTAGCTCGGCGGCTCGTCGATTGATCGTAACGGGGGTTACGTCAATCACGTTGGCCACAGAGGAAGCGGAGAAATGTTGGGAGGAGGGGCCATGGTCATAATCACGCGCGAACAATTGACTCTAGCTAGAGCGCATGGGGCATGCAGTTCGGCAATCGAAAAGATTAGACCGGGGATGCCCTTGGTTGATGTTTGTGCGAATTATCTGGGCTGGGCTGGCGGCATATTTTCGTCGCGGGAAGTCGAGGAGATTACGGCCGAACTGATTGCAGTTGTGGATTGTGATCAATTGGCGGAAATCGATATTTATTTCTTTGGCCACAGCGGCTACGGCTCCGGCTACGGCTTCGGCTCCGGCTACGGCTACGGCTACGGCTCCGGCTACGGCTACGGCTCCGGCGACGGCTCCGGCTCCGGCTGCGGCTCCGGCTGCGGCTCCGGCTACGGCTACGGCTCCGGCGACGGCTCCGGCTCCGGCTCCGGCTACGGCTAAAACTTTGAAAGGACAATCTGATGGCAACCAAGGCAGACGAGGTGCGACATGAGGCAGGTAGGCGCGCGGGACGGAATCCGGACGGAGAACACGATTTGCTTGTTTCGTTTCTGGCCAGCGACGACTGGAATGATGATGAGAAGTTGGTGATCAAATGGCAGTTCCGATTGCTCGGCGATTTCAAAGAGTCGCTTTTCCAGACCATTGCCCGGGCCGACGACGCAAACCGCAAGCGTATTGCTCTGGGTTTTCCGGCGGAAGTGAATGCTTACAACCTATGGACGTGCAGTAACTTGGCCACGCGGTTGAGAGAAGCTGGGCTGCAAATCTGACTAAGGGATTGGATGACAAAAGAAATCAAGCCATTATCTGTGGAAGAGCTAAAACCGCTGGTGCGGCGACTGTATCTCCTGTTTGAAGATCCACAGGTGGGATTGATATCGTGGAACATGATGGCTTGCGAACTCATCGACGAGATCGCAAAGGGATGCGGATATGTCGAAAGGAAACCGGATCATGAGCATCGCAACTAGTTCACTGGCACCTGGCATCCACTATGACATTCCGTTCGCAGATTACCAGGCTATGCTGGGTTTGAATATCTCGCGACTTGAGTGGGCCGACTGCAGTGCTGAACATCTGAAGGCCGCGCTCGACGGCTTGATCGAGAAGGATTCGCAGGCCATGACGCTGGGCCGGGCGATCCACGCGAGGCTGCTTGAGCCGGCAGTCTATCGACAGCGGTTCAGCATTGCGTCACCATGTGAAGCTCGTCTGCAGTCAGGCCAGCGAAAGGGTGATCGGTGTGGCAACACAGCCGTCTACCGATACGACGGGCAATGGTTGTGTGGTACACACTGCAAGGGCCAGCAGCCGGTCGACGATGTGTTAAGCGAGGCTGAGGCGCAGACTGTCGAGGCGATCTATGAGAAGGTTTGCGGGCACAAGGTGGTGCGGCTATTGCGGCAGCGAGGTGGGTATGAGGCGACGATTGTCTGGGAGATGGAAGACGAGTTATGCAAGGGTCGACTGGACAAATTGATCCCGCGTAACGAGAAGCTACCGCCCGTGATCGTCGACTTGAAGAAATGCCGGCTTGGGCATGCCAAGCTGTCCGAGTTCCAGAAGGCAATCGTCAACTACTCGTACGACGTGAAGGCTGCGTGGTACGTCGATGGCGTGACTGCGCTGACGAACGATCCGCCGCTCTTCGTCTGGATCGCAGTCGAAGAAGAGTATCCGTACGGCATCAACGTAGTGCAGGCCGATAAGGAGACGTTGCTGGTGGGTCGCATCCGCTATAGGGAGTTGCTCGGCAAGTACTTGCGAGCCAAAGCGAGTGGTGTCTGGGAAGGGTACACCACCGAGATCGTGTCCGGCGGCTTGCCGGACTGGATGAAGGTTCGTTATCTCGGGAATCTGTGAAAGGGGAATGCATGCGAGAATATCCACTAGCGAAGACGGCTGCCGGTCAGAAAGTTTTAGAGGGTGCTGACGTCATTAAGTCGATACTGGCACCTGGCGTCGATCCGACACAATTCATTGCTGCGTTGATTCTGGAGGCTAATGCACTACGGATGACTATGGATGAAGGGCAGTTGAACGACCCGAGGACAATCGCATCGTTTGTACGTTCGGCATTCAACGCGGCGGCCGTTGGGCTGATCGTCGGGCCATCGCTCGGGCATGCATATCTGATCCCGTACACTCTGCATCGCGGGCAGGATGGGGAGCACGTCGCGATCAACTTTATCCCTGGCTATCGCGGCTTGCTCGAGCTCGGGTTCGCGAGTAACTTTCTTGTCCAGTGCGATCCGGAAGTGGTGCTTGCCAACGAGGATGTTGAGCGGTGGCACGATAGCAAGCCAAGGATCAAGCACCACATCCCGATCCCTCGAGGGCAAGATCCAGATCGCACAAACGTTGTCGGGGCATACTGCACGTACCAGACCCGCGCTGGCGGTGAGGGCCTTGTGTACATTGAGCGCAACGAAATCGACAAGGTAGACACCAAGCGGAATGTCTGGAAGAGCAACTACTTGGCCATGGTTTTGAAGACGCCAATCCGCCGGGCTGCCAAGCGGTGGCGTATCACGCGGCAGATGGCATACGCGATCGACTTGGACGAGCGGGCCGAGCGGGAAGAGCAGCAACCATCGCTTGTGCCGGAAGACAAAGCGGCCGAAGAGACGATCGATCTGGATGGACTTGAGGAGTAACCTTTTTACCTGGAGGTGTGACATGGGGAGGTTGTTGTTGGTTCCGGTGTTGGCACTGTCGGCCATCACAGTTCAGGCGTATCCGATCTACACGCACCACGAGACCGAACGGCAGGAGATCATTGACCTGCAAATTCGTATCGCAGAGCTGATGTCGATGATCGACGTTTGCTATTCGCGATTCGAGGGCTTGTACCAGGATTGGCAGGTGGCGATAGCTGAGAATGCGCAACTACAACAAGTACCGGTTGAGGATCGCAACGCCCTGTGGTTGGCGATAGCAAGCGCAAACGCAAGTTTGATCAATGACTTGGAGGCACAAATGAAACTGATGTACGAGGCGATCGCGCAGGCGTACGACGAGATTTACGGACTCGACTTTGTGATTGCCTCGAAGCAGGCGGAGATTGACGCCTGTCCGATCTGTGGCAACTGACAGCACGGGGGGCTGTGGAATGTACGATATTGATTACCGCCAATTGGCATTGGATTTTGTGCGCTCCATGAATATGCGATACTGCCAAGCCAGCGAGTACACGCCGGACTTGTCGGATCGCGAGGCAGCGACGTACAGGGCAGCGCTGAAATTGCTGGAGGACTGCTTCACCGATTGTCCGGTTCCGGGGGTGAAGGTTGAGTGAATGTTATGGCAGTCGCGGCAAGGCGTGGCCCGTTGGGGTTTGGCTGGCACGGTACGGCATGTCGCGCTCAGTCTAGGTCTGGCGTGGTGAGACATGGCTGGCTGGCCAAGGTACGGCGTGTTTTGGTTTGTCTTGTTGCGTTTAGGCCCGGCAAGGCCTGGTTTGGCTGGCACGGTACGGCAAGTTGAGTCGGGTTGTGGCAGGTCCCGGTTAGGTGCGGCGTGTCGGGTCGCGTTTCGGCATGGCAGGTTTGGCAATCGATAGTGCGGTAAGTCGGCCACCGCTGATAACGGCCGACAATCACGAAAGCCATAAGGAGCATTCCAATGGCAACAAAGAAGGTTGAGAAGAACGGTGAAGGTAATGGGGCAGTAAAACCGGCGGCGTTGAAGCCAATCAACAAGCGGCTCGTAACGGTTAGGCTTGTGGGCATCTCGCCCTTGATCCAGCACCGGTGGTCTGAGAAGGCGAAGGAGATGATGCGCCAGAAGCAGCAGGAGGGGAAGAAAACAAAGGAACGGGACCTCAAGGACCCGGAGAAAGAGGGACGGGATGCTGGGTACTACTGCGACAAGGAGCAGAAGGTCCCGGGCGTGTTGGCTGTCGCGATCAAGACGGCGGTGATCGAAGCCGCGCACAACGATCTCGGGATGCCCAAGACGTTGGTGCGCAAGGCTCTGTTCATCCATCCGATGGGTCGCGAGGTTGTGATTCCGCTGGAGACAGCCAATGGCAAGGGGAAAGTCGAGGCGGAGATTTGCGAGGATATGGTGAGAGTTGGGCAAGGGTCGGCTGATCTGCGATATCGCCCGTACTTTTACGATTGGGCGGTTGTAACAAAATGGCAGATCGATGCCGACTTGTTGCAAGTGGAGGACCTGTTGACGCTCTTGGATCGCGCGGGATTCGGTGTTGGCATTCATGAGTGGCGTCCAGAAAAAGGCGGCGAATTTGGTCGCTATCGTGTTGACATGAACTTCAAAATCACGGATGAGAAATTAGCATAGGGTCTTATGGGCGAGGTCGGGCTGGGTGGGTTGAGGTTTGTCGGGTTAGGTTTTGGCGCGGCATGGCAGGCGTGGTTTGGCTCGGTCCGGTTGTGCTTGTCCAGTCGTGGTACGGCGTGGCGGATCTTGGCTGGCGCGGCAGGTCGCGGCTGGATTCGGTGTGTTATGGTACGGCTCGGCGGGAGGTGGCAGGCAAGGCATGGCGGGTCCGGGTTCGTTTCGTCCCGGTGTGGTACGGCGTGGTAGGCTAGTCCTGGCTGGTCAAGTTTCGGTGTGGCATGCCTTGGTGCGGCAAGGTGCGTCTTGGCAGGCGTAGCGCGTTAGGGCTCGGCACGGAGGATTGGTTGCGGTTTGGTGTGGCATGGCGAGGTACGTTTCGGTGTGGCAGGCGTGGCGACAATCGTCGTTGTTTCTCGTAACTGTTCAAAGGAGTTTTGCGATGGCAAAAAAGAAGACGACAAGAAAAGTGTCAGAGCCAGTTGATGATCCAGGGATCCTGGAGATTCGATGGCGGAAGGGCTTCCGGCCAGCAGCCAATGTGCCGGCAGAAAAGGCGTACGAAGAGATCAGCAAGATCATGGCCGAGAAGGGCTACGACGATGTGCAGCAATGCACGGCAGAGGATGTATTCAGCTGGGCCGAGTCTCGGCCAAAGAGTAGCTTGCATGCGTTGATTGCTGATTGGGACGATCATGTGGCCGCACGACAGTGGCGTATCAATCAAGCTCGGGTGATCATTCGGGCAGTGTTCATTGTCTACAAGGAAGCTCCCGATCGGCCGACACGAGCCTTCGAGGTTGACAAGAGCCAGTGGCAGAAGTCAGACGGATACAAGCCGTATCGCAACACGCGGGACATCATGGCCGATCCGGAAGCGAGGGCGGCTTTGTTGCAGAGGGCGTTGTCCGAGCTGATTTCCATGCGGCGTAAGTATTCAACGTTGCAGGAATTGTCGATCGTTTTTCGTGCAGTCGACGAACTGCTTGAGACGATCAAAGTATAGCGACAAGTGGCAAGGCATGGCATGATACGGCTGGGCTCGGTAAGGTATGGCCCGGCTTGGTGTGGCGGGCTCGGTTGGGAAAGGCTTGGCTCGGCTGGATGACGAGGCACGGCAAAGTTCGGCTGGGCCGGGTTTGTCGGGGTTTGGCATGGCAGGTCGGCACGGCTCGCTATGGCCGTGTAGGTCATGGTCCGTTCTGGCATGTCATGGTATGGCTGGCAAGGTGCGTCAGGGCATATTTTGGTGAGTCGTTGTAGGGTGCGTTCTGGTGTGGCAGGCAAGGTTATTACAGTTGGGTGATGGTTCGTCTGCCAGAAGCTAAGACTGGTATCAGCAGGTTCGATTCCTGCCAACGGCAGTTTGACTGGGAGGACGTAGGCTAGATATTTTCCTGACAGTGTGGTAGAAAGGCGATGAGGAGGACCAATACCATGATCTGGAAAGCGATTTTGTTTGTCTTGATTTCTGTCTCTGTGGCGTCGGCACAACGTCTGTGCTCGAGCCCCTACTGTGCCATGTGCAACAGGCTTGAGGCCCACTACAACCAGAGGCTCAGATTACAGATTCCTGTGTCTAGTCCGGCGCCTGTGCTAGTCTCTCAACCGATTGACTACACGCCAGCAGAGGCCATGGATGCGATGCTCAGCGAGCTCGAGCTGCATGGAGGCGACGTACTGTATGACGTTGGTTGCGCTGACGGGCGGGTACTGATTGCCGCCGCTCAGAAGTACGGGTGCCGTGGGGTGGGAATTGAGATCGACGTCCAGACAGCCGAGATTGCCAGGAGGAACGTAGCCAGGTCCGGGCTCTCCGGCCAGATCCGGATTGTGACTGGGGACGCACTCAACTATCGATACGACGGGGCTACTGCTGCGACAGTTTATCTTTACCCTGACTTGGTAGCCAAGCTGGCGCCCAAGCTGGCTCGTGTTGGTAGGGTGGCCTCGTACAGCCACGAGATACCAGGACGAGAGTGTCGGCAGGTCATGGTGGCGGGGCGATATCCGATCTTCATTTCTGACTCGAGGATTGAAACGGCGCAGGAGACTTGGTCATGGCTCGCATCAAGTGGGGAGCGTGGGGTGTTCTGATTCTGATTTCGTCGGCGGCTGTAGCTGCTGAGATATCTGCACTGCCGTCGCCGGGCAAGTCGGTCGGCGTGGTGACCGCGGACCAGGTTGGCAAGTGGCTGGTGATGACGGTTGATCGCCAGACCTTCTATTTCAGGTTCCCCGATCTGACGCTTCTGGACGGCGGCAAGGTTTGCGTGTGGGAGGGGAGTGCCGGCGTCTATGGAGTGGTATTCGACGGCGCGGATGGGACTCGTCAAACGACGAACGTAGTCCTGGGCGGGATGGATCCGATTCCGCCACCGCCACCCCCACCCCCACCCCCACCACCGCCTTCACCGATGCCAGATGGGCTGTGGAGCCTAACCAAAACCGCGTATCAGCAATCTAGAGACTCTGCACTGCCGGCAGATCAAGTCGTGAAGGTTGCGGCCAACTATACGGACGTGGCCGATCAGATCCTAGCCGGCAAGATCACGACTGACGCAGCCGCGAAGGCTATGCTGAAGTCGGCGAACCAGGCCGACGTTCCTGTCGGCGACCGGCCGAAGTGGGCTACATGGGACGCGGCAATCACGGCTATCTTGGCTTCTCACGACGCGGAGCTGAAGACCAATATCAGGCTGGTCGCCGACGCTTTCGCGGCGATTGCTGACGGCCTCAGGAGATCGACGACTGGACAAGCAGTCCGTTGCGATTTGGAGGATGATGTGATTGACGATGATATTGCGAGGCTCCGACAAATCAGGATCGCGTTGCGGGCCTCGTCTTACTAATGGGAGGTGATATGGGCGTTCTCGAGAACATTCCGTGGGACAAGATATTTGAATTGCTCTTCAAATATTTGGAGAACTGCAACACGCAAAGTGAGGATGCTGCTGTTCATGAAATTCGCAATCCCGGCCGAGTGACGCGATGGAGATTCCGCCGATCTTTGGCAAAGGACGGCGTTACATTGACTGATGAACAATGGAGTGAGGTTTATCGCACGGCGGCGACTGCCAGCCAGCTCGAGCTGCAACAGGTCGTGCGAGAAGCCTGGGGCATGTTCTAGATACCTGGAGCAACGAGTATGTCGTACGAACTTGTCGGCGGCGAGGAAGTGTTGGCTGGGCGATTGGCTCGCTGGGGTTATCTCAAGGACGGACGATCGTTGGAAGAGGCGATTGCACTCTACCAAGAGAATCATGCTGCTGCGCTGGACGATTTGTCAGCGAAGTATCACGGTCGGCTCGTGATGCGAGCAAAAGCCCGAGCCGACATTGACGGCGATCTTGGTCCAGCGACAGCTCAATTGCTGAATGGCAGGTTTTGCGACACTCCTGACGTGCTGCCAAACGCGGCGATCGCGGAGGCTAATTGGCCAGACTCCTGCAGGCGGGATATCACGCTTTCGTGGAACTTCAAGAACGCACCAGGACTCACGGAGGCCGAGCAAGTTGCGGTCTGGAAGTCGGTCAAGGACGAATATGAGCGGCTCTTCGATTTGCTATTCGTGCTGCGAGCAGCGGAGGGATATGGTAGCAGCCGGATCAACGCGAAGTTGTTGGCCCTACCTGGCAGCGTTCTTGCATGGTCCTACTTGGCCACATCCAACTGCGCAGACAGACTGCAGCAGTCGTACGACAGCACGATCCGGTGGACGTTGAACCTCGCGATCGGGACGTGGAAGCATGAGGTGGGCCACGCACTTGGCATGAACCACACACCGAACGATCCACGCTCGCTGATGTACCCATCAATGAATGGCCAGACGGGGCTCAACGCAACGGACATTTCGCAGATGGAACGAATAGGATACAAGCGGCGGACGGCGCCGCCACCAGACGATGACTGGAGCATGTTCTAAGAAGGAGTTTGTAATGATTAGTTCGTTGATTTTGGCAGTGGCAGTGACTGGTGGCATTTGCCACGGTGGCCAGTGTACTGTTGCGAGGCCTGTGCAGGCCGTTGTGCGAGTGGCCTCGCTGCCAGCACGGGTTGTCGGGCGTGTCGCGCATCGGCGGCATGCCGTGATTGCATGCCGAAGTAGGCTATGCGCTCGTGGCTTATTGGTCAGGAGACGGGACAGGTAAGAGCCACGAGAGCTGGCGAGCCGGGCGTGGAGCCATCGTCGCGACCACAACCGCGATCGGTTCCGGTTCGATTCCGGGCGGCTCACTGGGGGTCGAATCTTTCATGAGGAGAGCAAAATGCAAGTGCTTTATCTGGATGACGTGCAGGTGATCGACGCGCTGCAAGCGACGACACCCGGACAACTCGAGGACGTGACGAAGTACAGCGAGCAAATTGTGCACGTGCCGATCGGCAAGCGCGAACACATCGCAGTGGTGTGGGCCTACTTCTATTATCGCGTGCCCATGACGCGGATCAGCTATCCACCGGAGTTGAGAAGTTATTCGTCTGCGAACGCACCGATCCCGCTGATCGAAAACGTCGAGACGATTACCGATCCGGTGACTGGCAAGGCAATCGGCGTGGAATTCGACGTGACGACCAGCAAAGCCGAGGCATGGATCGCGAACGTGCAGGCCGAGGCGACGTACTTCGACGAGCAGATGGGGCGCGAGTACACGCACCGCAGGACAGCAAGTTTCTTCCTCAGTTCGCAGCGGAACATTGACGAGGTCTTGCAGCAACTGACGCTGTGAGGGTCGCCCCGGAGGACGAGGAACTGGGCGACCATGGAGATGGGCGGCAGCCTGCAGGGAGTCCTGGGCCGCCGCTTTTTTCATCGGCCAATTGTTGTCAGTTTCGGCACGCGGCTTGCAAGTGAATCTGCCATGGCAAATCATCGTGCTGAGGTGCGTGGATTTTTGAAGCAGCGGCGGGACTCGCTGGGGCTATCTCAGGCCGAGGCGGCTCGCCGGTGTGGTGTGGCCAGGACAGTCTACGCCCACGCAGAGAACGGGACGGTGCCGGACAAGATGGCTAGTCTGGAGAGGCTCTTGGACCTGGTGGAGGGCCTCGGGCTCGAGAGCCAGATCGTTTTCCGGCCGGTCGCGAGGGCCCGGAAGCGTGCGAAAATGGACACACTTTAGCCGCTGACGGCTGTCAATGGTTAACCATTGGTAACCCCTTTTGGGGCATGCCAAAAAGGCAGCATCACAACTCTTTTGCAATCAAGGACTTACGACAGCATAAAATCCGCCCCAAGCGTGTCGGTTTCGGCACGCCACTTGCAGTATAGATGAACCGTCCAGGAGGGACAGGAGTGGGACGGAAACCGGCTCTTTGAAAAC
>Ga0209323_10002465_pt1 | contig 12301 bp, 17 predicted proteins | sample Rifsed19ft2_FD_184014 | JGI IMG/M metagenome (GOLD analysis project Ga0209323, IMG submission 184014) | Soil microbial communities from Rifle, Colorado, USA - sediment 19ft 2 (version 2) | ecosystem: Environmental > Terrestrial > Deep subsurface > Rock core/Sediment | place: Rifle, Colorado...
CTGTCGATGTCAACAAAACTCCCGTTATCAATTAAGAGAGAAATCCTTTGGGGGGCACTCATCCTGTGGTGGTGATTACACTTTGGACAGACCCTGTAGTTTTTATCAAGCTCTGTCTTATAGATTATATCCTTACAGCTGTCACATTTAAGCCACAGCCCTTCAGGGATATTGAGCTTTTTAACCTTTAATTTTTCTTTTGGAGTTTTACTCCTTAAAAACCATGCCATAAAAATAGTATCAGAGTGTCAGAGCATCAAAGTGTCATAGTTTCCCTTGACACTTTGAATCTTTGACTCTTTGACACTCTGCTTCCTGCTACTTTGTTTACCGCATTGAGATATGCCTTTGCACTCGCCTCAATAACATCAGTGCTTGCACCCTTTCCTGTAACCATCTCACCGTTGAAACTAACCTTTACAACCACCTCACCGATGGCATCTTTACCGCCTGTCACAGCCCTGATTGAATACGAGATAAGTTTTCCCGGTATTCCTGTAATCCTCTCTATTGCCTTATAGGTAGCATCCACAGGTCCGTCCCCTATTGCAGCATCCTGAATAATCTGATTTCCTTTCTTAAGCTTAATAGTCGCAGTAGGTAGAGTCTGATTTCCAGTAGTAGTCTGTATATATTCTAATTTATACACCTCTTCTACCTTCGCAATCTCATCCTCTACAATAGCCTCAAGGTCTTCATCAAATATCTCCTTTTTCATATCAGCAAGCTTCTTGAATCTGATGAATGCCTTGTCCAAATTTACATTATTGAGTTTAATTCCAAGGTCTTCAAGCCTCTTTGAAAAGGCATGGCGGCCTGAATGTTTTCCGAGGACGAGCTTGCTCTTTGTAAGCCCTATGGATTCAGGAGTCATGATTTCATAAGTAGTCCTCTCCTTTAATACACCGTCCTGATGAATCCCTGATTCATGGGCAAATGCATTCTCCCCTACTATCGCCTTGTTCGGCTGGACTGAAATTCCTGTAATGGTGGAGAGGAGTCTGCTTGTCTTATAAATCTCTTTTGTCTTTACTCTTGTAGTATATGGGAGAAAATCTCTTCTGACCTTAAGTGCCATTACCACCTCTTCCAGAGAGGCATTCCCCGCCCTCTCCCCTATGCCGTTTATTGTGCATTCTATCTGCCTCGCACCATTCTGAACTGCACTTATTGAATTAGAAACTGCAAGCCCAAGGTCATTGTGACAGTGGACGCTGATAATCGCCTTATCTATATTAGGAACATTCTCTTTAATAGTTTTTATTATCTTTCCAAATTCATAAGGAATTGCATAGCCGACAGTATCGGGGATATTCACTGTTGTTGCACCTGAATCAATAACAGCCTCAAGAACAAGGCAGAGGTAATCTATATCACTCCTCACTGCATCCATTGCAGAGAACTCCACATCATCAGTATATTTCTTTGCATGTTTGACTCCCTTTACTGCATCATCAAGCACCTCTTCCCTCCCCTTTTTTAATTGATACTTCAGGTGTATATCCGATGTGGCAACAAATGTATGAATCCTGTTCTTCTTTGCAAATTTTAATGCCTCCCATGCACGGTCTATATCTTTTACAATAACCCTTGAAAGACCTGCGATTGTCGGACCCTTTACATTTCTTGCAATCTCCCTGACAGCTTCAAAATCACCTTCTGAGGCAATAGGAAAACCTGCCTCAATGACATCTACATTGAGCCTTGCAAGCTGTTTCGCTATGATAATCTTTTCTTCAATATTCATACTGAAACCCGGTGATTGCTCACCGTCTCTCAGTGTTGTATCAAATATTAGTATTTTATTACTCACAGACTACCTCCCTCAAAACATTTAGAACGCCAATTTCACGAATTGACTAATGGCACGAAAAAAGTCAAAGTCTTACTTAATTATTTGTGTGATTCGTCTATCCGTGTCATTCGTGTTAAATCTTCTGCCTCCTCCGGTTTTATCTTTTTATGAAACAGCAGCCGTTCTACCGGACCAGATAAGGCATATATAACAGTTATTACAAAAAGCATCAGCTCAGGTATCGTTGCTATAATATAAATAAATAAGATTGCAAATACCAAAATATTAAAGGGCTTTTTCTTTCTTAAATAGAGCCTTTTAAAACTTCTGTACCTTATATTACTCACCATCAGGAAAGCGAGTATATATACTGTCATTACCAAAATAAATGGCTCTATCTTTTCCACAAATAGCAGGTCTTTTGCCATTATCACAGTAGAAGCAATTACACCAGCTGCAGCCGGAATCGGAAGCCCTGTAAAGTCAAGGTTTCTCACATCTGATGTATCCTGAACATTATATCGGGCAAGCCTTAATGCACCACAAATAACAAATAAAAATGCCGCAAGCCAGCCGATTCTGCCAAATGGCTGTAAGACCCATGAATATACCAGCAGACCCGGTGCCAGCCCAAAGGATATAAGGTCTGATAGAGAATCGTATTCCAATCCAAAATCACTGGAAGAATGGGTAAGCCTTGCAATCTTCCCATCAAGCCCATCAAAGATAATTGCAATAATAATCGCTACTGCGGCATGATAAAACTGCTGATTGAATACTGAAATTATGGCATAGAACCCGCAGAAGAAATTTCCAGTGGTAAACAAATTCGGGATTATATAAACACCTTTTTTAAGTTTCATACCTTTAATCTCCCTATGATATTTATTCCACCCTTTATCTTATCTCCCACCTTTACATTTAGTTCAGTATCAGGGGGTAAAAATATATCCACCCTTGAACCGAATCTTATTAAACCGTATCTTAAACCTCTTTCCACCTTATCCCCTTCCTTCACCCAGCAAACTATCCTTCTTGCAATAAGCCCTGCAATCTGTTTAACCAAAACCTTTGCCTCCCCTCTTTCCCCTCCTTGCGAAGGAGGGGATGAAGGGGGGATTTTTGCTTCAATCAGAACTGAATTCTGCTCATTTAAAAGTGATGCCTTATCATCAAAGGCGGCAAGAAATTTACCGTGATTATATACAACCTTTTTTATCACACCCTCATAAGGGGCACGGTTTACATGGACATTAAAAATGGAGAGAAATATGCTTATACATACTGCATCCCCGCCATAAATTGCATCACTCTTTACATCCTGTATCTTTACAACCTTTCCATCAGCAGGTGATACAACTATCCCCTCGCCTGCTGGAATTTCCCTCTCAGGGTCACGGAAAAAACTGATTACAAAGACAGTTAGAATACTTAATATTATTGAGAGAGCCGTCAGACAAAAATAAATAGCTAAACCTGAAAGAATGAACAGGGGGATTATAAATCTATACCCGTCAGAGACTATTGGAATTCGCATGTTAATTTAATATTTTGCCACAGACTTTCACAGACTAAAATAAAGAAGACAAAACCTAACTTAACCACTGAAAACTCTAAAGACACTGAAAAAAAATAAAGACTTTTTAAAAACTTTTTTAAATCTTTTTCTGTGGTTTCAGTGTCCTCAGTGGTTTCCCATTTTCTCTTAATCGTTTTATTTGTTTTTTGTCTGTGTGAGTCCGTGGCTAATTTATTTTTTTTCCAATCCACCCCATCATCTTCCTCAGCTTCTCTCCGACCTCTTCAATCTTATGCTCTGCACCTTTTTTAAGAAGGGCGTTATACACAGGGCGGTTAGCCTGAGTCTCCACTATCCATTCTCTTGCAAATTCCCCTGATTGGATTTCATGCAAAATCTTTTTCATCTCTCTTCGTGTCTCATCTGTTATAACCCTTGGTCCCCTTGTAATATCGCCATATTTCGCAGTCTCACTGATGGAATATCTCATATTGCTGATACCTCCCTCATAAATTAAATCTACAATCAGCTTCAATTCATGGAGGCACTCAAAATATGCAACCTCCGGCTGATAGCCTGCCTTTACAAGAGTATCAAAACCTGCCCTTATTAATTCCGATGCACCGCCGCAGAGGACTGCCTGCTCCCCGAATAAATCAGTCTCAGTCTCCTCTTTAAATGTAGTCTCAATTACTCCTGCCCTTGTCCCGCCGATACCCTTTGCGTATGCGAGCCCGATATTCTTTGCCCTTCCTGTAGCGTCCTGATAGACTGCAATGAGACATGGGACGCCTTTCCCTTCAGTATAAACCCTGCGGACAAGATGCCCCGGGCCCTTTGGTGCTACCATGAATACATCTATATCTTTTGGCGGGACAATCTGACCGAAATGTATATTAAAGCCGTGTGCAAAGGCAATTGCATTACCTTTTTTTAAATTCGGTCTTATATCGTTTTCAAAGACCTCTCTCTGTTTCGTATCGGGAATCAGCATCATTATAATATCCGCCTTTTTTGCAGCATCAGATGCCGTTTCAACCTTAAGTCCTGAACCCTTTGCCTTATTCCAGTAATCACTCCCTTTTCTTAAACCCACAATTACATTTTGACCGCTTTCCTTTAAATTCAGAGCATGTGCATGCCCCTGACTCCCGTAACCAATAACCGCAATTGTCTTACCCTTCAAATACTTTAAATCCGCATCCTTTTCATAATAAACCTTTGCCATTCTTTTTCTCCTTTCTTAATAGAATTGCTTACATAAAAACACTTCTCATGTTTTCAAAATGCATGCTATTTTACCACAGACACTTAAATAAAAAAACAGAAAAAGCAGGAAGAGTTTCCCATAATTTTCTTGATGACTTTCTTTGCCTTCTTTGATAATCTTTCACTTGCGGGTATAGTTCTTATTTTTTGATATGTCTGTTTTTAATTTATATTCAAATATGTTCAAAAAAGAGGTTGAAATAAAGCATCTTCCAATAAGAGAGAAGTTAGAGAAGATAGAAAAAGGGGAGGCGCATTGGTTCTTCCCTCACCATGTTTTTGAACAAGTTATAATTATACTCCTTGTAATGGGAGTTATTATTTCACTTGTTACCCTTTTTCCGCCGCATCTGGGTGAGAAGGCTGACCCATTTGTAACACCTGAGCATATAAAGCCTGAGTGGTATTTCCTCGCTGGATATCAGTTTTTAAAGATTGCTGAAATATTTGAATTTTTTGGCAGGGGGGCTCCAAAGATAATAGGTGTAATCGGTCAGGGGATTATAATATTTCTTTTAATCATATTCCCTTTTTTTGACAGGCATCCCGAAAGACACCCCTTAAGACGCCCTATTGCAACATTCATAGGTATCCTATTGGCGCTCAGCTTTATTGTAATGACAATCTGGGGCTATTATTCATAAAAAGACTTTTTCAGGTTGACTAACCTCATATTTAAATATATATTTATATCGGAGGAATAAATCAAATGACTTTTACTGTTACACTTATAGAACTCTCAGTCTTTCTGATAGCAATTGGATTTTTAATGCTCGTAGTATATTTAATACCTGCTATAATTCAACTCCGTCAGACTGCAAGGAGTATTCAGGAGCTTTCTGAGGATGCAAAGGTTGTTTTAAAAGAGACAGTCCCTGTAATTGACAAGGTCAGGGGGCAGATTGATGGAATTGGTGATGCTGTAGAAAAATTCAAGACTGTCGGTAGTAAGCTTCCTTATATTACAGAAGCTATTGCCAAAAATGTTAAGAAACCATTTGTGGTCGCAGCGGGCATTGTTGGGGGAATTTTATATACACTAAAATCTTTAAAAAGGAAAAGGGGGTGATTTAGATGTCAGAGAATAGGGGTTCAACAGTGTTAGAGGTGACCTTGGCATTCCTTTTAGGTGGTGCCGTAGGTGCTGCACTCGGGGTTCTATTTGCACCAGCAGCCGGTAAAGAGACAAGAGAGAAGATAAAAGATACTGCTGAAAAGGTAAGAGACACTGTAATAGATACCTATGGCACAGTATTGGACAAATCTAAAGAAGGCATAGGCAAGATGAAGGATTTTATAGAAGAAAAAAAGGAAAGAGTAAGATCTGCCTATAAGGGGAGTGAGACAGGGGTATAGTTTTGATTTATTTTATAAGAGGGGTAGATAGGTTGATATTGATCTTTTCTTTACCCCTCTTAAGGCAGTCTTTCATTAAATCTTTCCACTTTCTTAATTGCCTCTGGAAATGTCTTTATCAAGTCGCTTGCTATAAGTGCAGTCTGACTTAATTTTTCTGCAGCAATATCTCCAGCCAATCCATGCAGATATACTCCAAGTATTGATGAATCTCTTGCTGATAATCCTTGTGCCATGAATCCGACAATAATTCCTGAAAGGACATCACCTGTCCCTGCAGTAGCCATTCCGGGATTTCCAGTTGGGTTTATATATACTTCTCCTTCCGGAGTAGCAACAATAGTCCTCGCACCTTTTAATATCACATATATCCCATATTCAGCAGATAGTTTTCTGCTCGCTTCAATCCTGTTAGTCTGTATCTCCTTTGATGTGGTATTTAGCATCCTTGCCATCTCGCCAGGGTGAGGTGTAACAATTACAGGGAATGGTTTATCTTTAAGTAACTCTATCTTGTCAGCTATTATATTTAGGCCATCTGCATCAATAAGCATCGGGCAGCTGATTTTTTTTACAAGATTTTTTATTAGTGAAGATGTTGATGGATTGGTTGTAATACCGGGACCTATCAGGACTGCCGATTTCCCTTCCAAAAAATTTATTAGTGTATTCAATGCAGATTTATCAATAGTCCCCTCTTTTGTATCAGGAAGAGGAAGTGTCATAACCTCAGGGATGCCTGCCTCAAAAGATACATTCAGGCACTTAGGCAATGCAAGTGTGACCAGTCCTGTGCCTGCCCTTAGTGCTGATATGCTTGATAGAGCCGCCGCCCCTCCCTTTCCCCTTGAGCCGGCAATGACTGCCAAATGGCCATAAGTCCCTTTATGTGTATCGGGTTTTCTTTTTGGGAGTATTCCTGCTGCATCTTTCTCTTCAATGAGATTTATTTTAATATCTCGGTTATTAATAATTAATTCAGGTATGCCTATATCCACTACATTTAATTCCCCTACATATTCAGCCGCTGGATAAAGTATCTCTCCAATCTTTGGGAGGCATAGGGCAACAGTCATATCAGCCCTTATATACTCACCTATGATTTCTCCAGTGTCAGAGCTTAAACCTGATGGTATATCAATGGAGAGGACAATTTTTTTTAAGGAATTTATAAAATTTATTATATCTGTGTAATATCCCTTAACCCCTGAAGTTAAACCAGTTCCGAACATGGCGTCTATAAAAATATCTTTCTTGCGGATATTATCCTTAATAGCTTCAAGCTTATCTAATGAAGTGATTTCAAGAATTTTTATGCCAATTTCTTCTGCCTTCTCAAGATTTGTCTTTGCATCACCCCTGAGCATATCTTTTTTTGATAAGAGATAGACTTTTGTTGCAATACCTTTATCAGTAAGGAGCCTCGCCACTGCAAGACCATCACCTCCGTTATTCCCCTTCCCTGCAAATATCCCTATTTTTTTATCTTTAATATCAGGAAACTTTTTAAACAAGGATGCAACTACCCCCTTTGCGGCATTTTCCATGAGGACAATTCCTGGAATCCCATAATCATCAATCGCTATCCTGTCTATATCCTGCATCTCTTTTGCTGTTACGATTTTCATATCAATTATATCCCTCTCCATCTTTTCCCTTCTGCTGCTGGAAGGAGGGAGTTTTTCTATCAGTTAAGCGGAATAAAATTCTTTTTTGAGCTGATCTTCTGGAATAAAACGGCTTGCCTGTCTTAAAATAGCTCACAGTGTTCCTATATCAAGTTCTTTATGTGTTACAATTGTCAAGGATTGTGTTTCACCGAAAGATGAGGTTCTCCTTAACTTTACATGGCTACCTCTTTGTGAATGGACAGAAAATCCGAATTTTGAGAGGATTGAAAGGACTTCTTTACCTGAAAGCCGTTTCAATTTAGGCGACATGAGCAACAGGCTCCAACTCCATAGTTATAAGCAGTGTTGGGCTGGAAGCAAATCCAAGTTGTTCAAGGTCTTCTCCCTCTAAATGGAGTTCAACTGCCTCTTTGAGGTTTTTTGCCGTTTCATCAATAGTCTTCCCATGGGTTACCACAGGTATCTCAAGACATTCGGCAACATAGTATTTTTCACCCTTCTTGATAAATGCCTTAATAGTATGCTGAAGGTTTTCTTTCATCTTTGCCTCCTTGCTACTTACTTTACCCTAATCCTTTTATAAAATCAATTGCCTCAATGACAAGAGTATTTCTTTTTGTGGAGTTCAAGCATCCTGTCAACGAGGGAGACGAGTTTATCATGGATGGCGTTTAAGAATATTTATTGAAATTATAAAAATTCAATATGATTCTTCATATCTTCGTCCGTTAAAATATTTACAATTAATTCAACTCCCCCTAATGCATTGCCCGATAGAAACATTTTTAGGATGTGAAAATATTATTCCGAAATGATTAGCACCTGAATTGGTTGCCATTCTCAAAAAATCCACATCACGCGTAAGAATCACGGCTTTTATTTCCAACGCCTTTTTGAGATGGAACTCATCAGGTTTGCTTAAATAGCCAAGTTCTTTTGCTGAAACTATTTCTATTCTACGCCTTCGTAAACCCTCAATGACAGAACGCTCTATATTTTCATCAGCATAAATCTTCATTCAAGTTTTGCCTTTAGCTTGGAGGGATATTTTTTTTTGAGTTGATTCAGGAGTATCTGGTCCTCACGGTATTTTCTATCAAAAATATTTTTATGCTCATAATAATAAGATAGTGCATCATGGACTTGTTCAGGCTTCAGATGTGGATACTCATCAATAATACTGTCAACATCCACATCTATAAGCTCATATTTAATTGCTATATCCATCACCTTTATGCGTGTCCTACTTATAACAGGCTGCCCTCCTGCAATCCTTGGGTCTATAGATACATACGGATGTTTTGTCTTTTTTAGTGCAATCGGCATAATCAATCCTCCTTTTGTCATTCCTGCGTAAGCAGGAAGCCATATCTTTCAAAAGGACACTATGATGCCTTTAGTATCTGTGTCTTTACAGGCAAAACCTTAAAAGGTTTCCGCTCCCCTTTTGTTAGATAGTTTAATATCTCAAATCCTATTACACTGCCATCTTCTGCAATGGAATAAATAATCTCTTTCCCTACATCGCTTTCTTTACAGAAAACCTCCTTTTTATCACTAAAGTGGACATGGAGTGTATTGCCTTTCTCATCATATACCATCTTAATTGGCTTCATAAACTGTTACCCCCTTTTTAATTTTGTCTGTTAAATATGCAGTAACTATAAAACCATCTCCGTTAAGATGGCGGCAAACAACGCATAAATAATACCTACCATAAGGAGCATAGTAAAGATATGCTTCTTTATCCTCTTTGCTAAGCCTGATATAAATAGGATTCATTAAAGTCTCTTTGACCTGTTCTTCCAATCCGATTATAGACTCGTGTTTATTGACTATGTAATCCCAATGTCGCCTTGTTACCCTGACATATTTTCCCAGTTTGAAAAGAGCCTCAATATAAACGGACATGAATTATTATATCATTCTCCTTGAAGCTAATGCTATATCCATAAAGCTTATAAATAATCACACTATTCTATCATCTGTAAAGTATTCAGGACATTTTCTTTTTTCCAATCACCTTCTTTTTATTAGAGTCGTCCCATTTTTCTTCTGTGCTTTATTTGTTCTTTCTTAATTCCTTCAATATATCCAACAATTTCCTTTTTGTAGTCGGTATAACCTCACTCTCATTAATAACAAAATCTAAGCTACAGATTGTTACTTCAGGTGTGAGACTATGTTCGCAATTTCTGCTCGTCAAGCATTTGCAAAAAGGCAAGAAGAAACACGCGTCTCAAAAATAGACATTGCCTCTGAGAAGACCTCAGTTTTCGTATTTTTTGAGGATTTCAGAAAAGGTATAGCGTCTTTTTAATCCTCAAAACAAGTCATATTGTATTTTTCATTGCTTATATAACAGTAAAGATGGCTTTATCCCTTCCGTAAGACACACCTATCCCCTATACACTTCTTTACTCTACTTCATTCTATCCTTTTAAAAAGCCATCATCCCATTTCCATGAGCAACTCGTATGTCTTTCTCCTCATCTCAAGGTATATACGGTATTTCTCTATTGATGCAGCAATCTTTAGGATGAGCCTCCTGCTATGTTCTATGAGCTTCCCTGCTGTTTCTACAAAGAGCCACCTTATGCTCTTTATGGTTCTCTTTCTCCAATCCTCTGGCATCACAAAGAGCCTCTGGGCTATAAAGAGATTGTAGGTCATAACACCTATGCTAAAGTGAACTGAGTTCGCTTTAAAGTCTCCACTCGGCAGATACTCCATGCCAAATCCATTCTTCAACTCTTTTATGTGGTTCTCTATATTCGCCCTCCCGTTATACTTCCATACGACTTCTTCCGGTAATTCATCATTCATACTTGTAGCTATGACATGGTAGTTGTAATCGTCTTTGAACAACTCCCCCTGCCTCTCTTTCCACCTTATGACTATAAGCCGAAAGGATTCTTTGCCTTTATTGGTTGTATGCACCGTCTCGGCTATCTCTCTATCTGTCTCATCTCCTTCTTTGGTCTTTAAGGGTTTCCAGTTTTCTTCTGTAATGGCTTTTATCTCCCTCATAACTGCTTCGTCTTTATCTACGGCAATAGCATATTTAACACCTTTCAAATTTAGATATTCCATCACTTCATTGGTATAGTATTCGGCATCAAGTAAGACTTCTTTTATCTTTTTGTCTTCAGGCATGTTTAAAAAAACCTTCTTTAGTATCTCTACCCTCCCGCCGTTATGGCTGCCTTCCCTGAATTCATAGGCGATAATTAAATCAATCTCTTTGAGTGTGGCAATGACAGGTCTATAGCCTTTAAATCCAAGGTAGGTCATCATAGCCTCTTTCTTTCCAGATTCTATAATGGTTGGATCAACTATGAGGGTGTCCCTATCACTCGTATCATGCCCTATTACCTTTCTGGCAATCTCTCTGTTAACTCCCTCCATCCCCTTTATGCCACCCCTTAAACCAATCCTCTTTAGCCAGTCTCCAATGGCTGATGAGGATGGGAGCTTTTTAAAACCTGTAATCTCTCTTAAACCAGTATCCTCCCTTATCTCCCGCATGTCCTCTATGGTCTGACCGCCTCCGTAGAGCATCATGGAGAGAGGTTTTATATAGTCAATGGCTTCAAAGCTGTTGCCAGAGCCAGGAAGTGGCATGTGTCTGTCAACTATAGCTTCTACACCCATCGCCTTCATAAATTCTGCATAGAGACTAAGTCCGCTCCGTCCTGTTATTTCCTCTCTCGTCCTTTCAAGCTTGAATGGTAACACTGTTTGTTGTATCATTTCTTTGCCCCTCCTTTTTTTATTGGTTTCACCTATCTGGTGAAGATTATACTTCACCGAAACCTTTATTTAAAGGGGGGTTTTGTGCTTTTTATACAATCAATGTCTATTCTTGAGGTGTTTAATGTTTTTATGTCAGGAGTGTTTACCTACGGAAAAGATGTATCCTATTCACAACTGCCCTGAATCTATGATAGATTCATTTCACTCACTACAAGTTTTTATATCCTCTATAGACATTTTAAATCTCATGCCTTACGATCCCTCTTTTACATTCCATACTCTTCAAAATTCTCCAAAAAATTACCTTCCAAAGTCAAAAAATTGTTTTGACAGCCATTTTAGGTTATGTTTATAATCATATTGTGAAAAGCAATCTCCTATTTCGATTAAATCAAAACTAATTTGATTTAACAATACCAAAATGGCTGTATTGTGAACGTAAACAAAATTATCCCAAAATCATGCATTTAACAAAGAGTTTTTAACAAAACAACTAATAATTCTAACAGAATTTATGTATGGATAATCTTCATAGAATTCCTCAATTGTTTCACAACACCAAGTTAGATAGTCAAATTGAAGAAGGAAAAAAGGTTAATAAAAAACATTTAATAAACACCCTGAACTATATTAATTTTAAAAGTGGCACAATACTTATAAATTTCAAACACCTAAATTATAATACTATCATATCTCTTCAAGTCAAGCCACAGCCATGTCTTGAAAATAGTTTGGAATGTTTGTGGATTGAACCAGCAGGACTAAAACAGAAATTGAGTTCTTATAAATTTCTAAATTTTCTACTTACAGATGGTCTGAAACTAATTTTAGTAAAAGCCGACTTAAAAGAAATAACAGGCGAAGGAATAAGTCTAAACCTTCCTGAAATTTGTTATGAACTCAGTCGTCGCAAGGTAAGAAGACATTTATGTGAAGGCACGCAAGTTGATTTTACTCAAAACAGCGTAATATTTT
>Ga0209323_10002467_pt1 | contig 12300 bp, 13 predicted proteins | sample Rifsed19ft2_FD_184014 | JGI IMG/M metagenome (GOLD analysis project Ga0209323, IMG submission 184014) | Soil microbial communities from Rifle, Colorado, USA - sediment 19ft 2 (version 2) | ecosystem: Environmental > Terrestrial > Deep subsurface > Rock core/Sediment | place: Rifle, Colorado...
AAAAATCACACCATCTTAACATAAAACATAGGTCACATCAAATCCCTGAGAAGAGGATTTCTACAGAGCCGGATATTCTAATTCTATATCAATCTAAATTATTATTAGTGATAGATTTAATATCAGCAGATTTTCATTCATAAATACATCATACGAAGAATAATATAATAAACTTCTTAGACATAATCATGCCAGATATTGATGACGACATAAGAATAAGATGATTAATTAGAAATATCATTTACATTTAGATAACAATAATTACCAGTTTGAAGTAATTAATAATGATGCCTTTCACTTTAGATAAAGTTGATGTCAGAATAATTATGGCTCTGAATGAAGATGGAAGAAAGTCATTTAGACAATTAGCTAAGATAACAGGTGTTAGTACACCTACAGTAGAAGTGAGAATTAGAAGAATGTTTGAAACAGGTCTAATTAAAAGAATTTCACCTATTTTTGATATTAATAAAGTTGCCAATGGACTTTCTGCAATTGTTACTCTTAGAGTAGATGATAATTCAATCCAAGAAATCGCTTCAAAACTTGCAGAATTTGATGCAGTTAGAAGTATCTTCTTAACAACTGGTGAGAGCAATATTATGTTAAGGCTAATAACTAATGATGCTAAAGAGCTTCAAGATTTCATATCAAACAAAACTAGGGAATTGGGCGAAATTAAAGTAATATCAAGTCAAATAATAACTCAGGTACCTAAAGATGAACAGGGTGTATTGTTAGGAAAAATATTTAGTATACCATTGGAATGTGATTTTTGTAAAGGTGAAATTGCTGGTAAACCAATTAATCTAAGAGTTGGTAACGGTGAAAGGTTTTTTTGTTGTAAGATCTGTTTAAAATCATATAAAGAAAAATATGATAATAGGATAAAGTCTATTTCAAAATCTATTTAGAAATCTATTCCTTTCAAAGCTACTGAACGATTCCTGTAAGGGTGTTTTATTTCCTTCATTTCAGTTACTAAGTTTGCAATTTCAATTATCCTCTTATGTGCATGATCTCCGGTAAGTACAAGAGTTACATTTCTTGGTCTGGACTTAATAATTTCTAAAATATCTTTAAGTTTAATAAGTCTTAATGATAAAGCATAATTAATTTCATCTAAAATAACAATATTATATAATCCAGAATCTATCTTATTCTTGGATATCCTCAAGGCGTTGATTGCCGATTCTTTATGAATTTTCTTTTGTTTTGTATCATCAATTATTCCTATAAAGCCTTCTCCAGCTCGAATTATTTCAAAATTAGATGATAATAACTTGACGCTATCAAGTTCACCTGTAATCCAAGTACCTTTTATGAATTGAATCATACAAATTTTCCAATCGTAGCCAATAGCTCGAAGTGCAAGACCAAGGGCTGCAGTAGTTTTTCCTTTTCCTCTACCTGTATAAACTATAACAATTCCATTACTTTTACTATATTTAGACATTTTCTATTCATTCTTTTTAGACGTTTCAATCAAAGTTAGTGCACTAGATAAAGCACCATATATTGCCGATTCTTGGTCTGATGAGCTACTTACAATTATAACGTCATTATCTCTAGGGTTAAATATTTTTTTGAGATTTATCCAAACATTATCTGGATAATCTTTGGCACAATCTAAACTTCCATTAGGTATTGTAAATTTATCCCTATTATAGATCAGTGTTGTAGAACCTTTTGCACCTATTTTTATAGATGCATCTCTTTGTTCAATACCATTACCAATTAAATTAGCAGAGTTCTTAACAAGAACAGCAGAATTATACTTATCAATTGAAAGTCTTCCAGCATCTATTTTATCAATTAGAATAAACATTTCAACAATTTGTTTATGTATTTCCCGACCCCTTTCAGTTAAACTACATCCGGATTTATCAATCTTAATAATATTGTAAGTTTCTAGATCCTTTATTAGAGTTCTTACTGCACCTGAACCTGTTTTCAAATACCTAGAAAGCAAAGTTCGCCCCATTTTCTTCTTTTGACTTAAAATAAGAATAGTTCTTATCATTTGAAGTTTAGTGAAAGTTCTAATTGGACCATGAGATCTTTTTGTTGAAATATTTACTAAGAACTTAACTAAATCCACAGATACAATATTAAGTTTTAAGGATTTAAAGATGTATATACAAATATTAAAAAGACTATTAATTTGTATACAATATTATAATTGAAACAATCTATTAAAAGAAAAACACTACAAAACTTGATAAAAGTAAAAGAATTAAAACAATTATAGATATAATCCTGTATCGTTTACTCAATAATTAACCACTCAACTACTAATATTGGACTCCTATAAACTATACTAAAAAAGTCTATTCTAAGTTATTACTAATTTAATGTTGGATTATAGAGTTTACTTTTTTTATTATTAATATTAAATGATAAGAAATAGCATTAGAGTGCCGGGGACGGGTTTCGAACCCGCGACCTCCAGATTATGAGTAACGCCCTTATGTGGAGGCTGGCGCTCTAACCAGGCTGAGCTACCCCGGCAAATAGGGCTTAACATAAATAAGGTATAAAATATATCTGTTTACTAATTTGAGAATACCATAATGTGCATTAGACTTCGTTGACTGAATCTTTCTAATATTTCAGGTGTTTTAGATTGATTTCTACTTGATATTATCGAGAAATACTATTCTAATATCAGTCAATTAAATTTTATTTAATAAGAAACTTAGCATAAGAAATTAAATTTTAAAATGAATTAATTAATAATTTAAGAAATATTATTCTAATTAGAATATTTGTTAACCAAATAGTTGGGAAGCAAGACTTATGTCCAAGGATATAATTCAGAATAATGAGTAACGTTTTGAATGAATTACGACATTGTGACCGTTGCCTCGTAAAAACAGAACATAAAGTCATAAATGAAGAAGATGTAACTTATAATCCTAGAGGAAGGACATTGTATAAATGCACAAAATGCGGTAGAACAAGGAGAATGAGAATGCTTAGACCCAGCTCCGAAGTCTCATACTAAAAACACTTAATATAATAATACTCTTCACTTATACTAATAAATTAATGTTATGTAACTAAGAATATCAGCTGAATATTATGTTATTAGATCCTAATCATAGAATGAGCGCCGGGGGTGGGATTTGAACCCACGTGACTCCGAGAAGTCACAGGCTCGCTAGCTTTTGTTTCCAGGCTTTAGCTCCTTATGATCTGCGCCCTACCAGGCTAGGCGACCCCGGCATTTTGCGATTTCTTCTTCCATAATCTTGGATAAGTATCCTGCTTCATTATGACTCTTTTAGTCTGGACGGCTATCCCTTTATCTGCGTCTTCTATTTCTTTTGTTGACATTATTGCCTCAGCGATAGCCACCAGCTCACCTTTCAAGCTATAGATTGCAACAGTATCTCCTTTTATTATGTTTGGAGATAATTTTAAGATACCTGGTATAGCAAGTTGAGCTCCGTAGCATATAGATGCTATAGCTGAATCTCTAATTATTATTGATTTGAGTGAAGAAACCATTTTTTCAACTGGCTGTATTAATCTCCTGATTTTCTCCTCTGATTCATTCTCTTTCAACTCAAACACAGCATCAGCCAAATCATGAAGACTTACTAATCCATTTTTCTCTTCGATATCACTTACTTTTGATCTTCTTAGCTCTATCATAGTTGCTCCGTTCATCGTAACTTCACCAATATCGTAGATTAGCTTCCTAACGTATGTTCCAGCTTGACATAATACTCTAAACAATATTAGTCTGCCTTTCGTTTCAATGATTTCTAACTCATATATTCTTCTTAATCTGGTCGTTCTTCTAACTGATGATCTTTGTGGTGGTTTTTGGTATATTTCTCCGATGAATTCTCTAAATACTTTTCGTAGAGTATCATCTTCGACAGAACCATGAAATCTGGCTATTCCAAAGTATTCTTTTGGCCCCATAAGTAGAACAGACAAAGCTTTTGTTGCTTCTCCCAGTCCAACTGGAAGCAATCCGGTAACCATAGGGTCAAGTGTACCGCTATGACCAGCTCTCTTAACTTTCAACATTCTTCTAATCCAAGCTACTACTTCATGACTAGTCGGAGCTGGAGGTTTATCAATGGTAATAAATCCATAATCTAATAAATCTTCCACAGTTCTTGTACTAGGATATTTTCCATACTCTTCATTAGTCTCCTCCTCATCAATAACTATTAGATTCTTAGAATCGCTTGATAAATTAGATGAAATATTTGATTGTGTAGCTGACAATATCGATCACATCTTTCTTCATAATTTCATCAGTATCAAGCACTAGATTGAAGACTGATAAATCTTCGCCTATTGTAAAGCCATACATTTTCTTGTATAACTTGATGTTCTCATAGTCTCTTTTGTTTACTATTTTCAAGGATTCCTCAAAACTGATTTTATCACGTGAAGCCATTCTGTCTGCTCTAGATTCAACTGAAGCCTTCAACCATATTCTTACTGCTTTATCAGTGAGCCATGGAGCAGTGTAACTAGTTACAACTACTCCCCCATTCTCAATAGATTTGACTAATTGTTCATCCACTTCTTTGTCAAATTGATCTGATTCCTTTCTCTCATCTAAGAATTTCATTCCAATGTTAGTATCCCACCAGTCATCTCCAGAAGGTTTGTACCCTTTTGAGATAGCAATATTTTTCAATATATCTCCTCCACTAAAATACTTTAAGCCATATCTTTCAGAAAGGCTTTTAGCAACAGAAGTCTTTCCTGAAGCAGGCATTCCTGAAATTATTATTGATTTCAAACATATCTTACTCTAATTCTAGATGGTCATACCGGTTCCCAGAATCTTTGACAATACTCCATTAAAAGTCATTGAAGATAAGAAATACCACCAGAAGAAATTAAGCTCCTTACTAAATATAATACCGCTACCTCCTAAAAGAGGCAGATCCAAAGGCGAATATGCCATTATAACTTCATAACCAAAATAACCAGTTAAAATACCCCATACAGCGAAGAATGGCAGCATAAAAATAATGGAAGCTCTCATGTTTTCTGAAAACATCTTCATTTGCATTTCATTAATCGATTTTTGTTTTTTACGGAGTTTTTCTTCTTTTGCTTTATCCTTACTCATAATTGCGTTCCTAAGATCACTATTGAATTCCTTAACTTCTTTTTGAGTCCGTCTGGAACGCTCAATATTAGTGAAACGTTTTCTAACAAGTGATGTAAGTATGTTAACTAATATAGCTAATCCAGCTATTAGCAGAGTAGCAACTGGCGGATTTTTTAAAGCATCTACAATTAATAACTGGCTTAACAATTAGCTATACAACACCTAAAGCTGAAACTGCTTTTGCTGAAGCATCATCTGCTTTTCCTTCTGTATTACTAATATACATAATAGATGCTCCAGTTAAAACAGCTAATACACTCAACATATCTTTAGCTATACTTAATTCCTCAATAATATCTTTCTCTAATACTATATCTCTTCGTCTAGTAGTGTCTTTAATTCTTCTTGATAGTATTTCAGATGGAGTGGCTTCAATTAATATTATATGTGTTGGTGAGAGAGCTGTTGCAACATCTATTGGAAGACCTGGCCAGTAACCCTCTGCCGTCTTTATAAAAAGATGAGTATCGACAAGTAGAATATCTGATTTTATTTTCGATATCTCTATAGAGGCTGATAATTGGAGTTTTCTTTGTTGAGAAACCGGAAGATTTCTCATTTCATCTCTATGCAAAACGCCTATCTTCTCAGCTTCTTTCATCATAACTGAGCCAAATATTATATGTTCTACCGTTATTCCTTTACTCTTCAGAGTTTCCTGAATCTTGTTTACAACCGTAGATTTACCTACACCTGGTATTCCTACTAGCACAACTCTTTTACCGTCATACATTATTAACACCTATATTTCTAATAAGTTATTTTAGTTTATGTAAAAAGTTTGCCTCTAAGATTTACCTAGTAGTCCTGCAAGTCTTGGCATTTGTGTTTCTAGTTGCTCCTTCATTAGTGTTTGGTATAATTGTACTGTGATACTTGTCATCAATAGTATTCCTGTTCCTGACCCGAAAGTCCCCAATAGATCCGACACTGAAGCAAGCAGACCAATAATTATTCCCCCTAAGATTGTAATAACCGGAATATACCTTGAAAGTACTGATTCAACTGAAGTTTCAGCTCTTCTGAATCCAGGTACTTGAACATTAGCATTCAATAGACTCTTTGAAACTTGCTTAGGTGATAAACCGCCTATCTCAACCCAAACTATTGAGAATAGGGTTGCTAATAGAACAAAAAAGCCAACATATATTATAGCATGTAAAGGATCTATACTAACGCCAGTATTGCGTGGTGAAGATAAGTAGTACATCAAGCCTCCGTTAGGACCTGCACCAGGACTAGTTGAATTATAAGTTACTATTAAGTTTACTAAAGCATTGTCGTTGAAACGATTGAAAGAACTCCATAACGTTTGTGCTAAGAACATAAGATTTGCAGTCAGAGCTGAAACCAATATCACAGGAACGACAGAAACATAAAGTAATTTTATAGGATATGTTCCTTGAAAGCCTCTATATTTTGTTGACGTTATCGGTATCTCTATTCTTACTCCTTCGATATATACTATTATGATAATCGTTAATATGGTTACTACTAATCCGAATAGACTGGGTAAATTATTTGCTCTAAACAATACATTACTTATGTCACTTTTAATAGCTGAATCTATCATATATGGAATTATTCCAAGGGGTCCCTCTCCAGTTGGAATTAGGCTGAAGGTAAACCACATAATAGTTTGAGCTACACCAGCCATAATAAACAGACTAATACCGCTTCCTATTCCCCATCCTTTTTGTATAAGCTCATCAAGAAGTATAACAAAAATACCTGCGACGAATAGCTGAATAAGAATTATAGCCACAACTTGTGAAGATAGGTTTTTTCCATATGTTCCACTTATAATAAATGCAGATGCTTCTACTAATATAACAACTAATGTGAAGATCTTCGTCATCGACGAAAATAATGCTCTATCCTCAGTTTTCTTGAAATCAAGTTTTATTATTTCTGCGCCTTTCAGTAACTGAAGTATCAGGCCTGCTGTCACTATAGGGCCTATTCCAAGCTCCATTAATGTTCCACGACTGGAAGCAAATATTACTCTACTGTATGCAAGAGGGTCCTGTTCTCCAGTTGCTATTCCATACAGTGGAACCTGAGTCATAGCTAGGTATACAACTAATACTAATATCGTCCAGATTAGCTTCTCGTTGAAACTGGTTTTCTTAATTGGTTTAGGTACCTCCGGTAGTACTTTTGATACTGTTCCAATGAAACCTCTGAAAAGACTCAACGAATACTCTATCCTGCTACTATACTTCCACCGGTTTCTTCTATCTTTCTTTTTGCACTCTCAGAACATTTACTTACAACAATTTGATATGCTCTGCTAATTTTTCCTTGACCTAGTAACTTATCATAACCCATTTGTGTAAGATTCACTGTTACTTTCTTATCGTTACTCTCTACAATATCTTTAGCTAAATCATCAAGTTGACTTACATTAATCCACTTTTTAACCACTATTTGAGTTGGTGGAATAAAACCATCAGGGCCAAAGTAATCCGGTGCATACTTTACTGTCCATGTCCATTTATGCTTATGCAGTCCTGCTTTTCCTCTCCCTCCTCGTGTTCCGCTTCTTCTGTGTTGTCCAACTTGTCCCCAGCCATGGTATCTTGATCCACGTTGCTTTCGGATCTTTCTAAGCCTTGTAGGCAACTAAATCCCTTCAACAAAGGCTAAGATAAGTTGTATTAAGTTATTTCGGTAATATAGTTTATTTAAGTCACAAGTCCTTTCATTATTTTCTTGATGCTGACCTCAAGTTTATCTAAGGATATCTTTATCTCCGAACCTTCTTTCATGTTTCTTAAGGTTATTTCATTTTTATCATAATCTTGAGGCCCCACAACAAGTATTAATGGTGCAAATTTTGAAGCATATTCAAATTGTTTTTTCAAACTTCTACCAGAAACCTCAAGGTCTGTTGGTATCCCTGCTAATCGTAATCTAGAAGATATTTTAGCAGCTATTCTAGACATTTTTTCATTGGTATACGCCACAAACAATATCGGGTTTGTCTTCTTATCATTATTTGACAATGCAAGTATCGTTCTCTCAACTCCACCTGCTATTCCAACTGCTCCAATGTCATCTCTTCCAAAAACACTTGGTAAGATATCATATCTACCCCCTCCAGCGAGTGCTCCGATATTCAACTTACCTTTCTCAAATATTTCAAATACTAATCCATTGTAATAATCTAATCCTCTAACAATTCCCATATTTAATTCAAAATTTTTAACTCCTTTATCATTTAACAAATCTGTAAAACGCATTAAATCGCTTATATTTGTTATACCGTATTTACTCAACAAAGATATTATTTCATCTGGTTTACCTTTAATACTTCCAAATTCCAACATTTTCTTAACAGTATCTACATCTGTTCCAAATTGTATATTTTCTGAAATAATATCATTTACATTTTTCTTCTGAAGCTTATCAACAGACCTTAAGAGATTTGTTATTTCTTTATCGTTATTAACTCCTAATTTCGTTCGAATAAACTCCTCAACGATTCTTCTATCACCTATTTCGATTGATACTTCATGCAAACCTAATTTATTTAGAAGTACCCACGCAAACTCTATGACTTCAGCTTCTGCCTCTACACTCTTTGTTCCAAATATTTCAACATCCCATTGGTAGAACCATCTGAAACGACCATATTGCGGCTCATCATATCTCCACATATCTGAGAATACTCCCAGTTTTACCGGCTGAGGCAACCCACGATTAGAAACAACATATCTAGTTAAGCCAACTGTAAGGTCAAATCTTAGTCCAACTTCTCGCCCTCCTTTATCTTCAAAATTATATACCTCATTTCTTATACCGACTCCACTTTTAGCTTCAAGTGTTTGGAGCATTTCTATAGGTGAAGGCTCCATTAATCTAAAACCAAAAATTCTGGCTACCTCTACGAATGTGTATCTAATATTCTCAAGAGCCTCATATTCAGAAGGCCCAAAATCACGCATTCCACGGGGGAGTGAAAGTTCCATCATTAATCCTCTGTATATTAAACTAATAATGATACCTCTTCCTACCACTATAAGACTCCAACAGCTGATGACGGGTTTTAGGTTTGGTAGAAAGTAGAATGAAAATCAAAAGTTTGATTTAGATACCTTAAAGAACAAATAAAAGTATTAAATGGAAGAGAGTTGGAATATGCAACATCAAGTTAATGACATATCTACATTCATCAAGGATAGAGAAATAGAATATCTTCTTAATCCTGTAAAAGTCTTAATCAAACAGAATCTACCAAAAATAGTGATTGGTTCAATATCATTGAATGAAACAAACGAAGGTGATATAATTGATATTCCAAGATGGGCAGCTGAAGTTTTCTCTGAACTTGGGTTTGGTGAAGTGCAAGAAGAAAGTTTTGAGGTTGATATGTTGAAAGCCTTAAGCCGAGAGAGAATTCAGGGTTCTAATCAACTCTCAACTTTAACAGGCGGTTTCTACTTAAGATTAAGAAGACATATTAATAGTCTAAGAAATTCAGATTCAAAAGGTGCTAAAGAAACGTATGATGAAGCCCATATGAGAGCATTAGATCTAGTTACATTAAGAACTGTAAAATTACTGCCTTTAACCGTTGGTGAAAATATCCATGATATTGCACTTAAAATAACCCCTGAAGAACTACAGCTTTTCCATATAATCAGGAATATTGTTCAGAAATGGAAAATATCAATTCTGGAGAGAACAACGGATGAGTGAACCAACGCAATCTAAACTAAACGAAATTCTAGAACGATTTCTTAAGAACTTTAGATCAAAATCTGGAGAACCTATCTATAGAATTCGCGTATCACAAATGATAGCTACCGGCAGAAGGTCATTAACCATTGACTTTGATGATCTACTAATCTTTGATGTAGAAATTACTAATAGAATGTTATCTAATCCTGACGAGTCACTTGAAAGCTTCAGAAACGCATTATACGAAACAGTTCGAACTGAAAACCCATCCTACGCTGAAAAATATAAAAAGGATTTGATGGTAAGGATTAGAAATCTGCAGGACAAGATATCTATTCGAACTGTTTCCACAATACATCTAGACAAACTTATAGCAGCAACAGGAATAGTTGTAAGAACTTCAGATGTAAAACCACTTGCAATTGAGGCTGCGTATAAATGCCTTAAATGCGGCCACACAAACCTCGTATTACAGAAAAAGATAATTCTTAAACGACCACGAAGATGTTCAAAATGTGATGAGATTAAGAATTTTGAGCTTGTTGAGAAAGAAACTAGGTTTCAAGATTACCAAATAATAAGAATGCAAGAACTTCCTGAAGAATTACCTCCAGGTCAACTTCCTCAATCATTTGATATTTCATTGACAGGTGATCTTGTAAATTCTGTTCGTCCAGGCGATAGGATTGTTCTGACAGGTATTGTAAGAGCTGAGCCTGAATATTCACAAGGAAAAGGCAGGTTAACAATCTTTAGGTCTACAATTGAAGGTAATTACGCAGAGGTAATTGGAAAGGAACCTGATGAAATACAAATATCAAAAGAAGATGAAGCAATTATCAAAAGTATAGCCAGTCAGCCTAATGCTTACCAACGTCTAATAGAGTCTGTTGCTCCAGCTATTCATGGGCATGAAAACCAGAAAGAAGCTATTCTACTAATGATGTTAGGTTCTCCTCGCCATGTATTGCCAGATGGAACAAATATACGGGGTGATATCAACGTACTTATTGTTGGAGATCCAGGTACTGCAAAATCTGAACTACTAAAATATGCAGTAAGAGTAGCCCCTAGAGGGCTCTATACTTCAGGTCGAGGGTCTACCGCGGCTGGATTGACTGCTGCTGTTGTTAGAGAAAAAAATGGTTTGATGATGCTTGAAGCAGGGGCTGTGGTTCTAGCAGATCAGGGTATCGCGAGCATTGATGAGTTTGATAAAATGCGGAATGAAGACAGATCAGCTCTTCATGAATGTATGGAGCAACAGACAGTTAGTGTTGCAAAAGGAGGAATAGTTGCTACACTTAATGCACGAACATCAGTATTGGCAGCTGCAAACCCACTTTTAGGAAAATATGATGAATTTAGAAATATAGTCGAGAACGTAAACCTTCCTATTCCTCTATTAACCAGATTTGATTTAATATTTGTTTTGAAAGATAAGCCTGATAGAACTAAGGATGAGCAATTAGCAAGACACGTGTTAGAAATTCATAGAAAAGGTGATTATGTTAAGACTCCTCCAGTAGAATTCTCAATATTAAGAAAATACATTGCATATGCAAAGAAGCTAAATCCCATACTAACAGAAGAAGCACAAGAAATTATTCTAGATTATTACCTGAGAATGAGAGCTACTAATTCAGAATCCATGATTACAGTGACCCCAAGACAACTCGAAGGACTGGTTCGACTAGCTACTTCGGGAGCTAGGTTACTACTTAGAGAAAAAGTGACTGAAGATGATGCTATGCAGGCTATCTCTCTGGTGAGAAGAATGTATGAAACTGTGGGTATTGATGTAAGAACTGGCAAAACTGACTTGGGCGTGTTTCACGGTAAGCCTTTAAGTGAAAGAACTCTATTAGAATCAGCATTAGATATTTTCAAACAACTTGAGGGTAGCGATAAGAAACCAGTTGACGAAAAGAAATTCATAGAAGAATATATGGTAAAACATAGTAAAACTCCTGACGAATCCAAAAGAATGTTACAAACTCTTAATAGAAGTGGCGCGATTTACGAGGTAAAACCCGGATTCTATAGAAAACTCTAATCAACAAGAATCTAAACACGTGAAGAATAAGTGATGAATATATTTTGAACATAACAAACCTTAACGTTCCAAAAAATCTAATTGACCTTCTAACAGTAAAAGGTTACAATGAATTATATCCATCTCAACAAGAAGCAATTAAAGCTATTATTTTGAAAGGTGAAAATATATCATCTCAAACTATAGATATAGCGAAAGTACCTAAAATTGGTTCAACATTAGCTAAAAAGATTAAAAAAGAATTAAACAGCTGAATTATTTTGCAGGGAATAAACGGGTTTGTCAGTTTTCTAGGAGATAAAGATGTTTTCCCTTATCTGAATAAATCTCTAGTCAAAATGAGCCATCGTGCTTGGAAAGGTTACTCGATAGAATATAATAATAACGTCATGGTAGACTCAATGAA
>Ga0209323_10002471_pt1 | contig 12293 bp, 14 predicted proteins | sample Rifsed19ft2_FD_184014 | JGI IMG/M metagenome (GOLD analysis project Ga0209323, IMG submission 184014) | Soil microbial communities from Rifle, Colorado, USA - sediment 19ft 2 (version 2) | ecosystem: Environmental > Terrestrial > Deep subsurface > Rock core/Sediment | place: Rifle, Colorado...
CGAAGACTAAATCTATTGTTGTTGATGAAGAAGACGGAAGGATATTTATGGCATACGAGGAGGACCCGAACAAAAGAAAAAAGAGAGAATCTTTCCTGAAGAGGAAAGAAAAAGAGATTGAGGAGGAAAAGAGGCTCTTCTATGTTTCTGTTACAAGGGCACAGGATTTTCTTTGCATGCTCGGGTCACAGAAAAAAGAGGGAAGAGTCACAGGCCGGCTTGCATATATTCTTGATAACCTTGAATATCTTCCTTCTCTGAAAGTTATTAATGAATCTGAGTTAAATAATATATATACTGCTTCTCTCTCTTCACTCATTACCCGTCAGACACCTTCAGAGCCTTTCATGTCAGGACCAGCATATACAGAGCCTCTTTCATATGAACCTACCTTTAAATGGCAGGATGTCACAGAAGAGATAGACATAAGAGTAAAACATGGTGAAGACTGGGTATTGCTTGGGAAGGTCTTTCACAAGCTTTTTGAGGAAATCTCAAGAGGTCTCATGGAAATTAATGATATAGAAAAACGTGCACATATTCTCTTAAGAGCCGAGATATATAATGAAAAAGAATTGGATAAAATTGGAAAGATTATAAAAGGTGATTTTGAAAAACTTTCTGCATCAGGACATATCAAGGATATTGTTTTACCCATGAAAGACTCTTATGTAGAACTTCCTTTCATTCTCCAGAAAGGTAAAACGATCTACAGAGGAAGAATAGACAGGATTATCCTAAAAGATAATGTCGCACACATATATGACTACAAGACCTTCCCTGTAAAGGAAAAAGAACTGCCTGAGCTTATTGACAAATATAGATTTCAGATGGTTACTTACAAAGAGGCTGCAGGAAAGATATTCAGACTTAAGACAAAGAGTTACCTCCTCTTCACCCACACGCCATTGTTGGTAGAGATATAAAGAGGTGGCTGTCCCCTACCCTTATTGGCTGATGATGTATAATAAATTTGCCCAAAGGAGAGAAACATGGAGATAAAAATAACCTTTACAGGCGGGAAAAAGGTCAATGCTGAAATAGACGGGATGGTTATTCCAACAGATCAGCCAAGAAAGTACGGAGGTGAAGGCTCTGCCCCTACTCCTTATGACCATTTTCTCGCATCGATTGGTACCTGCGCAGGCATCTATGTCCTCAGCTTTTGTGAGGAAAGGAAAATTTCTACTGATCGCATCTCTCTCGTAGAACGCTTCGAAACCGAAAAAAGAGGAGACAAAGTGGTTCTCACAAAAATTATTCTTGAAGTTATCGTTCCACCGGAATTTCCAGAAAAATACCACAATGCACTGATTAAAGTAATCGATCAATGCGCAGTGAAGAAAACTATTATGAACCCGCCTAAATTCGCAATAAGAACTATAGTGAAATGAAAGAGATCTGGATTTTTATTCAAGTATAGTCATTTTAGGAGAAATCAAGGGGTTAGCTGAAAATGTTACGTGAGAGGAAATAATGAAGACAGAAAAATAACTTAAAATGTGGGATGTGCCCCTTTAATTACACTAATTCCTACTACAGATTGGCTCCTCCTCTTCCATCATCAATTTATAAGCTTCCTGTATATTCCTTTCTAATTCCTCAAGGGTTTCTCCCTGGCTGAATACTCCAGGAACTTCCTTTAGCCTTCCAACATACCAGCCTTCATCAAGCCAGTATTCAAGAGTAAAATGCCTTAACATCAGCTAAACACCTCCTCCCATATATTAAGGTCTTAACTCTAATTTTACATGCCATGAAAAGAGAAATCAAAGATTTATTTCAAGAACTATCTCATTAAACTTTGGGAATTTGAGCTTTGAAACTATGACGCTATGAAACTATTGAGATGTGTCTCTATAATTTTTTTTCTTATTATTTTTATAACAAAGGATTTATGTATAATTAGTGATAATGAAATTATCAAGACATGTTCGAAATAACATGCGGTTATATGGTATTCTTGAAGAAGAAATAAGAGACGCAATTCAATCGCCAGACTATATCGAACGAACAGGTAGAAAGATTAGGATTCATAAGACATTGTTAAATCGTTTCTCAGGTTATCCTCTTAAAGTGGTGTACGAAGAAAGGGAAGAAGTTTTTGTAATTACAGCATATCCCTTAAAAAAGGCTTATAGGAGGCATGGACATGAAGGTTAAATATGATAAAGAGGTAGATGCTGCATATATTCAGCTATCCTCAAAACAACCGGATGGCGGGATAGAAATTGACGAAGGTCTTATAATCCATACAACTTCCGCTAACGAGATTGTCGGTATAGAGATTTTAGATGCCAGCAAAAAATTCCCCATCCGAAATCTCTATAAATTAGAATTGACAACCGTATAAGATTTCTAACGCCTGTCATCCTGAATTTATTTCAGGATCTACAGAAACAGGTCGTTCAACTTCAAATTTGTAACCTGCAACCTTCAACTATTTAACTATGAAGCTCTGATACTCTGATACTTTGACACTATTCAGAGTTACTGTTTTGGGCTACATAAAATCAAAGTCCAGTAACTTCTCCCATTAGTGCTCTTTGCATAAGAAGCCCCTACTTCTTTAAATTCAGGATTCATGATTTTTTTACAATGCATCTCGCTATTGAGCCATGCTTTCACTACATCTTTAGCAGCTCGATATCCTTGACTTACATTCTCTCCATAGGAAACCCATCTGTAACCGGCTTTAGAAAGTCTTTCCTCTGGATCGCTCTCATCAGAACCTTTGTGACTGAGAAAACCGTTTTCAGCCATATCCAAAGAATGCTGTAATGCTGCATGTCCAAGTTTATCGTTCCACACAACAGTCTGGGCTGGCTTATAGTATCTACTGCCGCACTTCATACCTTTTGAGCGTGCCGCATTAATCGGCTCCAAAATGTCCTTAACAAGTGAACTGTCTTTACCGAACCATCCTGAAGATGAATTAAAAAAACTAACGCACCCGTACAGAAAGACCATAATAGTTATGAGTACATAAGTCTTCATCCCCACAATTATTTTACCCTCCCCACCGGCATAATACAGATAGGATGTTCTTCGGTTCTCATATTCAGAATCCTTTTTACCTCTTCATCAGCAAAGGCTCCGACAGCCACTGTTCCAAGATTTAATGAAACGGCTTGTAGATAAACGTTTTGAACTGCGCTACCAGTTTCAATGTACACATATCTTATACCCCTTTCACCATATTTTTTGGTTGTTCGTTCAAAGACTGCAGAAAACACTATTACAGCGGCACCATTCTTTACCCAGGGCTGTCTGAGGGCAGCAGCGGACAGCTCAGATCGCCTGTCTCCTTTCCTTATACATATCAATTCGTGTCTTTGAGGTATATACCTATAAATCCCATCTGCAAGGTCTTTAACGTCTCCAGCAACAATATAAATCTCAAGAGGGTAAAGGGCTCCAGCAGAAGGTGCTGTTCTGAGACCCATCGGGCCCGTAATGCCCTGCGCAGCCCATAGAAGTTGTGAGATCTCAGCAAGTGTTAGAGGTTGATCTTTATAATCTCTAATAGACCTTCTTTTAAGAATAGACTCCTCTATCGATATTTTGCTGACGTATTTAGGCTCGGGTAATTTTATCGGTTCATCCCCTAATTTGGATTCATTACCTGTTACAGAAAGAATTACAAGCAAAGAAATCACCACTATAGTTATAGTTATCAGAAAAATCTTTTTAATCATAAAATCAACCCTGAAATCCTACCACTCTTTCTTTCAGTAGTTCTCTCTATTATAGAAGAAAGAATTCTTTTTTATTAATGATAATGACTTCTTATATAGAAGATTAATCAACGTCTCTTGTGTGTTATTTAGTCAAGATAACGGTCGTTGTCCCTATTTTTACCTTTCGAGGTAGCGCTATCAAATGGTATAATATTATATGTCAAAGAAATCATTACTCGAAACCAACCCTTTCCTTAAAGACCCTGCTTTACGTATGAAGATCGTCGAGACCGTCACCGTTTCTTCCTCATCTATTGAAGGTGTCCAAGCTGCTGCTAAGCAAGCCATAAGAAATGTCGCCAAGACGAAAACAGCCTTCAGCGCGGCGCATGCAAGCGTCTCGTCCAAGAAAGAACGAACCTGAAAACCTTCTTCATCGGCTCATAGTCACGATCCAAGCCTGATTGCATAGCGGTAAAATAGTCTTTTCTCTTCTTTCCGCGTATCCCCATAAAATCAAGACCCGGCAGCCCTGCCTGAAACGCCATTAAAACAGCAAGCAGTCGTCCTACTCTGCCATTTCCCTCCCGAAAAGGATGAATAAGCATCAATTCGGTATGGACGACAGCAAGTGCTGTGATAATCTCCTCATCGGTTTTGAATCGGCACGGGGTATACTTCTTCAACGGCCCTTTTTCTAATTCCTGCATAAGTTTTGGAACATGCCGTGCCATGGCAAAGGAGAAATTGTTTTTCGATATGTTAACCTGCCGGTACTGGCCTGCCCATTCATAGACATCGCAAAGCCATGCCTTATGCATGGCGCAAATATCCTTTTCGGTAAAACAATGATCTCTTGTGAATATGCCCATGAGCTTTGGTTGCACAAGGGCATACAACTCAGCCTCAATAACATCCATTTCACGCTTGCGGGTGATATGTAGTAGATTCTTGAGCACACGTCCCCGTGATCCAGACTCGAACTGATTTTCAATCAAATGTGCAGTGCGATAACGGCCTGATTTCTTCATCCTATGTCCTCCGGACCAAAATGTTCTTGAAAGAGCATTGAAGCAATATTCTGCTCATCATACTCTATGCACATTCTTTACCAGATGTCCGCTGGAAGCTCGAGTTTTGAGATTAAGGGGTTAAGGATTGACTCAGATAGCTTCTGATTGAACTTCACTGCTTCCTGAAATTTAAACCAGTTACTATTCATGAATTCTAATTTTCTAAAAAATTCATTTTTAACATGGGATGTTCCGATTGATTCTCCTTTAGGTCTATAAGATACTGCTTCATCGAACCAGGTATCCTCGTCATAATCTTTAAAGGCATCTTTAGTAATTGATTTTAAGATACTTCTATAATTCTTTTCCCTATCTTCTTTTCGATTATCTTCTTCTGAGATTTCTCCTATAACTTCACTTAATTCAGATACTATTTTCTTCTTATTTTTCTCTACTGCGCGCTGTTTAGTGCAGTGATCACAATAGAACTGAAAAATATTTCCTGCTGCATCAAGAATTCTGTCTTTATTTCTAACCTCATTATAATTTGATAAATGTCTTGTGTCAGACCATACAAGTCCAGGTATATCTGGGGTATGCATCGCAAGAGCATGACCTATTGCAGGTCCCACCTTGCTCCAGACTCCAGCGATCAACCCTTTTAGCTGAATCCAGTTAAATTCGTCCTTGCAACCAGCAAAGTCCCGGTGGCAAAAGGTGTCAGCATAAGTATGAGTTGCTATTCCTATCGTGTAGAGATCTGCTGATTTTAATGACTTTGTAAAAAGTCTTCTAACATTTACATTATTTGGAATTGTATTAAGAAGATGTAATTTCCCATCCTTTCGGGGATAAGACTTATTTACTATTTCACTTTTGGTGCCAGGGAAGAAATGAAAGTAAGGATGGATTCTGAGAAGCTCCTCTTTTGGTTTGGTGATATCCATCGTCTGGCTGATGTAGTTGTTATAGGGAACATCCTCACCCAGGATTTCATAAGAAGTATCATTATCGTCTGTATATTGACTTGAATACGCAATGGTATAAGCTTCATCTGCTTTAAATCTAGCCCTTAAAGCTATGATATATGTCATGTAATAATGAAACTCAATATCCATAGATCTTCTTTAAAAAGTTGTTCTGTCAAGAATCAAGATCTTACCCTACTACATAAATGACCCTCATTTAGGAGCCATCTTTACCATAAGCTAATTCATCCATCATTTCAGCAAATCTTGACCAGGAAATTCTTTTACTTTTTTGTCTTTTTCTACCATACCAGTAGAGAGAACCACGTCCAATTACAAGATGGCCTATTTTCTGACGTTCTGCATGGATTTCTAATTCCAATGATGTCCCAGCCTTGGAAAGCTCTGGTACTTCAAGATTTGCATATACTGAGTGTTTTCGCTTTGCTTTTCTTTTTGCCATATTTTTCTCCTTAAATATTTAATGCTAAATTACAGGACAGACCATAATGGCTGTGCTTAACTCTACAAAAGTTGCCTGCTCCGTTTTTCTTTTTAATCCATAATTATCCATACTTGCCAACTATAGCAATACCGGGGTAAAAGATTTTCTCAAATTCTGCTGCTCTCCATATTTTTTCATTACAGAAATGAACAGCAACAAAATCTGCGCCATAAGAATCATAATTAATAATTTGATCCCTGAAAGACACAAATTCACCTTTGTCTGATTTAGTAACATAAGGGATTACAAAGACAATTCCTATGGAGAAATCAGACCTGTCTGTTAATTTTCTTGCAGCTTTTACAGCTTCTAATAATACAGGTCTAACAGTATTAGCAACCTTCTTGGAATTTAATGAGATCCATTTTTGCTTAGCCTCAAAATCAAAAGTTTGCCCATTTTTGTGACGAATCCAGAGATCAGCTCTTCCAGCATATCTTTTTGCACCTTTTCCCTTTGAGGCTGAATATTCTTCTATGGGATGAGCGCCTATTTTAAGGGCTGAAGCTGAAAGTAAACCAATGTTTGTCCTCTCAATGTAATAATATGGAAGTCCTTGATCTTTAAACATAACCTTCTCATATTCAAGAAGTGTTTTATGCCAACTTTTAAATAAATCATATATGAAGGTTCTTCGGTAATCTCCTTTAAATTCAAATTGTTTCATAAGACCTCCTTTCTAGCATAGTCTTTAGCCTGTAACCCTTAACCTTTCGCCTCCAAATCAGTGCGCTAGAGTAGCCGTCCCTTTTAATTTTCTCTCTTTTATAACACTTTTCTTCATTCTATACCAAGGTAAGTGAAGATAGAATGCCGAAGGCTACGCCATCTATATGTGGGTGAAAACAATAGTAGCACTAAGAACGCTAAAAGAAATAAAAGTATAGCTATGATAATGCCCAATATTTGTTGCCTTTTGGTAAAGGTTACATGTCTCGGTTTTACTTGAAGCGACTTAACCCTATCTAAGCGAAACACACGGGTGTCACCTGGGAAATGACAATAAGCTTTAAAGTAAAGTCGGTTGCCTTTACTAAATAGTTGACGTGGATAAATAGCATTGTGGGTGATAAATTCTCCATCTTCTCGCTCATAGCCAAAGGACAGCCCCTGTTTCTCTACAATTGCTGTTCTTATCTCCTCGAAATACTCTGGCTTCTCTCCACCAGCTTCATCAAATTGCTGTTGATTCATCGATAACACTCAACAGTGTAAAACTAATTATCCCCAGCTTGCCTTATGCAGATTTTCCTCAGCTCTTTTATCTCCTCGAGCAATTCCTTCTTGTCCATAAGTCCCTTCTTCTCCGAAAGATTAATCAATGCCTCTTGTGTGCATTTTGCTCAGAAAATAGTCGCTGTTCCTATTTATCTATTCAAGTGTTAATAATCAAGTCTGACCTTGTCTATGTTTTTCCACTCTTCTCAAAGTTTCCTCTTCACTAATCGTTTTTTTAAGAATTATTTTTTTCATATAAGTCTCTTAAAAACTCATAACCCTTCATTCCATATATATTACAGATTGTATCAGCATCATCTTTTTGACTATTCTTGTAAAGCTTTTCTACTATTGAGAGAATATGTTCTTGTCTGAAATCAGTGATAAAATTTTCAAGCATTTTTAAGAATATCTTACCCACATAGCTAATGCTTTCTGGATCGTCGAATTTATCGAGGTATTCAATAACGAATGAAGAATGGTAATCTTCATTTGCGAAAGGAGCTGCTAACAACAGCCACTGTGAATATTCCTCATTAATATATGGAAGAAAGATGGTTAACTTTCCTATGGCAGACAGGATTTTTTTGTCATCAGCACCTAACTCTTCTTTTGACTTTGTTTTATATCCATTGTCATAGATCCATCTCCAGCACGATATAATTTTTTCAACAATTTCTTTACTCTCTTCTTTGTTATCATCAATATACTTCTGTTGTGACCAGAAGAAGCTTAGAATGTCTAAAAATTGATTCGTTTTCCAAGCATCTAAAACTTTTCTGATTAAACTTTCAGGGTTACCAATATCCTTTTGCCCAAGCAAATAACCAAGGGCAACGTGCTGCACCAAATGTTGATTATCACGTTTCTCTTTAAAATCATGTTTTATTCCGCATGCATAATGGGAAATCATGAGATCATAGAGATCATCGTAAACCTTTCCAATTGACAGATATCCATCCATAAAAGCTTCCCAGTATCTATCAACTGTTCCTGGGTATAAGCTTTTAACTGCTTCTTCCGCCCATGCTTTATCCAAATAGAATAGATTAGGTAGATATCGGCCGAGCAAGGTATAGCTTTCTACAATCTTTTCTTTTAACAGCTCATTATATTTTCCCTTGATTTCATCACTCCACTTTACTACAGATGTAACTCCTTTCTTATCTTTGACACGAGCAATGCGTAATGCATGATTGATAAGTGCAATTATCGTCTTCCCATGAGGACTGTTTAATGCATGAGTAACATAATCTGTTATATCCTTCTCTTCCTCGGCCTCTAACTTATTCAGAATCAGAAAAATCATTTCTTCTGCCTTTGGGAAATGCTCTTCGCCGTACGCCCATGTGTCATCTCTTGTTCCGTCTTGGATGAGTTGCATAGTTGCACCAATAATCCAAAAATGATTTGCTCCCCCAAGAAAATCTCCTTTTTCAACTATAAATTCATCTCTCCAAAATTCATCCCTGTTAATATACAGATGCATAAATTCAAATAATTTGCCCCAGGCAAAATCCAGCTTCTTACTCCATGCCTCCCTTGCGCCATCAAGAATTTCATAGATATAGATAAACCCAGTGTTAATAAATGGGGATAAATTATCAATAAAATTATTTGGTTGCTCAGCAGCACATTCTTTTATTAATCTTGCCAGTCCGCCTACCGTAGGACCTTCCTCCCAAAAACCCATTGACTTAAAGTCCTTAAGGTATAAAGGAAGCTCGTTTGTAGACAACATTTTCAGGATTTCTTCTTTGTTTAACGGCGACGGACCCTCGCCCCATCGAGTTGTAATCTCACCTACCGCAGCGTGCAAGCCAGCATCCCTATCGGTTTGCGACTTTAGAGATTCATATAATTCTTTAAAGTCTGGATTTTTTATAAGTGCATGATATCTTTCCTGCTTCCATTGGAGAATATATTTTTCTTCATCTTCCCCAGTCTTTTTTCGTGGCCCTTGGGCAATTAAGGTTTTCAACTTCTCTTTATTTTCATTAGAAAGGTGGCTTAACCCTTCTAAAATATGTTTTAATTCATCGCCAAAATACAGACCTTCATAAAAGAAATAGTCAGGATCACCGTCCAGAGCATTCCAGAACATATCTTCGTAATTGGCAATATTATTACCAATGATATAAAGCGCCATCTTGGGGAAAAACAAATAGTTATCATTGAAAAACCTATTGAGAATTTCTTTTGTGTCACTGATATGTTTACCTGCTCTTGCAATTAAAATACTTTTCAAGACAAATGTTAGCACATCGAGTGGATCAGTAAGGTGAGTTCTTGATTCATCATAAAAACTATAATATGTTCCCTGATCATGAAAGTTAGCATATAAATTATAAACTCGTCTCCTAAGATAGTCTGGATTAATAGATGTAATATTATTTTCTCTTAATAATTCATCAAACACATTCGATACAAATGCATTCCATTTAATATCATCTATTACTATTTCCTTCAACGAAGTACCCATGATATTTTTCTCTGATAGCACATCTTGCTCAACTTCAAGTTGTGTTTTTTCTCCGGGGTCAACAACCTTTACTAAATATTTTCCCTTATTAAATGAAAGTGATAATAGGTATGATTTTTCTCCAGCTATTAACGGAATTGCTGTATCATTTCTTTTCAGTAGTAAGCGAATTGTATAACTCAAATTATCAATGACATTGTTTGTACATTTTTCACCGATAGCTTTAGAGTATTTTTCAAATATTTCTTCAACCCAATGCGGATCTATAACAAGTTTATATTCTTCCTCTTTGTGATAGAGTTTGGCTCTCTCTTCACTTAATTTGACGGACTTAATTTGCGTAATGAACTTAACAATCCTCTCGGCTTTAGTAATATCTTCAGCGGATGGATCACCAGACAAGAATTTCGGTAATAGCTTGAGGCCTATGTCTGATCCAACAACATCTATATTAAATTTGGAATATAGCCATATCGGGATTAATTCAATAACATCAGTTGGTATTTTCTCACGCGGAATGTTTATTAATATTTTTACAAAATACCACCATGTTCGATAGTTATCTATATGTTGATCATCTGCATCTTTATGATTTGAAACTTCTTTTATGATTTGCAACAACTCATCAATATATTTTTCATTTCCAGGAAAACTTACTTGTTCCGAAACTTTTTCTAAATAAGAAAGCACGTTCCATTCAGGGATTGTGAAATATCCTTCTTGATCGGCTGGCTTGGGGCCAAGTGCATTCTTTGAATCAAAGTATCCTTGTTTTTTTAATTCAGCAAACCACTTTAGATCAACAACCTTCGTAAAAAAGTAATTTTTATAAGCAGTATCTTCCTCAAGTAATTTTAGAACTGCTTCTTCTTTAGGTGATAAACTCATCAGATTACCTCATCAATCAGCTTTATTTTGTCATAATACATTTGAGGTCGTGCTATTGGGCCAATCTGTTTTGCCCACTCGTTGATGACAGTTGATAATTGTTCGTATCCATGCTCATCTTTAGGGTATGGGATTAATTTAATCCCTAAATCAGCGTAGTATGTTTCTTGAAACTTTAATAATTGACTTTCTGTCTTGAAGACTGGGTATAGCATATAATGCTGAATAACTTCAGGAACTACTGACGCCTTATTAATCATGAATTCCAAAATTTCGTATTCTTCCAGTCCGTACCCAACAAAGAGAACAGTGTATGACTTAAAAACTTCCTCGAGCAATACTGCTGGTTTTGAATCTTTGACATAATGGTTCATGTAGTCAACAATCGTGACTACCAAGTCCGATTCATTTTCTGCACTGCCATGAAAATGAATTATAGTCCTGTTTTTTAGTTCGGAAACTAATAGATCATCTTTTGCACTCACAATACGATAATCGCGCTTTGAGTCAATTGGATCTCTTGCCTCATTTGAGCTCTCTTGTCTAGAAATAAAGTCGCGATAAGCTTTGTTTGCAGTTTTGTCTAAATATTCATCATAGTTAGTTGTTAAGTAAATCGCATTGAAAGAATATAAGTCATCATAAATTGGGTATTTTATTAATTTAATCTCATCAGCTTTTAGTATATCGCCAGTTTTGGGAGGTATAAGATTATATTCCTTGTATATTTTCAAACAAATTGATAAAAGCTTTCTTGGTTCCTCATTTTGTAAATGCGAAAACTCATAGTAGTTGATAATCTTTTTCTCAAGAAGATCTTTCAAATACTTTTCAGCAAACTCTCTCCATGATGGACATCCGATAATTCTTGATACTCCAGCACCAACAAAAATAATCAGTTTCCCTCTTGAAGAAGCATCTAAGATTTCTTTAGGAATATCCGGTATGTTTTTCATGTAATTAGTGTTCTCAATTAATTTGAAATGCCTCCTGTGAGATAATAGGGACACATCCCTCATTTCTTCAAGCACAAACAAAAAAGCCCATTCCCTTTATAAAAACAGGCTCTGATTTTAGCTCTCATTCATGTCCCCTTCTTAACCGGTGACAATTTGTTACTGGTTGATTTCTTTTATCAGGAGTAAGCTGGAACATAAATTCTTCAGGGAACCTTCCTCTGGAGATAACGGCGACCACCCCAACTTGAGGTGCCAAATTGGAACCTCAAGTTTTCAAACTCTTTTTTATTAAGCTGAAACATGAAATCTGACTGGAAACGGCCAATATTTCTCTTAATAGCTCTCACCAACATCTTAGTTTCCACCCTGTAAAGCTCTACAATGTCCATATCTAACATAACCTTCTCGCCTCGAATTAGTAGAATTTTCTTTTCAATCTTTTTAACAGGAATCAGCGCTTTCATTTTTCCTTCTTCTTCACCCTCATATTTATTTTATCTAAATTGATCTTCCCCCGTTTTTTCGGACACTCAATTAAGTTAGGCTGCCATAGCCTCCAGCTCAAATGATACCGGTGACC
>Ga0209323_10002473_pt1 | contig 12289 bp, 21 predicted proteins | sample Rifsed19ft2_FD_184014 | JGI IMG/M metagenome (GOLD analysis project Ga0209323, IMG submission 184014) | Soil microbial communities from Rifle, Colorado, USA - sediment 19ft 2 (version 2) | ecosystem: Environmental > Terrestrial > Deep subsurface > Rock core/Sediment | place: Rifle, Colorado...
AAACACGGATAAAACCACAGATAAACACAGATTAACACCATGAATTCTGGGGACACCATACTTATTTATGAGTAAAAGTTCTTGACACTGATGATCCTGCTCGTTACAATAAGACTATAAGACTATGAAAAGATTAGTGATGATTTTATTATGGACACTGCTTTTTACCTCATCATCCTTTGCCGTAGAAGTTGCTCCAAAAATCAGCGACAGGGAGATAATAGAAGGACTGGCTGATGTTCGGGGAGATATAAAGAAACTTGAGGCTAAAGTAGAAGGTGATATAAAAGAGTTAAGGGCAGGACAGGTTGCCATTCAGCAGCAGATGAATGACCTGAGGGAGTTAATAAAGTGGATGCTTGGACTTTTCATTTCAATTGCCCTTACCGTGATGGTGATTATGGGGCGGATACTCTGGAATCAGCAAAAAAAACTAACGGAAATAGAAACCTCTCTTAAAGCCCAAAAAGAAGAAATATCATTCTTGAAAATCCTCATAGAGAAACTCCAAATCCTCATCGAAAAACTCCTCCCTCCACAAGGGGTATTATAGAATTCTTGGTTTGGGGACACCATACTTAATTCTAAAGTCAGAAATAAGTAGGGTGTCCCCAGAAAACCAGAAAACCGTTCCTGCATCGGAAGAGAGTCTGAGAAAGGCAATCGGCGAGGCGCACCGTAGGTATACATGATACATAAATTTTCTCAAGGGTTGGCTGGGGTATTTATGGCAGGGAAGATTTTCATCATATCCGCATTATAAGCGCTAATCTTAGTAGTATTTTTACAATAGATAAAGACAATATGCCTCGTCTTGCTGTTGCTGGATGGTCTCTTGGAGCATATCAAGTTATTGCGCCAAATCCACCAGCGAGCTTACAAATACAGTAACTGCCTGCTGAAAAATTTCCAAAAACAATGGACTTTTCTTGAGACATACAAAATGAGTAATAGTTCACCACGGAAGAACACGAAGAACACGAAGAAAAAAAGAGGTTAAGAAGGTGAGAAGATCAGAAGCTAAGGAGGGTTTTTTATATGAAACAATATAAGATTATTGTTGAGAAGCATTCTGACGGATATATTGCTTATCCATTAGGAATCAAAGGGGTCGTGGTTGGTCAAGGTGAGACCTATGAGGAGGCTTTAACAGATGTTAAATCTGCTATCCATGAATGTCTTTGAAAGAAAGAACAGCCTCTTGGGTATAGAGTTTGACCGCTATGTTATGGAGCATCCTGAATTTAGGGAGCGGATTCCAGATAATGCCCATGTCATTCTCCTCATAGATGGAGATGAAGAATTCAATGAATGGAGTAATCAAGTAGGGAGAAAGCAAGCAGAAGATGGACAACCAATTATCTTTATTACCATCAAGAAGCTTGGACAGATTCATTCACGGATTAAAGAATTGGAAATGGTAGCAAAGTAAGTCATTGATAAATCCCTCACTCCCCATTATTACCTGCCTGTGCCGTTGGCAGGGCAGACAGGAGACCTGTTGCTACTTCGAGCCTTAAGCTTTGAGCTTTTATTATTACTGTGGTGAAAATTTCTGGAATGATTTGTTAGGCACTCTTTTTATTAAATGGTAGCTATCCCTTGTCCCTATTTTTTGCATAAAGTCTTATATAAACGATTGAGAACATGAAATTGAGTGTAAAACCTTTTGTTTTTTATAGTTCGTACGACCAGAAATATCTTATCTTTTTTTCCTTATTTATTTTGTCAGAGGTGTGGCATTTCAATGCAAAGTCCTGATGCTTTAGGAATGAACTTGGGAGAGCCAGAGTATTTACCAGATATAATCCCCTCAAAATATATAACTGAGTAAATACCTTAACAAGCCTATAAACGGTAAGGAGAGGTAGAAGATACTCTGGCAGTCGGACTAACTCGTCGTATCTATTATAAATTTCTTTAAAATAAATCTCAGAAAGTCTCTTAAAGCCAATTCAGGATCATCAGGAATAAAACTGGATACAACCTTATCTTCGGAACCGTTGTGAAAGTGTTTTGGAAAAGTAGATATGGCTTTCCACTTTATATGCGGTGCATTATCATGCCGGTATATTTCATTGTGAGTTAAAATTCTGTTCCAGTGATAGGAGTATTTGCCTTTTACTGAATAGTAAATGTCTATGAAACTCTCATCATATAAGTAAAGGCGTAATTTCAATGCCTCTTCGGTTATGTGGGAATAGAAAATTTCACCTGATTCAATAATTGCACTGAATTCATCAATCGCTATTTTAAGAAGCTTATTGTATAGCTTTAATATCTTCGTCGAGTCGTGCAATGGCATCCTCCAGATTCTCAAGAGTAATTAAATCTTCCCATGCAGGATGTTCCGCTATCTCTCCTGTTTTTATCTTATTCTCAAACTTACTTAAATCCATGCCATTGTACCGTCTGAGAATTTCCATTTTTTCCATTATCATTCTTCGTCTTTTTTCTCTTAAAAGAGAGAGCAGTGCTAAAGTGGTGAGATCGTCAATCTTAATACCAGTATCATCGGCAATCTTCTTTATAATATTTTCTGTTAATGGCATATTTAACCTCCCGTTTTTTTTATTATATCATCTTTTCCTCTTTGATTCTCTTTTTTTAATTCAAATTTTTGAAACTGAATAGTATATCGTTTCAATGAAATAAGACCGTAGTCTTTATCTGATAAATATTTTTTTGAAATGGTCCAAAACAATGGACTTTTCTTGAGACATGCAAAATGAGTAATAGTTCACCACGGAAGAACACGAATAAACACAGCGTGGCAGAGCCGCAACCAAAGAAAACAGTAAACTAATATAACCACAGATGGACACAGATAAACACGGATAAAACCACTCTTTTTATTGTTTTGTTTTCTGTATTTTTCTGTGTAAATCTATTTGGCGATGAATGTAGTTCAAGGTTTGACAAATTAAAAAAGTTATACTATATTATATGTAAGGAATATTAAAGAGGTATAAATATGGAATACATTTTAAAGGTTTCACCTAAAGGACAGGTAACATTACCTAAAAAATTAAGAGAGAGGCTTATGATTAAGGGTTTTGTAGAGGTTGAAATAAGTGACCATGAAGGTATATTCAAAAGTCCTAAGAATATTACAGAAAAGATTGCCGGCTGCTTTAAAGAGTATACCTCCAAAAAGAAGATATCTATAGAAAAAGATATAGATAAAGCCATAGGAGCAATTGCTAATGAAGTTGCCAGAAAAGGTAATTGATGCCAATGTTATATTAAGGTTTTTTCTTGCAGATGATGAAGAAAAATTCTTAAGAACAAAGGCTTTTTTACATAAAGTAGAATTTGGAGAGGAAGATGTTTTACTCACGGAAATTGTTTTTGCTGAGGTAGTATGGGTATTAAACAAGGTTTATAATATACCCCGTAAGGAAATAGCAGAAAAGTTTTCTAAAATTATAAATTATAAAGGAATGCGGACAATTTTAAGCAAAGCTATCTTTACGGAAAGCCTTAAGTTGTATCCTTTATATTCAATAGATATACAGGATATATTTCTGGCTGTTCTTTCAAAAGCTAATGATTGCTCTGTATTGACTTTCGATAAAACTGATTTCAAAAAACTGGATATTAAATATTCAGAACCTTAAAATCATCTAAAACTGTTTCAAGTATATCTATTAATGTGTTTTCTTGAGACATACAAAATGATTACTCCCGGCACACTTCTCAGAATATTGCATACGTTGAAGCAAAAAAAACTGATTTAGCCACTGACTGACACGGACTTAAAAGATAAGGCAAAGGTAAAGGTAAAGATTTTTCTCTACCTCTACCTGTTTTATATAGTCTGTGAAAGTCTGTGGCTATTTTACCCACTTAAAATAAGAAGGAACCCAAAAAAATAGAATAGACAATGAAGTTTGAATGGAATATTACTAATATACAAGGAATTTAATTGAAAATTAAAAAATTCCAAATGAAGAAATATACTGTGCTATAATCATATCATGAAAAATATTAACTTAGAAATACCTGAAGACATCTTATACCACGCCAAAATAAAAGGCAATAGACGAGATGAACTTAAAAAAGAACTTGCTGTGCATCTTTATGAAGAAAAAATCCTATCACTTGGCAATGCTATTAAACTATCGGGATTAGGCTTTATGGAGTTCCACTATCTTCTTGGAAAACGAAAGATACCAAGACATTATGATATTTCAGACCTTGAAAAAGATATCGAAAACATTGAGAATCTTTCCTGATGAATGTAATCGTTAATGCCACACCCCTGATAAATTTCGCCTCAATAAGCAGACTTGATATACTAATGTCATACTGGATGAAAAAGAGGCAAGGGATTTTGCCGAATATTACGGACTAAACTTTACAGGGACAGTTGGTTGTCTTTTAAGGGCAAAGCAAAAATGGATAATTAAAAATCTAAAACCCGTGCTGGATGATATTATGATAAAAGGCAATTTCTGGTTATCTGATGATGTTTATAATAAAGTGATCAATTTGGCAAAAGAGAATTAAAGTGCAATTAAGAGGATTATTGGGATTTCAATAGTAAGACTTATTCCAGCGATTCATACTCCCGTTAGGTTTGTTACTTCCTTCAAGTAATCGTCAACGGTAATAGCGGTTAGTCCTGCGGACAAAGGTAGAGTTCGGTCGCTCATGGTGACAAGAAGTCCTTTCTGAATCTCTATACTGCTGAACAGCTTCCTGAACCGTGCAATATTAGCGCCCATACCCGGCGATGGTGTCTTACTGATTTTGAACTCAATTGGTATTACAGTTCTGGCTGAAATCTCAATAAGAAGATCTACTTCAAGATCATTGCTCGTTCTAAGGTAATAGAGCTGCGGCAGTTGGCCGTGATTGAAAAAAACCTTTATGGTCTCCTGCATGCAGTAGTTTTCAAAGAGCGCCCCAGCCATCGGCCCCTGGAGAAGATGAGCCTTGTCCCGAATGCCTGTTAGATAACAGATGATACCGATGTCAGTAAAATAGATTTTCGGTGATTTGGTTATTCGTTTGCCCAGATTATTATAATAAGGAGGCAGGAGATAAATCATCCTGCTTGCCTCCAGCAGCGATAGCCAGTTCTTTATCGTGGGCACGCTCACGCCGAGGTCTTTCGCAAATTCGGAGAGGTTCAGGAGTTGTGTACACCTGCCCGCGAGAAGCTGCATGAATCTCTGAAAGTCCCTCAAGTTGCCGATATTATAAATGCTTCGTATGTCCCGTTCAAGATACGTACGGATATAGGAACCATACCAGGTATGGACATCAATTTTGTCGTCCACGACAAGCTCGGGATAGGAGCCGGTCAGTGCCGCGTGGGTAAAGGCATCAAGGACAGATTCCTTTCCAAGACGTTTTTTCTTTTCAGCAAGGGAGAATGGCAGAAGGTCTAAGAGTGCGACCCTGCCTGCAAGGGAATCCCCCATGTTTTTAATCATTGAAAACTGTTGCGACCCGGTAAAAACATACATACCCTTATTGTCTCGGTTTTCGTCTATGCGCATTTTAATGTAGGAGAGCAGGTGGGGAGCAAGCTGAATCTCATCAATGATAACAGGTCCGGCTATTGAATCAAGAAAAAAGCTGGGATCAGACGTCGCTCGTTCCCTGGTCAAGGGGTCATCGAGGGTGATGTATTGATGGGACTTGAGGGTATTAATAAGCAGCGTGGATTTGCCTGACTGCCTCGGCCCTGATATGGCAAGACTCGGGAATGACCGCACCAACTTATGAATCATCGGTTCTATCTGGCGATGAATGTAGTTCATGTATACAGCATATCCAATAAATGTATATAATGCAATATTAATTTATCATTTTAAAATTGCATTATTGGATTTGTGGAGACAACAGTGTAGGCGGTGCTGCTTGATTTTTCATGGCAAGGAGAAAAATATTGTTCACCACAGATATTCACGGAAAAACACGGAACAAAACAGAAAGATTAAGGAGAACTCATTAGAAGATTTGACAACAATAAATTATTAATCTAATCTATATTAGTCTAAAATGAATTAGACTAAATAGGCAGAACTTAAAAAGGAGGAGGTGTTATAAGTATGACCAGCAGTGTAGTTTTAACGGAAAAACTTCAGAAAGAGCTTATCAATATCACAAAGAAAGAAAGTCCCGCAGAAGCCATAAAAGAGCTATTAAAAAGAGAGTTGATTAGAAAGAAAAACAAATATCTCTACATGATCAGAGACTTTGAGGGAAGGTATAATATGAAATTTGAAGACCTTGAAGGACTCTACAAAGAAAGAAAAAATGACAAGGAGATAGAAAAGACCTATTTTGACTGGGATATGGCAATTACTGTTCTTGAGGATATAGAGAAAGAGCTTAAAGGAATTGAATGAAAGAGTCTATTGAAAATATCCTCTATAAATTAGAAAGAATCTTACGGCTGGATTTTGTCATAAATGTTCGTATTATTGAGGCGACAAAGTCGGTTTTAAAGGCAAGGGTTTATTTTTCAGAAGACCTATACATACAGATATATGAAAAACATCAAAAAACCAAAGAAAAGCTATATCCTAATATTTAATGAGAAAAGAATTTTCGGAAAAGACTTTGTTTTCGGCAAATGGCATCGTCACCCCTTTGAAAATCCTGATGCGCATGATGAGTCAAAAATCGCTCAACAGGCTGTTACTATTGATGAGTTTATAGAAGAGTCCTTTTACATAGCTTCTGAGAAACTTGAAATTATATAAATGGGTAAAATCAATGCTGCACTAATAGAAACAATGTGGTATTTTGCTCATTTCTCAACTACCTCATAAGACACCTTTGTATGGTAGAAGGACAGGTCAATTTTTAATAAAGCAACTCATGAAACAAGTTCAGGACACTAATCCAGGATACACATCTATCTGGAATATACTGAGGTATATTTTCTTGAGACATGCAAAATGGGTAATAGTTTACCACGGAAGGACACAGGGCACGAAGGAAAAAAGAGGTTAAGAAGGTGAGAAGTTCAGAGGTTTTGAATTTTCATCTTCCCTGAAAAATTTGCCCCCGCATTAATGCTGGGAAAGTAGTAATCAGGGGAGCATTCATGGACAGGATTAAGGGGGGACTGCCATTTTTATTACATAAAATTTCTTGACACTGATAATCTTCTCACATTATAATAACCCTATGAAAAGGTTAATGTCCATTTTGTTATTGATGCTCCTGTTTACATCATCCGCATTTGCCGTTGATGTTGCCCCAAGAATCAGCGACAGGGAGATTATTGAAAAACTATCTGCACTTGATGCAAAGATTGATAGAGAAATAGCTAATGTTCGTGGCGATATTAAAGAATTAAAGGCTGGACAGGAAGCATTACAACAGCAGATTGCCGATACAAACAGAAGAATTGATGACCTCAAAGAATCAAATAACATAAGATTTGATGATATCAACAAACGATTAGATACTCTCCAATGGATGCTTGGACTTTTCATTACAGTTGCCCTTTCGCTGATGGCAATTATAGGGCGTATACTCTGGATTCATCAGAAGAAGTTGACACAGATAGAAACCTCCCTTGAGGCACAGAAAGAGGAAATCTCATTCTTAAAAATCCTCATAGAGAAACTACAGACCCTCATAGAAAAACTTCTCCCTCCAAGGGGTGTGTTGTAGCAGAAGTGTCCCCTCTCACATTATTTTGACTGAAATTCTCACATTAAATTGGCTATCCATTTATTAAAAACAATGAGATAAAATTAAAATGGGACAGCGACCATTTAAACTCCCCCCGTGTGAACTCTTGGAGGCGAAACTACATAAGTCCATACGCATAGCACGTGAACAGATTGCAGTTCGTAAGATTGCAGATAAGGACAGGAAAAAGTGAAATGTATAGAGTGCAATATTAATTTATCATTTTAAAATTGCATTATGTGATTTGTGGAGACAACAGGTCTTAAAATATGACTTTTAGAAAACTGCTTGCAACGGCAGATAATAAAGTGCTTGAGGTTTAACACTCAAATCTTCACCTTTTATAGACTTTAATCTGCTATAATTTGTTTAAATTAACTGAAAGGGGGTTGAACGCGATGGCAATAGCCAAATACCGCAAGGCAGTTGAAAAAATAATTATACCATTTAGTAAATGGAAGGATGTTAGAGCTAATGGAGGTGTAAACTATGTGGCGGGATCCAATTGTTCAAGATGTCCGTAAGGCAGGTGAAGAACTTGTAAAACAAGCCAATTATAACCTGCACACTTTCTTCCAAAACTTGGGGAATAATGAAAAGAAGCAAAAAAGGAATTCCGAAAATCTCTTTTAGGGTTTTATTCTCCGACGCTCTGCGTCGGGGAGTCTGTGGTTAAAAGTTTTTCTTTTTTGTTCTTATTGAATGAATATTTTTTTCATTCCGCCTGTGATCGTTTCAAATGGCACGACCTCAACCTTTTTGTGAAGTGAATATCTCTTCTCCCCTGGATAAATGACAGTAATACGCTCCAGTTTGAGATCCTCCAGTGCGATTCGTATGGATGGTGTCATGGCAGGCGCATCGGCGCGCTTGCATTCTACGCCATACATTCGTCCACCCTTTGTGAAGACCATGTCAATCTCTGCGCCGTTATGCGTCGCCCAAAAATATATGTCATCCGGATCAACAGATCGGATAACCTCCTCGATCACAAACCCTTCCCATGAGGCACCGCATCGAGGATGCTTTAAGGTTTCCGACTCGTTCTTTAAACCTAATAAAGCATGGAGTACACCTGTATCACGAATATAAACTTTTGGAGCTTTGACCTGGCGCTTTTTAATGTTTGCATGCCACGGCTGAAGTTGTCGAACCATGAATACACCAGTCAAAATATCCAAATAACGTCGAACAGTATGCTCGCTAACGCCTAACGAACTTGCGGGAGGCACGGCATTCCATATTTGACCATGGCTGTGAGCGAGCATGGTCCAAAACCGATGCAAAGACACTGTGGGGATATTGATGCCCTGCTGACGCAAATCACGTTCAAGGAACATCTGAATAAAGCTCTTTCTCCAAATAAAACTATCAACGTCACTCTTAGCAAGGAATGATAATGGGAATCCGCCCCGCAGCCAAAGACGGGAATAATTCTTCAACCCGATTTCAGTAAGCCCAAAACCACCCATCACGATCATCTCGAGACGTCCGGCAAGGGATTCTGAAGACTGTTGTAACAAATCAGGCGATGCACTTCCTAAAATAAGAAATTTGGCAGGTAGAGGTTTGCGGTCCAAAAGAACACGCAAAACGGGAAAAAGGTCCGGACGCCTTTGAACCTCGTCAATGACCACAAGCCCTTTTAACGAAGCGAATGCGGTCTTAGGGTCGCCCAGGCGGATCATACTTTCCGGATCTTCCAAATCGAAATAATTAAGAGAAGCACTATCAACCAGTTCCCGGGCTAAGGTAGTTTTACCGCACTGACGAGGGCCAAGCAAAGCTACTGCCCGACTCCTTTTAAGTGCCGCCTGAATATATTCTTTGATTTCCGTTCTTTGAATCATGTTTAAAGTATACCATGAAAATCGGATATGTCAATTCAATTTTTCATGGTAATCTCAACAGCAATGATTAGTAATAGTTCACCACGAAGAACACGAATAAACACAGATAGAATAAAAGGGTTTATTAAGTCCGTATCCATCTGTGATAAATCTGTGGTAGTTTTTATAATTTCTTTTACAGGTCAGTGGAGAAAGAGTTTCTTGTCGGGATAATTTACTCCGTGAAAAGCAAATTCCTGTCTATTATAATGACCATTTTGTCAGTGACCTGGCATGTAGAAGACCGTGTTAGGGACAAAGAAGTTACTTGCGTCCGAGGGTGCTATAGCCTATAATCCAAACAGGAGGTGATAATATGATAGCCACGAAAGAAAAGGTGATGCAAATGATCCAACAGCTGCCGGACGACATAACCGTCGATGATATTTTTTCTGAACTCTACTTCAAGCTCCAGGTGGACTCGGGTCTTAGGGAACTGGATGAGGGCAAAGGTATTCCACATCAAAAGGTCAAGGAGCGCATGTCTAAATGGATTTCCCAATAAGGTGGGCACCAAGAGCAGCGTCCCATCTTGAGCAAATCTGCGAATATATTTCACGGGACTCCGAAACTTACGCACGCATATTTGTAGAGAAAGTGCTATCAATGGTCGAAGATATAGCATCATTTCCCAAGATAGGCCGGGTAGTTCCTGAGTATAATGATCCAAACTTGCGTGAACGAATCTATGGCAATTATCGCATGAGGATAAATAAGCGGAGGGAATTAATATGACCAACTCAAAGTCTGAGGTGATTTATAAAGAGATTTCACAACTTACGAATAATGAAAAGATGATTCTTCTCTCTAAATTGATGTTGGAAATTTCCACATATATTGAGAGGGATCAAAGGCTTAATATTTATGATATAAAAGGAGTAGGAAAAGAAGTCTGGGATGGGATTGATGCCCAGGAATATGTTAATAAGGAAAGGGCATCATGGGGATAAGGCAAGCAATCGAGGGGCATAGAAGGATAATGTTTGATACTGCTCCAATCGTGTATTTCATCGAGGAGCATAAGGAGTTTGGGAAGATTGCAGATGAGATATTTAAGGTGATAAAAGATGATTCCGAGTATCGTCCCTTTTCATCGGTAATTACACTCATAGAAGTTCTTACGCAGCCTCTGAGGAAATCAAAAATGGAGGTAGTTGAAAAGTATCGACAATTTCTTCTGAATTCAAGTAATTTTATCACTTATTCTATAGACCCGATAATTGCAGAAAAGTCAGCAGAAATGAGATTAAGAGCACAATATGGGATAAAAACGCCCGATGCTATACAACTTGCAGGAATAGAAAATGATGGGACCCTTTTTGTAACCAATGATAGGGACTTGAAGAAAATTAAGGAAATAGAGGTGATAGTGTTGGAAGAATATCTATAGATTCAAATAACAAATCCATTAAACTCAATATTTCCATGAGAGTCTTTTAAACAATGGTAATTGGTGGCGATACAGAATCATTAATCTATTATGAGAAGAATTCGAAAAGGGACTTCTTAAACTCCTTCCTAATCCAGCAATTCTCGGTGAAGATAAAAGTGATGTTAAAGAAGTAAAGGGAATAAAATTTTTGTTAAGAATGATGAAATGGTCCAAAACAATGGACTTTTCTTGAGACATACAAAATGAGTAATAGTTTACCACGGAAAGACACGAAGGGCACGAAGAAAAAAAGACTGCCATTTTCCAGTTGACACTGCCATCCGATTTAAATTAGACTTTAACCATGAAGAAGTTCTTTATCCTTTTATTCTTTTCTATTGCCCTTTTATCTTATTCTGCTGCCTTTGCAGTAGAAGTCGCCCCTCGTATATCCGATAGGGAGATTATCGAGGGATTGGCAGATATTAGAGGGGATATCAAAAAACTGGAAGTTGAGGTTAAAGGAGATATCAAGAAACTGGAAGTTGAGGTTAAAGGAGATATTAAGGAATTAAGGGCGGAGATAAATGCAGTGAGGGCGGAGATAAAGGCAGTAGATAAAAGATTTGATGCGGTAGACAAAAGATTTGATGATATGAATAGCCGTTTTGATGACCTTCGTTGGATGTTTAGCATATTTATTACCATTTCTATTGTAATCCTCGGTTTTGTCCTTCGTATGCAATGGCAGATGCATAAAAAACAAACTCAGGTGGAAACAATCCTCGAGACACAGAAAGATGAGCTTGCCTTCTTAAAGCGCCTCATAGAAAAATTCCTACCTCCAAAAGGGACATTATAACTTTGAAAAATTGGAAAAATTGTGGTCAGGTCTATTTTCTTAATATAAGGTTCTCAAGCATTGTTATATAGTACAAAATAGTCTCTTTCTCAAAATGAGTGGGTATTTGTATAAACCACGAAGCACACGAAGAAAAAAAGAGGTTAAGAAGGTAAGAAGATAAGAGGTTTTGTGGTAGTTTTTATAATTTCTTTTACAGGTCAGTGGAGGATGAACTTCTTGTCGGGATATAGAATGGCAGGCGAAGATTTGACAACAATAAATTATTAATCTAATTTGTATTAGATCTGAATGGAATTTATAAATAGAGAAGCAGATAAAAAGAGAGTTGATAAGAAAGAAAAAATGACAAGGAGATAGAAAAGACATATTTTGACTGGGATATGGCAATTACTGTTCTTGAGGATATCTGGATATTAAATATTCAGAACCTTAAAATCATCGAAAACTGCTGCGACTTAAAATTGCATTATGGGAGGCGATGGACATGAAAGGTATCAT
>Ga0209323_10002475_pt1 | contig 12284 bp, 13 predicted proteins | sample Rifsed19ft2_FD_184014 | JGI IMG/M metagenome (GOLD analysis project Ga0209323, IMG submission 184014) | Soil microbial communities from Rifle, Colorado, USA - sediment 19ft 2 (version 2) | ecosystem: Environmental > Terrestrial > Deep subsurface > Rock core/Sediment | place: Rifle, Colorado...
GACTTTTGCGCACCCTGCAGAATATCATTTCGCCAAGACCGATATTCTTGCGATTATTAATGAAACATTGCTTCTCTTAGAGCAGGATGAACGGTTTAATGAAAAAATCAAAATAATAAAGGTCTATGAAAATAATATCCCAAAAGTTTATTTGGATCAGAATTGGATCAGAAAGGTCTTTTGGAATTTGTTGGTAAATTCTATTGATGCCATGCCGCGTGGCGGAAAAATTTACATTCATGTAAGAAGACCGAATGTGCCGAATAATGAAGAGATAGAAATCGCAGTCGCAGATACGGGGAAAGGAATTCCACCGGAAATTATGAAAAAGATTTTCGAGCCCTTTTTCACCACGAAAAAAACAAAGGGGACGGGATTGGGTCTATCCATTGTGCATCGTATTGTGGACAATCATGGCGGTACCATAGACGTAAAGAGCGAGCGCAATAAAGGGACGGCATTTACAATCCGATTACCGATAAAAAACAAACAAGTTAAAACCGCGTTAGTATGAGGTCCTCAAGGAATTATGTTTAATATTCTGGTTGTTGAAGATCAAAAAAATATGCGGGAATCCCTGGTAATTGCCTTTAAGAGGGCTGGCTATCATGTTGAAAGCGCAGAGAACGGGGAAATGGCCGTGAAACTACAAAAAGATCGTTTCTTCGATTTGGTTGTTGTAGACCTTAAGATGGAAGCGATGGATGGCCTGGAAGTGCTATCGCGGATTAAGCATATTAATCCTTCCTCTGAAGTTATAGTCATGACCGCATTTGGCACAATCGACAGCGCCATTCAGGCAATGAGAAAAGGCGCCTATGATTACGTTACCAAACCTTTTCAGTTACCCGATGTCCTCTCAGTAATTGAACGGGCGTTAGAGAAGAAACGGTTGTCTGGTAAGGCTAACGACCTCCAAAAAGAGATTAAAGAAAAGTACAAGTTTGAAGGTGTTATTGGCAATTCTCCTGTGATGATGCGGGTCTTGAACATTCTCATGGAATTGACAAACAGTGAAAGTATAGTTCTGATTACGGGAGAGAGCGGGACGGGAAAGGAATTGGTTGCGCGCGCCATCCATGATAATAGCCGCAGGAGTGATAAGCCGTTTGTTGTGATGAATTGTGGTGCGTTACCCGAAAATTTGCAGGAGAGCGAATTGTTTGGACACGTTATGGGTTCGTTTACGGGGGCGGTGAAAGATAAAAAAGGTATCTTTTTAGAAGCACAGGGAGGCACCTTATTTTTGGATGAGATCGGCGAGGTTTCGCTTTCGAGCCAGGTTAAACTGCTCCGGTTTTTGCAGAACGGCGAGATACGAAGGGTTGGAGACAATAAACCGATTAATCTCGACGTCAGGGTAATTGTAGCGACAAACAAAGACCTTGATGTGGCCACGAAAAATGGAACGTTTAGAAAAGACTTGTTTTATCGGATTAATGTTATCAGGATTCACCTGCCGCCTCTGATGGAAAGAAAAGAGGATATTCCTGTTTTAACCAACTATTTTGTGAATGTATACTCGAACAAGCTTGGAAAGAAACCACCGGAGATATCAGGCGATGCATCGTCGTTACTCCAGAACTATCCATGGCCGGGAAATGTCAGGGAATTGGAAAATGTAATCGAGAGAGCAGTTACTCTGGTCAGGGGTGAGAAGATTACCGCTGCCGACCTGTCGTTACAGAGCCCACTGCCAGCAGATATTATGGATATTATGTCAGAAACAGGGGGGATTAGGGCTGCCCTGGCCCAGCAGGAGAAAAAGACGATTATCGAATCCCTGCGAAAGTATGCGGGGAATCGCAAGCAAGCCGCAAGCAATCTGGGAATTTCTACCACAACCTTGTGGCGAAAGATGAAGGAATACCAAATCATACCCAAAACGAGTTATAACACGGAAAATACATAAAGATTTCATGCCATGAAGATCGTTGATAAATATTTTCGAAGGATAAATCGACTGAGAATATCGGTAACCGAACTCTGTAATCTTCGGTGTATTTATTGCAGACCGGAGAATGGACTGGATCTCTCGGAACATAAGGATATTCTCACGTACGAGGAGATTGCTACCGTTGTGCGGCATGCGGTTAAGTTGGGAATTAAAAGTTTTCGCCTGACAGGAGGAGAACCCCTTGTTCGAAGAGGTATCGAAAACCTGTTGTGCATGCTGGGAAAAATCCAGGGTATAGAAGACCTTGCAATAACGACGAACGGTATCTACCTGAAAAACTACGCAAAGCTGCTGAAAGAAACCGGGTTGTTCAGATTAAACATAAGCCTCGATAGTTTGGAAGAGTCAAAGTTTGAAAGGATCACAAGAGGCGGGAGGTTACGAGACGTCCTGGATGGGATCGAAGAAGTCCTTACATTGGGATTTAAAAATACGAAGATCAATGTGGTTGCCATGAAGGGGATTAATGACGATGAATTTGAAGAGTTTGCAAGACTTACCCTGGAACGAGACCTCGAGGTGCGTTTTATTGAGTATATGGCGATGAACAAGGAAAGCCTCTCCTCTGAGGATAAATTTATTCCTATGTCTGATATTATCGATATCATCGAGAGAAATAACGAACTCATAGCGCTCCTTCCTCCAATGCTCGGTAGCGGTGCTGCAAAGAACTATAAGATCAAAGGAGCCGTGGGGACGTTGGGATTTGTGTCTGCTGTGAGCCAACCCTTTTGCGGCACCTGTAATCGGCTCCGCTTAACCTCCGACGGGAAATTGCGTTCCTGCCTGTTGTCAGGGGGTGAAGTAGATTTGAAGGCTATTCTCAGAAATAATCCTACCGAGGAAATACTTACCGATGCATTTATCCGTGCGGCAAATCTGAAACCTTCTGTACACCCTGGGAAAGGGCATGTCGTGATGCACCAGGTTGGGGGATAAACAAAAGTGAGAGACAGATATTAAACACATGACACAGCTAACTCATTTTGACAAACAGGGTGCATCCCGCATGGTGGATGTCAGTAATAAAGAAATTACCGATAGGGTTGCCGTTGCCCATGCAAAGATTACGATGAAGCCGGAGACCTTCCGTCTCATTATGGACAAAAAGATACAGAAAGGGGATGTTTTTGAGGTGGCAAGAGTGGCTGGCATTATGGCGGCAAAGCAGACATCCAGCCTTATTCCTATGTGCCATCCGCTCAATTTAACGAGTGTGAAGATTGATTATACAAACAATTCTTCGGATACCATTGACATATTTTCAGAGGTTAGGGTTACCGGAAAAACAGGGGTGGAAATGGAGGCGATTACCGCTGCGGCTGTCTGTGCAATTACGATATACGATATGTGCAAATCCGTAGATAAAGGAATGGTGATAAGTGATATCCATCTGGTAAAAAAATTGGGTGGGAAGAGTGGGTCGTTTGTTTTTGGTGAGAATATGAAGAATTGTAGTTGATATTAAATTTTAGGTATTTTCCCATACTCGTGCAGAGGGAAAAGGAGTAAACATGACAAATCTTTTATCAAGGGCATTTAAAAACAGAGGGGCAGGGTCAAATCTTCCTATTTCAATTATAAATCCAAGAGGCAATTTGAATAATGAAGGTTTGACCCTGCCACGGCCACTTTTCAAAAGACAATTGAATCTTTTGGTGGTTCTTATGGAAGCTATGGTGGCGAAAATTATGTAAACAAGGTTCAAGAAGAAATTGACGCAATAGTACCAAGAGATAAATCAGCCTATGACATCATTGCTTTTAGTCCAACAGAATTTTTAAAAGCTCAACTGAAATATTTCAAAACCCCTGAAGATACTGCAAAGGCGATAAGCAATCCTAAATATGATGGACTAATAAAGATTGTCCCATCCGACCGGTTAGAAGCTGTCAAAGAAGGTGCATATCAACTGTACTTAAAAAATCTCCAGACAAGACCTGAAATGGCAAATCAATATCTGCATCATTATCAAGCAGCAACGGATAGACTGAGCTTAGGAAATGCTCATAGTACGCCCCTTTCTGAGAAGGATGCCCTTGCTATTGCTAAAGAAATTTGTTAACGAGGGTAAAATAAATAAAAAATCCCTTAAAAAAGCAGGTTTAGTTACCCTAAGCGGAACCGCAGAAGGCGCTCTCAGAGGAGGAATTTCTGCTGCATTAACAGTAACATGTAAAGCTGGTTTTTTTAGGTGAAGCATTTAAAAATATTGACCCTACAGTAATTGGCGCAGCTACAGTAATCGCCATGAATACCATCCACAATGCAATAGGATTGCATCAGGGTAAATTAACTCCTGAACAATTCGCAGAAACTTGTATCCGTGATATTTTTGTAATAAGCTGTGGGGTTCTTGGGGCAAGCACATTCCAAACGATTATACCCGTACCTCTTCTTGGCGCACTTATTGGTAACTTTATAGGGATCACCTGTGCCGTGTTAATTTTTGAAGGAAACAAATCCATTTTCTTGTCCTTCTTTATTGAATCTGGTATCTCTTTTTTTAATATCGTAAAACAAGATTACATTGTCCCACGGGAAATCCTTGAAAGATGTGGATTTGATTTAATTCAGATTGATAAGATTGAACTTGATACAAATGACACAACTAACCCATTTTAACGAACAAGGCGCATCCAGGATGGTGGATATCCGCAATAAAGAGGTTACCGAGAGGACTGCCATCGCCCACGCAAAGATTACGATGAAGCCAGAGGCCTTCCGTCTTATCGTGGATAAAAAGATACAGAAAGGAGATGTTTTTGAGGTGGCAAGAGTGGCTGGCATTATGGCGGCAAAGCAGACATCCAGCCTTATTCCGATGTGCCATCCGCTCAATTTAACAAGTATAAAGATTGATTATACGAATAATTCTGTCGATACCATTGATGTGTTTTCAGAGGTTCGGGTTACCGGAAAAACGGGGGTGGAAATAGAGGCTATTACCGCTGCGTCTGTCTGTGCAATTACGATATACGATATGTGCAAATCCACAGATAAGGGGATGGTGATAAGCGATATCCATCTCGTGAAAAAATCCGGCGGAAAAAGTGGGGTGTTTGTTTTTGGTGAGAATTCAACTTAAACACCCTTTAAAATTCTTTGCGCTAATTCGTTAGGCAGGGCGGCATCTACTATTTTTTTTGACGCCGCTTCGGTATTGTAAGGCACACGCCTCAGTTCGATATGTGTTGAAGCAGAATCGTATACCACATAACACGCATGGGGATTTCCGTCCCTCGGCTGGCCCACCGAACCTACATTGATATAATACTTCCATTCTTTTTTGAAATCGATATCGAAAGATTCCGCTTTATTTGTCGATTCTTTTTCGATAAGCATAAGCCGCATATCATAACTATCTGCTGGAATCAGAACGGAGGCGTTTACGGTTCTTGTTTCCTTTGTGTAAATATAAGCCGCCGGCCGATGCGTATGTCCTCCAAAGGTTACTTTTGACCTCAGGGTGGCATACTTCAGTACACTTGCATTCCTTACATATTCATACCCTCGTGGATACGAGGGTGTACTGTGTACGATTTCGAGTCCTTCTTTGCTAAATTTCATTCTGAGAGGAAGTCTTAGCAAGAATTTTATGTTTTCTTTCGTGAGTACCCCCTTTGTCCAGTCTACCGCAGTCTTTGCTATGGGGTTCATCTCGCTGGTAAGGGATGGTTCACCTGATGCCTCTTTATCATGATTTCCTCCAATGGCAATACCTTTCTTTTCCAATAACAGAGTGGCATTCAGCAAGGTATCCCTTTGTGAGGAATCAAAATATGGTTGAGCTATGATCCTCTTGATGTTTTCTAAAGCTATTTTCTTTCCGCCATAAATTAAATAACGGATAACCTCACAGCATTCATTTGGTGATGCGCCATAGCCAACAATATCGCCAGCTATTAAAAGGTTGTCAATGGGATTTTCCTTTTCGGCAATTTCTTTAATTACAGCGAGTAAGGCATCCACATTGCCATGTATATCTGACAGGATAATGTATTTCATGGGTTTTCTGTAAGCATATAAGAATGCGTAATAGTTCAGCTACCTTAGACAGGACGAACAGGATTAAAAATAAGTTAAAAAGCAATCCTGTTTTATCCTGTATATCCTGTCAGGAATTAATTTAATTTAATGAGTTCAGATGCTGCTCAACGCTTTTTTTAATTCTTCCGCAGAAGGGATTCTGTTAGATACGTTTACCTCTAATAGTCCCTTTATGATTTCTTCCAATTTCTGGGGTATATGATTGTTTATTTGACCGGGTAAGACTTTTTCTGTCTGCCATAATTTCTTTGTTACTATTTGATAGAGAATTAAACCAGCAGAATAAAGATCCGTCCTGCCATCGAGCCGAATAGTAGAAGAAATAGCCTCGTAATGAACCTTTCTCGGTAAGTCCTTGAGATAGGCTAGCATCTGCAGTTGTTCCGGTGAGGCATATTCCTTGCTAATTCCTTTAATAATTCCTCCGCGTTTGATGGCTAGTTCAAAATCGATAAGGTGTACAAATTCTGCATTTTGATTAAGAATCAAGTGCCCGGGTTTTAAATCACAATGGACGTAGTTTTTGCCGTGAAGGTATTGTAGCGGATCACAAATGCTAATAAACAATTTGACAGATTCCTCAATGGTTTCGTTGTCTTCAACATCCTTTTCTGCAAAATAATCCACAAGATCGTACCCATTGACGTGTTGCAGTACAATAAAATTTTGTTTGATTAAGAATTTTTCATCCCTGAATAACTCTCCCTGTCCAAAATCGTAGGCAATCGGTATCTGGGCGTGATTGAGTTCCTTTAATAGGTAATATTCTTCTGAAAAATCAAAGTCGGGTGAGTATTTTATGCCCTTTTCTGGTGTATTGATTAGGACTGCGTAATTAGACTTGTGCAGATTTGCCTGACATTTAAAATCATTAAAATTATATTTATTGATTCTATACATGATAAATTTATTTACATTTGTCATGCGCATTTTTTGCAAGCAGTTCGGTAAGATCGAGAATCTCATCACTCAGTTTTACTTCTGATGTGTCAATTGGTTCGGGTTTGTAGTTCATGGATTTTTACTCCTTATGATAGTTTTTATTAATTCCGTAGCGCTAAAATGATGGATTTATGGGGGGATTTTAGCCTTTTCAATTTTATAGTCAAGCGAAATAATGAAGGTTTCTTTATGCGGTAAATCCGGATACAGTCGGTATAAGGCATCTTTGATATAAAAGGGGCAAGGTTAAGGAAGGCGTTAAAGAAGGTAGAAACCAGGACAAATAATTTCAGAAGGAAACTGAAGTGATAAACAAAGGGGTAAACAAAGGGGTCAGACCTTGAAAATAGAATATAAAATCTGATCGGTCTCTTGTTTAAATCTTCTTTGTGTTTTCATTTGTTCGCTTATCCGCAGGGCGGCTTTTGTTACCGCACTTAAACTTACACCAAATACTTCCCCAATCCTCTTATTATCTAATCCACTGTGTTCCTTTAAAATGTACATACATACATCTCTGGCACTTTGCGGTACCCGTCTTTTCCTCTGTAATAACTGACTTTGTTCTACTTCAAAATACCTTGCTACTTCATCCAATACCTTTTCTACAATCCCGTTATCTCCTACCATCGTTTTCTGTGGCAATTCTGCATCCCTTGCAGAGAGTCGATTGATAAACTTTTTTTGTACCCAACTGATAAACTCTTCGCTTCCCAAGATAAGCCCATATTTGATCTCATCCAGAAATTTCTTTTCCTGACCGGATTTTTCTCTTATTAATTTCCTATATTCAACCCTCGATTCCTTTTCGTCTCTACTCAATCCCTTTAAAATCTCCTCACAGGATACCCAATGATGGATTTTCTTTGTCTTAACATAATCATGGTAGCTGCTCCATTTGTACTCCTCTAATTCCTTTACCATGCCTGCACGGACAGGATTTAAATGGATATAGAAACTTAATCCTCTCCAGTAAGAATCCTCTCCTACCAGGATACTTTTATATCGTCCCTGGAAAAGATGTCCGCTCCTTTTGTATTTCCGATTAAAATATACGCTGTACGATGTTTGTAACCATTGCATTGCCCTGGAAAGATTTGCCTCTTTTGTGCGCAAAAACAGATGATAATGATTTCCCATGAGGACAAAGGCAAATATCTCTAACTGAAACTTTTCAGAGGTTTTTTCGAGATACTCTAAAAATTTATGATAGTCTTCCTCGGCATAAAATACCTCTCCCTGAGCAACTCCTCGTGACATAATATGATACATTGCATTGGTATATTGGATTCTCCAGGGTCGTGCCATAGTAGCAGACTAAAATAACGTGTTGTTGCAACCTTGTCAAGTATATTCTATAATCAAGGTCTGACCCCAGTTCCCTGCCAGTTCCCTGTGAAACGAAACCTACAACCTTCAACGAAATCAAACAGGCTGTCAATTCCATACTCGAATTCGCCGCTACCAACGCCTTATCAAAGAACGAAAAACTTGCCGATGGCTATTTTAAAATTAAATCAAAACGCCTTAAGAAAAAATGCGCCGCTTAAATTTTTAACAAAGTAATGATAGAGAAAACCCCATCTTGATTAGCTGTTGTTCGATGAATTGAGAAAGATGATCGGGGAGGCGGTAACGCCGCATCCCCGGCTCTTTTTCGGCATTTTGAGAAATGTGGCGCAAGGGAATGACAAATAAATCCTTTTCATAAACAATAAAACCGCTTAAAACTCTGAAGCGTTAGTCACCTTTGTAGCTTTCCATGTGCCTGTATCAGGGCAATCTTTCGTTTCCATGGTTCCAGACATTGAGTTGTTGCTGACGGTACCTGTATATACCGGTTTGCAGCCACCCGGAAAATAGATGCGTATCGTTGTGCCTTTTATTCTACCTTTAAAAGGAACCGTGCCATACGCGTAGCCTTTAATCCTTTTCCCTTTTTGAGAAATCGACCATGGAGATTCCCACTCATGCCCTTCCCACAGCCCGGAAGCTGCCCAGTTGCCTGAAACATTAATTCCCTTTTTAGCACCCACATCCTTGGCTTCAGATACGTAAACCAATGCAAAAACGGCCAAGAATACCATTACACCTGATTTTACCCTGTTTATCATAACCTTTCTCCTTTTCAAAGAGGTGCTTCACTAAAACTTTGACTATGCCGCAAAAGGCTGCCAAATAGCATTCAGTCAAACGATCAAAGTTTCTCGATGAGATGATAGATGATAAGAAATTGCTTTTTTCCACCGGAAAGCCATTATCGCAAAAAAGAAGACGATTTCAAGTTTTTTTAATTTTTTCAGCAAAATTAAAAAGAAAAGATATAGATAATTCCAGAGTTAAATTACCTGATTTTTATTCTGGCGTAGCCCTGATGCTCGCCAAATTTGTCAGACCAGACGATGCCTACCTCCCAGGTATCTCCCTTTTGCATGATTTTAAGCAAGGCGCTCAGTTCTTCAATATCATTGATCCGATATTGACCAACATACACAAGGACATGGCCCTCTTTAATGCCAACCTCGGCGGCTGGACTGTTTCTTTGTACCCCGGAAATCAATACGCCACTTTTTACCCACCACAAATTTAATTGTTTTGCAAGCTGTGGTGTTAAATCTTGCACAAACAGTCCAAGCTTTTCCAGGGCAAGCTTTTCTACGGAAGCGAGCGGCGCTTTTTCAAGTTTAACCTCTACCTTAAGTTCACGTCCACCACGATTAATGGTTATATACAGTTTATCTCCTGCATTTTTTTTGAGTATACATTTTTCGAAATCCAGGATATCCTGTATCTCTTTGGTATCTATTCTTGTGATATAATCTCCGATTTTAATCTGTGCTTTGTCGGCAGGGCTGCCGGATTCAATAGATGAAACTATAATCCCCTTTAAAACGTCATCTCGTTCTTCGACCTGTGCGCCAAACCATAGCTTGTTGAGTTCCCTAAAATTGAATAGTTTGACAAGGGTTTGTCTTACCTTATCGACAGGAATGGCAAATCCAATCCCTTGCGCCTGATTTACGATTGCGGCGTTAATACCGATAAGCTCTCCATCTATATTAATAAGTGGCCCTCCGCTATTTCCTGGATTTATCAACGCGTCTGTTTGAATAAGACCATCATATTTGATATCCCCATATTGACTGCTAAATGTCATAGTGCGGTTCTTTGCACTTACTACACCAGTCGTAATAGAGTTTTCTAAACCAAAGGGATTTCCCAACGCTATAACGGTCTCACCAATCATGAGGTCCCTGGATGTACCCATCTTAACGTAAGGAAGAGGAGTCGGTGAGTTAATTTTTAATACGGCGAGGTCACTGATAGGATCCGAACTAATCATGGTTGCTTCAAAATCCTTACCATCCGATAGCCTCACCTTGATTTTGGAGGCGCGACTTACGACATGTTCGTTTGTGACAATGTAACCATCCTCATCAATGATAACGCCAGAACCTAATGGCCTTTCGACCATTTGCTTTTGACTCTGGCCAAAAAAATCATTGAAGAACTGATCGAATAGCTCGCTTCTGGATCCAAAGAAAGGGTCTACATGCCTCTGGGAAATAAGCCTTTCTGTACTTATATTGGCTACAGCAGGACTCGCTTTCTCTACTGCTATAACAATGGGTGTCCTGCGGTTAGAATTGGCTTCAAGAACGGGTGTTTTAAGACAGATTTGAAAAAGAAAGCAAACAAGAAAGGCAGAAAATAATGAGAAGATGTGCGATTTTTTCATTTGGGAAAATACCTTCATTTTACTTTTCCCTAAAAAGATGGGACTAAGGGATTGACAATAAATAACATGAACATGGCCATCAGGGCTAAAGCCCCGGTATGCCGTGTACCCACTAACCCCAGTCTTAAGACTGGGGTTAGTGACGGTCTTATCTGAACTTGTCCTCGTAAAAACTGGGATTGGGCTTTAGCCCTGACAGTGCCTGATCTTCCTGTCTTTAATGAAACCCGCCATGCGGTGAACTGCCTGGCGGTTTTCCATGCGGACTCGTACCCAACGGTTTTTCTTCAACAGGACTCTTTGCTGCGCCAACAGGCGCTTCGGGTACAGCAGTTTCTATAACAGCCGTAGTAAAGTCCTCTTCTTTTTTCATGAGTTTGGAAATCGATTCGATGTCAACGACGTAGATATAATCGGAGTCTTTGTTTTTTACATAATAACTGTGCGCATCTTTTTTCTTACCTACGTAAAGCACTGCATCACCGCTTTCCACACTGGCAGTAACTATGAATTGAGGCTTGTCCAAAGAAAATTGTGTCAGGTTCGTTGCTTTATATTGTTCAATGTGGCTGCCTTTTAACTCATCGAGATTACGGATAAAGTAGTCTACTTCTCTGCCTTGTGGTTCTTTTTCATAATTTTTTATCTTCCATACATTGTTTACTTTATCTAACTGGATACTTCTATCAGCATAGCCCAGAACGAGCTTTCTTACATCCGAGCGTTCAAAATGTAATATTTTGGTGGGCACAAGCTCCGCATCGAAATTTCTAATCTTGGGCCAGGAAAGTTCAAACACAAGATCGCTGTCACTCATCATGCAATAAGAATTTACTTTATCTCCTTCCTTTACATTTTTGCCAATAACTAAAGTCCTCGTTTCCACTGTTTTTCCCAAAGGTTCTTTTTCCTTCAGGAGAGGATCTGCCTTTTCTTCTTTCTGCTTATCAGCTTTTTCAGATGGTTGTTCTGCAACTTTTTCGTATGTCACAGAAACCTTGATCCTGGGTTCGTCCAACCCAAAGGCTTTAATATCCTTTGGCAACTTTGTAACATAGTTTTCTGCCTTTAAAAAGGACAAGTCCCAGATAATCTGGTTAATTACATTCGCATCAGCTATCGTTTGGACAGGCTTTGAGAGCTCCCACTGAATTTGGCCTTCCTCGTCTTTTTTATTGGTTATATCACAGACGAATGTGCGGTCTGGTTTTTCGATGACCAGTTTTTTTGCCAAATCTTTGCCAAAATCACTCACCAGTCTGTCACGGAAAGTCAGAAGTACGTTTTCTATCTTATCGTAAAACTCTGCTGTAGGAACTGTATAAACAGGCTCCTCTCCTACACGCTTTACGTAACATTTGGTATCATCAGGCAATTTGTTACCGACATAAAACTTGGCCAATTCCTTGTCTTCCTCTTTTGTAACAGAAATCTCGAAAACAGGGTCTTTTAAACCATACGTGGACAAGTCGGTTGGTTTATCAGAGACGAAATCCTCAATGTCAAGCACTTTGATTTTCTCAATGAAGTTCTTAACGGTATCCTGGTCTGCGTAAATGTTAATTGGTTTTGTAATCTTCCAATCCAGTTCTAAGG
>Ga0209323_10002478_pt1 | contig 12280 bp, 15 predicted proteins | sample Rifsed19ft2_FD_184014 | JGI IMG/M metagenome (GOLD analysis project Ga0209323, IMG submission 184014) | Soil microbial communities from Rifle, Colorado, USA - sediment 19ft 2 (version 2) | ecosystem: Environmental > Terrestrial > Deep subsurface > Rock core/Sediment | place: Rifle, Colorado...
TGTGGCCTTGATGCAGATTGCTGGAGACGAAATAAAAAACACTTCAGGTGCCATACAGGAATTACAGGGTTTAGCACGTTCAGGAGATCAGTCTGGTAAGGCAATAAGCACATTGCAGCAGTCAGGAGCAACTATACTTGCGCCACTATTTGATTCGTTAGTCAGGTCTCAGAAATTGTTAGGTCAACAGGTACTTTCCCTTATTCAGCAATATTATACGCCGGAGAAGATAATTGACATATTGGGAATTTCAGGTATTAGTAAGATTGGATTAACACAAGAAAATGTTTATCAATTTGTTGAACGGGCAATGGAAGCTAAATATGATGTAGTGGTAGATGTAACACCATTGCTGGGTTCAGATAGAGAGAGACAATTCAGGCAGGCGCTTGATTTAATTGGCGTGCTGGCCAAAGTCGGTATACCGCCGCCAATGCCTTTATTGGAATTATTGGTAACAGTTTCTGATTGGCCAGGCAAGGATGCTATGTTGGCGCAGATGAATCAGCAGACAATGCAATCACAAATGGGGGGAGGTGGAACAACAGGTGCCACTCAATAAAAAGGGTAAAAAGATCATAACCAAAAAGAAAGGATCAAAATAATGTCAGATGAATTACAGGGCGGTAAACAACCGGATGCGTCGCCTGCTTCCGGGGCTCCTGGTAGCCAGACACCAGATTCGGGCGGTAATCAGGGTGCGTCGCCGGTGCCAAGTCAGGATGGTGGTCAGAGAAGTGAGTTTATACCACGGGAAAGATTCGATCAGGTATTGGAAACTACCAAAGCCCTGGAAGCAAAAGTAGCTGAACTTGAGGCAAAAAACAGCCAAAGTTCTCAAGGCACAGCAGGACAGAGATCATGGAATCAGATTCCTGAAGGAGACCTGCAATACATTGTCACTCATTCAAGTGAATACCCGGAACATGCTACAGCAGCATTGAATGAGTTAAGACAGAGGGATCGTAACTTGATTAAATCAGAGATACTTGGCGAAGTAGGGTTGGATAGCTTCAAATCAACCAATAATGAGGCATTCGATCCTAATACTCCGCTTGGAAAAGAGGTATCAAAGATCATGGCTCAGGGCAGATCTCAAAAAGATGTATTAGCAGACGTGGTAGAACTTGCTAAATACCGCACTGGTGGTAATAAGTCTGCCGCCGATGCACGAACCAAACTCGTTCAGAATATGCAATCTGCATCTGTTATGGCGCCCGGATCGGATGGTCAGACAAATCTTCCGCCTCCGTCATTTATGTCAATGCCTAAAGCAGAATATTCCAAATATGTGGAAAGCATAAAAATGAATGAGTTTAAGAAATAAAGAGAGGTGATATAAATGCTTACAAGCACCGTAGAAATTCCATCAGCAGTAACGGAATACTACAATAGAGGACTTCTGGAGCGTGCTTTGCCCTATATGAATCACGACCTATTCGGTCAGATAAGGCCATTGCCGCAAAAGAATTCAAAAACTGCTAAATTCAGGAGATATGAATCTCTTGGTATGGCTACTACTCCACTCAGTGAAGGAGTGCCGCCAAGTTCTACAGACCCGTCATATACCGATGTAACCGCTACCATAGCAACTTATGGGGCTTATATCGAGTATTCGGATGATGTGGAGCTTACTAATCCCGATCCGCTTCTTACGGAATTCAACGAATTACTGGGAGAACAATCTGGGGAAACAATAGATTTACTCAGGCGAGATGTGTTGGTCACTGGTACCAATATTCAGTACCAGACAGGTTCAGCAAGGGCATCACAGAATGCAGCTCTAACCATTGCGACACTGAGGACAGTGCTTAGAACTATGGAAAGAAACAAGGTGAAATATATCACCAGTGTGCTTGCCGGTTCCCCGAATGTCGGCAGTGATGCTGTTCCGATGTCATTTGTTGCGATAGTGCATCCCGATACCGCACTTGATGTAAGGCAGATGACGGGTTTCGTAGGGATAGAGGATTATGGTCAGATGCGTACTATTCACGAGTCGGAAATAGGGGCAATACCTGCAATAAGGGTAAGGTTTCTTCTTAATCCCAATGCAAAGAAATGGACAGGCGCAGGACAGGGTTCAACCACTATGGTTAATACTACAAGCGTTGCCGATGTCTATGCAACATTGATATTTGGCATGAATGCCTTTGGTATAGTGCCATTAAGGGGCGCCGCATTAACATCCCATTTGAAGGCGAGAGGTACTGGCGGAACATCTGATCCATTGGATCAGGTAGGTACTACCGGTTGGAAGGCAAAGACAACGACCAAGATTTTAAATGATAATTTCATGATACGCTTGGAACATTGTGCCAGTGTGTGAAAAATTATGATTGACATTATGGCGGGAATGAGGATATGAATAATCTCATTACAATGTGCAATCAATGTCACATGAAAATTCATGGTCAAAATAAGAATAAAGGAGGGAACATAATATGAGTGCTTCACAAGATGTACGTGCCTCCGGTGCCTTGCTAACCAGTAATGCCAGAATAACAGTAAACCTGGGGTTTAAGCCTGCTCATGTAGAGGCTTTCAACTCAGCCAATGTTTGTAGCGCAATATGGAATGCAGGTATGCCGGATGATTCAATGATTCGGGCAAGTGGTGCCGCAAACCCATCATATCTTACCAGTAGCGGGATAAAGCTGGTGGATGATGGGACAAATATAGGGTTTTCTATAGGGCCAGATACGCAGTTTAAGGGTGCAACCGGTTCGGAAGTATTCTGGACTGCTATCAGGGGACATGATCCTAAATAACTAAAAGGGGAGGGGCGAAATATCCCCTCCCCTTATTCTTTGTGGAGGTTCCATGCCCATTGCTTCACGTTATGAATTAGTAGATGGTAAAATACGATTTCAGGGTACAATAAAAAGACCTATCAATCGGCCAAATCCCATGATAGATCATGTCATATCGGGTTTAGGAGATTCTGACACAGATCAATCAATAGAGGTAGAAACATCTGGTCTTGTAACCTTAAGAGTACCTTCTGATGGTACTCCTGATGGTCAAAGACCCATTGATATAGGATTAAATGGCAGAAATTACAGGCTTGAAAGAGATATTCCCGCTACCGTACCTAAAGAAATAGCAGAAATACTGGTTAATGCCGAGAAATCGGTTAGCATTGTCCCTATTGCCAAGGGAGAACGAATAACTTGTCAGGTTGACCCTGATTCTGGCACATATTTATCTGGTCATGGGCCGCAGGAAGTAGAAAACAGGCGATTTAATCTTGAGATAGAGGAGGTTTTATAATGCCCGAAATAATTATCAGGGAAAGAGAAGACAGCACTGATAATATCAAGTTAAATTTGAATGGCAATATCAGGATCATAGAGCGCATGAAACCGACAAAGGTAACTCAGGCCGAACTTGATATATTAATGGGCAGTCATGAAGCAAGTTTCGTTGTTGTATCCAAATCAGATAATCTTTTTAATAATACTGTAACAATTCTTGACATAGAGGAGATAGATGATACCAGTAGCGCCATCGGGACTGACATTAATAGTCGAGGGGATGAAGCGATCCCTGGGCAGGACTCCAAGCTCCGGGGAACAAGTAAGAGCGCTTGATCAATGGTTCCCTGAGATAAAAAACGATATATGGTTCGATGACGGTGGAAGTCATACCCTCCTGGAAACTGATGCAGTAATGCTTCTCACCGAAGGTACCCATATATATAGCCTACCTGATGATTTTGATGCTCCCAAATCGTTCATTGTATTGGATGGCGATATAAGAGATACTGCTCAAGCTGGCACTTCTACAACCATAACACTTGTTTCAACAGATTCTTCAGAATCGGAAGGCCGTATAGGGAAAGAAATAGTCTTAATATCGGGTACAGGTTCAGGTCAGAAAAGGCAAATCACGGGATTTAATACTACGACAAAGATTGCAACGGTAGATTCAGCATGGTCTACTACACCGAATGTTACCACAGGTTATCTTATAGTCACAGAATATCACCCGTTAAGAATCGTTAACCCTGATACATTTAATAGGGTTACAAGCAGAACTGAACGTGAACGGCCTGAAACAGGCATGATCTGGAACAATCGTCTATATACACAGCTTGTGCCTGATAAAACATATCCTCTCTGGTATCAATACTGGGTTAATATCATGCTGACCGATATAGCAGATAGTAACGGCATTCATCAGGATATGTTAAGAATGTGGCGATCTCTCTTTGTCCAGGGTTTTCATGTAAAATCACTCCAGAATGAAGACGATGACCGCTATATCCCTGCTTTAACTATTTATAGGGATATGATTTCCAAAATAACTCACCGTGCTCAAATGATGGGCAGGGTCGAGCCTCACGAATTTTAATGAAGACTCCAATACCTGCCGGTTGGATTAAAGAATTCACGGAATTTATCAAATCAAAAAGATTGTGTCAATCCACTGTTACTACCACGATCCCTGGAAGAACTGATCCTGTCAATGTTCAATGTGAGCTTCCAGATGGTCATAAAAGTCAGCATTTATCTCATGTTGAGATTGCATGGAAAACAGAACAATATCTTAGGTTAGAATAATATCTTGACAAGATGTTGTGGTCTTTGGTATATATACCACTAATGATTGAGGCCATCATTACCCTTTTTAATAACAAACAATCAAAAGAGGACAAATATGAATCTATTGGCTTATTGTGATGACCCCAATGGCAGTACCGGATATTCCCGACAAGCAAAAAATATTCTAAAGCGATTATCGGCAGATTTTAATATTGCATGTGTGGGAATTAATAAGATGGACGAATCACCCAATGAACCATTCATTGATGACCGTCTGCCATTCAAGATTTTCAGGTCAAATATACAAGGTGATCCCAATGACATTGAAGGCAGAAAACTTATTCAAGCCATATTTCCTAAACTTAACCCCGATATTCTTTTTGTCATGGGCGATATCTGGTTCTTCAGGGGTTGGTTCAGGGAATGGCTTGAGCGAATGCAGTTTAGGTACAATTTCAAAACTATAGGCTATTATTCAACAGAATATCCCTTGAATGATGAAGATATTGATATTTTACGGAGCACAGATTATCCAATCACCCATTCTAAGTGGGGTTTAGGGTTCGATAATGGCGCAGGATATGATGAAATAAAGAAAGTTGCCCCGAATTTGATTTATATCCCCGATACTGTAGATTCATCAATATTTTATCCTTCTACAGAGGATCAGCGTCAACTGGACAGGGTTTCCGTAGGTATTAAATCCGATTATTTTATCATTGCCAATGTCAATAGAAATACCGTTCGCAAAGACCTTATAACATCAATCAAGGCATTTAAGAGGGTAAAGAAAGAGATACCCAATGCAAGGCTTTATTTACATACTGCGGCTATTGATGAATGGACGCAGGGCGAGCCTATAGATTTAATGAAAAGATGCACAATGGAAGGGCTTACAGTAGGTACGAATTTTGAATCAGACGTATCATTTCCCAACAATTTCACGCCGCATTATGGCTGGCCGGATAGTTTATTGAACAGGATTTATAATTGCTCAGACTTAATTATATCAACATCTCTTTCTGAAGGCTTTGGAGTTACCCCTGTCGAAGCATTATTTTGTCAAAGACCGATACTAATACCAGGGCATACGGGGTTTTCCAATATATGTGAGGTTACAGGAATAAAACCTGTCAGGTCATATCCAACGAAAGATGAGCGAGTGGCTCCGGTTCCTATATATAAAACCGATGAAGATGATCTGGTCAATAAGATCATCGAGACATATGAAAGCAGGAATAAACCAGGATATAGAACTCAATCATTGGAACAGTCTATAAGTGCGGTTGAATCATTTGATGCAGATAGAGTATTTAAAAAGTATTGGTTGCCTATTGTTTCAGACATTAAGCAATCTAAAGAGAAAAAGAAGGCAATATTATTCGTTCAGCGGGGTAGTGCGGGTGACGTGCTGTTATCAACATCATGCTTTCCGGGCCTCCGGCAGAGACACCCCAATACCCCGCTAATCTATATGACTAAGCCTCAGTATCACAATATAGTAGAAGGGCTTGTGGATGGAGTGATTGACTGGCTGCCATCCTTGATACATGAATATGAATATGTTTATATGGCTCACGAATTTAGAATTTTACCAGGTAACTGGGGGTCGGGGGATTCTACTTTAACCGGGATATACTCTGAAATACTCGGAGTACCATTTAACAGGCCTCAAATAATTCCTGATACCGTTGATAATCTACCATCTGAATATATCGTTGTACACACGACAAGTCATAAATATCGGACTTATCTTAATTTTCATGTAGCACTGAATAAATGCAGATTACCGATCATACAAGTTGGTTCAAGAGAAGATTACATCCTTGGTAATGGTGATTTTGAGTTTATTGATATGAGGGGAAAATCATCTTATCGTCAGACAGCTTATGTTATATCGAAAGCAAAGCTGTTTGTAGGCATAGATAGTTATCCCATGCACGTTGCCGGGGCATTTGATGTGCCTATGGTTGTGACATTTGGCTCAGGTGCAGCACGAGTTACGGCGGCATTATCTGATGGCGCTCAAAGGTTCTTAGAGCCTGTATATTCCAAAGTATGCCCGATTGTGGGGCCCTGTTTTGGCAATTACGATTGCAAACAACCATGCGGAGAGCTGCATTCACCTGAAATTGTCAGAGAAGCAATTAAACAGATTATGCCTGATTTATTTAAAGAGACGATCAAGGATGTATCGAATGTCACGGCCAAACTTAAAGAGTTACTCAAACAGAAGTCCAGAAAAGAGGCGTCATGTCCAATATCAGTTTAGTGATGAATACGAAGGATGAGGCTGAGAATATCCGGGCTGTGTTTAATTGTTTCTCATCCGTTGTAGATGAGATAATCGTGGTAGATTGCGAATCTACAGATGGGACAAGGGAACTGGCAAGGAAATTGGGAGCAAGAGTTTATAATATTGGTCAATGTCCGGGGTACGGGGAGATGCGCTCAATATCTGTTCATCTTGCAAAAACAGACTGGGCTATTGTCATTGACGGTGATGAGCGCATGGATGAGGTTGATGTCCAGAAGATACCGGAGTTGATTAAGCTGGATATAGATTTAGTATGGCTGCCACGCCAACATTATAGAGCATGGGATCGTTCCATTTGCGAGAATCCTGATTTATCTGTTTATGCAGATTGGCAGGCACGCATGGTAAGGATTATGCCCTATATTCGATGGGTTAAGAAGGTACATGAGGAATTACGGGGTATAGCAAAAGGCCGGGACTTGCAATCCCTGTCTAATCCGGTAATTAGGCATTTCGGGTTCCTTAAAACTCAGGAGAGATTAGACAGCATTGTAAAACTTTGCAATCGTCTTTACAAGGAAGATGAGGAAAATAAAGATAGTTATGTGCTTGAGAACATGATAGGTTGCGCCGCTGGCGAGAAGTATTGGAAAGAAGTGCCCTTATATCATCAAAATAAACATGAATAATTTAGACATATACACCAGCACAGGTACAAAGTATATCCACCATCCACAAATGATTGAATCCTTGCGCAATGGTATCGGTAGACCTCAATCTCTGCAAGTGGCCCTTACTAATCGCTGTAACATGAAATGTGTCTTTTGTAGTGTAGCAGAACGGGAATTAAAAGAGGAATGGGATTATGATGAATTAATTTCTACTATACGTGATTTTGTGCTTTGTGGTATTGGTAGCATTGAATTCAGTGGAGGAGGAGAGCCGACATTGTATCCTAAATTTAATGAATTAATTAAAGAGTGTACAATGATGGGACTTAGGTTAGGTCTTATAACTAATGGGTTAAAATTGAAAGATTTACCAATAGTAACCTTAGTCCGATTCGACTGGATACGAATCAGCATGGTTGCCCTTGATTATCAGGAGACAATAGATCTGCCTGATAAGTTTCCTGACAATGTGACCATTGGCATGAGCTATGTTGTCGGGCAGAAAGAGTATCAGGGAAAGAGGACTTACTGGGAATCTGATTATGGTCAATTGATGAAAATAAGGGGATATGCCGAAAAATATAATGCCAAATTTATTAGGATTGTACCAGAATGTTTTAATGATGAAATTGAAATGAATGAATCGCACGGTCATTATAAGAATATACAATCACCGTTCATGTTTCAACCGAAACGACAAAAGCAAGCTGAATATTGCTATATGGATGCAGTAAAACCCTGGCTTCATGTAGACGGTTATGTCTATCCTTGTAACAGTATAAGTCTTAACACGGATGCCAATAGAGATTTTGCGCCACAATATCGGTTATGTCACTGGACTGAGATAGAGAACTATTATAAGAATAGAGGCAATCAATCGCTTGATGTATCCAGGTGTGACCGATGCACCTTTGTTTCTCAAAACAAAATTATGTTGGATTTATTAACTCCTATTATTCATGAGGATTTTGTTTAATGAAAATCATTATCGCCATCCCAATTGCTCACACTTACTTCTGGCAGGATAGTTGTATCTCACAATTACAGAAGTTCGATCCCGGCGTCAGAGACGTTCAAATAGTGGTGGTCAGCAATGCTTATGATTGGTGTCCGTCAATTCAAAATGTCATGGATTGGTCAATGGATGATGACTTAAATATCCCGATGGAAGTGGCAATGAATGATCGGGCGAGTAAATGGCATGGGACGGCTCTTGACCATGTAGTAGAACATTACGAGGCTGATTATCTTTTCACTATGGAACCTGATGTTTTATGCTTACAGGATGATTGGCTTAAATGGTTTGCGGATCAAATGAGGCCGGATGTGTTTTCAATAGGCCATTGGCATGGAGAAGGATTTATTAATCCATCGGCAACATTGTATCGCATGTCTGAATTGAAGCTGGCCTTACAGGAGTTCAAGGCGAATCAAGATCCTTATATGTACTGGGGCCCTGATTTCGAGCGCAAAGACAACATCCTTGCCCATTATGACAAATTCCTTGAAGATGTCGGGCCGTTTTCTGAGAAACGTGGCTGGCCTCCAGGAACTAAGCTCAAGGGAGCCACTCCGTCAGGACAATTACGAGGCCCTGGCTGGTATGAACCCGCCCAACAATTACATCATTGGGCAGTAGAAAAGAATTACAATTACGTTTCCGTATCATGTCGTCACGATATACATCCTGAGAAAGGTATTCCTGTTGGCACATTCTATGGCGAACCTGATAATTACCAGATAGTGCATTTATGGGGTGGGACGAGAGCACTCGACCTTTTAAAACATCCAGTATCAGATCCGACAGTTAATAACAATATGGGGTACTGGTTAGAACGAGAGGCTGAAATATGGTGTCAAGTAGTGCCAAAAGAAAGACAGGAGCGGACATTGGAGCTTATCAAGAAAAATGGTTGGTTTACCAGGGAAATAACTGAGCGGGAAATGGAGGCAGTTAAAGTGGTGAGTGAACATTACAAAAGGGGGGGCATTTCTTTATGATGATGGATAACATATGTTCACGCAAATATCATATCATTTATCCTGATATTCATGCTTATGGATGGCCTACAGGTTGGCAGATATTCGAGAGTAGAAGCACTCCTCCGATAGATTTAGAGCCTGAGAAGATAGGTGATTTTCAACAGGTAAATAAATCAGCGCCATTGAATATAAATGAAGTCTGGCCTGATACAAAAGACTATGACCAGAATAGTCCGGGTATCATGGAAAAGGCGCATGATCTTGATAAGCGATGCTTTCATTCTGATATAGATAAGGCATTCTGGTTAAACGTGTTAAGAGTGCCTATCTGTGCTTCATATTTGGCTGCTTGTGCTAAGGTCATGCCTCATACCATTTTAGAGCTTGGTACTGGCGGGGATTCTGCGCATTCTACAGGTATGTTCATATATTGGCTATCTAATATAGAAAATGACAGTCTGCTTGTCAGCGCAGACAGACACCCATTATCTCATGTCTGGTTACGATATAGAAATTACGATTTCTGGAACTTTATTCAAGGCGATAGCCTTACTGTGATGAAGGCGTTAAACAGGAGAGACATACCGGAGTATCCTACTACTTTCGATATGATATTTATTGATTCATCTCATACTTACCCACATACTTTAAGAGAACTTGAGCAGGCGTCTTATATGACTATGGCAATTCTTTGTGATGACAGTACACATCCAGAAGTCAAGCAGAGCATTGATGAGTTTCTCGTAAATAATCCTAATTGGTTACGGATTGATCTTGCTCATTGTGTGACACTTTTAGAAAGGCACGATTATGTCAGTTGAAATTCCACTAAACAATATAATATAGCTGCAAAACAATTATTTGGAGAATTTGCGAAATTAAATGAATTACCAGAAATTAGAAACTAAGTTGATTGCTTGTCAAATTGAATTAACAAATGCCTGTGCATTGCAACGATGCGCTGAATGCGCTTGGCGATTCATGCAAAGACCGATAGGGAATATGGATATTAATTTAGCAAAAACAATAATTGATGGGATTGTGGAAATTTTTGGTCAATCAATCAATTTCAATTTAAATGGATTAGGAGAAGGATTGTCGTATCCTCATTTAGCTGAAGTCATCCGGTATATAGGGCAGAAAGCGCCTCAAGGCAGAATAGAACTCTTCACCAGCCTTATCGGGCCCCCTGAGCGCATTACGGATGTTTGTAAGGCATTACTGGAAGTAAATAACAATGTCCTCCTTGCTACGACCTGTCATATCAGGGATGATGAAGGAAATATCCTAAAGAAAACCGCTAATCATTTCCAGTTTCCAACAGTCTACAATTTACTTGGCAATATATCGAGGATTGATCTTCATGTTGCAACCAATGTGTCAATTCATACTACTGAGGAAGATATAAAGACTTTCAATGATGTGTTTCTGCCGATATTGGGCAAAGACAAGGTGCATGTTATAGAGCGGTTAGACCCGTGGCTTGAATACATCCGCCCATTCGCTAAGGAATGTTCTGATGTAACCGGTCCGGCGGTATGCGATTACCCTTTCAAAGTCATGCACATCCTATATGATGGGAGGGTCAATCTTTGTTGCACAGACGATGCAACAGTGGAATTAGAAATCGGACAGATTAAGGCAAAAGAAGATATTAAGGCAATATGGCAATCCCCTGTGATGGAGTTAATCCGAAGTAAACATAACGATCTTGACGTATGGTGTCAAAAGCCTTGTAATTCTTGTGGGCGTACAAAAGGATACTTAAAACGATAATTGAGCCGAAAAACATCATATACCTATGCGTATTATGAAAGAGGTCTCCAGTCGGGTATAAGTCTTTATACTGATTACAGGTGGATCCCTGATTTGACTATCCCGATGGCGATGGCCGTTATTGATTATCTGGGCATTAAGAGAGGACAACGGATACTTGATTATGGTTGCGCTAAGGGCTATATGGTCAAGGCTTTCAGGTGGCTTGGCCGTGAAGCCTACGGCTGTGATATATCAGAGTACGCCTTAAAATCAGCCGATTATGAAATAACCTCATTTCTATCAAAAGACCTTCCAAAAAGACATTTTCACTTCACTATTGTCAAAGATACTTTTGAACATATGCAAGTCAAGGATATTAAGCGTTTATTGACAAAATTGGATTCTAAAGTATTATTTGTCATAGTACCCCTTGGGGACGGCAAAAGATATTATATTCCGGCTTATGAACTGGATAAGACACATATTCATAAACAACCGCTCCACTGGTGGAATGAATTGATAAAAAAAGCCGGATGGAGGATAAAAAGTGCAGTGCCTATAGTCCCTGGCATTAAGGATAATTGGAATTATCAAACAGAGGGTAATGCTTTCATAGTAGCCGAAAGGAGTTAACCTTGGGTAAACAAGGTGCAGGAATTAAAGGATCAAGTAAGGACGATGGCCCATCATGGGAAAATGACGCAGTACATAAAAGTTATACTTGGTCAGGTGCCGTAACAAATTATCTTCTATGGCAGCCTGCAAATGGCAAACGGTTCATAATTACCGATTTCTGGATTGTATGTACTACCGCAACACTTATTACCGTATTTGATAATGAAGATGCTGACAATAAGCGTCTCGTAGGTGGTAGTTTCGCCACAAATGGCGGTATATCAGCGCCCAATCTTAGGACTCCATTTAAATCACAAGGAGTAGATAGAAATCTTAATCTAACGACAAACGGAGGTAGTGGATATGTAACAGTATTGGGTTATGAAGATATTTAAAGGAGGTTTTTCAATGCTTAAAAAACTTATCTTAGCAGTAATTCTAACCTTATC
>Ga0209323_10002480_pt1 | contig 12278 bp, 14 predicted proteins | sample Rifsed19ft2_FD_184014 | JGI IMG/M metagenome (GOLD analysis project Ga0209323, IMG submission 184014) | Soil microbial communities from Rifle, Colorado, USA - sediment 19ft 2 (version 2) | ecosystem: Environmental > Terrestrial > Deep subsurface > Rock core/Sediment | place: Rifle, Colorado...
TTTATCCGCGCGACTGGATTATTGTGAAAGGTCTTCCTGAAATCGTCTTCACCCATCTCCATTAAATCCACAAGCAGCGGAGATGTCAACTCTTTTCTCGGTACGAAACTTGTCTCAGTGGACACCGAGGCAACATTATTCCAGGGACATGCCCACTGACAATCATCACAGCCGAATATCCTGTTACCTATCATTGATTTCAATTCTTCAGGTATTGCCCCTTTGAATTCGCCAAGCAAATAAGATATACATCGCCTTGCATCAACAACATAAGGTGCGACAATAGCCCCTGTGGGACACGCATCTATGCAACCTGTACACTCTCCGCAGCGATCTTCTAATGGTTCGTCAGGTTCAAGTTCTGTATCAAGGAGTATCACCCCAAGCAGTAACCACGAACCGGCATCCGGGCTTATGATAAGTGAGTTCTTGCCCATCCACCCTATACCAGAGTTAAAAGCCAACGCCTTTTCAAGGACTGGCCCTGTGTCTACAAATATCTTTCCATTAATTTTACTGTCAGAAAGTGTCTGGATCTGAATAAGGAAGTCACTCAGCTTTGTTTTAATAACATGATGATAGTCTTCATTAAGTGCATAATTGGCTATATACCCTGTCTCAGGATCGCCAAGACAGTCTCTGTGATACTCTCCCGGATAATAATTCATGGAAACGACTACAACAGATTTGACCTCCGGGAAAATATGGGAAGGGTTTGAACGCTTTTCCGGATTCCTGGCTAAGAAAGCCATCTCCCCTTCAAAGCCATTCTTCAGCCATTCCTGAAACCTGCTGCCCCACAGGGATACCTCAGGAGAGGCAATCCCAACATGCCGGAAACCTGAACTTATGCCAATATTCTTAATGTCACGGGTAAGTTGTTTAATGTCTTTCAATCTGGAATCCAGGAAATAACTTAATACTCAGGTATGCGTCCGGGAGACGCTGTTTTCGGGAACTAAAGAGCAAGTGGAGGCCGCTCAAGCTCAAGGAAAGAGTCTACCTCCTTCTGAATCGCAGGGGCGATATCAGAAAGTGACACGTATCCTTCCAGCTTCCCGTTGCTTGCAATAGGTAAACGCCGGACCCTTTTTTCGGACATTATCCTTGTGGCTTCAAAAATGTCCCAATCGGGCTTCCCGGTAACTACATTCGTTCTCATAATATCCTGTAATCTGATATCACCGGCGGGTTTTCCTTCCGCAACAACTGTAAGGGCAATATCCCGGTCCGTAAGGATACCCTTCAAATTACCCTGCTCCGTAATCAATATACATCCCACATTATGTTCTTTCATCTTCTTTGCCGCATCTGTCACAAAATCAGATGAAGAACATGTTACTACATCCGATCCTTTCCTCATAATTTCCATAAGCTTCATGGCAACCTCACCTCCTTTCTTTTATATACTATCTCCCGGAACACATACCAGATCAACTACATGAAAGGGGATAGGTAATGGAGTGGAGGACTAATGTGTAATTGCTGTATAGTTTATATATAGCACTATCAAAGACGCGTTTCAAGTTATAAAACCTGTAAATCCATAGCTTGACAATTCCGTCAATTTCTATGAAAATGGCTTTACATTTCGATAATTGTACCTATGTGCGCCTGTAGCTCAACTGGATAGAGTGACGGACTACGAATCCGCAGGTTGGGGGTTCAACTCCCTCCAGGCGCACCAATTGAATCAGGGACTTATGATGTTACCTGCAGTTCCCTCACTGCTTCAAACGTTGTAGATATGTTACTAACTGGTATATTTTTGTAGATGGATTATCGGTCCCCTCTGCTAAACAATTACTGTCTCTTACTCTCGCCCTCATTATCGCTTGATCTACCAGAGGATATGTAATTCGAAAAACGTCATTGCCTTTTTCATAATCGGCAATATGAGTTTTCAAATCCTGCAACAATTCCTCGCAGGGTGATAACCTTGCCGATGCCCCGTAAGGGCGTGCGGATTCTTTAAAATGAAGAAGGAGCCAGTACTCAAAACAGGGGACTGATGTTATCGCAAAGATCTTCGCGCCCCCACGCAATTTAGTGCGGCGCACCTTATCAACCGCCGCTGCATAAGACTCATGACGGTCCTTATCAAATACGCAATAGATGCGATTATAATCTCCAGACTTTTTAAACTCGTCAATAGCATAATCAACAACCGATATGGGCGCAGGCCCGCACTCTTTTCCGCAGATATGGACATTAGTGCTGCTTAGCCGGAGCTCATTTTTTAGTGCCGTGAAATAAGCTGGTTCTGTTTTTGCCCCTTCACACACAATAAGAACCACATCATATGGTTCCAGAAGTTTTTTACGCCGACGCTTTAGGGATGCATTCTTCCTTGCTTGGATCGAATTCATGTGCCGATGAGTTCTTTAATAACTGGAATGGCTCCATAGCGGCCTCGGAGGTATCCTTTTTCAAGCGCTTCATGCTCACGCACTTTGAAGTCAGAAAGCGGATAAAGCCTCGAAGCATTTGATTTGTCTTTTTCTATAAACCACACTTGGTCTCGACGCATGATGTCCTGAGAAAGTATGGTCGTATCGTGGGTCGTGAACACAATCTGAGCCTTGCCACGAGATTTATGCAGAAGCCGTAATAGTTGATGCACGACAAGAGGATGCAGACTTGAATCGATTTCGTCCACAAAGAGAACCGAATCAGTATCTATTACATCGAGCCATGGGCCAGCGAAAGAGAAAAGGTTTTTTGTGCCATCCGATTCTTCATTAAGGCTGAATGCGACAAGTTCATCAGTTTCGATGTTTCTGTGCATAAATTTAATATCAGATAGGTCTCTGCCTTCCATCGTTTTCCGCAGAAGCTCCTTGAGTTCAGGAGGCATCTCTTTCGGCAATTCTTCGGGGGAGAATTTCTTCTTGTCAATTCGAATGTCCGCAATGCTCAAATCAGCGGTACTCAAGAAATCCACTACTGTCTTTTTCCCTTCTACGGTTTCACAAGTCTTTGCAGTGAACTCTGGATCAAGATAACCATGGGGTGGAATAATATGAAGCCGTTTCTGGAACCAGTTGAACACGGGCTTTAATTGTTCACTGTTAAATTGAACTGCAACCGATAGGAAGAGTGCGTTGCTTCGTGTCGCGCGGCGCCATTCTTGACGGAGGCGGCCGCCGAGAAACTTAGGACCGAACTCATATACATATTCGGCAGAGTTTTCCTCAAATATGCGGTCGAACCATCTTTGTGGTCGTCCTTCAGGATATGCGATCAACCATTCGCGGAGAACTCTCAGGTTGTTCAACGCAAATCCGTATTGATATCGTACTCCACCTTCAATGAAAATAACCTCTACTTCGCTTCCCTTTGTTTTGCTCGACTGGTCAAGCATAAATGGCACTACGTTAAGTTCCTCTCCTTCCTGAATTTTTTTGGCAGAGGAGAGCACCAAGGTTCGCATTTTGTTGAGTGAAGACAAAAGATTGCTTTTGCCTGACGCATTTGGACCGTAAATGGCGACAGAGCGCAAAAGTTTTGGCAAACCCGCTATCTCGGTGTCAAAACAGCTTTCTTTCACTTCCTTGAAATATTTGCTGCAAGCCAAGTTAAGAGTTTGCGTTTCCCTAAACGATCTAATGTTGGTTAGACTGAATTCAATTAACATGATTTAGAAGTCACTTTATCAGTATCTAATTTAGATTATTGCATAATTACTGCAAAAGTCAAGCTTAAATTCGTGTGTGATAGGTTTTTTACCGTTAATTATTTTTTGGTGTAACACTCATCCATTGTGAGACAACCGTCATGCAGACTTTATAAAAGGGAGAAATAAACAGCAGTTACGATTCCTGAACCTACACAGTAGTAGAGTCAGGAATCTTCAAAGAGGAACTATTTGTTTTTTAACATGAATTCGATAAGACCTACTTGACATCCCTGATAGCGTTAGCTAAAGTGTCACTGTTGTAGAATTGTAGACGGTCAGCAAATGTTAGGTCAAAGCAGGGATTAATTACTTATGGCTATTCCTGATTATCAGACTATAATGTTACCTCTTTTAAAATTTGCTGGAGACAAAGATGAACACTCTCTCCGTGAAGATGAACAGGTATGAAGTCATAATCTATTGGAGCAAGGAGGACAACGCTTTCATTGCTGAGGTTCCGGAATTGCCCGGATGTGCAGCAGATGGGGCAACCTATCAGGAGGCTCTCTCCAATGTTGAAGTGATCATTAAGGAGTGGATAGAAACCGCAAAGGAACTTGGACGCCCTATCCCTGAACCTAAAGGGCGATTAATGTTTGCATAAATTTGCTGTACCATTGGCATTACACCTTATAGTCTGCGACACGCCTTTCAGAGCAGATCTTATCAATAAACTCTACTACCTTAACATGTTCAGGATGTATACGGTATTCTTCCAATGCTTTTATGTCATCAAATTCAGAGTATAGGGCTATATCTGAGGCACTCGCAGATTTGCCCATATTTATTCCAACTTCGAGACACTTTACCACGGGGATCTTTTCCTGCAGGGATTCTAATAAGATTTTTAATTCCTGCAAGTTTTCATTTTTACTCCTGCCCAATGCTGATTCTTTTATCCTGAACATTACTATGTGCTTTATCATTATCCCCCTCCTGAGATTTTTCTGTCATTAATGTATTCATATATTACATGATAATATATGAACATTCCAATAGTGACGAAGTGAATCTACGTGTGCAAGAGAAGATGCTATAATGTGTGCTTATGAAGTGGCCTAAGAAAAAAATTGTAAAGCCCCGTAATCCGGTCGCCATAGCGGCAAAGTTAAGGACATCTGCAGGCCCGATGAAGGCAGGCAAGAAGCGGCTCCATAAAAAACTCCGTGAGGAAAACCGCAGGCGTATTGAAGAGGAGAGTAAGGATGGCTGGATGAAGAGATGAGTGGCAGTGTAAAGTATGCTTGACACTTTCAGCCTATTTATGTAAAATACGATTTACAATCATTGAGAGTGAAATGGAAAGTTTTTTTAACGAGCAGCGGCGTTTTCTTGAGACCATTAGCGATAAGAAGCGTTATCTGTATAATCGCATAGACTGGGGTCTTCAATGCATCGGCATCCTGGGAGCGAGGGGAACGGGGAAGACTACCCTGATGCTCCAGTCCATAAAGGAGAGGTTTGGAAAAAGTGATAAAGCGCTCTATATTTCCGTTGACAGCCCGTACTTTCAGGCTACCTCCCTGTTTGATTTTGCAAAAGGTTTCTATCAGCACGGCGGGGAGGCCCTCTTTATTGATGAAGTCCATAAGTATCCTGACTGGTCGGTTCACATAAAGTCTATCTATGACACTGTCCCGGGGCTAAAGATTGTATTTTCCGGATCCAGCCTTTTGCAGATAGCCAAACAAAAGGGGGATCTGAGCCGCAGGGCAATAATATACAACCTGCACGGCCTTTCCTTCAGGGAATACCTCTATTTCGCTCATTCTGCCCTGTTTGATACGGTCTCCCTGAAAGATATAATCAAAGACCACCGATCCCTGGCGGGTGAAATATGTAAGGACCTCAAGATACTCCGTCTTTTCAAAGACTATCTGAGAGAGGGATATTACCCGTTTTTCCTGGAGGGGGAGCCTTATTACAGACTGAAGGTAAGGGAGACTATAAACCATATCCTCGAAATTGATCTTCCCCTGATAAACAGGATAGAGCTGCGTCAGATCTCGAAGATAAAAAGGCTTTTATATCTACTGTCCGTCTCACATCCTTTTACGCCCAATATTACCAAGCTTTCCGGAGCGACCGACATATCGCGTCCCAAGCTTTATGAATATCTGGAACACCTTCAGGAGGCAAGGCTGCTCAATCTTGTCAGGGGAAAAGGCAGGGGATACGAAATCCTGACCAGGCCCGAAAAGATATACCTTGATAACAGTAATCTCATGTATGCCATTGCTGCAGAAGTGAATATAGGATCTCTACGGGAGCTTTTTTTTGTAAACCAGATCCGCAATGCCTTTACTATCCATCCGGCGCTGGTGGACGATGTTATAGAACTTTCGGGCAAAGGAGACTTCATCGTTAAATCTTCTTATACCTTTGAGATAGGAGGAAAGAACAAGGGGCTCAAACAGATAAGTGACGTACCTGACAGCTATACAGTCGCTGATGATATAGAGTCCGGATTCGGCCGGAAGATCCCCTTATGGATCTTTGGGTTCATGTATTAATGGATATTTTAACTATCTTTTTCATTGCAATTGGCCTTGCAATGGACGCCTTTGCTGTCTCCATCGCCAGCGGGATTGCCATGAAGACGCTCCATGTGAGGAGGGCGTTTACTATTGCCCTCTTTTTTGGTGCATTTCAGGCGTTTATGCCGGTGATTGGGTGGTTTACCGGACTGAGCCTCAGGGATATGATATCTGACATAGATCACTGGATTGCGTTCTTATTGTTGAGCGCTATTGGCGCCAAGATGATCTATGAGGCCGGGAAGATTGAAGAGACTGAGAGGGAGATTAAAGTACTGAGCATATATATCCTCTTTGTACTCTCCATTGCGACAAGCATTGATGCCCTTGCCGTTGGCCTCGGATTCGCCTTTCTTAATATCTCCATAATTACCCCTGTAATTGTGATTGGTCTTGTGACATTTATCCTCTCCTGCATAGGGGTCGTCATCGGCGGGAGGTTCGGACATCTCTTTGAGAAGAAAATAGAGATAGTTGGCGGGATCATCCTCATTGTTATAGGCACGAAGATATTGCTGGAGCATTTGGGGTATTTACAGTGAAAATGTTCAGGTTAGAAGGGCACTCAAGGCTTTAACATCCGGTGGCGATAGGATATAATCTTTTTATCAATCCCATCATTGGAAAAGTTCATCTGAGACAGTATCCCGCATGGAGCCCTGGTGATTGTACTGACAGTTAATACAGGCAGTTCTTCGGTGCGCCTTTCACTTCAGCAGTGGAATGGTACGGAGTTTCTTAAATCTATCGGGTCAGTGCGATATAACCATGGCGACGGAGAACCTGAAGAGCTTTTGCAGACCTTCCTCCATTCTCATAATATCAATAAGGTGGATATTGTATCCCATCGTGTAGTGCATGGCGGCTCAACACTTGTCAGCAGCCGGATTCTCGATGATGAATCTGTGGCTGAGATACGGCGTCTGGAAGTTCTTGCACCGCTTCACAACAAACATGCAGTTGTATGGATTCGAACCTCAATCAATGTCGTTGGCCCGGCAGTGCCGCAGGTCGGTGTATTTGATACTGCATTTTACGCCGGTCTTCCTCCAACTGCGTCTTCATATGCTATTCCGCATGAACTTGGCAAGCGGTATTCTGTCCGGCGCTATGGTTTTCATGGTCTTGCTCATCAGGCGATGTGGCACAGGTGGTGTGAATTACGACCTGATATTCCTGAAGGAGGCCGTGTAATCTCCATGCAACTGGGCGCCGGGTGCTCTGTGACTGCAACAGACAGGGGTGTTCCTATGGATACTTCGATGGGGTTTACGCCTTCTGAAGGTCTGATGATGGCAACACGCTGTGGCGATATTGACTCAGGACTTGTAACTTTTCTGCAACGCATGGAAGGACTGACACCTGAGGCGACCGATCATCTGCTGGAAAAAGAGTCAGGACTGCTGGGCGTCTCAGGGATTAGCAGTGACATCCGTAAGTTAATTGATTCTGATAACGCCGATGCACATCATGCAGTTAATCTTTTCTGTTATCGTGTACGTAAGTATATCGGCGCCTACATGGCTGTTCTTGGTGGTGTGGATGGGATACTGTTTGGCGGGGGTATTGGGGAGAATGTACCGCAGGTGCGTAAGGGTGTCCTCGAAGGAATGAAGTGGTGCGGTATTGGACTGAATGATTCTGCGAACATGAATACAATAGGTGGTGAGGGGCGGATAAGCGATGTGCAGGGCAATGTAGATGTATGGGTCATTCCGGTAGATGAGGCCGGAGTTCTTGCGCGTGAGGCAATCAGGGTCGTTAATCAGCCGTAGGGTGGGCACTGCCCACCCTACGGCTATAGCAATGGGCAAATCGGGTAAAAATACAGGGAGGGAATTAAAATGGATGCAGTAAAAAATCAGGTACAGAATCATTCGCAGCAATATGATGCGCATAACGAGACGATAAGCGGTCCTCTTAGTCCTGAGGAGTTACGGCGTCTTAATGCATACTGGCGTGCCGCTAATTATCTCTCTGTTGGCCAGATTTATCTCATGGACAACCCCCTCCTTAAAGAGCCTCTGAAGCTTGAGCATATAAAGCCGCGTCTCCTCGGTCACTGGGGAACTACTCCCGGACTCAACTTTATTTATGCTCACCTGAATCGTGTTATTAAAATTAACGGTCTGAATGTTATATATATTACAGGTCCCGGCCACGGTGGTCCTGGTCTGGTAGCGAACACTTACCTTGAAGGGACTTACAGTGAAGTTTATCCGGATATAACTCAGGATGATGAGGGGATGAAGAAATTATTTAAACAATTTTCATTCCCCGGAGGCATCCCAAGTCATTGTGCACCGGAGACACCTGGTTCCATACATGAAGGGGGGGAGCTTGGGTATGCCGTCTCTCATGCCTTCGGCGCTGTTCTTGATAATCCGGATTTGATTGCGGCCTGCGTAGTGGGTGATGGTGAGGCGGAGACAGGCCCTCTTGCAACTTCGTGGCATTCAAACAAGTTCCTCAATCCGGTGCATGACGGCGCAGTGCTTCCGGTTCTTCATTTGAATGGTTACAAGATTGCCAATCCCACAGTGCTTTCACGCATAAGCAAATATGAGTTAGAAAGCCTCTTTATTGGTTATGGATATAAGCCCTATTTTGTGGAGGGTGCTGATCCTGCGGTGATGCATCAGGTCATGGCCGCGACACTGGATGTGGTGGTCGCTGAGATCAGGGCAATCCAGCATGATGCCCGTTCCAATAATGCTGTTAAACGCCCGCAGTGGCCAATGATCATACTTAGAACGCCAAAAGGCTGGACAGGACCAAAGGAGGTTGATGGTCTCAAGACTGAGGACTACTGGCGCTCCCATCAGGTTCCACTTTCTGAAATGGCCGGGAAGCCGGATCATGTCAGGTTGTTGGAGGAGTGGATGAAGAGTTACAATCCGGAAGAGTTGTTTGATGGAAACGGCAGGTTGATGCCGGAACTGGAAGAATTGGCTCCCCATGGCGGCCATCGTATGGGGGCGAATCCACATGCAAACGGTGGGGCGATCCTCAGAGACCTGAAGATGCCGGAATTCCGTCAATATGCTCTTAATGTTCCTCAGCCAGGTCAGGTTACAGGAGAGGCAACACGTGTAATGGGAACTTTCTTACGGGACATTATGAAACTCAATATGGATACAAGAAACTTCCGTGTAATGGGACCTGACGAGACCGCTTCTAACCGTCTCGGCGCACTGTTGGATGTCACTAACAGGACATGGATGGCAGATACCCTGCCGGAGGATGATCACCTTGCGCCTGATGGACGGGTTATGGAGATACTCAGTGAGCATACCTGCCAGGGGTGGCTGGAGGGATACCTGCTTACAGGACGGCATGGTCTTTTCTCCTGCTATGAGGCATTTATTCACATAGTGGACTCCATGTTCAATCAGCATGCCAAGTGGCTGAAAGTAGCAAAGGAGATACCATGGCGCAGACCCATAGCATCACTCAACTATCTGCTGACATCACATGTCTGGCAGCAGGACCATAATGGCTTCTCACATCAGGACCCTGGTTTCATTGATGTTGTGTTAAACAAAAAGGCAGATATTGTGCGTGCCTACTTCCCTCCGGATGCCAACTCCCTCCTGTGTGTTACAGACCAATGTCTTAGAAGCCACAATCTTATCAATGTTATAGTTGCAGGCAAACACCCTCTTCCGCAGTGGCTTGACATGGATTCTGCCGTCAAACACTGCAGCGCCGGAATCGGTATATGGGAATGGGCAAGCAATGACAAGGGGAGCGAGCCGGATGTGGTAATGGCATGTGCAGGCGATGTTCCGACACTTGAGACCCTCGCCGCTGTTGAAATCTTAAGGCAGCATGTCCCTGATCTGAAGATTCGTGTGATTAACATTGTTGACCTTATGACCCTGCAGCCTAAGGAAGAGCACCCGAATGGTCTGTCAAACAAGGACTTCGATGCACTGTTTACCAATGATAAGCCGATCATCTTCGCATATCACGGTTATCCCTGGCTGATACACCGTCTGACCTATCGCCGCACTAACCATAAAAACCTCCACGTACGGGGTTACAAGGAAGAAGGGACGACGACAACTCCTTTTGACATGGTCGTACTAAATGACCTTGACCGCTTTCACTTAGCCGGTGATGTGATTGACAGGGTGCCAAAATTCGGGCATATCGCAGCATATGTAAAACAGCTTATACGTGACAGACTTATTGAGCATAGAGAATACATTACCAAGCATGGCCAGGACATGCCGGAAATTCTCAATTGGAAATGGGGTGGTTAGAAGTTATGGACATTCCTGCCCTTGTATTAACAGGGGCAGGAATGACGGGTGGGTATAATGTGGTCAACTTTCTCATTCATCATTTCGATTTCCATCCCTGCTTTTTGGTCTTCCATATAATCATGTTTTGACCGTAAGAATTCCAAATGGTAAAATAGGGGAAAAAGAAAAGGAGGTTAAGTAGCATGACTTACACAGATAGAATAGTATCGGACCAAAAAATTATGCTCGGTAAGCCCGTGATAAAAGGCACGAGAATAACGGTTGAGCTGATTTTGAAAAAACTTTCGGAAGGGATGACTATTGAAGAACTTCTGGAAGCCTATCCGCATCTTACAAAAGAAGATATCCTTGCAGTTCTTTCATATTCGGCTGACGTTATTTCCAAGGAGGAGATAATTGCAGGTTAAGATTATTGCGGATGAGGATGTTAATTTCCACATCGTCACTGCACTGAAAAACAAGGCATTTGATATCATATCAGTGCTCAGAGAATATCAGGGTATATCTGATGAGAAAATTATCGGACTTTCAAAACGCTTTAACGCTCTTCTATTGACGGAAGACAGCGATTTCGGCCACTGGGTGTTTGCAAAAAAGGAGAAGGAAATAAGCGTAATTTTCCTTCGATACGACAGCAGGGATATGGCTAAAATTACCGATTCATTGATCAAAGTCCTCAATGACTACGGATCGTCACTTTACGGGAAATTCGTAGTTATAACTGTCAATAAAATACGTATAAGAGAGATTTGACAGGGTGCCGAAATTCGGGCATGTTGCTGCATACATAAAACAGCTTATACGTGACAGACTCATTGAGCACAGGGCGTACATCACCAAACATGGCCAGGACATGCCTGAGATTCGCAACTGGATGTGGGGTGGCACGAGGTAGTTTAATTTCAATATCCTGTGTAGGGTGGGCATTGCCCACCCTACGGCAATTTTAATGCATGATCAAATCTACGCCATTTGGGTCATGATAATAAATGAGTGCTGCGCCGGTTAACATACCTACTGTGTAGAGGATTGTAACCACAGCATGAATTATATTTAAGTATCTGATTTCCTTATCCATTCTTATACTACCTCCATTCCTGCTTTTTAATATCCATTATAAGGATTACATATTAAATATTGATTAAAGTAAACTGTAAAAACCTCTTGACATATATATTTATAGTTGCTATATTTGTATCCGACTGAATTAGTCGGATACCATTTTAGTCGGATACTAAACTGGTCGGATATGTATTAAGCAACAGAATACAGAAAATATGCTGAAACTCACAAAAAAGATAGATTATGGTCTGATGGCGATCGCCTATATCGCATGGAATCATGGGGATCGCGTGGTAAATACAAAGGAGATTGCCGAGGCTTACAGCATCCCCGTGGAACTGCTGGCAAAGATACTTCAGCGCATGGTGAAAGGCGGGTTGATAACGAGCCTCAGCGGTCCTAAAGGCGGGTACTCTCTTAGTACAAGCCCCTCTGATATTACGGTTGCACAGATTATTGAGGTGGTGGAAGGGAATATAAATATATTGAATTGTTCAGAAGAACAAAATGGCAGATGCTATCAGTTTGACAGGTGTAGTATAAGGACACCGATGCAGAGACTGGAACACAGAATTGTGGATATGCTGAATACCACCACCCTTGAGGAATTGATTGAGAAATTTGAGCTAAAGGCAGTATAAAAGGAGGATTACATGAATTTACCTATCTACATGGACAACCACTCTACTACAAAGGTTGATCCAAGGGTCGTTGAAGAGATGCTCCCAT
>Ga0209323_10002481_pt1 | contig 12276 bp, 12 predicted proteins | sample Rifsed19ft2_FD_184014 | JGI IMG/M metagenome (GOLD analysis project Ga0209323, IMG submission 184014) | Soil microbial communities from Rifle, Colorado, USA - sediment 19ft 2 (version 2) | ecosystem: Environmental > Terrestrial > Deep subsurface > Rock core/Sediment | place: Rifle, Colorado...
CTCACCGACGGCCCGGTCGACCCCCACGACGTGCTGGCCGTTCTGGGCGAGACCGAGCTGCAGCGCTACGTTGTGGACAAGATCCAGGAGGTCTACCGCACGCAGGGGGTCACGATCAACGACAAGCACATCGAGACGATCGTGCGCCAGATGTGCCGCTTCGTGAAGGTCACGGACCCCGGCGACACCGAGTTCCTCCTCGAGGAGCAGGTGCCGAGGTACCGCGTGCAGGAGGAGAACGACCGCATCGAGAAGCTGGGTGGCCAGCCGGCGCGCTTCGCCCCGATCCTGCTCGGCATCACCAAGGCGGCACTCGCGACCGAGTCCTTCGTCTCGGCGGCCTCGTTCCAGGAGACCACCAGGGTCCTCACCGAGGCCGCGGTTTCCGGGCGGATCGACGACCTGTACGGGCTTAAGGAAAACGTGATCGTGGGGAGGCTCATCCCTGCTGGCACGGGAGCCAAGCATTATCATCACTTTGCAATTGGGCCGGTTGCCCCTGAAGAGATGCCGCAGCCTCCGGAGCCGGAGGGCGAGGGGGCGGGTGAGTACGAGGAGCTCAACCAGCTCATCCCCGGCCGCCCCGAGGGTAGTTGACACTGGGGCAAGGCTTTACTAGAATCTTCGGGCTTCGCCGGCAGAGGGCCGGCGGACGGTTGCCGGGGCCAAGCACCGGAGCACGCTTGGCCCTTGTTGCCTGGAGTCGAGAGAGGGAACGATGCCGACGATCTCGCAGCTCGTCCGTTACGGACGCCAACAACTGGAGGGCAAGACCAAGAGCCCGGCTCTGAAGGCGAGTCCGCAAAAGCGCGGGGTGTGCACCCGCGTGTACACGACGACCCCCAAGAAGCCGAACTCCGCCCTGCGGAAGGTCGCGCGCGTGCGGCTCACCAACGGCATCGAGGTGACGACCTACATCCCCGGGGAGGGTCACAACCTGCAGGAGCACTCGGTGGTGCTCATCCGTGGCGGGCGCGTGAAGGACCTCCCGGGCGTGCGCTACCACGTGATCCGTGGCGTGGTGGACGCGCAGGGGGTGCCGGGCCGCAACAAGAGCCGCTCGAAGTACGGAACCAAGCGGCAGAAGCAGCAAGGGAGGCAGTAGGATATGCCGCGCCGTCGCTACGTTGCCAAGCGCGAGGTGCTGCCGGACCCGGTTTACAACTCGCAGCTGGTGACCCGTTTCATCAACTCGATCCTGCGCCAGGGCAAGAAGAGCACCGCGGAGGGAATCTTCTACGGGGCCCTCGACATCATTCAGGCCAAGACGCAGGACGACCCGCTCAAGGTCTTCAAGCGGGCGATGGACAACGTCAAGCCGCAGCTCGAGGTGAAGTCACGCCGGGTCGGCGGCTCGACCTATCAGGTACCCGTCGAGGTGCCGCCGGCACGGCAGCTCTCGCTGTCGATCCGGTGGCTCATCGATTTCGCGAAGGCTCGCGGTGAGAAGTCGATGGTCGACAAGCTTGCCGGCGAGCTGCTGGAAGCAGCCAACAACCGCGGAGGAGCAATCAAGAAGAAGGACGACACGCACCGGATGGCCGAGGCCAACAAGGCATTCAGCCACTACCGGTGGTAGAAGGAGACGCGGACAGCTGACAGCTGACGGCCGACAGCAAAGCGCTGGCGGCAGTTGCGAGAAGCAGGAAGCGCTGAAAGGTTCTTTGAAAAAATGCCACGGCTCGCACCCCTCGAGAGGACTCGGAATATCGGCATCATGGCGCACATCGATGCCGGTAAGACGACGACTACCGAGCGCATCCTCTACTACACGGGGGTGAACTACAAGATGGGGGAGGTCCACGACGGGACCGCCACCATGGACTGGATGGAGCAGGAGCAGGAGCGTGGCATCACCATCACCTCCGCCGCCACGACTTGCTTCTGGCGGGACCACCGCATCAACATCATCGATACCCCTGGACATGTCGACTTCACTGCCGAGGTCGAGCGCAGCCTTCGTGTGCTCGACGGGGCAGTGGCGGTCTTCGACGCGGTGAACGGCGTTGAGCCCCAGTCCGAGACCGTCTGGCGCCAGGCCGACCGCTACCGGGTGCCCCGCATCGCGTTCGTCAACAAGATGGACCGCGTGGGCGCCGACTTCTTCGCCACCATCGAGCAGATGCGCACCAAGCTCCGCGCCAACCCGGTCGCGGTGCAGATCCCCCTCGGGACCGAGGATGCCTTCCAGGGTGTGGTGGACCTGATCGAGGGCTGCGCCTACGTCTACCGTGAAGAGACGCTGGGGGCGGAGTTCGAGCGCACCGAGGTCCCGGAGGAGCTGCGCGAGTCCTACGAGAAGTGGCGCGAGCAGATGCTCGAAGTTGCGGCCGAGTACGACGAGGAGCTGCTCGAGCGCTACCTGGCCGGCGAGGCCCTGAATATCGGCGCGGTGCGTGCCAGCCTTCGGGCACAGACCGTCGCCCACCGCATCGCACCGGTGGTCTGCGGCTCGGCGTTCAAGAACAAGGGGATCCAGCAGCTCCTCGACACCGTCGTGGATCTGCTGCCTTCGCCGCTCGACATCCCGCCGATCGAGGGACACACGCCCGACGGAGAGCCAGAGAACAGGCCGGCGGGTGACGAAGCACCTTTCGCCGGGCTCGCGTTCAAGATCATGACCGACCCGTTCGTGGGCCAGCTCACGTTCCTGCGCGTCTACTCGGGACACGTCTCGACCGGCGACCAGGTGCTCAACGCGCGCACGGGCAACACCGAGCGCGTCGGGCGCCTCCTCAAGATGCACGCCAACAAACGTGAGGAGATCAAGGAGGTCTACGCCGGCGACATCGTGGCGGTGGTGGGCCTCCGCAACGTGGCGACCGGTGACACGATCTGCAACCCGAAGCGCCCGATCGTGCTCGAGGCGATACAGTTCCCTGAGCCGGTGATCGACGTCGCGATCGAGCCGAAGACCAAGGCTGACCAGGACAAGCTCGGGATGGCGCTGGCCAAGCTTGCGCAGGAGGACCCGACGTTCCGGGTGCACACCGACCCCGAGACCGGCCAGACGATCATCTCCGGGATGGGGGAGCTGCACCTCGAGATCATCGTCGACCGGCTGGTGCGCGAGTTCAAGGTCGAGGCGGCGGTCGGTCGGCCGCAGGTTTCGTACCGCGAGACGATCAAGAACGATGCCGAGGGCGAAGGGCGCTTCATCCGCCAGACCGGCGGTCGCGGGCAGTACGGGCACGCGAAGATCCGCGTCCGGCCGCTGACCGACGGCAGCGAGTACGAGTTCTCCAACGACGTCGTCGGCGGGAGGATCCCGCGCGAGTACATCAAGCCGGTGGACCAAGGGATCCGCGAGGCGCTGCAGCACGGCGTGCTTGCTGGTTTCCCGATGATCGGCGTCGGGGTGAGCCTGTACGACGGCTCCTACCACGATGTGGACTCCTCGGAGATGGCGTTCAAGGTGGCCGGCTCGATGGCCTTCAAGGACGCTGCGGCGAAGGCCGACCCGGTGCTACTGGAGCCGCTCATGGAGGTCGAGGCCGTCACCCCGGAGGAGTACATGGGCGACGTCATCGGCGACCTCAACGCGCGGCGTGGCAAGATCACGAGTCTCGAGCAGCGCTCGGGCTCGCGGGTCATCAGGGCGTTCGTGCCGCTCGCCGAGATGTTCGGATACGCGACGCAGCTGCGTTCGATGACGCAGGGGCGCGCCACCTACACCATGCAGTTTGACCACTACGATGAGGTCCCGAAGAACATCGCCGACGAGGTTGTCTCGCGCGCGAAGGGGCTGGCGTAAAGGGGGCGGACATGGCCAAGCAGAAGTTTGATCGGACGAAGCCGCACGTGAATGTTGGGACGATTGGGCACGTGGATCATGGCAAGACGGCGTTGACGTCGGCGATTACGAAGGTGATGTCGTTGAAGGGTTTGGCGGAGTACAAGTCGTACGACGAGGTGGCGAAGGCGTCGATTGCGCACGGGCGTCGGAACGAGATGAAGATTTTGACGATTGCGACGTCGCATGTGGAGTATCAGACGGTGGCGCGGCACTACGCGCACGTGGACTGCCCGGGGCACGCGGACTATGTGAAGAACATGATCACGGGTGCGGCGCAGATGGACGGGGCGATTTTGGTGGTGTCGGCGGAGGACGGGCCGATGCCGCAGACGCGGGAGCACATTTTGCTGGCGCGTCAGGTTGGGGTGCCGTACATCGTGGTGTTTTTGAACAAGGTGGACAAGGTTGAGGATCCGGAGTTGTTGGACCTGGTGGAGTTGGAGGTACGGGAGTTGTTGTCGCAGTACGAGTTTCCTGGGGACGAGGTGCCGGTGATTCGGGGGTCGGCGTTGAAGGCAGTTGGGGTGGATTCGCTGGATGCCTCGGATGCGAAGTGCATCTTGGATTTGATGGACGCGTTGGACAAGTACGTGCCACAGCCGGTGCGGGACATTGACAAGCCGTTTTCGATGCCAATTGAGGACGTATTTACGATCTCGGGCAGAGGGACGGTGGTGACGGGGCGGGTGGATCGTGGGGTGGTGAAGGTTGGTGAGGAGATGGAGATCGTGGGTTTTCGGCCGACGATCAAGCGGGTGGTGACGGGTGTGGAGATGTTCCGCAAGTTATTGGACCAGGGGCAGGCTGGGGACAACATCGGGTTGTTGCTGCGTGGGACGGAGAAGACCGAGGTTGAGCGCGGGCAGGTGGTTGCGAAGCCTGGGAGCATTACGCCGCACACCAAGTTCAAGGCGGAGGTGTACGTCTTGACGAAGGAGGAGGGTGGGCGGCACACGCCGTTTTTTGCGGGGTACCGGCCGCAGTTTTACTTTCGGACGACGGACGTGACGGGGGCGATGAAGCTGCCGGCGGGCGTCGAGATGGTGATGCCTGGGGACAACGTGGCGGTTGAGGTGGAATTGATCACCCCAATTGCGATGGAGAAGGGGTTGCGCTTCGCCATCCGCGAGGGCGGCCGCACCGTCGGCGCCGGCACCATCAGCGAAGTCATCGAGTGAGGCTAGGTGATGCGCGAAAACATTCAGCTTGCGTGTGGCGAGTGCAAGAGGCGCACCTACACCGCCAGCCGGAACAAGAAGAAGCAGACCGAGCGTTTGGAGGTGAAGAAGTACTGCAAGTTCTGCCGTCGTCACACGTTGCACAAGGAAGTGAAGTAGTTTGAGCCCCGGGAAGGCCAGTAGCTCAATTGGTAGAGTCCCGGTCTCCAAAACCGGTGGTTGGGGGTTCGAGTCCCTCCTGGCCTGCCAGAAACCCCTAGCGCCAAGGAGGCGCGGCGAATGAACTGGTGGCAGCGGCTGAAGACGTTTCTGCGCGAGGTGGTCGTCGAAACCAAGAAAGTCACTTGGCCCTCTCGCGACGAGGTGGTTCCCACCACGGTGGTGGTGATTGCAGCGTCTTTCGTTTTTGGGATTTTCCTGTACGTCTGCGACCTGGCTTTCTTTCGGCTCGTGGACTGGGTGATCAGGCTCCTGTCGTAGGGGGGACGTCACGCATGCCGAAGCAGTGGTACATCATCCACACCTACTCGGGGTTCGAGGAGCGCGTCAAGAAGACGCTGGAGCAGCGGATTGACGCCCTCGGCATGCAGGAGTTCTTCGGCGAGGTCCGCATCCCCACCGAGACCGTCGTGGAGATGCGCAGCGGAAAGCGCCGCGAGGTGCAGCGCAAGTTCTTCCCCGGTTACGTGCTGGTGCAGATCGATCTGGCCGGCGATAAGGGGGACGAGGCTTGGCATTTGGTGCGGAACACCCCGAAGGTCACGGGATTCGTGGGCTCCGGCAAGAAGCCGACACCGCTCACCGAGAACGAGGTGAATCAGATCCTTCACCAGGTGACGGTGGCCAAGGAGAAGCCGAGGCCGAAGCACGTTTTTGAGAAGGGCGAACAGGTCCGAATCACCGACGGGCCCTTCTCCAACTTCGCGGGCGTCGTGGAGGAGGTCAATCTGGACCGCTCCACGCTGAAGGTCATGGTGACGATCTTCGGACGCTCGACCCCCGTGGAGCTGGAGTTTTCGCAGGTGCAGAAAACCGCGTGAGGTAGGTCAATGGCGAAGAAGATTACCGGTTACGTGAAGCTGCAGATTCCGGCAGGCCAGGCGACCCCGGCGCCCCCGGTAGGTCCGGCGCTCGGTCAGCACGGCCTCAACATCATGGACTTCTGCAAGGCGTTCAACGCAAAGACGCAGAAGCTCGCGGGGACGATTATCCCTGTGGTGATCACGGTCTTTTCCGATCGCACCTATTCGTTCATCACCAAGACCCCGCCCGCGTCGTTCCTGCTCCGGCAGGCCGCGGGGATCGAGAAGGGGTCCGGCGAGCCTAACCGCAACAAGATCGGCAAGGTGACTCGGGCGCAGGTGGAGGCGATCGCCAAGACCAAGCTGCCCGACCTCAACACCACGTCGCTCGAGGCTGCGATCCACATCATCGAGGGCACTGCGCGCAGCATGGGCATCGAGGTGGTGGCGTAGGGGGGTGGGGTGTGAGCCATTCGAAGAAATACTTGCAGGCAAAGGCGAAGGTGGAGGCGCGCCGCTACCAGCTGCGCGAAGCCGTCGAGTTGGTGCGTGAGATGCATTACGCGAAGTTTGACGAGACCGTTGAGGTCGCCCTCCGCCTCGGTGTCGACCCCCGCCACGCCGACCAAATGGTTCGCGGGACGGTCGTGCTCCCGCACGGGACCGGCAAGAGCAAGAAGGTGCTGGCGGTCGCGGCCGGCGATCAGGCCAAGGAGGCGCACGAGGCCGGCGCCGACTTCGTGATGGGCGAGGAGGCGATCGAGAAGATCCAGGGTGGCTGGTTGGACTTCGACGCGATCGTCGCCACGCCCGACATGATGCGGGGCCTCTCCAGGCTCGGCAAGATCCTGGGTCCCCGCGGACTGATGCCAAACCCGAAGACGGGAACGGTGACGGCTGAGGTGGGCAAGGCGGTGCGCGAGATCAAGTCCGGCAAGGTGGAGTTCAGGGTCGACAAGACGGCCATCATCCACGTGCCCGTGGGCAAGATCTCCTTCAGCGCGGACGCCCTCGAGGAGAACGCAAACACACTCATCACGGCGATCCTGCGGGCAAGGCCCTCGAGCGCCAAGGGGAAGTACGTGCAGTCGGCCTACATGAGCTCCACGATGGGTCCCGGCGTGGCGCTTGACCTCACGCCGTTGGAAGCGAAGTAGGGGGTTTGCAATGTTGACGCGGGCACAAAAGCAAGAGCAAATCGACACCCTCAGGGGCATGCTGGCGCCGGCGCACGGGCTGTTCGTGATGGACTTCACGGGCCTCTCCGTAGGCGAGGTCACCGAGCTCCGGCGCAAGGTCAAGGAGGCCAGGGGCAACTACCGCGTGGTGAGGAACACCCTCGCTAGGCTCGCGTTGGCAGAGACCGACCACCGAGGGCTCCAGCAGCTTCTGACGGGCTCCGCAGCGGTGGCGTACACGGACCAGGACGCAGTGACGCTCGCCAAGGCCCTGGCGGATTTCGCGAAGACTCACGAGAAGCTGCGTTTCCGCGGGGGGCTGGTGGAGGGGCAACTGCTCGATGCGCAGCAGGCCAAGCAGGTGGCGGCGCTGCCCTCGAAGAAGGAGCTCGTGTCGAAGCTGCTGTTCCTGCTGCAGTCGCCGATGCGTAGGCTGGTGACGGTGCTCAACGCTCCCGTGCAGGGTCTGGCCGCGAGCCTGCACCAGATCGCAGATGAGAAGCAACGCCAGGAACAGGCGTGAGAGGTTAGCAGAAACGAATCGGGTAAAGGAGAAACGAGATGGCGCAGATTCAGGAGTTCGTGGAACAGATCAAGGGGATGACAGTGCTCGAGCTCAACGAGCTGGTCAAGGCCTTGGAAAGCGAATTCGGCGTCTCGGCCGCTGCCGCGGCGATGCCGATGGCGGTGGCCGGCGCGCCAGCCGCGGGTGCCGCTGAGCAGGCCGAGGAGAAAACCGAGTTCGACATCATCCTCGAGGACGCCGGTGACAAGAAGATCAACGTCATCAAGGTGGTACGCGAGGTGACCTCGCTCGGTCTCAAGGAGGCCAAGGACCTGGTCGAGGGTGCTCCCGCCAAGGTCAAGGAGGGCGTCTCGAAGCAGGAGGCTGAGGACATCAAGAAGAAGTTCGCGGAAGCCGGCGCCAAGGTCAAGGTTCAGTAAGCCGTCGCGGCCGGGAGCTGAGTCGACGGAATCTGGGCCTAGGGGTTGGCGGGGCGCCGGGTGGGGGGTCGTCCCCCACCGCGGGCGACGAGTACCATTCGGGTTTTTGTTGAACGGCCCGGACCAGGGGGGGGCATACGCCCCCCATGTGCCGTTTTTTCGGTGCCCGCGCGGGGCGGTGCACCTTCCGAGCTAGTCGCGCCAAAGGGCGCGAGGAACTTCAGGGGCGGTGAGCGATGGTAAGAGTGAAGACCGCAAAAGCCTCAAAGACCGCAAGGGTCGCAAAGGGCGTGAAGAAGGCCCAGTCCGCGAAAGCGGCAAGGCCGACCACGCCGGCAAGAGTGGCAAAGCCGACGAAGTCTGCAAAGCCGGCGAATCCGACGAAGGCCGGGAAGCCGGCAAAGCCGGTGAAGCCTGCCAGGCCGGCCGCCTCCGCGAGGCCGCCCAAGCCGGTGAGCGTGGCGAAGCCGGCGGCCACGAAGGGCGCGCCGACTCGGCCGTCACGGCCTGTGCGCGTGAACCAGTCCGTGGACCCGGACGGGCGGATGAACTTCTCGAAGATCCGTACAACGATCCCGTTGCCGAACCTGATCGCGGTGCAGCGGTCGAGCTACGAGCAGTTCCTGCAGATGGACCTGCTCGCCGAGGAGCGGGAGAAAAGAGGCCTGCAGGCGGTGTTCTCCAGCGTCCTCCCGTTTTCGGACTTCCGCTCCTCCTGTGAGCTTCACTTCGTCCGCTACGAGCTCGGGACCTGGGAGTGCAAGTGTGGTGGCCTGAAGGGGCTGGAGCGCCTTCGCATCGCCTGCGAGCACTGCGGCACCCGCATCAAGGCGGCGGAGACTCACGAGACCGCGGTGGTCTGCCCCTCCTGCGGGCAGGGAACGCCGAACGCGGTGCCCCACTGCCCGACCTGCGGCAACCCGGTGGGCCTTCGCCTCACCTACACAGAGAGCGACTGCCGGGAGCGCGGCCTGACGTACGCCGTGCCGCTCAAGGTGACTTTCCGCCTCGCGCTCTTCGAACAGGGCGCCCGTGGCGAGAGACAGATGCGGGACGTGAAGGAGGAGGAACTCTACTTCGGCGAGCTTCCGCTCATGACGGAGACGGGGACATTCATCATCAACGGCACCGAGAGGGTGATCGTCTCCCAGCTCCACCGCTCCCCCGGGGTCTCGTTCACCCGCGAGACGCCGACCTCGCTACTCGCCAAGGTGGTGCCGTACCGAGGGTCCTGGATCGAGTTCGAGTTCGACAAGAAGCAAGTTTTGTACGTGCGAATCGACCGCAAGCGGCGTTTCCCCGGAACGGTCTTTCTGCGCGCCCTGGGGCTCGAGTCCAACGCCCAGCTCCTCGAGGTCTTCTTCAACCTTTTCACCGCCAAGATCGGGACCGACGGCGTCACCCTGACGCTCGACAACCGGATCCTCGCGGTCGATGACGAGCGCGCGGCCGCGCAGGTGGGGCGGCGCGTCGCCGCCCCCGAACTGTTCGCCGGGCTGAAGCTCGATGCCGGCCTTCGCAAGTCGCTCAAGGACCGCGGCCAGACGAAGGTCAAGGTGAGCCCAGAGGCCCTCGTGGACGCGGTGGTGGCCGAGGACGTCGTTGACCCCGGGACGGGCGAGCTCATCGCCGAGGCCTCCACGGCGGTATCGCCCGAGCTTCTGGCGCGGGCACGTGAGATCGGGCACCCGGAGCTCAAGCTGGCCTTCCCGGGTTGGGACATCGTCGGTGAGATCCTCACGAAGACGATCGAGAAGGACCCGATCCGCACAAGGCTCGACGCGATCATGGAGGTCTACCGCCGTCTACGGCCGGGCGATCCACCAACCCAGGAGTCGGCCACAACGCTGTTCGGCGGCCTGTTCTTCGACGAGCGGAAGTACGACCTCTCCGAGGTTGGGCGCTTCAAGTTCAACGTCAAGCTCGGCCTGAAGAAGAACCTCAAGCAGAGGGTGATGGACCAGGAGGACTTCATCGCGGTCGTTCGCTACCTCCTGAAGCTCTCGCGGGGCCTGGGGCGGCTGGACGACATCGACTCGCTCGCCAACCGCCGCGTGCGGGCCGTCGGGGAGCTGCTGGAGAACCAGTTCCGCGTCGGACTGGTGCGGATGGAGCGCGCGATCAAGGAGCGCATGACGATCCACCAGGACATCGAGAACGCGATGCCGCGCGACCTCATCAACGCCAAGCCTGTGATCGCGGCGGTGAAGGAGTTCTTCGGCTCCTCGCAGCTCTCGCAGTTCATGGACCAGACCAACCCGCTGGCCGAGGTGACCCACAAGCGCCGTCTCTCGGCTCTCGGCCCGGGCGGCCTGTCGCGCGAGCGCGCCGGATTCGAGGTGCGCGACGTGCACTCCACCCACTACGGGCGCATTTGCCCGATCGAGACCCCGGAAGGTCCGAACATCGGGCTGATCTCGTCGCTCTCCTGCTACGCGCGGATCAACGATTTCGGCTTCATCGAGTCGCCCTACAAGAAGGTGGAGAAGGGGCGCGTGCTCGAGCACGTACAGATCTCGGAGCGCGGCGACTCCAAGTACGATCTCGGCCAGGTCGTGCTGCTCGAGGAGGCCGACGCGACCAACAAGCGGCTGCAGGCAAAACGCCGGCGCCCCGCCCACTGGGAGCCGCACGCGTTCTACCTCTCGGCCTGGGATGAGGAGACCCTGAACATCGCGCAGGCAAACGCGGTTGTTGACCAGCGGGGTCTCCTGCAGTCGGACAAGGTAATCGCCCGGTCGGGCGGCGAGTTCGTGCTGATCGACCGCGACAGGGTGGACTACATCGATGTGTCGCCCAAGCAGGTGGTATCGGTGGCTGCGGCCCTGATCCCGTTCCTCGAGCACGACGACGCAAACCGCGCCCTCATGGGATCCAACATGCAACGCCAGGCGGTGCCGCTGCTGCGGTCCGAGGCGCCACTGGTGGGCACCGGGCTCGAGCCCGTGGTGGCACGTGATTCCGGGTCGGTGATCGTGTGCCGCAGGTCCGGTATTGTGGATACCGTCGACGCCCGCCGCATCATCATCCGCGTCGAGGCCGAGGACCCACAGACCGGACGGCCCCGCGACTTCGGCGCCGACATCTATCAGCTCACGAAGTTCCGCCGCTCCAACCAGAACACCTGTGTGAACCAGAAGCCGATCGTGTCGCCGGGCCAGAGGGTCGTGAAGGGACAGGTCCTCGCGGATGGGCCCAACACCGACAGGGGCGAGCTGGCGCTCGGGCGCAACGTTCTTGTCGCCTTCATGCCCTGGCGCGGGTACAACTTCGAGGACGCGATCGTGGTGTCCGAGAAGCTTGTCAAGGAGGACTACTTCACCTCGGTGCACATCGAGGAACTGGAGATTGCCGCGCGGGACACCAAGCTCGGACCCGAGGAGATCACGCGGGACATCCCCAACGTCTCGGAGTCGGCGCTACGCGACCTCGACGAGGCGGGCATTGTGCGCATCGGTGCCCACGTGCGGCCCGGCAGCATCCTCGTCGGCAAGGTGACGCCGAAGGGAGAAACTCAGCTTACCCCCGAGGAGAAGCTGCTTCGCGCGATCTTCGGCGAAAAGGCCGGAGATGTGCGCGACGCATCGCTGAAGTGCCCGCCGGGGATCTCCGGCGTGGTGGTGGACGTGAAGATCTTTGCCCGTCGCGGCACCGAGAAGGACATTCGAGCCCAGGCGATCGAGGAAGAGGAGATTGGCCGGATCCGCAAGAACTCCGACGACGAGCGCCGCATCATCTTGGAGGAGCGCAACAAGAAGCTTGCGGAGCTTCTCGAAGGGGCGAAGGTGGCCGGCAACGTGGTCGCCACGCGCGGCGGCCAAATGCTGGCGAAGAAGGGCGGCACGCTCAAGGGAGAGGCCGTTGCCGCGCTGACCCGCGCCGAGATACTGGCGCTGCCGCTCAAGGACGGCAGCGTGCGCGACCGCGTCCGCATGCTGGTAAACCAGGCCGAGTCGCAGATCGAGGTGCTCGAGAAGCTCAACGATGACCGCATCAAGCTGCTCACGGCAGGCGATGAGCTCCCGCCCGGCGTCATCAAGCAGGTGAAAGCCTACGTCGCCATGAAGCGCAAGCTGCAGGTCGGCGACAAGATGGCGGGGCGGCACGGGAACAAGGGCGTGATCTCGGTCGTGCTCCCGGATGAGGACATGCCGCTG
>Ga0209323_10002490_pt1 | contig 12258 bp, 8 predicted proteins | sample Rifsed19ft2_FD_184014 | JGI IMG/M metagenome (GOLD analysis project Ga0209323, IMG submission 184014) | Soil microbial communities from Rifle, Colorado, USA - sediment 19ft 2 (version 2) | ecosystem: Environmental > Terrestrial > Deep subsurface > Rock core/Sediment | place: Rifle, Colorado...
CCTCAGCGCAACAGCAGCAATGAAGGCAACGACACGGCCACGATGCGCGGATCCTGAACCCGCCAGCCGTCGCTCATCGTCACGAGCACGCCGAAGGGTGCGTTATACACCGTTTTTTCGAGAAAGGCACGCAATCCTACCGTGTCACGAAAATCGTCAATGCGATGACGATACTTGATTTCGACCGGGATACGTTTTTCGCCGATGGTGAGCACGTAATCTACTTCCGGCTCGCTCCCGTGCTCGGGGAAATGGGCAATATCCAGATGAGGGATGCTGGCGAGAAAGTAGCCGGCCACACTTTCGGCGATGTGCCCCGCCAGGTCATGAAGATGCGGGCTTTGAAGCAGGGCTTGCGCTTCGAGCGGAATGATCTCCTGAAGCCAACTGGCCCTCAAACCGTGGTCGCACAGGCATAGCCGGTAAGCGCCTTTCCGGCGTTTCAGACGCAGCTCGAGTGGCGCGATGAGCCGAACCAACATGGCCCCGTCCAGAAACCGCAGATAAGCCAGAATTCGCTGCCAGCCGATGTTGGCGCGCAGCGCCTGCTGTATTTCGCTGACGAACACGGCCTGCCCCGGGCTCTGCCCGGCGTAGCGGCAGGCAAGGCGAAAGACCTCCTCCAGCAACTGAGGGTCGCGCTTAACGCCGCGCGCGCCCACGCGTAGATCGTGCTGAATGGCGCGCTGAATGACCGTTTCGTTCAGTTGATCGGCCACCTCAGGCCACGGCACATCCGCCCGCGCCTGGGCAAGGGGATAGCCCCCACGTTCCGAAAAAGCGACGAAGGCCCGATCACGCACCGCCTGATGGCGCAGGCCGTGTGCCTGCAGTTCTTTCCAGAATTCGCTTCGCAGCAGCGGCTCCAGCCCATTCTCCGGCAACTGGGGCGGCACGTTCTCTTGAAAGCGCAGACCGGCGATTTCCCGCAGGAACAAGGTTCCAAGCTCGACTTCCGTAATCCGGCCGGCCAGACTATCCCGCCCGCTTTCGATGCGGAGCGCCGAACTGCCGGTTACCATCACCCGGAGAGTGTTATGGTCCACCAATGCCTTGACCTGCGGGGCCCAATCTGCAAGGTTCCGCACCTCGTCGAAGAAAAGATAAGTCGGCCCCTCTGCCCTGGCGGCTTCGTTAAAAGTGCGCTGGAGGATGCGGTTCTCAAACCAGCGGGCGATCGAGAGGATTGGCTCCGGCAGCCCCTTAAGCGAGGGAAGTTCGTCAAACTGCACGCGCAGAATCCGGCCGGGGGCCACGCCCTGCGCCAGCAATTGCTCGATGAGTTGGAGTTGCAGCGTCGTCTTGCCCACCTGCCGTGGCCCGCGCAGAACGATCACTGGCGCCAGACCCTGACGGAGTTTTTTCTGGGCCGTGTGAAAGGCCCAGCGCTTATAAGCCGGCAGCTGCGGTCCCGGCTTGCCCTCCCACCACGGGTTGGTGGCGTATAAGTTTTCGGTCAGTGCCGGCGGCAGTCTTTCTTTGTCGAATATATCTTTGCTCACTACCATCTCCTCAAATCACCTTCAACTTCCCATCTTTCTATTTTAGCCTACCGAGGAATTCCCTCACCGCTGCGTTGAACGCTTCCGGGTTCTCGATGTTCGACAGGTGCGCCACCTCAGGAATGACGACGAGTTTGCTGCCGGGGATGGCTTTGTGCATCGCTTCGCTCTCGCCTGGCGGGATAAGTGTGTCGGCGCTGCCGGTGACGATCAATGTGGGAATGTTGATCGACTTGATCCAGTCGCTGCGGTCGGGCCGGGCGGCCATGCCGCGCAGTGCGGCGGCGACGCCGTTCGCGCGCTGTTTCGACATCATCGCCTGGACAAATGTCGCCAGGCTGGGACGGCTCTCGCGCGTGGCGTCGGTGAGCATTTTGGGCAGCATCGCCTCGGCGATCGGGGACACGCCTTCTGCAAAGGCTTTCTTCGCATTGGCGTGACGCGCCTCGCGCGCTTGCTCGCTATCGGCCCCGGCGCGCGTATTGGCGAGGATCAGCCCCTTCACCATGTTCGGATGCTTGGCGAGCAGCGCCAGAGCGATGTAGCCGCCCATCGACAGGCCGCACACGACGGCCTGCTTGACGTTGAGCGCATCGAGCAGCACCTTCAGATCGGCGGCGTAGTCGTCCATCGTCATCACGTCCGGCGCGTCGCCCGACTGGCCGAAGCCGCGCAGGTCGGGAGCGATCAGGCGGGCCACTGCCTGCAAGCCCTCGATCTGCGAGCGCCACAACGATCGGTCGAGCGGGTAGCCGTGAATGAGCAGCAGCGGGACGCCGTTGCCGACGTCGTCGTATTCGAAGGTGACGTGATGTGTCGTGAAGCGCATGATGCAGCTCCTTTACGAATGCCTTTTGCTCCAATCGTCGCCGATGGCGCGGTTGATCGACACGTCGCGCAGGAAGTTGGCGCGCAGTGCGCCGTCGCCGATGGTGTTGGCCTGCGCCAGCATCAATTCGCGCGCCTGGCGCAGGAAGTGAAACGCGGCCTGATCCTTCGCATGGTTCAGCACCTCGTAATGCGTCCATAAGATTGTCTGCGGCGTCGGCACGCCGGTGAAGCCGTGCGTCTGCAAAGCGTTCATGGCCTGTTGCGAGACATCGGCTGCCTGCTTCGGTTGGCCGGCGTGCAGCAATGTCCGCGCCAGCAATGCCTGGGTCCAGATGGCGCAATAGGCGTGCAGACCGTTGTCGCGCTCCAGTGCCTGCATCCGGTCGAGCGGCTCACGCGCGGTGTCCCAGGTGTCCAGCGCGTGATCGACGCGCGCGCGACCCATGAGCGCGTGCCATTCCAGCTCGGGCAGGTCCGCATCGATCGCCAGGGCCACGGCTCGCTCGATCGTCGCGCGGGCTTGCGCCGATCCTGTCTCGCGCTCCACGTCCGCCTGGGCGACGATCAGCCAGGCCTGCTGCACCGCCGATTCGATGGCGGTCACTTTCTGCTGGGCCTGGTTCAAGACGGCTTTCGCGGTGGTGTAGTCGCCCAGCCGCGTCCAGCACACGGCGACGGCGATCAGCCCGCGCGCTTCAATCTCAGTGTCGCCGGCCTGGCGCGCAAGCTCCTGCGACTTCTCAAAGTGGCTGATCGCATAGAAGGGGTGCGACATCGCGTCGCGATACAGCAAGCCGAGGTCGAAGTACGAGCGGGCCAGCCCCGCCGGTTCGGCGACGTGGCGGCGCAGCTCGTGCGCGCGCTGGAAGGCATCGGCGACGGTGTCCATGCGACCCGCGCGCCAGCTCATGTGCGCCAGCTGCGCCAGCGCCGCCGCCTCGCCGGCGCGATCCGATTGCGAGTGCGTGAGTGACACGGCTTCTTCGAGCAAGGGGCGGGCGGCCTCGTCGCGGTGCTCCGTCACGTAATACTGGGCCAGCGTCATCAGGGCGATACCCAGGCGTTTGCCGTCGCCCGCGCGGCGAGCCAGCCCCAGCATTTCCTGCAAATCAGGCTCGATCCGATCGGGCCGCCCGGCCGACTCCCACAACGGGTAGCGTTCGGCCAGGATGTCGAATCGGGACTTGATCAGTTGAACGTGCAGCGTGGCGTCCGAGGCCAGAATTACGGAATCGAGCAGTGCCAGCGCCTGCTGGTAGCGTTCGAGCGCGGCGGCGAAATCCGACTGGCGTTTGGCTGCGTCGCCTTCGTCTTTGAGTTGATTGATCGTCGCCTCGCGGCCAGTGAGGGCAGGCGCGGGAGGAGCGGCGTCGAGGCGAGTTCCGCATCGACCGCAGAAAGAGAATCCATCCGGGTTGTCGAAACCGCAATTCGGGCATTTCATCGACATGGCGGCGGGTATTATATCAGCATCGGGAGATGAGGACGAACAAAACCCCTTCACTGCCGAGGTGATTATTTACATCTCACCACACAGGCGCGGAGACACAGAGAGAAGCTCTTTGAAATCTCCGTGGACTCCGTGTCTCCGTGGTTATACTGCGCGCGGTCACAAGTTGCGCTTTTTGTTGCTGAAAGCCCGCGTCCACGCGGGCGTCTATCCTGATCGACCGCGAGGACGCGGTCGGTGAGCAAAACCGCAGATGGTTCCCGCGTCGAGTATAAATTGACCTGTGTGGAATCACCGGTGCATAGGGGCGAGAGGGGCTGCGCGCAGTATGGTATAATTCACGCCGTCGCCGCAATCCTCGCTAGGAGAGCCGCTTGTTTAACCCCATCAACTGGCTCCTGGGGCTGTTTTCCCTTGATATTGGCATCGATTTGGGCACGGCCAATACGCTGGTCAATGTCCGTGGCAAGGGCATTATCATCAACGAACCGTCGTGGGTGGCGATTGACAAGCGCAGCAAGAAGCCGTTGGCGATCGGCGCGGAGGCCAAAGAAATGGTGGGCCGCACGCCCGGCAACATCATCGCCATCCGGCCCCTGCGCGACGGCGTGATCAGCGACTTCGAAGTGACCGAGGCCATGCTCGATTACTTCATCAAGAAGGCGCACACCTCGATGTTTCTGCCGGTTCCCAGGCCGCGCGTCGTCGTCGGCATCCCCTCGGGCGTGACCGAAGTGGAACGCCGCGCCGTGTACGATGCTTGCATCAACGCCGGGGCGCGCGAGGCGTACCCGATCGAAGAACCGGTGGCAGCGGCGATCGGCGTCGGCCTGCCCATCATGGAAGCGACCGGCAGCATGATCGTCGACATCGGCGGGGGCACGACCGAGGTGGCGGTCTTCTCGCTGGGCGGCGTCATCCTCAGCAAGAGCATCCGCGTCGCCGGCGACGAGATGGACGACGACATCATCCTGTACATGCGCCAGAAGTACAACCTGCTGATCGGCGAGCGCATGGCCGAGCGGGCGAAGATCGCCATCGGGTCGGCCTACCCGTTGCCGGAAGAGAAGGTGATGACGGTGCGCGGCCGCAGCGTGGTGACCGGCCTGCCCGAAGCGGTGGACGTGTCCTCGATCGAAATCCGCGAGGCGCTGTCCGTCTCGACGCAGGCGATCGTCGACACGATCAAGAGCAGCATCGACGAGACGCCGCCCGAAGTGATCGCCGACCTGATGGAGAACGGCATCGCTCTGGCGGGCGGCGGCGCGCTGTTGCAAGGACTGGCGCAGCGCCTGACCGAGGAAGTGAAGGTGCGGGTGTGGGTCGCGCCCGATCCGCTGACGGCGGTGGCCGTCGGTTGCGGCAAATTGCTGGAAAACCTCGATACGCTCCAGATGGTGATCGACAGCATCGAGCGCAGCCGGCGCAAGACGTCGCGTGTGGCGATCGCCGTTTGAGCCCGCCGAATCGCTGGAGTGCCGTGCGTAGGCAGATTCGGGGGGCCTCCAGGAATCCACTTGAAGGCTTCTCGACATGAACCGGGGTCGCTCACGAGCGTGGTTGTTCCCGGTTTTGACTCTTCTGACGATCGCGTTGCTGTTGCTGCACGAGTCGGGTGTCATCAAGCCGCTGGAAGATGCGGCCCAGATCGTCATCGACCCGGTACAGCGCGCCCTGGCCGGTTTCTTTGACGGCTTGGCCCAGACGTTTGACGCGCTCCGCGATCTGCGCGATCTGCGCGAGGAGAACGCGCAGCTCAGGGCACTCAACGACGATCTGGTCTCCGAAAACGTCCGCCTGAAGGAGCTGGAGGCCGAGAATGTGCAGCTACGCGGCCTGCTTCAGTTCACGCAGGAAAACCCCTTGTACAAGACGCAGGCGGCGGCGATCGTAGGACGCGACCCCAGCCCGTATCGACAATTCGTCACGATCAACGCCGGCCGCCGCGAGGGTCTGGAGCCGGGGATGCCGGTCATCACGTCAGGCTCGGCGCTCGCCGGGCGCGTGGCCGAAGTCGGCGCGCGCTGGTCGAAAGTGCAACTCCTCATCGACAACACCAGCGCGGTCAACGTGCGCATTCAAAGCTCGCGCGTAACGGGCCTGGCCGAGGGGCAGCCCGACGGCACATTGTTGGTGACGCAGATTCCGCTCGACGCGACGGTGAACGTGGGCGACATCGTGTTGACCAGTGGACTCGGAGGCAATCTGCCGCGCAGTCTGGTCGTGGGGCAGGTGGAGGAAGTCATCAAGCGCGACATCGATTTGTTCCAGTCGGCCCGGCTGCGCCCGGCGGTCGATCTCAACCGGCTCGAACTGGTGCTGGTGATCACCAGCTTCGAGCCGCTGCCCGCCGAGCCGGAACCGGAGCCGACGCCGACACCGACCCCATGACGAAAGACGAATGACCGAGGACGAAGGACGAATGACCGAGGACGAAGGATCGTTCGTCATTAGCCTTTCGTCATTGGCCTTCCGTCATTGGTCTTCCGCCATTGGTCTTTCGTCCTTCGCCTTAAGCTCTGTGGGATATGAACCCCTACCTCGCCGCGCCCTTCGTGCTGGCCGTCTCGTTGCTCCAATCGACGCTCTCGCCGCGTTTGCAGATCGGCGCGGTGTGGCCGGATTTCGCGCTGCTGGTGGTGATGTCGTGGGCGCTCCTGCGCCGCCCCGACGAAGCGCTGACCTGGGCCTTCAGCGCCGGTCTCGTGGTCGATCTGGTCTCCGGCGGGCCGTTCGGCGGGACGGTGATGGCGCTGATGATCGTGACGCTGATCGCCGGCGCGATGGCAAACGGCGCGCTGCGCGGGCGCACCGTCCTGCCGATCGTGACGGCCTTCGCCGGGACGCTGGCGTTTCACGGAATGTATGCGCTGGCGATGCTGCTCGCCGGGCAGCCGGTCGATGTTGGGGATGCGCTGTTTCGGGTCGTCCTGTCCTCAGCCGTGTACAATTCGGCATTGAGTTTGCCCATTTACGGCTTGATGCTGCGAATCGATCGACGCATCCGGCCTAAAGCATTACGCTGGTGAAGAGTAACCACGGATTACACGGATGTCACGGATAGGATTCCGATAATCCGTGTTATCCGTGCCCTCCGTGGTTTATGAATATGAAACCTATTCAGAAGACCCCGCAACTGAATCCCCGCTTGCTGGCGCTATACGGCCTGGTCGGGCTGGTGATGGCGGTCTTCCTGGCGCGCTTGTGGCAGATGCAAGTGTCGGCGGGCGACTATTACCGCGCCCGCGCCGATAGCAATCGCCTGCGACAGATCACCATCGACGCGCCGCGCGGTATTCTGTACGACCGCTACGGCACGATTCTGGCTCGCAACACGCCCAGCTACGATGTGACGATCATCCCGGCGTACTTGCCTGAAGACGAAGACGCCGAGATGCAGGTCTATCAGCAGCTGAGCCGATTGTTGGGCATGCCGGTGAGCGGCAAGACGGCTTCGCTGCAGGGCGCCACCGGGCCTGGCATCAAGGACATCGTCGACGAGGCGCGCGGCATCGCGCCGTATCGCCCGGTGACGATCCTTAGCGGCGTGCCGCGCGACGTGGCCTTGCAAGTCAAAGAGGAAAGCCCGCGCCTGCCCGGCGTGGATGCCGTCATCGTATCGTCACGCGAGTATCCGCTGGGCCGGCTCACGTCGCACAACGTGGGTTACACCGGGCGCCTGTCGGTCGACGTCGTCGATCGGGTCAACCAATCACTCGTCGATGCGATGGCGAGCGGGAAGCGCGAATCGCTGATTCAGTTCTTCCTCGACGTGCAGGCGGCGCGCAGCTACAACCCCGACACCGATCGCATGGGCCTGACCGGCGTCGAGGCGTCATACGAGGATTCGCTGCGCGGCGTGAAGGGCGAGCGCACGATCGAAGAGGACGTCGCCGGGCGCGAGCTTCGCACCGTCGGCCCGGAAGTTGACCCGGTACCGGGGCGCAACGTGTACCTGACGCTCGATCGCGATTTGCAGCAAATCGCCTACGAGGCGCTGCAGCAGCAGATCGATCAGATCAACGCTTACGCCGGCACGCTGCGCACGAAGCGCGGCGCGGTGATCGCCCTGGACCCGCGCAACGGGCAGATCCTGGCGCTGGTCAGCCTGCCGACGTTCGACAATAACCTCTTCGCGCGGGGAATCACCAGCGAGGAGTTCGACGCACTCAAGCGCGATGCTTTCTTGCCGCTGTTCAATCATGCCATCGGCGATCAGGTGCAGCCCGGCTCGATTTTCAAGATCATCCCCGCCGCCGCCGCTTTGCAGGAAGACGTTGTCACGCGCCGGACGATCTGGTTCGACAGCGGCTCGATCGTGATCCCCAACAAATACTTCCCCGACGATCCGCGCCAGGCGCAGACGTTTTACAGTTGGAATCGAGCCGGCGAAGGTCGAACCGATGTGATCGTGGCGCTGGCTCAATCGGTCAACACATTTTTCTACGTGGTCGGCGGCGGGCTGGACGTCCCGAATCAACCCAAGTGGGAAGGACTCGGTCTGACGCGGCTGGTAACTTACACTCAATCCTTTGGACTGGGCGAGCTGACCGGCATCGATTTACCCGGCGAAGCGCCCGGTCACGTCCCCGACGGCCAATGGAAACGCCTGACTTACGGCGAGAACTGGGCGCTCGGCGACACGTACAACCTGTCGATCGGCGAAGGCTTCCTGACGGCCACGCCGCTGCAAATGCTCAACGCGACGGCAGCCGTGGCGAACGGCGGCACGCTGTACAAGCCGGAGATGGTGCTGCGCGTCGTCGATGCGGATGGCAATGAAGTCCGATCGTTTCAGCCGCAGGCCATCGCCCGCGTGCCGATCAGCCCGGAGAACTTGCAGATCGTGCGCGAGGGCATGGAAGCCTGTGTCGCCTGGGGCACGGGGACGAAGGCGCAGGTCGCCGGCCTGACCGTCGCCGGCAAGACCGGCACCGCCGAGTTCTGCGACGACCTGGCGCAGAAGTTAGGCTACTGCGTGACCGGGCAGCCCAAGCCGACGCACGCCTGGTTCACGGCCTATGCCCCGGCGGACAACCCACAGATCGCCCTGATTGTTTATATCTACAACGGCGGTGAAGGCTCGCAGGCCGCCGCCCCCGTGGCGCAGAAGATTCTCCAGTTCTGGTGGAACCGCCAGAATGGCAGCCAGGCCAAGCCGTGACGAACGACCGATGACCAGCGACGAACCGGCTGGCCGCCGTGACGTTCGTTCTTCGTCCTTCGTTCTTCATCCTTTGCTCGTCGTTCTCCTCGCCGGTGCGCTGCTCGGCACTTTCATCGCCCGCTTTTGGTACGAGCTCGATCCGGTGCGCTTTGCGCCGTTCGGCGATTGGCCGGGCGTGATCGGACTGGCGGTCGCCGGAGCGGTGTTCCTCGGCGCGCAGTGGTGGGCGGCGCTGCGGCGCATCCTGACCCCCGATGTGGCGATCGCGGCGCATGTCCCCTTTGCGATCCTCCTCCTGTATATTCTGTGGCCCGAAGTGAACCTGCGCCCGGCGGCGGTGACGTTGCTCGCTTCAGCCGGACTGGCGCTGGCGATTGGGCTGCGTGGGTGGATGACCTCACCCTCACCCCCAACCCCTCTCCCTCTCCTGATTTCGTCAGGAGAGGGAGAGGGGAGGCGACCTGCGCTGCGCGCAGCGCGGCGCAGTGCGGTGAGCCGGGGTGTGGGTGAGGTTGCGCTGGCGCTGATCGTCTTCGCCGTGTACGTGCGCACGTTGGGGGTGCACGTCGGCAAAGCCGACACGTTCGAGTTCCAGGTCGTCGCGCCGACATTGGGCATCGCGCATCCCACCGGCTACCCGTTGTACGTGATGATCGGCAAACTGTTCAGCCTGCTGCCGATCGGGTCGATGGCCTTCCGCGTCAATCTCACGTCGGCGGTGTTCGCGACGGGTGCGGTGATGATGGTGTACGCCATCACGGCCCGGCTGGGCGGGCGGCGGCTGGTGGCTTTCATCACGGCGCTGGCTTTCGCCGTATCGCAGGTGGTGTGGAGCCAGGCCGTCGTCGCCGAGGTCTACGCGCTGAATGCATTGATTGCCGGATTGATGATTGCCCTGTTGCTCGATCTGTTGTCGGTATCTAAGTCGACATCGGGAGATGCCCGTTCCCGGTCGACATCGGCAGATGTCTCCTACGGTGTGGGCGGAGACTCCAGTCGCCGCCCACCGGCATCGAGTGACATCCCTTACATCGTGGGTGCTGCGTTCCTTCTTCTGGGATTGGGCATTTCGCATCACCTCACCACCATCCTGTTGTTGCCAGCCTTCGCGCTGGCGATTCTGATCGCTCGCCCGCGCCTTCGACTTCGAACGATCCTCATTTCGTTAGGGCTTTTCGTGCTCGGCCTGTCTGTGTGGCTGTATATCCCGTTGCGCTGGCCGGCGCTGCACGGCGGCGTGCCGATGACGTTCGACGAGTTCATCGGCTGGATCACCGGATCGCGCTTCGGCGGCGCGCTGGTGTTGAGCGCGTGGAGCGATCCGACGCGCTGGTCGATCGTCACACGCTTCCTGCTCGACGCATTCAGCCCGGTGGGCGCAGCACTCGCGGCGATTGGGCTGATCGGGCTGGCGGTCAGGCATCGATGGGCCGCGCTCGTTACTTTCGCCGTCTTTGCCGCGTACGTGCTCTACGGCCTGGTGTATCTCGTGCCCGATGTCTCGGTCTTCCTTCTCCCGGCCTTCTTGATACTGGCGATTTGGATCGGTGTCGGCGTTGCGACGCTGATCAGTTTCATTGCCACGCGAATCCCGGTCTCGTTGCGGATGTATGCGCTGTCCGTATCGGCTTTCGGGTTGTTGCCGATTCTTCTAGGCAGCCACAACTTCCCGCTCGTCGATCAGCGCGATGCCGGCGCGCAGGCCGAGACCTGGGGGCGCTACGTGCTGGGCTTGCCCATCCGTGAAGGCGCGGCGATCCTCGTCGATAGCGAGAAGATCGCGCCGCTGTACTATTTGCAGGTCACAGAGAACGTGCGCCCCGACCTCGACATCCTGGTGCTGGGCACGGAACAGGAGTATCGCCAGCAACTCGACGCAAGATTGGCGCAAGGACAGCCGGTGTATCTGGCGCGTTATCTGCCCAACCTGCCGTATCCGCTGCGATCGCTAGGGCCGTTGGTGGAAGTGTTGAGTCAGCGAGTCGGCGAGTCAGCGGATCGGCAAGGTGTCTCAGTGAAGTTCGGGGATTTGTTTGAACTGGCGGCAGTATCACAGGAGGAAGGCGATCCGTTCCGGGTCACGCTCACCTGGCGCGCGTTGACCGGCTCGCGCCCGAACTATCATGTTCGCCTCCGGTTGATCGATGAGAGAGGAAAGGTGTGGTGGGAAGATTCGGGCGTGCACCCGGTCGGCGGTTACTACCCGACGGGGCTGTGGGCTGAAGGCGAGGTCGTCACCGATTACCACGAGATCGCCTTCGATCCGGCCTTCCCGCCCGGTGCGTATACTCTGCAAGTGGGACTGTTCCCACCGTTCCGCGAGGATGGCCTGATCACCGCCGACGGCAGCACGTGGTGGAGCGTCGCTTCGCTCGTTGCGCCGCAGGTTGCCCCGCCGCCGCTCGATCGAGCCGTGCGGCAAACGTATGGCAATCGCGTCGTCGTGTATGCGGTCGAGCCGCCCGGCACACTGCCGCAGTCCAGCCAGGGAAAGGTGCGCGTGAACTGGGCCAACACTAACCCTGACCTTGCTCCACTCAACGCGACTGTGAGTGTCGATACGGCCCGCGTCGACACATCGGGTGCGGAGCGCCGCATGGACACGAGCGTGCGGCAGGCCTCGCTCGACTTCCGCACGCCGGATCGAGACGGAACTTACGCAGTTCGATTGAGCCTGCTGGATTCGGCCGGGCAGCCGCTCCCCGCGCGCTGCGGCTGGCTTCAGCCGTTGACGCTCGACTGCCCGATCGGGGCCGTGCAGGTTGCCGGCGCGGCAATCGGCAATGCGATCAACTTCGACAACCAGGCGTTGCTGACCGGCTGGTCGATCGATCGAACGTCGCTTCGGCCCGGCGAAGCGCTGCACGTCACGCTCAACTGGCGCGGACTGAAGACGTGGGATGCCGACTATACCGCGTTTGTGCATCTGGTCGGCCCGGACGGCAGGCTGCACGGGCAGATCGATGCGTGGCCGGTGCAGGGCACGCTGCCGACATCGACGTGGGCGGCGGGGCAGACCGTCGCCGATCCGTATGTCGTGACCCTATCGCCCGACGCGCCGGGCGGGCGCTATCAAATCGAAGTCGGTTGGTATCTGCTGGCGACGCTGCGCCGCCTGCCCGTGCTCGACGCGGCGGGCCGGGCCGCCGATGATCGCGTGATCATCGGCGAGTTCGATGTGCCGTGATTCTGCGGATGGTATAATCTGTTCATCCCATGAAAACGAATATTCATAAGACTGCGGCTGCATTCGATGTGCTGGCGCCAGAGTGGAATATTTTGCTTCGCGCCAGCCAGGCCGATACACC
>Ga0209323_10002491_pt1 | contig 12247 bp, 9 predicted proteins | sample Rifsed19ft2_FD_184014 | JGI IMG/M metagenome (GOLD analysis project Ga0209323, IMG submission 184014) | Soil microbial communities from Rifle, Colorado, USA - sediment 19ft 2 (version 2) | ecosystem: Environmental > Terrestrial > Deep subsurface > Rock core/Sediment | place: Rifle, Colorado...
CTTGGCGTCCTTCGCCTTTGCGGTTCCATTCCCGGCAAAGTCGGGAGAGCCACTAATGGCAAACAGCCGTAGCCGCTGTCGCCAATGGCTTGAGGAAAATTATAGCCCCTTTCGAGCACCCGCTAACCTTGCGATTCCGTTAGCATTGCATTATGGTTGCTTTACACGCCGGCGAGTCTGTAGCCGCGCCCACGCACGGTCAAGAGATAACGCGGGTTAGCCGGGTCTTGCTCCAGTTTGGCGCGCAGGCGGCTGACCAGTTTCTCGATGCGCGCGTCATCCACCTCGTCTATGTAGTCCTGCCCCCACACACTTTCGACAATTTGATATTTGTCACACAGTTTATCCAACCGGCCCCACAGCAGCAGCAAGAGCCGATATTCCAGATCGGTCAGCGTGGGCACAGACCGCCCGTCAACCGTCACTCCTCCGGCGTCCACATCGACCCACACACCGGCCCGCGCCGTCGGGCGGACGCGGCGCTGCCGGCGCACGAACCCGGCGAAGTGCACGCCGAACAGGCGCGGCGGTGTGCCGCTCAGGACTCCTTCGTCAATCAGCGCGGCCAGATGAGCCGGCTCGATTGTCGCATCCGGGTCGAGCACCAGGTCGACGAGCGCGATGCGCTCGTCCTCCGACAACTGGCTCCACAACTTGCTGCACTCGGCGCGCGCTACCTGATCGTCCTCCAATCGCGCGCGGGCGATTTGCAGGGCTTGATCGCGCGCGTTGGCCGGGACGCCGGCCTCCACGTCCAGCACGACGCGCGTCATCGCCTGAATCAACCCCGCATGGCCGCCCGCCTGCTCGACGACGAAGTTGAGCTCGTGCGGATCGAGCGATGCACCTTCCTCGGCGGCATACTCTGCCGCTAAGGCCCGCGCGTCAGCGTCGATCAGCATACCCAGCGTGCACTGCCGCCCGACGAACAACTCTACAAATTCGCTCACGTCGCTATCGACCCTGCGCATAGTGTTGAGCGGCATAGACGTCGCGACGACGTAGGACAGGCGCTTGCCGAACTTGTCGCTGAGCGCGCGCAGGTTCAAGAAGACCCGGCTCTCCAGTTGGGCAAACGGCTCGTCGAACTCGTCGAGCAGGAACACAATGTGGCGATCCAGATCGCGGCTGAGCACGTCGATGGCGTCGTTGAAGGCCAGCGGCACGGCGAACTCGCTCGGCGGCTCGATGACCTTGCGATACAGATCGCCCAGCTGCCCGACGACCGAATCGGGCGCCTGGATGCTTTCCAGCACGTCCTGCGCCGCGCGCAGCGTCACTTCGTAGAAGCCCTGCGGCGCGAGCGTCAGCATCAGGTTGCAGTCCACATAGATGAAGACGAACTCGGAGGCGCGTTTGCCCAGCAGGTGTCGCTGCACGTCGATCCGGCACACGGTGCGCAGCAGCATCGATTTGCCCGTGTTGCTCAAGCCGACAACCGAAGACGAATAGCCTTCGGCCAGCGTTCGGAAGATGAAGTCCAGATCGTTACTGCGAAGGAATTTTGAGGTTGTCATGGGTTCACGTTGAAGCAAGGAAGATGATAGCCACAGAGCCACAGAGGGCACGGAGGGTTATAAAGTACAACTCTGTGATCTGTGTGCCTCCGTGGTTTGCTTTTGCATTGTTCAAGAAAATAGGCCAACGTGTCAGAGACGTTGGCCTGATCGGGCGAGGTAAACTGCCCCACCTACGTTTGAGAGGTGCGCATTCGCCGCGCGGCGAAGAGCAAGACGATCAACACAGCCGCCAGTGTCAGGCCGGCGAAGTCGCCGAGACCGGTGTTGGGAACCTGGGTGCCCTGACCAGCCGCCGGTGTGCCGGTAACACCGGGAGTGGCAGCACCGCCGGCTACTCCCTGGCCTGAGGCCGACGGCGTGCCGCTGCGCGTGGCGGCGGCAGTTCCCAACGGCGTGCCGGCCCGGGTGGCCCCCGGCGTGACGTTGGCAACAGACAGCGTACCGGTGACGACCGGCGTGGCCTCCTCCACGGCTGTGGTCGGCGTCGCCGGAACCGTCGGGGTATCGGTCGGCGGCGGCGTTGGCGTCTCGGTCGGTTCGGGCGTATCGGTCGGTGCGGAGGTGGGGGTGACAGCCGCCTCCGCTGTCTGCGTGATTTGCGCGATGGCCTGTGCCGTCGCCGTCACCGCCTGCTCGGCGGTCTGCTGCGCGGCCCGTCCATTGCGATTGCCCAGCGCCGCCACGATGACGACAATGCCGACGAGCAAGAGCAGACCCATGCCGCCCGCGACGAGCAGGAAGAGTCGATTGGAGGATTCCTCGCCGTTGCCGGTTGGCGAAGTCATGTCTTCGGATGCCATGCCTGTCCTCCTCTGAGGATTGCCGCCCTATCCCAAACCCACGCTATACTCAACGCGGGAACATTCTGCGGTTTTGCTCACCGACCGCGTCCTCGCGGTCGATCAGGATAGACGCCCGCGTGGACGCGGGCTTTGAGCAGCAAAAGCGCAGATTGCCGCCCTATCCCAAACCCACGCTATTTTAGCGCAAGAGTTCGAGATTAGCGAACGGCACAAAGGCGCTCGAGGCCGGGCTGAAACGCACCTCCGCGCCGGGCACGCGCGTGCCAATGTCGATGCGCTGTGCCCGTGCCGGGATCGACGTAACCGTGCCGACCCGGCCCATGTGCGGCCCGCGCACCACGCGCACGCGCGCGCCGACGGTCAACGGCGCGCCGATGGCCGGCGGCATCGGCGGGCGCGTATCCGACGGCAGCGGGATCAGAATCTCGGGCCGCACCACGCCCCACCGGGTTCGCGTCTCGGCGTTGATCGAGACTTCGCGCCCATCCTGCGCTTTGATCAACTCGAAGATCGGCGCGGCCATCGGGATGCGCCCCACGCCCTCGGTCAAAAGGATCGGGAACGGCATCTTGAGCGCCGCCTCGATCAGGTCGCCCTCAATGCTGCCGGCGATCATGCCTCTCAGTTGCAGTTGCTGCGCCTGATCAAGCGCCGAGGCGGTGAGGGTGCCGCCGCCCGCGACGATGCTGCCGTGTGCGTTGATGTCGATCGACGTGTTCTTCAGCGGTTCGTCGGCGGATTCCGTCACGATGCGCAGCACGCCATACGATTCGCCGCCCATGCCCCACGCCGCTTGAATCATCGCGCCGGGCGATTCGATGACGAGGCCCAGGTTGCCCAGCATGTTGCCGACGACGCCCTTGAGATAGGCCCGCAACTCGATCGGCTTGCTGGCAACCTCGATCGCCACGCGGCCATCGCGTTCGTCGATATCGACGATCGTCCCGGCGACCGGCGAACGCACGGGCCGCACCCCCAGGCCCACCCGGCTGGCGATGACCTCCCCGGCTTTCACCGGATCGCCTTGACGCTTCCTCAGGTAACGCATGGCCCTGGACGGCTGCACGCGCAGCAACCGCGCGATCTCGAACGTGCGAAACTGCCCGCTGACCTCGGTGCGCGCGACCACGTCCGACGACTCGACGCGCTGGCCCGACGCGACCAGAATCTCGCCGGGAACGGGCAAGATGCGCTCGCGCCGGATCAGCGTCAGCGGCATCACGCGCGTTTCAGGCGGATAGTAAGCAGTCGCTTCAGTCATTCAATTACGCACCCACGTCCCACAGCCAGGACTCGACCTGCTTGCGGCGGCGTTCCGCGTCGCTCGGCAGAATCAGCGGTCGCCCACGCGCATCGACGATCAGCCCCAGCGCGCTGCCCGTGATCGGGATCGGCCTGCCGCCCCGTCCCGGCCCGCGCCCGATGTCAATGCCCGCGCGCGGGCGCACCTGCAGCTCGGCCTTCTGTCCCAGGCTGAGCGGCAACACCGACAGCGACCCGGCTTTGATCTCATCCTCGATCGTGCCGCCGCTTTCGTAACTGATTTTGACGCTCATCACCACTTCGCCGGCGCGTGAGCGCACCGGGCCTGTCGGCGCGATGATCGTCGCCAGTTCCAACAGACCGCCCTGATCGAGCGCCTGCACCGACGCCAGCGGTTGCGCCATCGCCGCCGCGCCGAGCGCCGTGCCGAGGCCGTACACGTCGAGCACCAGCGTCGTCACGCCCACCGGCTCGACCGCGTCCAGCAAGAGCAACGCCGCTTGGCCGGGGCGCGGCGCATTCGACAACACACCGCCGCTGCCGATGATCGGCTGGAACAGCGGGATGCTGCTGTCCGAGAAGCGCGGCGTGCCGGGCGGCCATCCGGAGCGCGCGACGCGCAGCGCGGCGCGGATCGCCTCGCGGGCGAGGGCCTGCTCGATGCGCAGCTCATGGATATCCTGCGGAATCGTCGTCGGGCGCAGTTCCTTGTTCACGACGAAGGCGCGCAGGTCGCCTTCACTCACTTCAAATTCCAACCAGCGCGCGATATTCTCCCAACCGACCTCGCGCAGGAAGCGCACGCCGAACGATGTGCCAATATCGGTGCGCAGCGTCATGTACAACTGGCCGTTGAACGCCGCCGCGATGGCCGTCGTCGAGCTGCCCACATCCACGCCCAGAACGCCCATCTTGGGATTCTCGGTGCTGAGGTATTGTGCGACGTGGCCGAAGGCGCGCGCGCTGGGCAGCACCGGGAAGGTGCTCCACGATCCGATCGTGGACAGCCCGGCGATATTCGCCATCTTATGCTGCGCGTACATCACTTCCAGCTCGGTCTGCGCCGGGCCGATCGACTCCGTTTCGAGCGTGGGGCGCACGTTGTCGATCTGGAGCAGCTCGGCCTGATTGCCAACGGCCTCGGCGACGCGTGGCTTGAGGCTGGCATTGCCCGCGAAGAGGAGGCGCGGCTTGGTGCCGGTCGCTTCGAGAAAACGTGTAGCGATCTTCGCCGCTTCGACCAGTTCCAGAGCCGATCGTTCCGCGCCGCCGTCGGTTCCGCCGCTGATGCAGATCACGTCCGGGCGCGAATCGTAAATGCGCTGAATGCGGTCGTCGGCGATCGATCGGTCACGCTGGCGGAAGCCCGCCAGCGCAATCTCGGATTCGATGCTGGTGTACGTGCCGAGCGCGGCGTGGCGCAGGCTCTCCAGGCTCCACTCGCCGGCCAGCCCGGCCAGCACCACGCGCAACGGCTGACCCGCGCTGGCGGTCACGACACACACATCCACACCCGCACCGTTCGGGCGCTCCGGCATGATCAAGTCGCCGTGCTCTTCGAGGAGGGGACGCCCGGCAGCCACCGACAGTTTCTCCAACGCGTGCCGCGCGCCGATCGACGCGTCGGCCCACGGCACTTCGATCGTGGTGGACGACGTCGCGCGCGCGATGAAGCGGTACACGCCTTCCACACGCGCGATCAGCACGGCTTTCGTGCTGACCGTGCCGATGTCGATAGCGATGAGGGAATCGATGTGTGCTTCTTGTGCCATTCAGCCGCCAGGCGGGAAGAATACGAGAAACACGTCGCGCAGCCAGCCGCTTAGCACGCTTGCGCCTGCAACGAATACTAACGCGAACGTCGCGCCGAAGGCAATGTACAAGAACGTGCGACCCGCGCCTCCGGCCAAGCCGAGGAAACTACGCCGCGCTGCACGCGAATAGGCGAAAGCGATCAGCGCCGTCACCGTCGCGGCCAGGGCCAACAAGTTGACCAGCAGATTGATGACGGAGTTGCTCGATCCGGGCACAGCCGAATTGAGTGACGCAGTCGCACTGGCCGACTGAGGGAGCAGCGTGCCGAGAAGCGCACCGCCAATCGCCACGCCTGCGCCCACGCCAAGCAGATAGCCGACGGCGGCATTGCCCAGCCAGGCCACGCGACGGAACAACTTCGCCAGCAGGAACACAGACCCCAGCACGCCGAACACCGCAAAGACCAGCTGGCCCAGTTCTTGCGCTGTGAGAGACTGTAGCCTCAACAGATTGGGCAATGGAGTCAACACGCGCGGAACAATCACCTGGCTGAGCGCGACGGCAACTGCATAGGCCGCGCCGACGCCGATGAGGATGTGCATCGCCAGACGATACAGGAAGTTATCGCGGATCAAGTACGACAACACAGCAATCGTTAGCCCAAAGCCGATCCAGAAACCCAGATCCATTAGCCCGCCTGCCTTGATCCGGTAATGAGTGACACGATCATGCCGGCAATGAGGATCAGCGCGAACGCGAGTTGAGACACGTACACCGACTCGGTGCGCACCACTCGATCCAGGCCCGAGTCTCCGGCATCCAAATCCGGATCCAGCGCGCGTTGATAGGCCAGGCCGCCTACCATTCCCGCCACCGCTCCACGCACCTGGCCCGATTGCACATACGGCTGGGCCTGCGGCAGTGCGCCCGCGCTGATCCCGGCGACGATCGGCGTGTGCAGCCCCGCCGCGCTCACCTGCTCTATCCACAAGCGCACGCTGTCCGGTGATCCACTCAACACGACGAGGAGATCGGCAGGGTTGTCAAGGAGCGCACGCTGCGCGCCGATGGCCTGGCCGGGATAATAGATCGGGGCGGCCAAGACGACGTCGAGGGCCACTTCCTCCGGCAACCGGCTCAACACGGTGTCGGCGAGTGCCAGTCCGGTCGGGTTCAAGCTGACCAGCGTCGCGCGCGCGCCGCGCTGCGCGAGGTGCGACAGGAAGGCTTCGGCGATCGGCCTCATTTCGAGTGCCTGGAACGCATCGTAATCGAAGACCATCAGCACGTGCTGCCCTTCGCTCAACGCAGCCACCTGATCGGCAGCCGGTTTATACAACCCGGCATCGACCTCGCCGAGTTGAATGAAGCTCGAGGCAAAGCCGAGGGAGTTCGGCAAAACCGCCACCACGAGGAGAAGCAGAGCAATCAGAACCCGAACGACGACATCCCCCACACGCGAGCCGGCGACCTGGCGCGGCTTGATGACGGTGGGAGCCAGCGCGCCGCGCGCCAGCAGTTCGCCGAAGACGCCGGCGCGCGCCAGATCAGCCGCCGGGATTCCCACGTTCCGAGAGGCGGGCGCGCCCTGCGCCCGGCCCATCACTTCGGCGGCAGGCAAGACACTCGCCAGGCCGGCCAAAATGCCCTCGGTTTCGACAAACGCTTCGTGCGGAGCAGCAACCGCCTCACCGGGCACCTCAGGCGGTTTCAATGCCTGGAGCCAGGACGGGATGGTGGCCGCCTCCAGCCCTGTAGTCGCTTCCGGCGTCAATGTCCGGCCCGATTCATCGGCGAACGCAGGCGTTGGCTGGCCGGGCTGCTGGCCACGCAGCCATTCGGGGAACTCGCCTGGCACAGCGGCAGGCGCTTCGCCAAAGGGAGTCTCTTCAGGGTGAGGAGCCGCCGCGGCCGCGGGCAGCGGGCCGAGGTCGCGCAGCCAGGCGGGCACTTCGACCGGCTCAGCCGGTGCTTCAGGCGCGGCGGCTGGCGGCGCGGGCCGAGCGGCCTCGCTGAGCCAGTCCGGCACTTCGGCCTGCTCCTCAGTCTCCGCCCTTTCACCGACAAAGGCCGACACCGGAGTCGCCGGCGACGGTGCGGGCGCTTCGGGAGTTGGCTCGGCGATGCGAAAGTCTCTGAGCCAGCCGGGCACTTCTTCCGCGGGGGTCTGGGTTGCCGGGGCCGGCGGCTCGCCGCCGACTGCCGGAGCCACCCCCATCAGCCATTCAGGCGCCTCCGCTTGCTCAGGCGGGGCTTCGGGAGCGCCGGACAATCGGCTGAGCCAATCGGGCGCTTCGGCTTCGGGGTGCTCCGCAGGGGGTGCCTCGGGCTGCTCGCGCGCACCAATGAGCCAGTCGGGCACTTGTTCCGCCGGCTCCGCCGCGGGTTCCGGCTGTGAGGGGCCGCGAAGTCCCATTAGCCAATCCGGGACCTCTTCGGCGGGGGCCGGTTGCGCCGCAGGCGCTTCGGCGGCAGGCGGTTCTTCGACCGCCATCAACCAGTCGGGCGTCTCGCCCGCAGGTTCCGATGTCTCAAGCGGCTCACGGCGCAGGTTCGCCAGCCAGTCCGGTTCTTCTTCCGCGACAGGCGCAGCCGGTGGGGGCATCGATGGCGGCGGTGGCGGTGCCGGAGCAGGTGCTTCAGGCTCGGCGCTCATGCCTTTGAGCCAATTGGGCAACTCTTCTTCCGATGCCGCACCCGATGAGGCAGGCGGTGTCGTATCGAAAGTCGTCAACCAATCGGGGGCCTGTTCCTCTTCAGTCTGTGATGCGCTCGGCGCGGCGGGCGCAGGCCGCAGTTGTGCCATCCAGTCCGGCAATCCTTCTTCCTCCGGTTGAGGCTCAGGCTCGGACGGCTGGACGGATTCAGGCTCGGAGGGTTGCGCCGACGCCGGCTCGGCCAGGCGCTGGAACCAATCAGGCACTTCTCCCTCAGCCGGTTTCATCCAGTCGGGTATTTCCTGGGATGAGGAGGGCTGAGGCGCAGGCGGCTCGACAGTGGGTCGCTTCTCGGAAGGCTTCGGTGCAGCAGCGCGCAGCCGCACCAGCCAGTTCGGCTCGTCGGCTTCTGGCTCGGGTTGGGCAACCGATTCGGGTGGAGTGTCAGGCTCCTCCGGTGCGGGTTCTTCGGCAGGTTTAGTCGGCAGCGACAACGGCTTCTTGATCGGGGCCGCGCTCGACGCAGTCGCAGGCGAAGCACCTGCCGGGGCCGCAGGCTGTCCCGTCGGGCCTAGCGGCACGAGCCGCGCTTTGCAATTGTCGCAGTACATATTGTCGGCCGGGTTCATGTGGCTGCACATCGGGCAGATGATTCCGGTCTTCGATGGCAGCTTGTGACCGCACTCATTGCAGAAGCGCGAGCCGTCTCGATTGGCCGTGCCGCAACTCGGACAGTAATTCATCGCTAATCGCCCTGAGGCTTATCGGCGCCAACGAGCAAGCGCAATCCGACGGCGATGCCGCCCAACGCCACGCCGAGCAGCACGCCGCGCAGGCTACCCGTGGTGATGGGATCGATCAGCCACTCGCGGATCGGCCGGAGGATGTTGCCGAACAAGGCCACCGGTTGTGTCACCGCGACGACGGCCGCCGACAACACAAACAGGATCATCCCCACTGTCCGGCGCACGCGCAGCGCGCGAAAGCCGGCCACGGCGATCAGGATCGCCAGCAACATGCCCAGCGCCGACTGCGTAGGCAAAATGATCGTGGTGAAGAGTCGATTCAAGCCCGCGTCCGGCGGCTGCTGGTCGATGACCATGCTCCCAATCCAGTAGCCGAGAGCGATTCCGGCACTGGCGATCAAGGTCAGGCTGTACACGACGTTTTCCCGCCGGGCGATGCGCCGGAAGTGAACGCCGATCAGATTGATGAAACCCAGCACCAGCGCGATAGCCGCGAGCAGCACTGCCCAGTCGACCAGCAAAGCGCGCACGGGCGTCAGCGGTACATTGAGGATCGGCAGGAAACTGAGCAACACCAGCCAGCCGATACTGATCGTGAGCGCGACGGGAAGAATGCGCCTGAAGAGCATTTCGGATCACCCAGGGAAGAACGTGCGCAACACGGCGGCGACAATGATCACAAAGATCAGGAAATAACGAACCATGTCCTGCGCCTGAAGGCGGCCCAGTTGGTCGGGCCGCCGCTCGAGATACGCCGGCGCAGCGAAGATTTCCTCACCGATCAATACATGATTGGCGGAGGGATACAGTAAGGCCAGCGCGCGGGCATCGGTCGAGCCGGCGACTTGTGCCAGTCCCTGCCGCACACCCGCTTCGATTATCAGGCCGACTTCCGGGCCAAACGATCCGATCATCACGTTGGATACCGGCTGCGAGTGTCTTAGGAAGTCCATCGTGCCGACGGCGTACTGCAGCGGGGCCATGCCCAGCGTCTGCACAGCCAGCGGATCGTAGCCGCTGATGTCGCCGCGCCGCGTATAGGGGTGGCGCAGCATGTCTTGCGCCAGGATCAAGGCGGTGCCATCGGCGACACTGACGACAGGCGACGCGCCGGTGTCGGCGGCTTCCTGCGCCAGGCTGTCGACGATCGACGCGCCGGCCAGCGTGACGAGCGTGTCTTCAGCGCCGATGCCGCCGGTACCGATCGAAATGTGCGCCGGGTGGCCGACCTCGATGCTGCGCCCCAGTTGTCCGCGCAGGGCGTCAAACGCGGACAGGTGGCGCAATTGCGGTATGCGCCAGCGCCGCATCACCACGCCGAAAACCAGCATGAGGAGCGGCAGCGCCAATACGGCAACAAACAGTCCGACCTGTAGAACTCGATCTGCCATCAATCGATCTCTCGGTGTTGGTCGGGTAGTGAGAACCTATCGGCTAATCTGTCCCAGGTTTCGGGCGATTCGAGAAGAGCGGCCAATCGATCGATACGGGCCGGGGAGGAGAAGGCGATCAGAATCGGCGCGAAGAGGTGAAGCGCCTGTGCCCCCAGGAACCTGAACGGGCGGAAGACCTCAACGGCGAGCGGCAGCAGGCCGCCCACCCCCCACCGCTGGAAGCGCTCTGCCCACTCACCCACCAGTTCTTCACCCTCATCAGCGCTCTTGCTGATCATAAGTGCGGCTAGTATAGCACGCTCATAGGGGCGCTGCAAGTAAGCAGTTGGTATGGCGTGCATCCGACAAATAAATCCTCCCGCAGGTCTTCAGCCTGCGGGAGGATCGTCATCCGTTCTCATCCGCTTGTCCGATTCACATCCGTTGACAGCCTCACTTCTCAATCACAAACGCCAGCCCATCGCCTCGGCCGAACACCTCCGGGAAGTACATCTCCTCTGCGTGCGACGGAATAACCTGGTACGTGCCGCTCAACCCGGCGCGGATCTGATACGTGTACTCGTACGTGCCCGCCGGTAGATACGATGCGAACAGCACCGTCTTCTCGTCGCGCAGCTCGGTGTGAGTGAACCACCACCAGCCCCAGCCCTCGTACGGCGAGTACGGTGACGTTTGACTCAAGTTCGGCGCTTCGTTGACCTGGCTGGTCGTCTTGAGCGACGTGTCGATCGCTTCCGTGCCCGCAGGCAACGGGTCTTCGACCTTCACGTAGTACAGGTCGGTCGGCGCGACGATCGTCAGCTTCACCTGCAGCACATCGCCGACCTTCGCGCTCGTCACCGGCGTGCACGGGATCGGTTCTTCGCCTTCCTCGCGCGGCTCGAAGCACTTATCGTTCGCGTTGAAGTATTGCCGCGACACGCTGATGCCGCGCGATAGCGACTTCACATCCTCGACGGGGAAGAACGTCTCCAGGTGCGCCGTGTAGTACAGGCGGCCCGCACCCGATTGTCCCTCGGCGGCCTGCATCTCGATCGTCAGCGCGTTGGCCTGATCGAGCAGCAGGTCTTGGATCTTCCTCTGCAACACGACCGGATTACCCAGCGTATCCTGGTTGCCGGCGCCGTTGCCCCACTCCACGTCGTTGAGCTTGGCATCCCATGCATAATCAGCCTTAAGCTCGCCGGTCACCTTCATCCAATCGGTCAGCCCGATCAGCGCCCAGGCCGTCTCTTGCGTCGATTCCCAGCGACCGGCGGTGCGCGCGACCATCAGCCAGCGCACGACGTTGGGCGCGAGTTGGTTCTGCGGATCGAGGCGCGCGTACGCGTCGAGGATGATCGCCGTCGAGCGCGTGTCGGTGTTCCAGTTCCAGTAATCGGGTTGGTCCTCTTCCCAGTGCGCGCCGGTCGCGCTGAGCTTGGCCGCGTTGTTGAGATCGCTCAACAGCGTGTCGATGCGCGAGGCGCTGTTCGACGCCGAATCGAGATTCAGCGCCAGCGCGAGATAGGCCCTGGCGTAATTGCTCAACAGGCCGCGCTTGGTGTCATACAGCGACACCGCCGCGTCGGTCTGCGGCCGGCCGGCCTCGGCCAGCACGTACAGCAGGAACGCCTGCCGGTTCGCAAGGGTGGTCTGGTTGATCCGCGTCGTCGCCGTCAACTGGCCGCGCAGGTAATTCGCCCCACGGTTCAGCGCATTCTCGTCGACCGAGAAACCCGACTGCTTCGCCTTCACCAGGCCGAACACGACATACGCGCTCGTCGTCGGATTCGACGACTCGTTGACCCACCAGCCCCAGCCGCCGTCGGTGTTCTGCTGGTTGTACAGCCGCTGCAAGCCGATGCTGACGAGCTCTTTCAACTTCGCCTCCATCTCCGGCTTCACCAGATCGAGCTCCTTCAAGGCGCGATACGTCAACACGTTCGGCAGGAAGCGGCTGACCGTCTGCTCGGTGCACTCGTACGGGTAGTGCTCCAGATACTTCAAGCCTTCCACCGACGCCGAGGCCAGCGACGGATCGATCTGCACCGTGAGATCGCCTTGAGAGGTATCCAGGCGCTTGGGCAGCGCGACGATCTCCGTCACCGCCTCGGGCGCGTCGGTGTT
>Ga0209323_10002498_pt1 | contig 12236 bp, 9 predicted proteins | sample Rifsed19ft2_FD_184014 | JGI IMG/M metagenome (GOLD analysis project Ga0209323, IMG submission 184014) | Soil microbial communities from Rifle, Colorado, USA - sediment 19ft 2 (version 2) | ecosystem: Environmental > Terrestrial > Deep subsurface > Rock core/Sediment | place: Rifle, Colorado...
CCCCCACTCCGCACTTGGGACTGATTGTGTTGGACGAAGAGCACGAATCTTCCTTCAAGCAGGAGTCGGCGCCGCGTTATCATGCTCGGGACGTGGCCTTGTACCGGGCAAAGGCTGAAGCAGTGCCGCTGGTACTGGGATCGGCCACGCCCGCGCTGGAAAGCTGGCATCACGCCCAAACCGGTGAATACACGCTGGTGAAAATGCCGCGGCGCATATTGGATCGTCCTTTGCCCTTTGTGGGCACGATTGATCTGCGCGTGGATAGAGCGCGGGGATCGTTCAGGCGAGGCGCTATCGGCCGACAACTACATGCAGCGATGACCAAGGCGCTGGAAGCGGGCGGGCAAGTGATTTTGCTGTTGAACCGGCGCGGATATTCCACCCATATTCAATGTTCCGTCTGCGGCCACGTGGTGCGTTGTCCGCACTGCGACATAGCCTTGACGCATCATCGCACGCAGGAGATAGCACTTTGCCATCTCTGCGACTACCAGATCCCTTCTCCGACTACCTGCCCGGCCTGCGATTTCACAGGCATTCGCTACAGCGGGCTGGGCACGCAACGATTGGAGGCGGAAGTTCGAGCCAGATTTCCCCATGCGACTTGCTTGCGCATGGACACCGATACAATGCAAGGCCGCGGCAGTCACGAACGGGCGCTGGCCGCGTTCCGCTCGGGCAAGGTGAACATCCTGCTGGGCACGCAAATGATCGCCAAAGGTCTGGATTTTCCCAATGTCACGCTGGTGGGCGTAATCAATGCCGATACCGCCTTGCATCTGCCGGATTTTCGTGCTGCTGAACGGACGTTTCACCTGGTGACTCAAGTTGCGGGCCGAACCGGTCGGGGAGAAAAAGGCGGCTACGTGCTGGTGCAAACATTCAATCCTGATCATCCGGCAATTCAAGCTGCCATCCGGCACGACTACGCCGCGTTTGCCGCCGGCGAATTGCCCATCAGGCAGATGTTGCGTTATCCGCCCTTTGCTAGCATGATCCGGCTGGTGATTCGCGGCCCGTCGGAACCAATAGCGCGCGAGTTCTCCAGTTTTCTGGCTAAGAGGCTTAGCGAAGCACTAATGGATGTCGGCGCCGAGGCCCGGATATTGGGTCCTGCCACTGCCCCCTTTGCTCGATTGCGGGCAATGTACCGATTTCAGGTGCAATTGCAGGGCCCTGACAGCGACAAACTCCGCGCCGCTGTTCGCCAAGCAACCACCGATCTGAAAGAGCCAGAAGGCGTGCAGTGGATCGTGGATGTGGATCCGTTGGATATGATGTGAGAAAGAGGTCAGGGGTCAGGGATTAGAGATCGGTCAATTACATTTTCGTTTAGCCGCGATCGGGCACCAACCGAAGGTTGGTCGGAGAGCGGGCACGGCACATAAACGTAAATTACGAAAACTTTTTCGCTTGAGATGCCACTTCAACTATCGCATCTAATTTTTCTTTTATTTCAGGATCGATATCGTTTTTTTTAAGATATTTTGTCAGCACATGGTAGTTAGTTTTCTGCATAAGATTTGGCATCCCAACTTCCTTAAAGAAACGTTCAAAAAGAGGATCAAGAAATTGGTCCGTCACCTTCGTATCAAACCACCAAGCATTATTGGGATCACGATAAGCAATAGGAGGAATCATATCTTTGATAATCTCCTCCATTGAAGCACACCAAGATGCCGCAAAGAGCTCTCCGCCGCATGTATCTTTGGCGTATGCAACCAGTATACTAGGCATGCACAAGTAATTTTCAATTTCCTTGCGTTTCCAAGTCATTCCCACTGCACCCAAATCCGCAGGCAGGTCGCGTTCTAAACGATCAAATATAGCGATTCCCGCTAAATCAGATTTTGCCTCCCGAAGGCCGAAAAAGTGCGACTGAACTCGTCTGGGATCGTTGCCGACATATTTTGTAAATGGACTTTCTAAATATTTTTTGGCGGGATGCTCTAATTTGTCGGCAAACGCCCGAAGAATAGACAAATCCGTAGATCCCTCCAAATATAACACCCATCCTCTTTCTTGTGCTAGATAGTATTGATCAAAGCCTATTTCTTTGAGTGATTTTGCCACTTGGCTGCCGCGATCGTCTATCCGATGCGGTTTTCCCACAAAGGCTATTACAATATCGCGTTCAGCCGCTTCATTTAACACCACCTCCGAATGGCTGGCTGCAATAATTTGTGAATCTTGTTCTGATGCTACTTCGGTAATGAGTTGGTATGTCTGTTTTTGCCGAAGAATTTCCAAATGGGCATCCGGCTCATCCAGCAACAAGACCGTTCCTGGATTGGCGTATAAATGAGCCAAAAGCAGAAGCGTTTGCTGTAGCCCCCTTCCTGCACAAGACAAATCCAAAAGAGATCCATTTTCCTCATATTTTAAGATAATTTCACTGCGTTCGGCAATGTATTCGGGAGGGTAAAGCCGGACGCCGAAAAGCGGTTCAACCTTTTTAACCACATCACCCCATCGAGTTTCCCCCTGCTCATAAATTCTATAACAAAGGTTGCGCAACACTTGTGCAGTTTGTCCTTGCCCTAACAGAAAATCAATTTCTCCAGGCTGCCTTAGAAATTCCTGGTCAGCAAGTCCGGACATCGGCGGCAAATAAGCTACTTTAATTACCGAAGTATTATCCCTAATAAGATCTTCAGGAATTTTTGAAAATTCAGATTCCTCAACAGGTCGTTCTTCATGGCCCGAAATCCGCAATGGACGACAGGCAAAAGATTCTTCATTGAGGTAATCAAATTCTAAACCGCAAGACCAAGTTTTGTCATGAATAAATCCATCAACGATGATGTCAATCCGGATGTTTCTTGTTCTTTGTTTTTTTTTAGTTTTGCCATTTTCCTCTATTTCAACTTGCTGGCCTTCTCGTACATGAAGATCCCTCCATAATAAATTGGCGGTAGGGACAGGCACTGTAATCAAATCGCGACGGTTAATTGTAACACCTGGCCGTTTTTCCGGTGAGGCTTTTCCTCCTTTTTTCTCTTTCCATTTACGCAAACCAATATCCCACAAGGAAAGTGCTTGAAGTGCCGTTGTCTTACCCGAATTATTTGGGCCAATAAACACGACCGATTTGCCTAATTCAACGTCGATTTCGTCGAATCGTTTGAAATTTCTGACCCTGAGGCGAGTAAGCATTTTTCATTCCTCGCTGAATGCTTAGTGGCTTTATAAATTCTCAACGTTACCAGTATAGGAATATTAGACTATGCCGCAAGATGGCTGCAAAAGTCAATAAAACACCGTGAACTAGCGAATCCATTCCCTGGTAAATTAAATGTGCTTTTTCTACCTGTTTATCTGCCCTGGAACCAGCATAAAAATTAGCGTAAAATGCGGGAATCATGTCTTATCGGTCCATCAAACGCGTGTTGGGCGAAACCAGCCTGGAAAGGAAGTGCCGCTTCCTGTTCGGGACTTGCTTGTTTCTCTTGATTGCCGCCAGTTTCTGGTGGTACGGCAGCCAGACCGAGACAATTGTCAACGAGCAAAACCGGAACACCGGATTTCTGCTTGTTGCTCAGGAAATGCAGGTCCGGCATTGGAAGAACCTGGAAACCAATGAGGCCTATCGGCCTCTGGCGCAAAAATTGTCCGAGTCTTTCAGCACGCAACCTTACAAAGTGAGATTCATCATACCGAACCGCGCTGTGACGAGCGAAAGGGATAACGAAGATTTTACTCCCCACGATGATTTCGAACGCGTAGTTTTAAAGAAATTTCTGGAAAAAAAGGATCGCAAAAAAGCCTCATCGGATACGGTCGAATTCGTCGATCGCATGTCCGGTGATGGTAGCAAGTATGACTATTATCAAACGATCCGCGCCCAGACAACGTTGTGCTTCCTTGCCTGCCACCAGCCCGCCAGCAGCTTCAGCGGTGAAACGGCTTTCGGGCGGCCCGCGCTGGGAAATTCCATTGCCGAGGCCGAAGGCGATTTGATGGCAATCGCACAATTGACCTTCTCCACCGAGCAGACGCGAAACGCCGTTAACTGGAGCCGTGCCAATCTGGTCAGCACGGCCATCATCACCGTGATGCTGGCGATGGTGGCTTCTTACATTATCGTGCGCTACGTGATCGTCAAGCCGCTAAGACATCTGCGCGACGTAAGCGACGCCATCAGCCGCGGCGATATTTCGCAACGCGCCGACATCCACACCGGCGATGAATTCGAGGAACTGGCCGTGGCCTTTAACCGCATGTTGCGCCATCTGACCACTGTCCAGGAGGAACTCCGGCAGGTCAACGCCAACCTGGACGGCAAAGTTGACGAGCTGGCCCAGGTCAATATGCGGCTATACGAACTCAATATGCTCAAAAGCGACTTCCTGGCCACTATGAGCCACGAGCTGCGCACGCCGCTTAACAGTATTCTTGGTTTCAGCGAAGTGCTGGGCTCGATCGACTCGCTCGACGAGAAACAGAAGCGTTACGTGCAGAACATTCAGAACTCGGGCCGAACGCTGTTGGAGATGATCAACGATATTCTGGACTTGGCCAAAATCGAAAGCGGCAAGATGGACACGCGAATCAGCGAATTCCGCATCAATCACGTGGTTGCCGCCCAGTGCGACATGGCCCGGCCCTTGTCGGAAAAAAAGAACATCGATTTACGAGTGCAAATTCAGCCCGATCTGCCGCCCATGCGCCAGGACCAGGCCCGCGTGCAACAGATCCTCAACAACCTGCTTTCCAACGCCATCAAGTTTACGCCCGAGGGCGGTTGGATTACACTTTCGGTGGAGTGCAACGATAAAGATTTCATGGTTTTGAAGGTAAGCGATACCGGCGTGGGCATTGCCGAAGAGGATCGACAGAGTATTTTCGAGAAATTCCGCCAGGGGCGGACCGCCATGCCCACCGGCGAGGCCATTACTCGCGAGCACTCAGGTTCAGGATTGGGGCTTTCGATTGTCAAGGAGATGTGCAAACTTCTAGGCGGTGAAATATCGGTACAAAGCGAATTAGGCAAAGGCAGCACTTTTATCGTGCATCTGCCCTGGACCCTGCAAGAACAACCCCGGCTTGATTCCGCGCTCGTGGAAGGCTTTGCTGAATTTGCCAAACCGCGTCTGGATCTCATCCGACCGGAACGGCAAAGGGCGGAGTAAATGCCCACAAAGCCGTGACCAGCGGTCGCGGAATAATTAACCTGGATTACTCACCACGGAGTCACGGAGTACATGGAGATTGAACAATAAAAAGAAGTCTAGAGATGCACACATTTTTTCCATTTATGCGCCGAGAAATAAAAATAAATCCTAAAAATTTATTCTAAGTTGTTTTCTCCGTGCGCTCTGTGTCTCCGTGGTTTTTTTGTGGGAAATGAGGGTTAACAGAATGGCGCGACCCACGGCCGGGGTTTTATGAACAATGACTACAAAGCGAATTAAAACTAGCGATCTGCCAGAAGTTCAACTTTTTACCGACGGGGCGTGCAGCGGCAATCCCGGGCCGGGCGGCTGGGCCTTTATCTTGCATCATCCTAAATCGGGAAAAGTGTTGGAACGATCCGGAGCCCAGCGCGAGACTACCAATAACCGCATGGAGTTGACCGCTGTCATCCGCGGCCTGGAAGCGCTTAAACGCTCCAGCACAGTCGAACTTATAACCGACAGCATGTACGTGGGCAAAGGACTAAGTCAATGGTTATCGCAATGGAAGGCCAACGGCTGGCGACGCCGCGAAGGCAAGCGTCTTAAAGAAATCAAGAACGAAGACCTTTGGCGGCGCCTAGACGAACTGCTTAACCGGCATCAGATCCACTTTACCCACGTGCGCGGCCACGTCGGCCATCCCGAAAACGAACGCTGCGATACCCTCGCCGTGGCGGCGTATCAAAAATATTTAGGGGCGAGGGATTAGAGGCGAGGGGAGAGCATATAGGACGGGACATCGTCCCGCAACTAATTCTGCCGCATTATCGCCCGACTTGCCGCTCTGCATCGCAAAATTCCTACATCTCGTGATAATTTCGACCCGTAGGGTCGTTTGATGATAGCAGTCCCAGCAGTGAACTGCTGGGCTAATATCAAATGTCCCTGCGGGACAAAAACCTCTTTAGTAAGACGACTTTCAAAGTCGTCCTACAATCTTTAATTGCAATAAAAACCTTCAATCTCAACGCAAAACGGGCCGTCCGCGCGGACGGCCCGTTCGTCTTGATGGTCAATTAACTTCGACGCCCTTACGCCGCTTGCTTCCGCCGCCGCCGCCAAACATAGGCGAGGAGGCTGATGGCAGCGGCGCTAAGGTAGATAATGCTTGATGGCTCCGGAATCGGAACTAGCCTTATATCATCAATTTCTAAATGTATAAATGCATGTGCTTCTACTATATCAGAAGTTTGTGGTGGATTATCTAACACATTTATGACCTCTACAGATGTCGACATGTAAATCGTATAATATCCATTTGATTGAAAAACCGGAAACGACAATTCTTCCCATTCCGATGTAAGAGATGGCGAGAAATAGCTGTCTCCTACACTAAATCCTGCATCAAAAGAATACCATGAATATTCAGGTTCAGACCCAGACTCAAAAATTCCACGCCACAGCCGATATTTTAAAAGCAGCTGATCGCCAGCAAACGCATAAAAAGACTGTCGCATAGATGTTGAGCTCCAACCATGGTCGTATGGATGGTCATAATTAGTATATGTTAATACTACATTTTCTAAATGAGCATAGTAATATCCTTCTGGAGATAGTGGATCATTATAAATATTGGCACCTGCATTATAACTGCCAAAACCATAATAAAAAAATTCCCAGGAATCAAAACCATTCTCAAAACCCCCGTTAATGATATCTGCCTGTACCGGCTGCGTGTGCAGTGATAATGCCAAGATACAACAACCACACAATATAAGAAGGCCGGGGATTTTTTTGATAATCTTGTTTTTCATTGCATGCCGCCTTTGAAGTGGAAAACAGCTTTTTGTTTTAAAAAACGACCCGTAGAAGTGTAAAAGCGGAAACCCACTCACAGAATGTGAGAGAGTTGAACGTGCACCCGAAAAACACTATCTGCACGCTTGGCTTTTATCTTTTGGGTGCTAACGCTGCCTCTTATTAGATGCTAATCAAAAAAATCTTGACCGACTTAGCTGGGGCGGTTTCTTTTAAGAATGCCTTAAGAGTGTCTATTTGAGTAGTAACAAACCGCAATTCTACCATTGTACCCCCCCCCGACGTCAAGTCTCAGGATGGCAAAAAAGAAAAGTTTTTAGGGGGGGGTAAAATTTCCGGATTGTTTTAAAAAAAGGGGGGGTAATGCGATATGTTGAATCATAAGGTCAAGTTGTGTATCTTTAATTTAAGGGGCAATGGAGATAGACAAGCATGGCATCCAATCTTTCACCGGAAAACGAACAATATATTCAAAACGCCATAGCGGCCGGTCTCTATCACGATCGCGACGAGGCATTGAATAGAGCGGTTGAACTGCTAAAAAGGCGAGAACAACTGATCCGGGATGTGAATCAGGGCATCGAGCAACTCCAGCGCGGCGAGGGCAAATTATGGGATATGGAAGACATTAATGCAAAAGTTCGGGCCCGACTAGAAACAAAATAGATTTCCCTTAGATTATGGCCCGCCTGATAATTTCTCCCGACGCAGAATGCGATCTTGTTGAAATCGGAGTTTATATCGCTCGTCATAGTGGAAGTCGGGAACGAGCCAAACATTTCTTGTCTTCCCTCCGTCAGACATGTGAAACTCTTGCATCTCAGCCGGAAATGGGACAGATCCGCACTGAATTTGTCACAGGCCAATATCGTAGTTTTTCCGTCGGAAACTATGTCATCTATTTCTCTTCCATTCCTGATGGCATTGAAATTGCTCGGATACTTCATGGCGCCCGCGATCACGATGCCCTGCTTTGATTACATATTCAGGTAAGTTTTTAGCATTCAACATTCATCATTCCTTCCCCGATCCCCGACCTACAGCCTCCAGACACCGGCCTTCTGCATTCATCCTTCATCCCTCCTCTTTCATCCTTTTTCCTTCCCCCTTCCCCCTTCCGCCGTCCGCCTTCTAAAATACAGCAATGACGCCTTCTTCGACAACTCCCGACAAGTCGCTCACCACGCCGGTGCAGTTTCTCAAAGGCGTGGGGCCGGAACGCGCGGAATTGCTCGATCGACTGGGACTGAAGACAGTGCGAGACGTGCTTTTCTACTTTCCTCGCGATCACCAAGACCTGACCGACGAGCGCGAGATCAATCAGCTTGAAGAAGGTAAACTGCAAAGCGTGCGCGGGGTAGTCGATGATATTGATTTACATACCACGCGAGAAGGTCGAGTTGTACTAGGCGTGTTGATACGCTCTGGAACCGGACATCTTCGCGCGCTGTGGTTCAACCAGCCTTTTATGCGCGAAAAGTTTTTCTACGGCCAACGAGTACTGGTCTCGGGCAAGCCGCGATATCAAGGCCTAATTTGGCAAATGTCCCACCCGCGGGTAGAAACCCTGGCCGATGACGAAGAGGAGCCGGTAGGAAAGATTCTGCCGGTCTACCCGCTTACAGAAGGTTTGCAGCAGTGGCACTTGCGCAAGATCATGCGCCCTGCCCTGGAAAGTTACACCGAACTGCTCGACGAGGTATTTCCCGAAGAATATCTAAAGATACATAATCTCCTGCCGATCAAGCAGGCGCTGCCGCAGATCCATTTTCCAGACGATCAGGTTAGTCTCGGCCAGGCTCGAAGGCGATTTGTGTATCAAGAGCTATTTGTTCTGCAATTGGCCTTGGCCGTTAAGCGCCAGCAGCAGCACGATCAGCGCAGGGCCCCAGCCCTTGAGGCCACGGCGAAGATCGACGCCAGGATTCGGCGATTGTTTCCTTTTGAACTGACCGCCGGACAGCAGTCGGCCATTACTGAAATTGTCCGCGATATGGCCGGAACATTGCCCATGAACCGACTTCTGCAAGGCGAAGTGGGCAGCGGAAAAACGGTGGTGGCCGTATATGCCATGCTATTGGCCGTGGCGCATAGATATCAGGCAGTATTGATGGCGCCTACCGAAGTCCTCGCCCAACAACACACCTTGACGTTGGATAAACTGCTTGCCACAAGCAAGGTACGCCGGGCGCAGTTGACCGGCGGGCTGACCAGTAGCCAGCGCGAAAAACTGTTGCGCGACATCGCTGCCGGCGAAGTAGACATTGTTGTCGGCACGCAGGCCGTGCTCCAGGAAGACGTTTCCTTTGCCAAGCTGGGCCTGGTGGTAATCGACGAACAACACAAGTTCGGCGTGCGCCAACGAGCGACGTTGAAATATGCCGGGCTGGATCCGCATTACCTGGTGATGACTGCCACGCCCATTCCGCGGACCATTGCCTTGACGCTGTTCGGCGATCTGGATGTTTCCACGCTCCACGACTGTCCGCCGGGCAGACAAAAAGTCCACACTTATCTGGCCGATGACGAAAAGCGAGTGCAGTGGTGGGAGTTTCTTCGCAAGAAATTGCGCGAAGGCCGGCAGGGATATGTGATCACGCCGCTGGTGGAAGAATCGGACCAGACGGAGGCCGTCAGCTTGGAAAAATCGTTCGAGTCGCTGGCCAACGGCGAACTGGCCGATTTCCGGCTGGGCCTGATCCACGGCCGAATGATGCCGGCGGAAAAAGACGCTGTGATGGACAATTTTCGCAGGGGTGAAATCCAGGCGCTGGTGTCGACATCAGTGGTCGAGGTGGGCGTGGACGTGCCCAACGCCACGCTGATGACCATCGAAAACGGCGAGCGCTTTGGGCTGGCACAACTGCATCAATTGCGCGGGCGCATCAGCCGCGGGCGGTTTCCGGGCTTTTGTTGCGTGTTCGCCAATCCACAAACACCGGAATCCATCGAGCGATTGAAGGCCTTCGTATCATCGACCGACGGCTTTGAACTGGCCGAGACGGATTTTCGGCTTCGCGGGCCGGGCGAATTTTTCGGCACCAAGCAGCACGGCCTGCCGCCGCTAAGAATCGCCGATCTGCTTAGAGACATCGATATTTTGGCCGAAGCGCGTCGCGACGCCCAACAATTGGTCGGCGCCGATCCTGGCTTAGCCCAAGAGCAGCACGCTAAACTCCGCTCTCAGATGTTAAGGCGCTACGGCAAGGCATTAGACTTAGGCGATGTGGGATAAAGATCATTTCTCCTAGTCAAAAAGATTTCGCTGTCATATTACAGTGATGGAATTTGTATATTAGATTGGTTCCCTCATTTTTGATACAGGACATTCTGGAAAAAAGCTTGAGCATCTTTTCCCATCTGGGTTTCCACTTCCTCCAAAAAGAGAGCGGTAGTAGCATTGCGTGTTTCGGCAAATCGGATATAGAGAGACTTAAGGAGTTTATCCAAAGACTCCTGTCCAAACCGGCGTTGTGCTTCTATAAACATCAGAGCAGTTTTTTCATACCGGTTGACATAGCGGTCGGGAGAAGAGATTTCCGTTTCAGCAATGGGAACTGAAGTCTGGCTTTCCTTGGCATGTTGCCGGTACTCTTGGATAAGGATATCCGCGAAGGATTTTCCAACTTGTTCCTCGGAAAGGCGGAAGGCGGAATATTCGGCCAGCCCTTCGTTGATCCAGTCATCCGGCGTATTCATATCGGCCACGGCCCACCAAAAGTGAGCCATCTCGTGGGCATTGCCGTGAAAATCCCTGGCCTCGCCGAATTTCTCTTTCAATTGTGACAACGCATACTCCTCGGAGACCACAAAAAGCGGTATCCGGGAATAGCTCCAGCCGCCTCGGGGAGAATAAACAAATCGCAATAACCCCTTCACTCGCGGAGGGCCGTAAAAGCCGGCTAACCGTCCCATCGACTTCACCAGATTATCCTTCTTGGCTTTGATGTATTCTCGGGATATTTTATTGAAATAGATTTCCACTTTTGTGCCTTCCATGTCTTCTTCCATCTTTTGCAGATGAGGCGACGCAAGAAGCACTATGTCTGAACCCGGTTTATATGACGCCCAGCGAGTCAGAGTGCGGTTTCCACTATCCAGCCGTTGCTCCAAAATGCCGTTGCTGACCGCGAGATAATCGGAAGGAAGATCGGCGTCCAGTTTAAAATCGATTAGGTTGTTGCCCTGAAAACTCGGATACCAGACGCTATATAAGGCCAGTTCAACGAGATCCGAATTAACCATGTTAACGTCATTTATTATTTCCGTCAAAGATCCAGCGTACTCAAGGAGAAGCTCATTTTTAACGTCCGCATCGACTACCACGGCAGTGCCGACCGTGTAAGGCGAAGGCTCATCGCGATGAAAGGAGACCGGATGACCGTCAGCGACAATGCGGCGGATTTCCAAATTTTTGTGCAGATAGAAGAGTGAGGCGGGCGGATGTTTTACCACGGCCTCACATTCGATCTTGCTGGAAGATGGATCGATCCGAACCTTAAGCCGGTATTCGGGTGGTTGATTTGCATCTCCCCGAACGGGCACGATTAATTCCGCAAGTATAACTGCCAAGAATAAAAACCTCAGTACATTATTCATAAATAATCATCCTTAATTTAGATATTCAGTCCCAGGCGGGGTCGCCCAGGGCTAAATACGTTTTCCGATTGGATTATATTCCGACGTTGGGATGGCAGTTCAACTGCCATCCCAACAATTACTTTGATTCGCAACTTGCTTGGCATCTAAAAAAATTCGTTTAGAATTCCAGGTCCTCGTACTCGTGCAGAAGTTGCGCGATGCGACGCTTGATGATCTGCTCGCGAATCTCGTTGCGCTTTTGGATCGATTCGCGAATGCGGGCGAGTTCCGTTTCCAGACGTTTGACTTCCAGTTCGCGATATTGCTGGCGCACTTCGAATTGTTGGCCCGATACCTCTTCGAGTTGCTTTTTCAGCTTCGCTCGTTCGTCTTTATCCTTGGAGGAATTGTAATCCTTGATGATCTTTTGGACATCGCCTTCGAGTTTGCCCTCTTTTTCCCGTAGGGCCTGAGTCTCGGGATCTGGCGTCATATTCCAATTCCAAGGTCCGGGTCCCATCTTCATCTCAAAGGGCCTGCCGTACTCCCCCGCAGTCCCAAACCACATATTCGGAGGCGCTCCTGGAGGCACTCCCGGAGGCGAACCAATGAATACGTCTGTTGATGGCGCTACTGGATTTGGCTCAGGATGTGGTGCCGGATTCGCTCCTGGAGGCCCTTCCCGATGTTGCGCCGGAGGCGGACCTGGAGGCGGCC
>Ga0209323_10002501_pt1 | contig 12224 bp, 10 predicted proteins | sample Rifsed19ft2_FD_184014 | JGI IMG/M metagenome (GOLD analysis project Ga0209323, IMG submission 184014) | Soil microbial communities from Rifle, Colorado, USA - sediment 19ft 2 (version 2) | ecosystem: Environmental > Terrestrial > Deep subsurface > Rock core/Sediment | place: Rifle, Colorado...
CACCCCTTCTCCGCAACCGTTGTCGTCTCTGGCGGTAACTATACCCACACGATCTTCGACTTTACACAAAGTTCCAACACTAATAAATCTGGAGTTCTCAAAATCGTATACAGGAAAATCATAAATTAACTTTGTCTCCGGATTAAATTCACCACTCATAAGTATCTATATAAACTACCCGTCTGCAAAAGTCAACAAGGATGGTAAAATAAGCAATCGATGGTAAAGAACCCTCGATTTTCTCGCTCAAACTCGAAGAGTTTGTTCGCTCCTCCGATATAGACCGGAGTTTGAATAACAAATTAGTCAGAGTATAAGTCTAAGTTTATAAAAAATTCATGAAAACCATTTACGACCCGAAAAAATATGAATCTAAAATTTATGAATTGTGGGAGAAATCTGGTGTTTTTACTCCAAAAATAGATAAAAAGAAAAAAGCCCGCCGGGTCGGAGACCCTCTGGGTCGGAGACCTTTTTCAATTATACTTCCCCTTCCCAACGCCAGCGACCCGATGCACATGGGACATGCGCTCTTCACTGTAGAAGATATCATGATCCGCTACCACAGAATGCTTGGTGACCCGACACTTTGGCTTCCCGGAGGAGATCACGCCGGAATTGAAACGCAGTATGTTTTCGAAAAACATCTGAAAGAAAAAGGCAAAAGCCGTTTTGATTTTGACCGCGAAACTCTTTACAAAATGATTTGGGATTACACCCAAGAAAATAAAGACCTTAACAAAAACCAGATGAAAAGACTTGGTTTTTCCATGGACTGGTCGCGGTATCACTACAGTCTGGAGCCAAAAATTGTTGAGCAGGTTTTGGCAACTTTTTATAAACTTTTTGACGACGGTTTAATTTATCGTGGCGAGCGGATTGTAAATTATTGCACCCGATGCGGGACTGCTTTTTCGGACCTGGAGGTTTCTTATAAAGAAAGAAATGATTTTTTGTATTATCTGAATTATGGATGCATAACCATAGCGACAACCAGGCCGGAAACAATTTTTGCCGACGTCGCAATTGCAGTAAACCCCAAAGACAAAAGATATAAAAAACTTGTAGGACTTGCTGCGACAGTTCCGATAATAAATGTTGAAATTCCAATCATTACAGACGACAACATTGATCTAAAATTCGGAACCGGTGCCCTGAAAGTCACCCCCGCGCACGATAGCGTAGATTTTGAAATCGGAATAAAAAATAATCTGGAGGTAATTTCAATTATCGATACAAACGGAAAATTAAAAAAACATACCCGTGTTCCCAAAGAAATTCAGGATTTGTACGTTAACAAAGCCAGAGAGGCAACGCTGAATATGTTGGAGGAAAAGGGACTGCTCATTAAAAAAGAGCCTCTCACCCACTCCGTCGGAACATGTTATAGATGTGGAAGTGTTATCGAACCGCTTGTTATTCCGCAGTGGTTTGTCAAAACAAAACCGGTTGCTGCGCCGGCAATTGCAGCGATTAAAAAAGGGACAACCAAGATATTTCCTAAAAAGAGATTTGAAAAATTGTATTTTGATTGGATGGAAAACATCAAAGACTGGAATATTTCTAGACAAAATGTCTGGGGCCCAAGAATTCCTGTTTGGTATTGTCTTTCGGACAATCCGAATTTACAGATTAATTTTATCGATAAAAGCGGCCAGCAAATTGGCGGTTTTTGGAAAGAACTGAAAAATAAATATTCTTACCAGGAAATAAAGAAGGGTTTGCAATCTTTGGTTGCCTCCAAGGACGCGCTGTTTCAATTAAACAACGGACCTTGTCAGAAATGTAAAAGCATTGAAACTCTGCAGGAAAGCGATACTTTTGACACGTGGTTTTTATCGGGACAGTGGCCTCTGACAACCCTTGGGTTTGATGTTAAAAACCCAGACAAAAGCGCTGAAGATTTTAAATATTTTTATCCTACATCCGTTCTTGACACTCTTTGGGACATCTTATTTTTCTGGGTCGGGAGGATGATGATGTTCGGACTATATCTTTCCGGCAAAGTTCCTTTCAGGGTAGTTCATCTTCATGCAAGAGTTGTCGATAAACTCGGCAAAAAAATGAGCAAGAGCAAGGGCAATGTCGTCGACCCGATAAATTTGGTTGATAAATACGGCGCCGACGCCCTTCGCATGGCGCTTGTTATGGGCATTGCGGCGGCAAGCGACATTTCGATAAACGACGAAAAAGTTCTCGGTATGAGAAATTTTGCCAATAAGATTTGGAATATTTCGAGATTTATTATGATGAAATTGGAAGAAGCTGGTATAAAAAATTATGACTCCCTCCCCTCTTTCTCTGATAAATTGGTGGGGTTGAAACCGGACGACAAGAAGATAATAAAAAAACTAAATCTGATTATAAAGTTAACGACGAGCGGTATTGAAAATTATAAATTTGGTGTTGCAACAGAAAAACTTTACGCATTCATTTGGCACGAGTTTGCAGATTCTTATATTGAATCAGTGAAGGATAGATTATCACATGGAGATAAAATTGCACTGATTGTATTAAGATATGTACTTATAAAAATTCTTTTACTTCTCCACCCGTTCATGCCATTTGTTACTGAAAGCATTTGGCAGGAAATGAAAAGTCAAAGGAAATATCCCAATGAGATGTTGATTGAATCAGAATGGCCGGAAGTAAAACTAAATCTTCACAAATAAATACAAATTTCAAATGCACACTAATTCCCAGTTGGAGATTTGTATATATTAGTGCTCATTGGTATTTTTGACGAAGTCTTAAGCTTCGCTTATTTGTAATTATTTTTCCTTCTTCTCTTCCTTAGAAGTTTCTTCTTTACCTTCTGTTACTTCCCCTTCAGCGGGTTTTTCGCCTTCGCCTTCAACTGGGACTGCTTCAGCACCTTCTGCCGGAACTTCAGGTGCAACTTCAACCACTTCTTCTTTCTGCACCTCTATCTTGGCAACAATTGTTTCGGGGTCATTGGTTATAGTTAATTTATTCTTATCATAGTGAAGGTCTTTAATTGCAAGGCTTTGATCCGCCTCCTTAAGGAGTTCTGCGCTTACTTCAATCTTGTCAACTAAATCTCCGGGAAGGGCTTCCACTTCGACTTCATCAAGGTAGGTTACCAAAGTTCCCAACCCTTGTTTTTCAGCGGGTGATTCACCAACAATCACAAGCGGAATGTTGGCTGTAACTTTCTTTGTCAAATCAATCTTAAGAAAATCAATGTGGAGGGGCTTTGCACTAACTGGATCGACTTGAATATTATGGATTAGTACCGGGTGTGCTTCCTTTCCAAGCGACAATTCTACTACGGCCGTCTCACCTGCTTTTTTATAAACTTCATTAAATTCTTGGGCGTCCACAGTAACGGAAACAGATTTCATTTTCTGTCCATAAATATTCGCCGGAAGTTTGCCTTCTTTTCTTAGCTTTTTGACTTTTCTTCCGACAAGATCTCTTTTTTCCGATGCTAGTTGAAATTTCGTCATATATGATTATTTGATAAAAACCATTGTTGCGTTTTTATTAAAGTCCAACAACTCGATATTATAAAATTTATTACCCCTTCCGGTCAAGGAGCTGTTAAAAAAGAAGTATAAAGGGCTTACCGAGTTTATTTCATAAGACCAGCGGAGTTTGTCATTTCCGGGCTGCTTTATTAATTTTATTCCCAAACCATTATCGCAACTCTCAGTAGGGATTAAATACTCTGCAACCAAAACATCATCCACTCCCCCTTCGATGTTTGTCAGCAAAATATTTTCCTCTTTTGTTGTTAAAATTTTCTGATCTATCGATTGTACATGGGCAAGATTAGACTTTATTTCAGCGGGAGATTTTATCAGCAAATCATAACTCTCTTCTGCTTTTTGATTATTGTATGTAAACCGCAAAGTGAAATTGTCATTGTCATATTTTCCGTTTAACTTGAAACTGCCATTAATAAAGTTATAATTGCTTGAAGGCATCTCGATCACGGAAAACTTGTAATTAAAACATTCATTACTGCTTTGTAATTGCTTACTAAAAACATCATTATCCAGAATGTCCCCGTTATCGTTTTCAAAATAGATTAGTAAATCACCGGAATCAATAACTTGCTCTAAAAGATCATAAAGGTTGTTTGACTCATTAATACTTAAGCTCTTTTTTAAAAGTAAGTTTTTAATATTCAGAATCTCATCGCTTCGGTTATTCTCTAATGTAATTATGCCGGATATATTAATTTCATACAGTTCAGAAAAAACTGTTTTAAAGTACCTGAACTTATCGCCAATGTTTGATATTTTTTGTGTGTCACTAAGGTTTGCCTCGGTCGGGATTAGACTTATTCCTGAAACCTTCCCTTTAAACCGCGAATTTAAATCAGCAAATGCGATTTTTTCGACCAGTGTCAAACGGCCGTTTTCCAAAGAAAATAAGTGTATGTTTGATGGTGTTCCACCTGTGGCCGTCGGGGCTTCTCCACCTTGATTAATTATTAAAAAATATTTTACAGCCGAAGAATTAAAAAAAACGTTTAAAACTTCTGTGTCCTTATTAAATTTTTCCAGACGGTTAGCTGCTTTATTTAAACCATTTTGCTGATTCCTCTTAGGTAGTGAAAACAAATTTGAGTCATCATTCGCAACTTTTGCAGGGCTTAAGAACACATTTGAAATACTGTTATTTTTAATCACGTCAGACAAGCTTTTGTTAAAATAATTAATGCTAAGAATGGCATCTTTTTGAGCGCTTGATTTTTTATAAACCTCTTTGGAGTACTCCCCAAGATCATAATACAGCACCCCCAAAAGAGGGACGCTTTGATAATAATTGTTGATTGTTGAAACTTGTTTTTTAATCTGCGTGTCCAGTGTAAGTATGCGAGAGTAAGTATCCAAATTCATGTTATTGAAAAAACCAAAATTAAATACTAATGAATTTAGATATATGTAAATGCTTGCCAATGCCGGAAAAAGTAAAAATGAAAGAGAAAATATAAGAGCGGCTATTTTAGGATTTACTCGAATTTGCGGGGTTCGTTTTGTAAGGACAGCAACTTTGGGAATGTTATTTAATATATACTCGGAGACGGAAACAGCAACACTTCGAAGCGTCGATTTGGTAACGTCGCTCACAAAAACTACTAAATTATTTACTTTCCCAACTTTTTTCGCGTTTGCAATGTTACTCGATATGATAAAGGCAACTTTGTGTTCCAGTTTGTTCGTCTCTTGAATCAACTTTTTAAAATCTGTTTTTTTTGAGGACAGATCATAGATCGTTTTGAGGTATGTGTTTACGCTTTTATTATCATTCAAGCTTTCAACGCCACCATTCTTCCAACTCTTAACAACCAGATAAATTCCCCTTTTTACTAATTCATCATTCAAAACATTTATTAAATTTGGGTTGTCCGAATAAAGCAGCACTTTATAAATAACCGGGTTTTCATGGGCTTCATACCTTGGCATGCAATTTTAATTATATAACGAAGATATTTTAAATTGTCTTTCGCGAAGGGGGATAAAATATTATGTCCAATTAAAATAGTAATATAAATTTGTAAATAAAATTTACTCTTTCAGGTGAAGGTTGTCCAAAACCTAGCCTCTGGACGTGAAACTTTACAAGTTTTCATCAAGCACCTTGTTTACAATTGCGTCAGGGGCTTTATTTTTTTCTCGGGGAATGTGCTGAAAAGTTATTCCGAATTTGCTGTCCAGAATAATTTTTTTAATTTTAACAAAAATAATTTTCAGCTTTTCGTTTTTAATTTTATAAACTCCTTGAAGCTGTTTGACAACCAATTCGGAATCCAAAGAATATAATATCTTCAATTTTTCGGCTTTACTAAAGTTTTTTGAAAGCCATGTTACCGCCATCAGTACGGCAAAGTATTCTGCAATGTTATTGGTCGTGTGCGGCAAAAAGAAGCCCTTCTGATATAATAGTTCTTTGTTCTTGTAGACGATGAAGGCTGACGCTCCCGGACCGGGGTTGCCTCTTGAGCCTCCGTCCGAATATATCTCGTAGATTTGGGGATTAATCATTCGATTAAGCTTTTTTTGAGACAATCAAACACCTCTCCGCACCTTCTCCGACCGACTCGGTTTTAATATCGCTCTCGCTGGCAAGCGCCATATGTACCACTCTTCTTTGCGAGGGTGTCAGGTTATACAAATTTTGCGGAGTCCCCGTCTCTCTGACTCTTGCTGCTGTTTGCTCGGCAAGCTCCTCCATTCTGCTTTTTTCTTTCTCACGAAAATCGGCAACGTTAACGACAACCCTCACCCATTCGTTTTTCTTCTGTCTTATTATTTGATTAATGACGATTTGCAATGAATTGATTGTTTCTCCTTTTTTCCCAATTAAAAGACCCGCCTCGTCACCCGCTTCAACATTAATAAGATACAGATCATTCTCTTTGTCATACTCCACTTTCGGCTCAACCCCAACACCAATCAGGCTAAAGAGTTTTTCACTTGTATTTTTAATCAGTTCAAGGTTGCTGTCTTCCTTTTTACTTTTTACCATAGTTTCAAGTAGTAGATTTTACCAAACCAATCCTCTTTACAAAAGAGGATAACGCTCCCCATCCTTGCGATCTCACTTGCTGGTATGTTTGAGTTAACGAAAAAACAAGCCAGTAAAGCGCCAGTCCCGAAGGAAATTGGTATCCGATCACCAAAGTCATTAGAGGGAAGGTGTATACCATGCTTTTCTGCATTGCTACCTGCATGTCGTCCGTATCGCTTTTTGTTTTTTTGGCCAGTTTTTCTTCCTCTTTTATCATCGGAGCAGAAACCTTAGCAGAAACAAACTGAATTAGTGCAGAAGCCAAAAGAAGCGGTCCCGGAATTGAAAACGGTAAAAACGGCAGTTTAAGTAAATCGGGAACTTTTACATCAAAGTATAAAAACTTTGTATTGAGAGTATAATCCTGGGAAAATTGAAGCGGCTTATAGAGAAGTTTATTAAAACTCGCCACAGTGTCTACCTTGGGGTAAAGTGTCCTTGAGAAAACATTAAAAAACGCAATTAATACCACAATCTGAAGAAGATAGGGTAGACACCCTGCGGACGGATTGACTTTATTTTGCTTGTACAAATCAGCCTGCGCCTGCGCCAACTTAACCTTATCGCCGGCGTGCTTTTCCTTGATTTTACTTAAGGCAGGCGCCAGATCCTTCATCTTTTTCATCGAATCCATGTATGGTTTAGTCAGAGGGTTCAGAACAAACCGAAGAAATAAGGTGAAAAAGATAATAGCCAGCCCCATATTACTTCCAAGCAGCCTGTAAAATAATATAAGTCCGTTGGCAAGAGGCTGAATTAAAATTACTTCAAAGATGTTCATGACTTTAATATTGTATAGACAATGAAGGCTTTACTCAAGAGGTGCAATATTAAATTTTTAATTTTTAATTACTTAATAATTTCCAAATTACAAAATACAATTTCCAAACGATACCACCCGCTCATCATCCTGAGCAAAGTCGAAGGACAAATTCCAAGTAACAAAATTAAAAACGGTTAAACGAAACATTTTAGCTTCAACGTTCTGTTTGTAATTTGAAAACTGTAGATTGTTTGTGATTTGTTTATAACAGCGTTCAAGAAACCCACGCCCTTTAGAGCGTGGATGAATTGAACTCTGATATGTCATCCACTTTAAAGGAAACCCTGCCTTTTAAGGCAGGGAGGATGTCATTGGAAATTGTAATTGATTAGGTTAATTAGTAATTCATTCAAGCGGATGATCTCTTTGATGCCTTGACAGGGGGTTGCATTGTAAGAATCTGATAAATGAAATATATAAACCCTTTATTGGACCATGCTTTTCAATCGCCAGGACACCATATTCAGAACAGCTCGGGCTGTACCTGCAGCCGCCTTTGAAGATAAGGCTCAAAATTGTTGATAAATATTTTTTGTAAAATAGGATAATTCCGATCTCAAGATTTTGGAGGTTTCTTCTCATACGCTTTGCTATCAATAAATCTTTCAATCTCTTTCATGAGAATCGAAACAGAAACTTTCTCGACAGACGGTTTTACTAAAAATACCATATCAATTTCCCCACGAACCTTTTTCCAGTTCCTCCTTACTGTGTCTCTGAAAGCGCGTCTTATTCTGTTTCTGTGCGTTGAAAGTTTCGAAACTTTATTCGAAATAATAACGCCAAAGCGCGGGTTTCCCAGTTTTTCTCTTTCTTTAACCAAAACTCCGAAGTTGTCACTCTGAAACAATCTGCCGCCTTCCTTAATACGTCTGAATTCATTCCTGGGGATGGAGAACTTATGGGCAAACATAAAACCTAAATCGTTATTTTTTTTCTTCCTGTTCCTCTTCTTCTTTTTAAGATTTTCCTTCCGTTCAGGGTTTTGTTTCTTCTTCTGAAACCAAGCTTCTTAACACGTTTTACTTTGGAGGGCTGATAAGTTCTTTTTGTTGCCATATCTTTTTGATTATATCAAAATTTGTTAATAAAATACATCAGGCTAAAATCCGCTGTATTTTGTAGACAAGCATTGGTTTTTGCATCGTCCACGGACAAAAGTCCGTGTCTTTCGCAAGAGATGTTCAATAAGTTAATAGACATTTGAGCGGAAGATTTTCTGCGTTTCGTTATTTTTTGGGGTTGACTAATTGTGGATAACTTATTAAAAGTAAAGGGGAAGTGAAGTAGAAATTTGATAGTTTTCTGCCCCTTGATCTTATTAGCTTCATTATGGAAGATAAATTTGACGAAGTAAAATTGTGGACTGATGTTTGTGACCATCTGAAACTTAGTGTTTCCAGTGCAATTTTTTCAACATGGTTTTTTCAGACTCACATTGTATCGCTTAAAAATCGCGGCGATAGGTTTATTGCGGAAGTGGGCTGTCCCACGCTTTTTTCCAAAAGTACGCTGGAAACAAGATATTTCGGGCTTGTGCAAGACTCCTTAAGCTCCTTTTTGAAATCTCCCGTCGATCTTATTTTTGTTGTCAAGCAAAAACAGGAAGAAGCCCGCAATTTTAATACCCCCTCGGTCCCGCTTTTTGAAAATACCCAGCAGCAATCTCCCAATCCTGAGAAATTCAACCTTGCAATTTCTAAATCAAAATTGAGGCTTTCGTACAATTTTCAAAATTTTGCCGTCTCTTCCTCAAACCAGATGGCGTGGGCGGCGGCAGATGCAGTATCGAAAAATCCGGGAAGTGCTTACAATCCGCTTTTCATCTGGGGCGGGGTAGGAATCGGGAAAACACATTTAATGAGTGCCGTCGGGCATTCTGTTTTAGAAAAAAATCCCGATGCAAAAATATTTTTCTGCACAGGAGAAGAGTTTACAAACGACATTGTCGAGGGTATAAGAAACAGAACGACGCAGAACTTCCGCGACAAATACCGAAAATTACATTTACTTCTTATCGACGACATACAATTCATCGCCGGGAAAGACTCCGTTCAGGAAGAATTCTTTCATACTTTTAATGCTTTGGTTTCAGTGGGCTCGCAAATCATACTCACTTCAGATCGTCACCCGTCAGAAATTCAGAGGCTTGAGGAGAGATTACGAAGCCGATTTGAAGCGGGACTTATCGTGGACATTTCTCTGCCTGATTTTGAACTCCGTTGCGCCATCCTCGAGATCAAAGCAAAACAACGGGGGCTTCAGATTCCCACAAACCTTATTCATATGATTGCCGGAAACATTGATACTCCAAGAAAGATCGAGGGTTTTTTAATTAAACTCATGTCTGAACTAATGCTCAAAAAAATAGACTTGAATGAAAACCTCATCGAAACCTTGATAGGGAAGGGAGACGAAAACACCCAAGTTAAGATGAAGGCGACAGCGTCAGATTTGTTGGCTGCCGTATTAAAATATTATTCTCTGGGAAAAAAGCAGCTTCTGGGTGAATGCCGAGCGAAGCAGTTTTCCCAACCGAGGCAACTTTTGATGTATCTTCTTCGGACACAACTGTCTTTGCCGCTTGAGGAGGTCGGAAGGTTTGTGGGGGGGAGAGACCATACAACCGTAATGCACGCCGTTGATAAAATTACACAGCTAGCTTCAGTCAATGTGCAAATCAGAGAGGATATTTTGGGGATAAAAAATTTGCTTTGAGGACAACTTTCCGCTTTTATCTACTTATCCACAAATATTGGATGTTTATCCACAAACTTATCAACAGTTCGACAAGCTCACTGTAAACATTTAAACTCGGGCGTAACCAAAGCTAATAATCCACTTATCCACAGTCTCTACTACTATTACTACTATCTTATATATAATTAATAAGAGGTAAGACTAAAAGAGCCTTTTAAAAAAAAATTAAGGGGAATACTTGTCACAAACTAAATATTACTTTATACTCATGCAAAATGAAGCTTACAGTATCCAGAAAGTCACTTCTTAACTCCCTTGGTCTCTCTACGCGCTTTACAACCCTTAAAGCGCAACTTCCCATACTTGGTAATGTTTTATTGGAGGGGAAAAATAATAAACTTAATGTTTCTGCTACAAATTTGGAAATGTCTGTTTCGGATTCGATCGCGGCTAAGATCGAAGAAGAGGGGAGAATCACTGTGCCGTCCAAGGCTTTTTATGAAGTTGTGTCAAATTTAACTTCTGAAAATGTTGACCTTAATTCAGAGAAGGAGCAACTGACAATCAAATGTGCAGGTTTTTCCTCCCGTGTTATGGGAATTGATGCAACCGACTTTCCCCTTGTGCCCATGTCGGTTGGGTCAGCGTCCATAAAAATAAAAGGGGGAGTTTTAGCGTCATCCCTTCCAAGTGTCATTTATGCAATTTCTTCTGACGAAACTCGTCCGACCCTTACAGGGGTTTTAATTACATTTTCTGACAAACTTCTGACGCTTGTTGCAACAGATGGTTATAGACTTTCGAAATATCTCATCCCCTCCGGTTTTAAGGTTTCTGATTTTAAATTTATTCTACCCAAAGGAATTCTTTCTGAACTTGCCCGTGTCAACAAAGAAGATGAAGTACAGTTGGAATATAAAAAAGAAGACAAACAAGTTGTATTTCAGATCGGGTCGACTTTTTTGTCATCCAGGGTTATTGAAGGGGAGTTTCCTAATTACGAAAAGATAATACCGTCCAAAGAAATGCTCAAATTAAACGTCGATAGGGGAGATCTGCTTCAGTCGGTCAAACTGGCCTCTGTTTTTGCCCGCGATGCTTCAAATGTTATTAAATTTATGGTTAGTGAAAAAACACTAAGATTTTTGTCTGAAAGCTCCCAGTTGGGGAGTCAGGAAAATACAATTGATGCCAAAATTGAAGCAAACGATTCCGGAGTATTTGGAGACAGTGGTGAATTTATAATTGCGTTCAACTGCAAATATGTTGAAGATTTCTTAAATTCATGCGACGGTGATAGTATCGAAATTAAGTTTAACGACCCGAATTCTCCGGGAGTTTTTACTGACCCAAAAGAAGTGAATTTGCTTCATCTTATAATGCCGGTGAGATTGCAGTAGGGTGTTAGTCGTACGGAGGTAAAAAGGTCAGGGAATAATCATTAGCGTATGTTTGTATTAAACTTGTGATGTTGCTTGTTTTTGGAAAGTACCATATCTCAAGGATTTCACCTGTGTATTCATTACCAAGATACGCAATTCCTTTTTGTAGGTATACATAAAGGTTAAAACCACTCTCTGAAGCAGGTCCATATAGTTTGTATTCATGTTTTCCATATTCACTTTGGATGTTTTCAATTTTTATATTGTCGTTTACGGTGACTTGGTGTTTTATTATAGACACGACATTGTCTTTGAAGTATACCTCGTTGTTTCTGGTTGGGCTTTTTGAATCGTATTCTACTGGAGTAGCGCTTGATGTGGAATCTTTTTTCGGATAACCAAGAGCTTTAATCACATCGTCTTTGGTGGAAGTTCCTGGTTGAAGATTGTAGAAGGTGGCGAGTTTTTCCGGCTTAGTGGAACTGTTTTGTTGGTTTTTTCTAGCCCTAAAGTAAAGAAAAATAAACAAGACGAACAGGAATACCACAAGAAATAATGCTACTGATTTTATGGGTGGTTTATCGTTTTTCATATATTTATATTACTCTTCAAATATTATACGACGGGCGAAGTCCCAATGCAGGGGGTAAGACGCCCTGAAACCTCCTGTTAAGCAATTGTATCTACTGGACACACTTCCTATGTTGTCGTTTGCGTAAAGTCCGTCCATTTCTGCAAAATCCTCCGAATCCGGTGGGGGTTGCACCGGATACGTG
>Ga0209323_10002506_pt1 | contig 12214 bp, 10 predicted proteins | sample Rifsed19ft2_FD_184014 | JGI IMG/M metagenome (GOLD analysis project Ga0209323, IMG submission 184014) | Soil microbial communities from Rifle, Colorado, USA - sediment 19ft 2 (version 2) | ecosystem: Environmental > Terrestrial > Deep subsurface > Rock core/Sediment | place: Rifle, Colorado...
TCTTGCAAAACAGGAATGGCCCGATCTCTCATCTTATAACGCTGCCGAAGTTGTTTGGAAAATGAAGAAAAAATATCATGCGGGAATGATTGTTTCCTCGCCGAGCCATGAGCGGGTTGAATCCTTAATTGAAAATTATACGCAAAGATTTTATCAAGATTTTTTTACATCACAGCCGTTACCGGATAAACCGAAAGCGTAATTTATCGTTGCGTTAATCGAAATAAGGTTTTTTGTAAGTTTGTGCTTTTGGAAATTCTTCTAGAAACATTTGTAATTATCGTGTTTGTCCACTGTGCCGTTGACGTTTTTAAAACTTGCACTTAACGTGTTCGTGTATGGTTAGTTGCGTTGGCTTGAACTAAGTTAATAAAAGAAAACGAACCAGAAGAAAATCCGAAGGATTTTCCGAGTACACACAGACCCAAGCAATTAATTATACACGTTGTTGTGCTTAGTTATTTTCAAACCACGATTTACAAATAGATTCTAAATGAGTTGAATCCGTTCCACAGCAACCACCGATTATGCTTAAATTCGGAAGATAGGTTCTTAAATCACAATAATCGTTGGCTAGTTCTTCTTTATTTCCAATATCTAATGTTTCTGATTCATCAAGTTCTGCGTGACTCTTTTTTGAGGCATTTGCTCTAAGTCCTTTGATTCTTTTTGTCCAAGATTCGTTAGTGTTCAAAACGCCTTTAAAATGCACTGGATGGGCACAGTTTATCATAAAGTAGGATACATAATTGTTTGTAGCCTTATCTAAGGACGAAATGGCATCTTTTAAAGATTGTCCGCTTGGAAGATTTCCATCGGTTTCCACAGTATATGAAATGACTACGGGAATATGGTGTTTCTTGGCAGCATTAACTATTCCAATCGCTTCGTCATTATAGTTTATAGTTAAAGCAGAAACAAGGTCGGCATTTGTGTTGGAAACTACTTTAATTTGGGAGGAATGATATTCCTCGGCTTGCTCAGCAGTCATAATATTACTGGGTACATAACCATCGCCACGAGGTCCAATACAAACGCTGATAGGAACTTTAAAATTGTCATCTTCAAATTCATTTCTTAAATCTTCAAGCACTTCTATGGCTGTGTTGTGAATAATTTGTAAATCATCCAATGAATATCCTATTTTAACTACCCAATCTGGGTTAGCTCTATAGGTGGGTGCTTCAAGGACAAACCCCTTGCATTTCTTCTTAGCTATAACTAAGTAATCCTGATAATAGTTTTTTAGGGTTTGTTTGCCATCACTACTTTTTAGTAAATCGAAAGCGGCAAATTCGGGTAAATCTATTCCTTTGTTAAAAATGAGGTCGGTTTCTAGTCCTCCATCCGTCATAAATGTTGATGACGAAAGCTGTGGTAGTTGATTTCTGTATTTTGTCATTTTCGTTTGTTTTAATTAAGCACAACGGTTAGAATATGAAGCGTAGCGACCGAATGGGAGCTATGATTTCATATACATTGTTAGTCTTTCGTTATTTCTTCTTCTATTTTCTTAGCTATTGTTGTTAGAGTGTCAATTGAATTATCGAAGGCGTTTACACACCAAATATGGTTTTCTAACCGATTGTCAAATTGTATCATATGGAACATATTAGTTGAGTTATATTTCAAAGGCGTTTTATTTGACCACCCATAGTTCCCATATGAATCAACGTTTCTAACTGATGTATTTTCATCGAGAAATGGAATTAGTGAATTCATGAAATATGTATTTAACATATTGAATGCTTCAGTTTTTCCGTTTAATGCTTTGTCCCATTCGTATAACAATTTTTTCAATTTCTCAGATTTGATTATATCTAGCTTCTCTCCAGTTTTTAATTGAGAAAGTACAAACTGGTTTGGTTGATAATCCTTGATAAGAATAGCATATAATAAAAGACTATCAACATTATGTTCTTTTATTATACTGTTTTCTTGTCCAATTAGACTCTTCAATTCATTGGTACAATTATATATTACTTGATTTTGAGTTTTTACTTCTTCAAGATTCTCTAGATTTACTTTAAATTCTGACTTAAGATTCTCAATTAATGCAATTTCTTGCCTACTTATTTTTTTCGATTCATTCCAATTATTTACTTGTAAGGCTATCAGAATTCCAATAACTACAAGTAAAATTTCACCTAAAGCATAAAGCAAGTATTTCCCGAAATCATTTTCAGAAAGAAGCTTTTGACGAATTTTTCTAAAGAACTTTATCATATGATTTTATTGTTTCTAATGAAGGCTAACTTGTTTATATGTCTAACAAAATAAGACCTATACGCCGAATATGGCTGTATATGTCTGACTAATGTCAGACTTTATTTTATCAAAGTTAAATAATTTTTCTTTATAAATCATCAAATGGTGATTTTATTTTTTGTAAACTTTTAGTTGATACGTGTGTATAAATCTCAGTTGTTTTACTGCTTTTGTGTCCTAATAATTCCTGTATATATCTAATATCGGTTCCGGCTTCCAACAAGTGTGTGGCATAAGAATGACGCAGCCAGTGCAAGGTAACCGGTTTTTTAATTTGTGTTTTCTTTAAAGATTGCTTTAGAACATTCTGTAAACTTTTCTCACTGTATTGTTCACCAGAATTTTGTCCCTCGAATAACCACACTTTTGGTTTGTAAATTTTATAATATTCACGAAGCATTTCAATAATTTTTTCAGAAATCGGAGCTATCCTGTCTTTTCTTCCTTTTGCCTGCCTTATAATTAATAAACCACGTTTGCTATCAACATCTGATGGCTTTAAATGTAACAACTCGCTTCTTCGCAAACCGCAGGCATAAATTAAACTAAGCATCGTTCTATGTTTAACATTAGTGTGTGCTCTCAAAATAATAGCGATTTCTTCCTTGCTCAATACATTGGGTAATTTATATTCACGTCTTGGTCTTTCTAGTTTATCAACATCTAAATTGCAGTGCACAATCTCTCTAAAGAATAATTTAACAGCATTAACAAACTGATTTTGATATGAAAAACTTAGCCCCCGTTTAATAATATATTCATTAACATAACGCACCACATCTTCGTTTACAACACTTTGGATGGGTTTGGGATAGGCAAACATTAAAAAAGATTTTGCTCCATCTAAATATGTATTGATGGTCGATTCACTGTATCGTTTATGCGCCATCCATAATTTTAATTTAGTTAAGCCCTGCTCAATTTCGAACGGAATTGGAATTTTATTTTTTGAGATTTCTTTTTTCGTATCATTTTTTTTAATAATGGTTTTTTCTTTTAATCCAGAATAATCTATAAATGCTTTCTCTTTTAAGACGGTAAATAACTTACTTAAATCAAATTCGTTTTTTGAAATATACCATTTACCCAGAGTTTGACTCCAATACACATCCTTTAAGGTTTTAACTGCTGCAATTAGTTGTGCATCTTTTGGAAAAATCAAAAACACCACTTCGTTATTGCGATGGTTCCCCGGTTCAAGTATTACTTTTAGTTTCATAAAGCTTAAAATAAAACATTAACAGACTAAAGTCTGTTCTACGTGGATTATCTTAAAAACAATAACCGCTAACCATTAATAAAACCTAACCTCATAATCCACAAACTTTCCATCTTCATAAACAAACTTTGCACTAAAGAATTTATTCTGAAAAAGCCACCCGAGAAAAATTTTATCTCCATTCCACAAATTCAATTCTGTCAATTTCTCATTTGGAATCCATTCAAGATTTCCTTCGTGTGAATCAATTAACTCCCCCGAATATTCCTCTGCTGTAAAAATGAAAACATGCCAATCCTCTTTTCCATCAAAACAAGGAAAAGTAATAAATCCGTGCATTCTTGGATTAACAATTGTTAGCCCGGATTCTTCCTTTACTTCGCGTACTACACAATCTTCTGGACTTTCACACGCGTTAAATTTACCGCCGAGACCATTCCATTTTCCTTCGTGATAATCATTCTCCTTTTTTATGCGGTGTATCATTAATGTCTTATTTGAATTATTGTCCATTACATAACAAAGTGTTGCAAGTTTCATGATAAATTTTTCTTATAAAAATATCGGTGTTGTAATTAATATTTCTGTGATTTATGTTTTAACCGACTGTTAAAATAAATCGTGCAAATATAGCCAATATTAATTTGTTACAATTTAAATATGAGCAAGTGTTTTGCTTATGATTTCTTACTTTTATATTTGAGTTGTTGATATATTTTCTTAAAATTAACCAACAAAAAAGGAGACCTAAAACACGATGGCTGAACTTAGTAAAGCTTTGAATAATTCTGCTGGAATGGATGAGGATCAGTTTAAGGAAATGATTGCCCACATCTCCGCATTTCCAAATGCTTACAATTCAGAAGTTCTTTTTGCCTCTGATTTTGACGACGAAGATGAAGACGAGGAGGAAGATGAATTTGAAGAGGATGACGAAGACCTTTTTGATGAAGATGAATTAGAAGAAGAGGGGTACGAGGAAGATTTCGATTTCGATGAAGAAGAAGAGGGGGATGATGAAGATGAAGACGCGGGAACTTACAATTAGTTGCCTAAACCCCAAAATACTTTTCCTTTAAAAGATAATTTTTTACATAGTCGGTTACACCTTCTTCCAAAGTTTGTAGTGTTTTTGTGTAACCGGCTTTTTTTATTTTATCAATTTTCGCTTCTGTAAAGTATTGGTACTTTTGCTCAAGATGTTTGGGCATTTCTATGTAATTTATGTTTACGGGCTTACCAAGTGCATTAAATAAAGCGACAACCAAATCATTCCATGTTCTTGCTTTCCCCGAGCCAACATTATAAAGTCCATTTTTATCTTTATTCTTTAAAAACCAAAGCGTCATGTCTACGGCATCTTTAACATAAATAAAATCCCTCATTTGTTCACCGTCTTCATATTCCGGTTTTTTTGATTTAAATAATCTAACAAAACCCGCATCGCGTATCTGCTCAAATGCTTTGTGCACAACGCTTCTCATATCGCCTTTGTGATATTCATTGGGACCATAAACATTAAAATATTTCAAACCAACAATGCAGTTCATTATGTTTTGCTTTATTGCCCAAAGATCAAACAACTGCTTTGAATAGCCATACATGTTAAGAGGATTTAATTTCGAAACAGAATTTTCATCATCATCAAAACCTTTGCCGCCATCACCATACGTTGCTCCAGATGAAGCATAAATAAATCTTACTTTATTAGCCAAGGAGAATTGGGCAAGCTTTTTGGTAAATTCATAATTGTTTCTGATAAGATGATCGGCGTCTTTCTCTGTTGTAGAGGAATTAGCACCCATGTGAATGATTGCGTTAAAGTTATACTTCAATCCCTTTTCAAGATTATTTATAAAATCATTTTTATTGATGAAATCAACGAATCGCAATCCAACTAAGTTTTTCCACTTATCGTCCTGTCCAAGCTCATCAACGACAATGATATTCTCTTCTCCTAAAGTATTTAAACGCCAAATAATAGCGCTTCCAATAAATCCTGCCCCGCCTGTAACTGCTATCATATATATCTCAAATAATTTTTTAATGAAACTAAATTAATTATATTTGCCTCTGTATCAAATAGCGTGACATTTAATAGCAAACAATAAAAAAATCCGATGAACAATACTTTGCAGAGCTTGAGAAATATTTTACAGAAGAGAATTCTCGTTTTGGATGGCGCAATGGGCACTATGATTCAGCACCATAAATTAACGGAGAGGGATTTTCGCGGAGAAAAATATAAAGATCATTCGCATGACCTTAAGGGAAACAATGATCTGCTTAATATTACTCAACCGGAAATTATAAAAGGTATCCATCGCGCTTATCTTGAGGCAGGTGCAGATATAATTGAGACGAATACTTTCAGCGCAAATGCTATTTCTCAATCCGATTATAAGCTTGAACAAATTGCCTACGAAATTAATTTTGAGGCAGCTAAAATTGCGAAGCAAGCTGCCACCGAATTCATCAAACAAAATCCAAACAAACCAAGATTTGTTGCCGGTGCGTTAGGACCAACAAACAGAACAGCATCCTTATCTCCCGATGTTAATGATCCCGGTTACCGCGCCATCACCTTTGACAAGCTTGCCGCAACATATGGCGAACAAGTAAGGGGATTGATTGATGGCGGAGCTGATATTCTTTTGGTTGAAACTATCTTCGATACACTGAATGCAAAAGCGGCAATTTATGCTATTCAAGAATATTGTGATAAAAATAATTTAATTATTCCGATAATGATCTCCGGAACAATTGTAGATCAAAGTGGCAGAACTCTCTCCGGTCAAACCACGGAAGCGTTTTGGATTTCTATTTCACACGCAAAAAATCTTTTAAGCGTTGGCTTGAACTGCGCGCTTGGTGCAAAACAAATGCGTCCTTTCATAGAGGAGCTCTCAAGAATTTCTCCAGTTTATATAAGTGTTTATCCTAATGCCGGTCTTCCAAACGAAATGGGTGAGTATGATGAATCTGCTGACTCTATGTCAAAAATACTAAATGAGTTTGGTGAAAACGGATTCTTCAATATTGTTGGCGGATGTTGCGGTACAACTCCGGAACATATAAATGCAATTTCCAAAATCGCCGAGAAAATTAAACCGCGCAAAATCCCAAATATTGAACCTCACTTGCGTTTGAGCGGACTCGAGCCGCTTATTGTTCGTCCCGAATCAAATTTTATTAACATTGGTGAACGAACAAATATTACCGGCTCTAAAAATTTCTCAAAACTAATTTTAGCAGGAGATTACAACGGAGCTTTAGCGGTCGCCAGAAACCAAGTTGATGGAGGTGCTCAGGTTTTAGATGTTAACATGGATGAGGGTTTGCTTGATTCTGAAGAGGCAATGATAAAATTCCTTAACCTTCTTTCATCTGAGCCGGATATTGCAAAACTTCCAATAATGATTGACTCATCAAAATGGAGTGTTATCGAATCAGGGCTGAAGTGTCTTCAGGGCAAAAGCATAGTCAACTCAATCAGCATGAAGGAAGGAGAAGATGTTTTCAGAGAACGTGCTAAAAAAATTCGGCAGTACGGTGCAGCAATTATTGTCATGGCTTTCGATGAAAAAGGTCAGGGCGATACATTTCAAAGAAGAATAGAGATTTGCCAATGTGCCTATAAAATTCTTACTGAAGAAATTGGCTTCCCGCCGCAGGATATAATTTTTGATCCGAATGTTTTAACCCTCGCAACCGGCATTGAAGAACACAATAACTATGGTATTGATTTTATTGAAGCTTGCCGCTGGATAAAACAAAATCTTCCTTATTCAAAAGTTAGCGGCGGTATAAGCAATGTTTCGTTTTCTTTCAGAGGGAATAATGTTGTCCGTGAGGCAATGCATTCGGCGTTTCTTTATCACGCAATAAAAGCCGGGCTTGATATGGGAATCGTTAATGCGGGTCAACTCGAAGTCTATGAGGAAATTCCAAAAGACCTATTGGTTCTTGTAGAAGATGTTATTCTCAATCGCCGACCTGATGCCACGGAAAGATTAGTTGCTTTTGCCGAAACAGTAAAGCAAAAAGACAAAGAAGCTGTAAAAACCGAAGAGTGGCGAAACTGGAACGTAGAAGATAGACTTAAACATTCGCTTGTGAAAGGCATTGATGAATTTATAGAAAAAGATACCGAAGAAGCCAGGCAGAAATATTCAAAGCCGATTGAAATAATTGAGGGTCCGCTAATGGCGGGTATGAATGTTGTCGGAGATTTGTTCGGTGCCGGTAAAATGTTTCTGCCGCAAGTTGTTAAAAGCGCAAGAGTGATGAAGAAATCGGTAGCATATCTGGAACCATACATAAAAAGAAGCCCCATCCCCGTTCCATCCCCGAAGGGGAAGGGTGATACGTTTGGGTGGATGACCGCCGATCCAAATTTGTACGATCTCTTAAAAGAGTATGCAGGACAAAATAAAGACAATCCTACAAAAGCAGAATTGGTTTTATGGGAATTACTTAGAAATAAACAACTTGAGAATTATAAATTCAGAAGACAACATATTATTGGAAAGTACATTGCTGATTTTATATGCTTATCTCACAAACTTATAATTGAAGTTGATGGAAAGATTCATCAAATTCCAGAAAATAAAGAGTCTGATGAGATACGAACCAATTGGTTAGAGAGCGCTGGATTCAAAGTCGTCAGATTTACCAATGAAGAGGTTTTATCTGATCACGAAAACGTTCTATCAGAAACTTTAAAGATTTTAAAAGCCCTCTCCTTTGGAGAGTCCACCACTGGCGGATTGGGTGAGGCTGGTTCTGTGCCACGCATCTTACTCGCAACAGTAAAAGGTGACGTACACGACATTGGCAAAAACATTGTGGGTGTTGTTCTCGGCTGTAATAATTATGAGGTAATTGATCTTGGAGTAATGGTAAGTGCTGATAAAATATTACAGACAGCAATTGACAATAAGGTTGATGTAATTGGTTTAAGCGGACTCATCACACCCTCTCTGGATGAAATGGTTTATGTCGCAATGGAAATGGAAAGACGCGGTTTTAAAATTCCTCTGCTTATTGGCGGCGCTACAACATCGCGGGTTCACACTGCCGTAAAGATTGCCCCAAATTATAGCTCTCCCGTAGTTCATGTTTTGGATGCATCTCGAAGCGTTCCGGTTGTCAGCAATCTCATAAATACCGATAATAAAATTCAATCTGATTACATCCAAAGCATTAAGGTTGAGTATGAAAAGGTTCGCATTGATCATTCTAAAAAGAGAGCTGCAAAAAATTTCGTTTCCTTATCTCAGGCAAGACAAAATAGATTTATATCAGATTGGAATAAAATTCAAATTAAAAAGCCTGAGATGCTCGGTGTTTCGGTATTAAAAAATTATTCTTTATCTGCTCTTCGCAAGTATATTGATTGGACACCATTCTTTATGACATGGGAATTAAAAGGAAAGTATCCCGCTATTTTCGACAGCGATAAATATGGAAGAGAAGCAAAACGTTTATTCGAAGACGCCAATAAGTTACTAGATAGAATAATTATTGAAAATTTAATTATCGCATCAGGCGTGTTTGGATTGTTTCCGGCAAGCGCGGTTGCGATTGATGATATTGAAATCTATTCGGATGATAATCGTAAAGGTATAAAAACAGTTTTTCATACCTTAAGATCCCAGGGTCAAAAAGTTCAAGAATCAAACAACCTTGCTCTTGCGGATTACATCGCTCCGAAGGAAAGCGGTTTGAAAGATTACATAGGAGCTTTTGCAGTTACAGCAGGAATCGGAATAGAAAAAATTGTCGAACAATTTGAAAAGGAACATGATGATTACAACAGCATCATGATGAAAGCGCTGGCAGATCGTCTCGCCGAAGCCTTCGCAGAGCATCTTCATGAGCTTGTTAGAAAAAAACAATGGGGCTATTCTTCCGAAGAAAGTCTTTCCAGCGAAGACCTCATAAAGGAATCTTACCGGGGAATTCGTCCTGCGCCCGGGTATCCGGCACAACCCGATCATACTGAGAAGCGCACAATTTTTGATTTGCTTGATGTTGAAAAAAATACTGGAATTACCTTAACCGAAAGTCTTGCTATGCATCCCGCCGCATCGGTCTGTGGATTGTATTTTGCACATCCAAATGCAAAATATTTTAACGTTGGTAAAATCGGGAAAGATCAGGTCCTCGATTACCACAAACGCAAAGGGATGAGCATCGAAGAAACTGAGCGCTGGCTGCGTCCTATTCTAAATTATGATGAGGGAGAGTGATTGCAAAATCTGAAAGTAGTTAACCCTATAAACCTTCCTCATTCATAATTCTTTATTCAATATTCGATATTCAAATTAACAATGAAAAACGAATATCGAATAATGAAGTTTGAACTAATTTTCAGTCCGCTCTGCTATCATATAAATTTCGGAACTGCGAGATATCAAAACTTAAAATCCACTCCAACCTCAAGTGCGCCGTAGCTTAATGTCCCAAAACCGACTCTTCCCATAAGTGCAATTGTCGGGGTAATCCAATATCTTGTTCCGCCATGAAATCCAAGCCACAACCCGCCATGCGATGGTTCAGCATAGAAGATGCTGTTGGAAGATTTTAAATCAACCGAGCCTGCGTCATACGCTAAAACTGCCCCGACCCAAGGATCAAATTTTTTGTTGTCTAATTTGAAGTGATAATTAAACTGTCCGCCAATCAAAATATTTGTATAGCTCCAGCTTCCGCCAAAAAAGCTTTCCTTGTAGCTCCAATATCTGAAAATTCCACCGGCACCAACTGTTCCAAAATTTTGTATTTTAAAAGCGTATTCGTAATTCAGTCCAAACTGTGCGGTTGAGCCAAGAAATGACAATCCAATAGATGGGCCAGCATAATGTTTACCAACTTCATACTGAGCATTAGCGTTAACAACAAACAAAACCAAAAATAACCCAGTGTAGATAATTCTTAAAATTTGTTTTTTCATTTATTCCTCCTAATTGTTTAATTGAAAAATTACTCCTAAAAATTAAACCTATTGTTTGCATAATTCAAATGAGATTTATGTTTCTCAGCGCTCCGCGCCATTTAGATGAAAGCTTGGGAAAAAACTTTACTTCTCATTTTGTACACTTAAAAAAACCACAATATCTTAAACATTTCTGATTAAAATGCAAGGTCGTTTGTCAGAGCATAGCACGTAGAACACATTGTCAAAATATTTGAAGAAATTTCTTGATTGTTTTGTTTTACAAAGTTAGTTTTAGGGTGAGGGTTTTTTAGTTTGCCCGTAACTTTTTTGGCATCTAGTCGTAATCTTCAATCACAAATAAAAAGGAGAATCACATGAGAAAGCTGTTCACATTTCTTTTCTTGACAAGCATGATATTTTTACTTGCTTCAAATTCCGGCTTTGCACAGTTTAGGTTGAAGTTGGGGCCTAATATAGGATTAAACTACAACATTGGCACGGGTTCTGATGTAGACGAAACCATGACCGGAATCGGAATGGTCATTGGCGGTACCGTTGACATGGCTTTTACTCCGACAATTGGACTGATAACAAATTTACAGTTTTACGATAATAGAAGCGGCGGAACTTCTACTGAAGGAAGTGTACAAGGTATTGCTTATACTGTTAACGACGATAGAAGTATTGCATATTTTATGATTGAGCCTCTATTCAAGCTTACATTGCCAAGTAGCCCCTTCTACTTTGTGGTTGGTCCAGCATTTGGATTCAGCGTTCAAGGATCTTACGATATTAGAATTACCTCTCAAAACAATCAAGTTACTTTTAATGATGGCTCGACCAAAGCCACAGGATCAATAAAGGATATGTTAGTTCGATTTGCTCTTAAGCTTGGATCCGGTTATGATATTAAACTAGGTTCAATTTTTCTCACTCCGCAATTAGCGTTTGAATATGGGTTGACAAATATCGTATCAGATGTTAAAGCAAAAATTTTAACAATACAATTAACAACTGCTGTTAAGTTTAGCTTGATATAATAAAAAGCCAGTGAATGATATGAGAAAATTAAAAAGTGCAGTCTTCATACTTGTCTTAATTACCTTGTTTTCCGGCTGTAAAAAGGATAGTAACGATAATCCCACGGGTCCGACTATAGGCGGGAGCACTCGTAGCGTAAGTTTTATTATTGGCCAACGGCAAGGAAATCAGGGGTGAATTATGTTCACGGCCAAACCGAGCGCTGCAGTTACAGTAACCCAGGTTACTATAAGTCTTCCTGCTCAGAGCTTTCAGGATATTGTACAGGGAGATTGGCAGACTGTGTTTCAAAGCGGGCAGGTTTATGATTTAGATTAGTATTTGGGCGTTGCTTCTGGCCAACAGTGGACTTTCAAATTTGAGGGTAAGCTTGGTGGTGCTCAAGGACAACAGTATACCGTAACTTCAAATTACACGGTTCCATAACTTCAACTATTACTCAACCATTTAAGGTGGAATAGTTTCAAAATTAATTATATTATTCTTCACCCGTTCAGGCGGGTGAAGAATTTATCTAAAGTTAAAACAAGGAATGTAATTGTCGCCCCCTTTTTCACAAACCTTATTAAATTGCCTCGTTAGCTCGCCGTTGTTTCTCCAATAATTTCTTCTTCATCTTCAGGTACAACTTTTGCGATATCTGCAATTTGATCGCCTTCATTTAGTCTAATAACCCTTACGCCCTGAGTGTTTCTTCCCATTACGCGAATGTCTTTAACGCTTTGCCTTATAACCATTCCGTG
>Ga0209323_10002509_pt1 | contig 12210 bp, 15 predicted proteins | sample Rifsed19ft2_FD_184014 | JGI IMG/M metagenome (GOLD analysis project Ga0209323, IMG submission 184014) | Soil microbial communities from Rifle, Colorado, USA - sediment 19ft 2 (version 2) | ecosystem: Environmental > Terrestrial > Deep subsurface > Rock core/Sediment | place: Rifle, Colorado...
CCCGGCGTCGGCCGCATGCTTGGCGAAATAAATATCGCTGCCATAACCGATGGTCTTTTTGTCCCCTGAGCGCAGATCAAACCAGGGCGGCTCCATTGTCTCGAATACCCGGCGTTTGAAAAGCACGCAGCCCAGGCCGGAGCAATGCACCGGGAAAGGGTCCATGCTGGGAAAAAGCGATACCGGCGTTACCAGATATTCGGAGCCGTTCAGTTTGGCGGTATCCTTGGTCAATGCTGTCGCTCGTTTATAAAGACAGGGTTGGCCACGCCCCTCTGGAATATCGGAGCGCAAGAAGTAGAGTCCGCCGGCAATATCCTTGTCGAGTGCGAGCAGTTTTACGATGGCGTCATGGGGCGGCATCATGTCCATTTCGGTCATGAAGATATGGGTGAAAGCGGGCTTTAGCATCAAAGCTTCTTCGATCAGCTTGTTTTCCGCCGACATCGTGTACATGCGGTCGGTGATGCCAACGCCGCCAAGCTTGCCGACTTGATGAATCTCGAAGTGGCGCGCCGTGTAACCGACCAGACGTAGCCATGATTGCACCACGGGCGCCCAATGCGGCCCATAGGTCGGAGAAACAAAAGCAATGTTGATTTCAGTCATCTATTTCCCTATTGATTTGATGACGGTTTTCATCTTAGTACATCCTGTGCAGTGAAGCCTTACCAACTCCCAACCGGTAAGGCAGATGTGCAATAATTGATAGAAACGCCATTTATGGCGATGTTTTTCAGTCATCTTTTACGACCGCCAGAGGATATCCCGGCTGGAACCGATAGCTCCATTTTTTGGCGACGCTCTGCATCAATCCTTCTCCATGAAACGTGAACTTAGCATTGGGGATGGTATGAAAATCTTTAAGCGCATGGCTCATGTGCGTGAACAGCATGGTGGTAGTCTGGAAGGTTTTGCCGTCGCAATGGACCGCTTTAAACCTGTCGGCGGGCACGGGATTGGTATGCTCCCCGGCATGACGACCGCTGGCGTCAAAACCATAGAGATGGAAATTGACAAAACCGAGTAAGCGGGCGATTTTCACGGCGCGAGGGCCGATGGTATTGCCGCCCGTGATGATCCAATCGCCGGTGGGAATTTCCCGGTAGGCCGCTTCATGCGAAAACAGGATATGCCATAGTTTCACGTGAAACCTTTCCAACCTGTCCAGATAATTCGCGTCGCAACAAGAAGCGGTCAAGTATTGGGTATGTTCCTGGGGCTCTCCCAGCATCGCCACTTTGTGCGGGCGCGGATCGGACTCGACGTGATGAGTCGGAATGATGCCGCATTCGATCAAAAACTTGTGGGCACCTGAACAGGTGATGATATGCTTATAGCCGCCGATTTCTTCCCAGGTGTCGCGCAGGCTCGGCCCGTAGGCGACGATAGCGACCGGCTCCTCGGATAAAACTTCGAGGCAAGGCTCGAATCTCGCCTGGACTCGCCGAGAGTTTAGCCCGATAATGGCCGGATCGATGCCCATCCCTTCCCAATTGATGACCGTGGCCGAAAAATAAAGGGGGGTATCGGGCGCCATCTTGCTCTTGGCGTGGTCAAAGCCGAATTCCATCATGTCGCCCAAGGGATGAGCAAAAGTTTGCAAAGCTCCCACATCCCTACGTTGGTCGGGGTTATTTTGCCGTTGCAGCAGGTTTTCCCCGAGCGGATCTTGTTCCACGTAATCAGGTTATGGCAATTGGTGCAGCGATAAATCAGTTCCTGGTGCGGCTCGCCCCGGCCATGTAGCCTGATGAAATATCTTTCCAGCCAACCATTCACCGTCGAAATTGGATGCTTCAGTTGGTTAAGAAGAAAATAGCCATAATCGATCAGCTTTGAGCGATGACATTTGAAGATGCCGATTCCGGCCCAGCCCTGCTCGGGATTCTCGATTATTTCGGTTTTATCGCCGATCAGTTCATTCCAGAACCGTTCCACGCCTATGGCAGGGTCGGCGTGATGGGCAATATCGTGAAAGGCTATGATATCAGAAGCCATCGGGCGATAAATCTCAAAATCGTCTTTGACACCCTCGTAGGCATGATCGCCATCGATCAATACAAAATCGAATTTACGCCCGGCCAGGATTTCTTTTACCATCGAAACAGTCTTGGCTGCCCGGCTATCGGCGCGGATAACGTGCAAGACTTGGCCCGGCAATCGCCAGCTTTGCATCTCCGAGACGGCGGGCGGCTCTAACTCTCCTCCAAAAGGGCCGCCGGGCAAATCGATAGAGATGATCTCGGCCCTGGGGTCGGCTTGTTTGAGAATCGCCAAAAGCGTGCCGCCCAGAGCCGTCCCTATCTCCAGGATAAGACGCTTGCCTTTGACAAACTCCAACAACCGCTCAAGCTCTGCAGGAACTTGCAATGCAACCGCAGCCATCAGCGCTCCTCTTTTTGAGAAGTTCGGGCGTTGTTTTCGGCACAACGCCCAAAAGCCGCCGTGATGCCTATCTCAACATGCAGGAGAGCGCCAATAGCGCAGTCATGCATCTTATGAAAATTTTCGTACTCGCCGTCGCCGATGTCGCCGAGGTAGCCACGCTGGCCAGGGCGACAAACAGCGGGGAGAGGTTAGCCGGGATCGTGCCGCCATAGGCCAAATGATCGGCGGCATTGACTGCCTGGAGCACATGGCCGGGAGTAACCGAGGTCCCCGTCATGACCACTTTGCAAGTGGAGCGATAACCGTAGCACTGCACCAATCCGAAGCCTCCATTGGCTATGGCAGCATCGGCTATGCCGACTACCGCGGACAAGCCGGCAGTGCTAGGCTGGCCGATCTTGATGCCATCCACCGAGGCGGCGGTAAGCTCGAACATCACGACGTCATCGGCAGCGATATTGGCCTCGTTGGCTTGGCAGACCACGAATAAACGTTCGCCTTGATTACGATTTAATCTCATTCCTATCATAGATTTAGTTCTCCTTTTAATTAGGCTTTCGCGTCATGACGCGATGGTTTGCGCAATGCCGTAGAGCACGCCGTTTTTACGCCGGTTGTTAGCCCCGATGACTCCCATCCAGTGGATGATCGCCGTGCTGGCCAACTGGTTTTCGGGACGGATAAACGGCGTCGTGTTAAAGTCGCTCTCGCTATCCACGATATATTCGAGCGAGTCCGCATTGGTGAAAAAAGCGCTCGATGTCGATACCGTGCCAACGCCGTCGACGACCTCCGCGTTGGTTTCGGTGTCCGGGACCGTTTCGTCCCAGATCCATGCGGCGCCACGGAACTTCAGCGCGTCGCTACCACCAAGGACGTCAACTGAGCGCTTATCATCCACGATATAACGCTCCAGACTTGAGTAAGCGCCCCAGATCGTTTCCCAGGCCACCTGGTCGCTGATGATCAAGTCGGGATTGCCGCCAACGCCTTGACTGCAAGTGTTATAGAGGTTATTAGCCTCAAGCTTCAACCCTGCAAAGGTAGTGGCGGTGGACGATTTGGTCCTGTTGCGCCAGAACGAATTGGTATTGCCATTGATATTGCCGATCGAGACCGAGCGCGATGCGTTGCTATCGATCAGCGCGGCCAATGGCAAGGGTCCGCTGGCGCCGCTGTCAAGCCGGCCGGTGCGCGCCGAGAATTGGCCTAGAGAGGAGGAGGCGCCGCTGGTGATCTTGCCGGCCATCAAACAGTTGTTGAGCAACTCCCTGATCGAGACTTCCGACTGAGTGGTCTTGGCCTTTAGCAGATCGATGACTTTGGCTTCGCCAGCGTTTTGCCGTTTCTCTTTATCCGAGATCGTGATCGATACCGCCAGCTCGGCCCAGTCATAAATCGCCGAGGTGATGCCATCCTGCAGTTTATCCCTAGCTTTCGCTAAGGCCCGGACTATATCATGCGCTAATTTTAGCGCCTTCGCGTATAGTCTCTGAGGTTCCACGCTGATTGCCATTGACAACATAAATCAGTTCAAGAGTTCTCAATTCATCCTCGTTATATGGCGCATATCCATTGCCACCTGCTTCTGTGCCGCGCCGCAAAATCCGAGATTTGACAAAACGCAGCAGTAACTCGCCTTGCGGTTTTTTCGCGGTTAAATAAGGCATCATGGTCGAAACTAAATTTTGTGCGCCCGTTAAATGTTCCACGGAGATAATCCAACACTGTTTGCTTGATCCATCAAAACCGCCTTGCCCTTTTTCTCGAAGATGAAACTTAATTCCCAATCCTTCGAGAATTTGGGCAACTTTGCTAAGCATCGCAGCGTTGGTATTGACCATCGAAACACGAGGAGAATATTGTTTAATCCTGATATTTTTCCTGACTGAAATAGTGCCCTCGCCATCCCAAATTCCGGCGAGCCAAGCAATCTCCAAGTCGGTTACCTGCGGATTGTCCATTGTTATATCCTTAGCTTTTTTGCCTGGTAGCATCTAAGGTTTTAGGAGGTTCCCGCATATAGCGAAGTTTTACACGCCCCAGTCCACCTATAGGCAAGGCGTGGTATCGACTTGTCCATAACCGCTCATGATATCGGCCGTCGAGTTTTGTTGATGCATCAGCGGCACGCGCACGTTAAAGCCGCCGTTCTGTTTTTGAAAGCGCCCTTTACTTTCCAGCCAGGCCAGGAAGCGGTTGGACCTGGTGATGTTATCTCTCAGACGCGGCTGGACTTTTCTTAACGTGGTGGTGAGCAGGGCATCGTATGAATCGGTGACACTGGAAGGCACCTGGCCCTGTTGATTGAACAGCGGGGCCAGAAGCCAAAATAAGAATCTCATTTTTGACCTCCGTTTACCCCCCGTGAGATAATCGTACGCAGTCATCTTGAAACAGTGCCGAGCACTATCTCACGGGGTCAATAACTCTTCCCCTGCCGCTTCATTTCATCGAGCGCCGCCTTGCCGGCCACTTCCCAGGCGTCATGCATGGAGCCCTGCTTGATCTGTTTAGAGATATCGGGAGCGCCGGAAGTCACATGGGATGACGAGGAACGGTTACGAACCGCGCCGTTTAACCGGCGTGTGGCTTCACTCAAGCTGGAAGCTTGATCGGTGGCCATCTTATAGATCCACTCGATCTTTGACCCGAACTTGGGATGATTCAAGGAATCTCCCCGAAGCCAATGATAGATCTCGGTCATTTCCTCTTCGTGATCTTCCCAACCGGGATGCTTCTCGGTGAGTTTCGCCACATGCTCGTCATATTCCCGCGTTTTGCTCTCGACCTGTTGGCGAGCTTGTTGCTCCCTTATCGGTCCAAGGCTTTTTTGCACTGCTGCGCTGGTAGCTGCCGCTATCGATTGCGCGATGACATGAAGTTCAGGAGGCAAGGTGTTTTGAATCTCCTGAAGGATCTCTTGGGGGACTCCGCTTTGAGCATGGCTCGGCGTAGTGGGAGCTTGAGCATTCCCATTCTGGCCCGGCCGGATAAGCTGATATCCCAACTGAGCGGCCCGCTGCATCATCGTCTGCTCGGCGAAAGCCGGATCGCTATTGAAGCGCTCGACCAATGCCGCGTTTTCGCGCAGTTGCTTACGCTCCTGGGCGAACTTGGTATATTGGCCGTGCATTCGCTTCCAATGCGGTTTTAGCTCCTCGGGCAGCGATTGCGGGTCGATAAAGCTCTCTTCGGGTTGGGGCTGAGAGGGTTGGCCCCCCGGACCCTGGTCGGGATCGCCTTGCGTTGGTTCTGCCGGAGCAGGTTCACCGCCGGGATGGCCGCCGCTATCCGGTACTTCGCCGTGACTATTTAAATTCAGGAACTTTTCCCATAGGGAGAGTATCCAGTCCATTTTTCTTCTCCTTCTAAGAACCGTGAAGCATGCTTTGGCGCAAAGAGCTTTTTTTCTTTTTTTTAGCTCGATCTGCGCTGAATTCGCTTGCGCTATGGGTCGCGCCGCTCATCATGTTTTTGGTTTCGATAACCTGATCGCTACCCGGCGTGAAGGCCAGTCTTAGCTTGGTTCCCTTCTTGAATCGGAACCGGGTCCCTTGGGGCAAAGGCATTGGCCTCCTCCTTTAGCTCCTCGATCTTTCTTTCGGCTTGGCGCTGTTTAAGCTCGTTGATCATGCGGTCGATGGGCGCGATTTTACGGCAGTTGGCGCAGCGATAACCTTTGGACTGATTGACGATGCCCCCCGATTGGCGCCAGCGCACCTGGACCATGACGATGAACTCGCCCGAACCGCAAAAACATCTAAGCTCTTCCCATTGAGTATCCATCAGATCCAACGTCCTTTCTCGGAAACCCGCCCGCTCAATTTAATATGGTCAGGGATGGCCGGGGCTTCTCTGACTCCGGCCTTTTTCATGGCCTCTTCATGCTGTTTTTTGCTGGTGATGTAAACCGGCTTGTCCGCCAAATTGTGAATCCAGCGTCCCCTGCCCTCTTCGAAAAATAGCAGGCCCCGCCCAAAGCTCGGGACGGGAGCCATGCTATGATCGCAGATTTCACAAAAGATGGTTTGGCAACCGAGATCGTCGCGATGATGCTCGAAGACATCGCGGTGATGCCCTTCCAAGCAAACGAATTCATATAGAGGCATTGAGCGAGTTCTCCAGTCTAATTTTTCCTAATACGCCATTTTTGACCGATTAGCAAGGAAATTATTGCGGCGTGCCTCCGCCCTGCATAAGAGCCGTCAAAGTATTCTCGATCGGGTTGGGGCCGGGCCCGCCGCCTTGTTGATTATCGCCCTGGCGACCCGCCGTGGTTTGCTGCGCCATCATCATTTTTTGGGCCAAGGCGTTCAGTTCATCGACCATAGCCTGGGTGATGGTCTCATATTTTCTGGCCGTCTCCATGAGCAATTCGCGCGACAGAAGAAGCTGTGGAAAGGCGCCGATGACTTTGAGAAATTCAAACCACTCCTGCCGTTCGACATCCAGAGTGCGCGGCCGCACCGAGCCGGGCACGACCTCGACATCGGCCTCGAAAATGAGCTCGCTCCGGGTAGTCTTTACCCAATCCTGTTTTCCCAGCCGCTCGATCAAGATATCTTTGATGCCCGATAGCATGCGCAACATCAGCGGGTTCAAGCCGTAGACTTGCATCGCATAGTCTTCTACTTCCATATTGTTGAGGCCGCGGATCATGACGTACATGTCCAGTGTCATCGTGCCCTGAACGAGCTGGAGCATTTTACGCCCGGCCTTGCGCATCCAGCGGTTGACCATTTTGCGTTTATCAGCAGTTCTGGAGTCCGAGGCTCGTTCGGCAAAGGTGGCCTCGGTGGCCGAAGAGGCATTGGGCAATCCAAGCTTGGCGCCGGTCTGTCCGGTGATTTGGCGCTTGTCTTCGGTCAATAGCTGGATGTCTTTATACAGATCGGGGGTCTGGCCAGGGTCGGTCAATATGACTGGCGGATTTTTAATGCTCGTGATCTTGACCCCTTCCATGTCTCTGGTCGATACCAACGCCTTTTTCGCTTCCTCTTCGTTGTCAAAAGTCGATTCATCGTAATAGTATTTGCGCGCGCTCCGTCCGGCCCCGGCGGTGATCTGGGTGCGCCGGATATTGTATTCCTCTTGCACTGGTTTCCAGGCAAATACTTCGGGGAGCGGCCAGGGGCTCGGTTTGGGACCGAAGATCGGATTAAAAGCGGATAAAATGGCATAGGGATGATCTTCGATGCCGTCGGGCAGCGCTCCCTCGACTAAAAAATCTTCGAAGTCTTGGCCTTCGGCGTATATATACCACTGTTTGCGTTTGATATCGTAACACTCGCTATAACAAATCATCTCGTCGTGATCTTGTTCGGTCTCATAGCGGGTGGAATTTTTTTCCCGGTCGGGATCTGCGCTGTAATTGGATTTGAGTCTTTCCCGCAGTTCTTGGGGAAATCTCTCATCGGTTCTGGCCTCTTCCAAAGAGGTGATCACCTCTTCCCCGATCCAAGTCCATTTTCTTTGATCCGGGCCTTGATCCGGCAGCAGCATTTTGCGTGCATCGATCCATTCCCAGCGATACACCTCATCGGAGACGATAAAATTGGGCTCCATCACGGGTTGGCCGCTATCGGGATCGAGCAGCAATTGGGGCTGGCCGGTCTGTCGATCGAGAATCGGCGTTTGATCGGCGTTATGCATGAAAACCGGCTTTCCGGCGCGGGGATTGGGTTCCAACTTGGGATCAAAGATCACTTTGAGTACGCCGAGGCGAAAATAGGACTGGGCGATGGCTAACTCGCCGGACTCTTCCAAGTTATCGTCATGGACTGCAATGGACTGGAGCACGCCTTCGGCCCTCATCAGTTGGCCGGTGGCGGCGGGCCCGGCGCTTTTCGGTTTGGCTCTGACCATAAAAGTCGGATTGGTAAAAAAGATCGGAGGCAACTCGGATTTGAGTGTGGCCAAAAAATGATTGAACACCCGGATGCCCTCTGTTTCCTTTCCGAGGTACATATTTTCAAGCTCTTTGAGTTTAAATTCGGTTTCCCAGTCAGAGCGCAGTTTTTTCGCCTTGGCGATGCGATCTTTCCACACTTTGACGCGATCTTTAGACGCTATGGTCGAATCTGCGTCTTGACCGGATTTTCCCGATAAGCGCCCGCGCAGTCTGGAGAACAATCCTTCGTTTTCATGAGCCATGGTTTACCCCTTGACCCCCGCGAGCAAAACTATCTGACGGGGTTACTCTGTAGCTTGCCATCGGAAGTCCCTTCGCTTGTCGTTGCATTTGTTTTTTCCACCAGGCTAAAGTGTTGGGTTTGAGCAAGGGCGCTTTTTGCGCCGCCGGGGGCGGGAACCGCCTCAGAAACGATTTCAGTGAATCCCAGGCGTGATTATCTTTGTCTACCAGCTCCTCGGGTTGATCGCGATGGAGGCCGACCTTTTCGGAGAATTGTTTGAATCTTTGCTGGCCAATCTCCCAGATGAGCTTGGGGCAGTTCCGGGTGATGCGATATAGCGGTTTTTGTGGATCTTTCCAGAAATGTCCGACAAGCCATTCGGCCACCGTGGTATCGCCTCCATATTCGGCTGGCTGGAAATAGACCCCGTTACGTTCGAAGATCCAGGCGGTGGATTTATTGGTTTTGTCTGACTGGGGGACATCTTCGGCCCAGATCGAAGGGTCAGCGATCTTGAAAATTTCTTCTCCGGCGAACGGATTACCTAGAAATCGCCGGCCGTCCTCGGCAGAGATATTTTCGCCTTTGATCATCTTGGCGATTTGATGGGCCGGGACGTAATTGCCGTAAAATTCCCACAATGTCACGATGTCGCCATCGGGCGATACCCCATGAACGTGGTAAGCAGCAGGGTTGCGCCAACCGTGGTCATATGAACCGTAAAGGCGATATCCATGAGGAACAAAAGGTTCGATAACGATTCGTCCATTGGCTTGCCATTGTTCCCAATTGGGGAAAAGCTTGGTTCCTGACAAGGCTCCATAGTCGATTTCCTGCTCTTTCTTCCAGCGCGGGGAGCCGATGCCGCCGGGATAGCGCATGGCTTCGCGCCGTTTCCAATCCTCGCCCGCGATCGTGCCTGGAATGCGCTGGGGATGGGCCGAGTAATGAATCCGCAGGACGGCTACCGTCTGATCTGCCAGGCGATAGGAGAACCCAGGCAGATGAGTCGCGGTATTTTGCTGATCCGGCTTGACGATCGCCTGGAAACTCCCTGGCTCAGCGGAGCTGACGGCGAGAAAAAAACCGCCGCCGGAAACGGCGGGCAAGGCGGCGGTGAAAGAAGCGTCGAATTCGTCCTGGAAGCCGCCTTCATCGGAAAAGACCATAGAGGGATGCTCCGAACGAATGACTCTGGCCCCTTCCGGGATGCCTCTGACTCTGGAGCCCGAGGCCCACGAAATTCTAGCATAGGAACCGCGATTGAGTTCAGTGGTTTTCAAATGGTGCGGCAGTTGATACTCTTGAAAACTCAAGCGCGCCGCGTCGGGGTCTTTATTGAAAACGAGATTGGCCGCGTCATCTTCGTTTTTCGATTGCACCAGGATCAACTGGTAGTTCACGTATTTGGCGCGCCAGTGGATGAAACAGCAGACCAGGTTGGTAATGAACAGATCGCGGCTTTTTTCCACGAACAACACGCCGGACTCGGACAAATAGTCGAGAAATTCCCTGGCGATGCCATTTTGCAGGGCAAACCTGGCCTGTTCCGGCTTGATGAGCTTGCTGCCGGCGAGCAGGCAGTCCAGAAACATCCGTAAATAAAGATAATCGGGGACCGATTTGATGGGGTGTTCGTGATCTTGCTCGTCTTTGGTTTTCAACTTGCCGGAATCGAAAATGAAATAGTGGGCGTCGCGCCGGCAACGCTCTGCTTCTATGGCATGCTCGATGCTCATTGCAGGATATCCGCTTCGGCGGGCGGGGCCTGCTCGGGCTTTTTATTTTTGGCCTGTTCCACCCACTCGACAAAAAGGTTAAACTGATCGGCGGTCAAGTATTTGAGCAGGTCGCCGACGCTAATCTGGGGGCGGGAGTCAGGTCCGCCCGAGGCAAAAGAGAGGAGCCGGTATACCTCATCGATGGTTTTCGCGGTATACGCCATCGTTTTGCCGACTTCCATCGCGGAGACTTGGCCTTCGAATTTTTCCAGCCATTCTCTGGTCACTGAAAGCTTTTCCGCCATCCCATCGAGATCGAGCTTTAAGTGGCGGCGCAGCGCGCGGACGGTGCCGTAGGTCGTATAGTCGGCTTCGGATAAAGCCTTGCTCTGCTTGACCAGGCTTTTGATCGCGTAGAGAACCGCGTCTTCCACGGATTTGGATAGTTTTACCGGGCGGGCTTCGCCCATGTAGACGGAAGTGGTGGGAAGTTTCGTTTTCATGGTGTCAGATCCGAGAGAAAAACCATCCGAGCAGCCAGAGCGTCCAGGCTCCGATCTGGATCAGGAACATTATCCGCAGGAAATAAAACCCGGCTATTTTCTTCCAGCTCAACCTCGACCGCGTAATTTGCCAATACTGAGCAAAGCGCGAAAAAGGCGAACTCGGCGATCTGGCTTTGAGCCCTTTGGGCGCCCATTTCCAGCAGCTCCCAGGCTTCATCGGGCATCTCAATAGTGAGTGTGGGCATGGATGAAAATATCGAGCAGGGCACCGCTTTGCAAGATCGTTTCGGTCAGTGGAATGCCACGGCCGCGGGCGAAGCTCAAAAGCAGAGCATGAATGGCGATAGCTGCGGCCTCCTCGGTATCGCAGCCGTTTTCGGCAAACAGGTTGACCAGATCCTTAAAGACGGCGACCGGCAAGCCGAGGCGAATGGAAGTCACGTCCACAGATGCCGTATAACAGAATGGAAAAAATCCTTCAACAGAAAATTTCTTGACACCAGGACGGCGAATCTTTTACATTGGCGGACATGTTCCCGCTCGCGGATCGCTACCGTGAGTCTTTCCCTTCCGGGCGGGGCCGGTCCTCCAGCCGGCTCCGCCTAGCATCTGGAGGTGCTAAATGGACAAACCGTCCATAGTCGATACGATCTCGCAATATTTAGCGCTAAAGCCTTCGGGTAAGGAATGGAAAGCCTGTTGTCCATTCCACGAAGACAAGCACCCAAGCTTTTCGGTCAATGAGGAATCTGGGGTTTTTTATTGCTTCGGTTGCGGCGCGACCGGAGATGTTTTCGATTTCCTCATGAAATGGAGCGGAAAAGATTTCAGAGAAGTCTGTGCTCACCTTGGAATTCATGGGTTGCACAAGCGAGTGATCCCGGATGATACCCGCATTGCAGCGCGAAAAATCAAAGATTGGTCGGTTGAAATCTCCGTACGGATAGCCGATCGGCTGATTGAGATCGGAGCGAGGGCGCAAATGGCGCGCGATATTTTGCGCGAATCCTTTGCCGACGTAGCGTTGATCAAAACAGAGCTTGAGGCATCAGGCCGTGAGTGGGCCATCTTGGAAACTCTTCATGAGGATCTGATTGACCCGGAACAGTTAGTCTCGCTATACGAACAACGTGAGGCGCTGGAGGGGTTGATAGATGGCACCACCATTAGAGCGAGCGCTTGAGAAAAAACTACAAGACGCCCCGGCCGAACAAAAAGCTAAAATTCTGACCCAGCAGAATCTCTGGCCCGAATTATTGACGGCCAAAGACATTCTCAGTCTACCGCCGGACCCGACGCGATGGATATGGCATCAGTGCTTACCTGTTGGCGGATGCTCGATGCTCGTAGCAAAGCCAAAGGTCGGCAAGAGTACATTTGCGGTCTGCCTGGCCTTGGCCGTTGCGCGGGGAATGACATTTTTAGGCCGCGAAACACAGCCTGGACCAGAGATCG